>Ga0075434_100003276_pt1 | contig 14481 bp, 12 predicted proteins | sample RhiMethybrSRZTD3_FD_75298 | JGI IMG/M metagenome (GOLD analysis project Ga0075434, IMG submission 75298) | Populus rhizosphere microbial communities from Tennessee, USA - Rhizosphere MetaG P. TD hybrid SRZTD3 | ecosystem: Host-associated > Plants > Roots > Rhizosphere > Soil | place: USA... | reverse complement strand
ACGGCGGCAGCGCGTCGGACGCCTTCGACGTGGTGATCCCGTCGGGCGCGGGCTACGGGTTTTCAGGCAAGCCCACCACGCCCGGTTGGAACCCGGCTCGCATGGCTCGTGCCTGGACCGAGCTGATGAAGCGCCTCGGATACAGGCGATTCACGGCCCAAGGCGGCGATTGGGGTGCGTTCGTCACGCTCGCCATGGCTCAACAGGCTCCTCCGGAGTTGATTGGCATCCATGTGAACTTTCCGGGTACCGTGCCCTCTGACGTTACGAAGGCGCTTCAGTCCGGCGGGCCCGCGCCGGCGGGTCTGTCGACTGAGGAGCAGCGCGCATACGACCAGCTCGCGTTCGCGTTCCAGCACCTGCCTACGCAGTTTATGATGATCGCCCATCCGCAAACCCTGTACGGATTGGCGGACTCACCGGTCGCTCTTGCCGCCTGGATGATCGACCACGACGTGGCAAGCTACGGCCACATCGCTAAGCTCTTCGTCGATGGTGAGCCCTACGGCGACCTTACACGGGACGACATCCTCGACAACATCACGCTTTCCTGGTTGACAAACACCGGGGTGTCTTCGGCTCGGCTCTACACGGAATTCAAGGACGGCTTTTTCCACGACTTGAGCATCTCCGTTCCGGCTGCCGTTAGCGTTTTCCCTGAGGAGATCTACCAAGCCCCGAGGAGTTGGCAGGAACGGGCGTATTCCAATCTGCTCTACTACAAGAAGCACGACAAAGGCGGGCACTTTGCGGCCTGGGAGCAGCCGCAGCTCCTGGCAGAGGACGTGCGCGCGAGCTTCCGATCGCTGCGCCGATAGCCGCAAGCGAGGCGGTTTCTTCAATGCTTCGTCGCGGATGGCCGATCACGTTATCAACGGCGTGACCGCCTCCGCGGCAATCTCTCGAAGCGTCGTCATCGGCTACAGCTTGCCACGTCAGCCTCAACGAAGTGAAGCGATCGCGGCCTCGTTGGCCTGTGCTCGCCAAACGGTGGATAACGCTCTTCGCCTCGGTCGAATGACAACGCAACGCCGTCGACACAAGCGTAGAATGCTTGCGGATTCGAAACCAAAGAGAACATCGGAGAGGACCTTGCGATCAGCACTCAGGCTCGTATTGTTGCTTCCGATGCTCGCCGTGGGGTGCGGCGGGGATGCCGTGGCTCCGATCAGCCCTAGCGTGACAGCTCCGAGTCCGCCGATTTCGAGCACGCCAACCGTGACCGTATCCGGCCAGGTTACAAGTCCGGTCGGCACTCCAATTGCCGCGGCTCGTGTGGTCGTATATCCGCTTCGGCTCTGGGGCCCCTGGTACGGACCGTGGGGTCGAGGCAGTGATGCCGACGATGCGGGTCGGTATCGCATCACCAATGCGCCGCAAGACCCAGATGCGATCTTCGTACGCGCCTGGAAGGACGGGTACGTGCAGCAGTGCGCGAAAATCGTCGCACTCTCGACCGATACAAACGCGGACCTGACGCTCACTCGAAAAGAAGACGTCGTGATCGCCGCCTTGCCGAGATCGGCGGCCACGCGGCAGATCAGCGGTACGGTTTACACTCTGCGCGACAACGTGCGCGCGCCCGTCGCCGGCGCGTGGGTAGGCTGGGAGCCCGTCTTGGACACGGTTATCGCCGACACCATCACTGATTCGCAGGGCCGGTATCGATTGTGTGGGCTACCGATCGATCGCGTCAATGGCCTGTTCGCAGAGCGAACGGGCAACTACTCGCCCGTCTATAAGGAGACTGCGGCTGGAGGAGACGCGACCGTCGATTTCGAGCTCCCATAAACAAGCAGTTGCCCGCGGCCAGCGCGCCCCCGGCGAGTCGTTCCTCCACTGAACCATCTCTCGCCAGGAACGTGCGATGGTGCGGTCGTCACGTCAAGACAGCATCACGCGATCGTATCGATGAATTCGTGGCGTAGCTTCTAAACATGTCTTCTACGGTGAAGCGAAATCTAGTTCGTTACTGCTGATGGTTGAGCGATGCGGAGCCCACGCATCGCTCGTTCGTCGACCGCACAGTGGTCACCGGTCATGAAAGCCGCTGTCCACGCACGAAACGGACAATTTTGCTCAGCAAAATGCCAAAGTGAGGCTGTTCAGACGCGGTCAGTGACCGGTCAAAAACCATACACGTCGGAATGAGTCCGGTATGTTGGTTGAAATACTTTCGAGAGATTCAGGCGAGAAAGTGGCGCGCCCGGAAGGACTCGAACCTTCGGCCCCCGGCTTAGAAGGCCGGTGCTCTATCCAACTGAGCTACGGGCGCGTCGGTTCAGTGTAAGCGAACCGCGCGCCCGGCTACATCCGCAGCACCACCGCTGCCGGACTACTTCGTACGAAAGATCTCGTACACCGCTCCGTTCGAAAGCGAGACGACGAACAGGTTTCCGTTGGGACCGGTGCGGATATCCGTGGCGATGCCAAAGTCCCGTCCCACCAGCAGGCTTTCGCTTTCGGTGATGTCGAACTTGCACGTGTTGTCGGCGACACGATCTTCCAGCCGCGGATCATCCACGGCAATCCGCCGTCCATTGCCCGTCAGATTGAACCGGAACAAGTGGCCGCCCGCCAGAAACGTGCGGGCTCCCCCCATGAAGAGATCGCCCTCAAACTGCGGTCCGAGCCCCCGGCCTCTCATGAAGCCGATCGCCGCGGGAGCGACTTCGAACTTCCAGCTGAACTCGGGATCCTTGCGATGCGCCCCGGGCAGCATAAACAGGCGCCCGACTGCATCGTCCGGTGTATCCGCGATGAGCGTCGGCGGCCATCGGATCTGCTGCAGCCCGAAATATGCGCCGCCGATGCACGGATCCATTCCGGGACTCGTTTCAATCGCCTTGTACTGGGCAAGGCGCGAGAGCGGCCCTCTGATCTGCACCCAGCCGCTGTTCAAGCCAGGCGTGACCCGGCTCAATTGCGAGAACGAGTCGTCGCCGTTCTCCTCCATCCAGAGCTCGTGCGACTCGGGACTGAAGTCCATTCCGAATGTGTTGCGGATCCCATACGCGAAGATCTTCTGGATGTTCGCGCCGACCTCTCCGCCGATGGCCGCTCCGGCCGCAAAGAACGGGTTGTCGGCTGGCGCGGCGCCGTTATCGGTGAGCCGGAGGACGACGCCGGTCAGATGCGCGTTATCGGGCTGTGGTCCACCGAACTGATCGTCGGGTACGGTCGGTCCTGGGCAGGTGGCCGTTGGGCCGCACGGCAGATTCTGCAGTTGGCCGCGGCGGCCGTTGTCGCCGATGACAATGTAGAGGTTGCCGTCCGGCCCGAATTTGATCACGCCCCCATTGTGATTGCCGCGCAGTGGCTGCCCGGCGTCGGCCTGGAACGCCCGCAACCTGATCAGATTGCGATCGAATGTCAGCGAGGAGCCATTCCACACATATCGGTCGACCCGATTGCCGAGCAACGGCACGTCCATGAGATTGCTGGTGTCGGCCCCCGTGCTGCTCTCGGTCCAGTACAGAAACACTCCCGGGTCCATTGGAAAGTCGGGATGGAGCGCGATACCAAGAAGCCCGCGCTCGGAACCGGAGTTGACTGCGAGATCCAGCACCGGACCCTGGATATTTCCGTTGACGACCCGCTGAACCTTCCCCGTGGCCTTTTCCAGCACGAACATGTCGGCCGGCCCGAGGAACGCCAGCGTCGTTGGCTGATTCAATCCGCTGACGACGGTGCGCACATCCAGGTTGGGTACGAGCATCGAAGGAGCGGCGCCTTGCGCCCGCGCCGCGTCGTCGCCGCCGCGAAGCACGAAGGCCAGAAAGACCGCCAGACACGAAGCCAGCAGGATGCGCCGCCGGTGCGTAAGCATGTGACCTCCCTGTCGTTGTCCTCGCCGAGAATCGGCGCGTCACGCGTGGCGTGCGCGGCGTCGAGGCAACCGGGCGCGGTGAGCAACTGACGTACCGTCACATGTGATGCGAGTCGCTTGCATGATCGTGAATCAAGCGACCGATGACATCGATGACGCTGCCGGCCAGCGTAAACCGTTTTCACTGCGCGTAACGATCGTTCAGTGAACGTTCGAGGTAGGAGGACACCGCCAGCACGACCGTACGTGATCGGCTCAGCGAAAACGGTTGAATGCAAAAAGTCGATGGTCTGCGGACGGCACACCACTGAAGTGCTCGAGCAGCATCCGCGCGGCGAGAAATCCGAACGTCATGCCGTTACCGCCGTAGCCGAGCGCGAACAGACGACGCGGATACCGGCGGTGCGGGCCGATGTACGGAAGTCCGTCCGGCGTGATCGCAAACAGTCCTTCCCACGCATAGTCGATTCCGATGCCCTCGAGCGCGGGAAACAATCCGTCAAAGTACTGCCGGACCGCACGCGTTCCTTCAGTGAACGCGCGCGCGCGCGAGCGTGGTGGAACCAGAGGACGATCGCCGCCGCCAAGCAAGAGCCGTCGATCCTTCGTCCATCGCGCATAGTGATACGGCCGCTTCGTATCCCACAGCAGCACATCGCCGAGCCCGAGTGCGTGGCGGGTCCGCGCATCGACCGGTTCCGTTGCGAGCACATACGTATGCTTCAGTGTGAAGCGGCCTGCAAGCGGCTTGAAGATAGCGTTGGCGTATCCGGTGGCAATCACCGCCTGCCGCGCGACGATCGTCCCGTCGCGCGTGCGTACGTTCACGCCGGTAGACGTCGCATCGATTCGCTGGACTTCGGAATGTTCAAAGATACGCGCGCCATGCTCCTGCGCCGACCAGAGCAATCCAAGACAGGCCCGGTAGGGATCGAGCTGCGCATTGCCGGTCGTGCTGATTCCTGCCGCCCCCGTGATGCCAGTCGCGCGACGCAGCGCCGCGGCATCAAGCCATCGGCCGCCGAACCCATCCGTGCGCCGGCGTTCGTGCTCCGTACGCAGCGCCGGCACCGCGTTCACGTCGGTTGCGTAATACACGGAGTCCCGCTCGGCCAGGTCGCACGCGATATCTAATCGGCGCAACGTTTTCGCGAAGTCGCGCGCGCCCGCGCGGCACAATTCCCAGATACGGCTGGCTGCCTTCCCCCCGTATCTTTTTGCCAGCGCGCCGAGATGATCGTCCGGCTCCTGCATCAGCAGCGCGCTGCTGGCGGCCGTGCTTCCGTGTCCGGCCAGTTCAGCTTCCACCACCGCCACGCGAACGCCCGCCCGCGAGAACGTCTCGGCAACCGTAGCGCCGACAATGCCTCCGCCGATGATGGCGGCGTCTACATCGACGCGGCCTTTGAGCGACGGGTAGCGGCGGCGGCTCCGCTCTGACGCGCGGCCGAGCCACAACGGCACAGCCGTACGCAACGTGGACTGCATGTGGACGCTTATCTTGGCGGCCGCATTGCTACACGGTCAAGCAAAGGAGCCCCGATGGCCAGACATATCGCCGCGCATCTCGACACGACGTCGTACTGGATGGACTCCGCGTCGTTGCCGCGATTTCCGAAACTCGAGCGCGACGAGCGCGTTGACGTCGTGATCGTCGGTGGCGGCATCACCGGCCTGACCGCCGCATATCTTCTGACGGCCGCGGGGCGATCGGTCGCGCTCCTCGAACGCAGCCGGTGCGCGAGTGTCGACACTGGGCACACGACCGCGCATCTGACGATGGTGCTCGATACGAGGTTGACGGAGCTGGTGAAGACATTCGGCCGCGATCATGCGCAGGCAGCGTGGGATGCAGGACTCGCCGCCATCTCGCAGATCGATGCCATCGTCCGCGAGAACGCGATCGATTGCGATTTCGCCTGGACGCCGGGTTACCTGCACGTGCCTGCGGACGGTTGGTCCGGCGACGAGGAGAGATCGCTTCGAGAGGAAGCGGCGCTTGCGGCCGACCTCGGATTCGATGCGACGTTTGTCGACAGCGTTCCCTTCGCCGGCGTCCCTGGCGTCCGGCTCGAAGATCAGGCGCGCTTTCATCCGAGGAAATACCTTGCCGCACTCGCGCGAGGCGTGGTCGCGCAAGGCGGACGAATCTACGAACACAGCGGTGCCGAGGAATTCCTCGAGGGCCCGCTTCGAGTCCGTGCCAATGGGGCGACGATCGCCTGCGACGACATCGTGCTTGCCACCCACAATCCTCTCGTGGGTGTCGCGAACCTCGCGTCGGCCACGCTCTTTCAAACCAAGCTCTCGCTCTACACCAGCTATGTTGTCGCCGGGCGCGTGACGCACGGAACAGTTCCCGACGCCCTCTTCTGGGACACAGCGGACCCGTATCACTACGTGCGCCTCGAGCCGGGGCGCGACGGCGACCTGGTGATCTTTGGCGGCGAGGATCACAAGACGGGCCAGGCGGCCGATACGCAGGATTGCTACGAACGCCTCGAGCGAACGCTCAAGACACTCGTTCCGAACATCGAAGTGACGCATCGATGGTCCGCGCAGGTCATCGAAACACCGGATGGTCTTCCCTACATGGGCCAGAGCGCCGAGCATCAGTACATTGCCACCGGATTTTCCGGCAATGGCATGACGTTCGGCACGGTTGGCGCGATGATCGCCGCCGACGGCATTGCCGGCCGGACGAACCCATGGTCCGACCTCTTTGACGTCGGGCGAACGAAGATTCGCGGAGGCGCGTGGGAGTACATCAAGGAGAACAAGGACTACCCGTACTACCTCATTCGGGATCGATTTGCAGGCGCTGAAGGGCGGACGCTCCGCTCGGTGAAGCGTGGCCAGGGGAAGATTCTCGAGCTCGATGGCCAGAAGGTCGCCGCCTATCGCGACGACAGCGGCAAGACAACGCTGCGCTCGGCAGTCTGCACCCACATGGCGTGTGTCGTGGGGTGGAACGAGGCCGAGCGAACGTGGGATTGCCCCTGCCACGGATCGCGTTTCACGCCGGCAGGAAAGGTGCTCGCCGGCCCGGCGGAATCGCCGCTCCCGGAGTTCAAAGCGGAATCCTAGTCGGCCATCGACGGGTGCGGTAATAGATAGAATGTGCGCGTGCGGCACTCGGCGCTCGTGCGCATCACGCACTGGATTACTGCCGCGAGCTTCATCGCCCTGGTTGTGAGCGGAGTCGCCATCCTGCTGGCGCATCCTCGCCTGTACTGGGGAGAAACGGGCGCGCTTGGCACACCGTCACTCGTCGATCTTCCGCTGCCGATGATCCTGACGGGCCAGTCAGGCTGGGGGCGTTACCTGCACTTCCTCTCCGCGTGGATCTGCATTCTGACTGCGGTCGCGTACGTGCCGCAGAGCATGCGGCCAGGTCACTTCGCGAAATACACGCCCGCGCAACGCGCTACCTATAGGACGGTCGTCTACGTCCTGTTCCCGCTGATGATCTGGACCGGCTTCGCGATGTCGCCCGCGCTGACGTCGGTCTTTCCGCTCGTGGTCACCTCTCTCGGCGGCCAGCAATCTGCGCGCACCATTCATTTCGTCGTCGCCAATCTGCTGCTGATCTTCCTCGTCGGTCACGTCATCATGGTGAGCGCCGCGGGATTCAGCAGACATGTCGGCGCGATGATCCTGGGGCGGGCATGAGCCGCATCCTCACGCGTCGAAGGCTGATTACGAGAGGGCTGACCGCCATCGCCGGCGCGTCGGGGCTCGCCGTCGCGGCGCGTCTTGCGGATCGGTACGGTTTGATCCCGCCGGACCATGGTGGTCTGTACGGCGCCGGCGAAACGCTGACATACGCGTCGCAGCGTCTGTTGACGTCGCACGGTTCCCGCGCGCGCGAGTTCAGTTCCAGTCAGATCTCGAGCGTTGCACCGATCAACGGCCCAACGCCGTCCGCGTTCGACTACCAGCGCCTGCTCTCGCACCACTTTGCCGAGTGGGAGCTCGCCGTTGATGGCCTGGTCGCACGGCCGGCGTCCTTCTCGCTCGCGGATATCAGGAGCTTCCCGGTCACCCGCCAGATCACCCATCAGGCGTGCGAAGAAGGCTGGTCGTTCATCGCCGAATGGATCGGCGTCCAGCTCTCACACGTGCTGAGCCTCGTTGGCGTCAGCCCGCGCGCGAAATACGTCGTCTTCTATGCGTTCGACGACCTGTGGGAGAGCATCGATATGGGCGATGCGTGGCATCCGCAGACATTGCTCGCCTACGGAATGAACGGCAACGATTTGCCGCCGCCTCATGGCGCACCGGTGCGTCTGCGCGTGCCGCGACAGCTTGGCTACAAGAGCCTGAAATACCTGTCGCAGATCACCGTCGTCGATTCAGTCAAAGATATCGGACAGGGGCTCGGATCGATCTCACCGGAGCTCGGGTATTCCTGGTACGCTGGAATCTAAGCGGACCTGAAGGTCCGCCCCTACGGTGGATCCCTAGGCGGACCTGAAGGTCCGCCTCTACGATTCATCTGAAGGTCCGCCGCTACGGTTGATCCCCTAGACAGCAGTCGCGAAGAAGAACGCGAGCGCAAAGAGAACGTAGACGGCTACGAGCATCAGGCCCTCGAACCAGGTCGTCTCGCCGTCGAGCGCAATCGCGTTGACGACGAAGGCGGAGCCGGCGATGGCCATGAGCTCGAGCGGATGGCCGAACACGAGATCCATCGGATGGCCGAGCGCGTAGGACCCGAGGACGAGGGCGGGCGCCGTCATCAGTGCAATCTGAATGCTGGACCCGACACTGATCGTCATGACGAGGCCCATTCGATCGCGCCGCGCGAAGTACAGCGCCGACGCGTACTCCGCCGCGTTGCCGACCAGCGGCAGCACGATCACGCCGACGAAGAACAGCGAAAGGCCAAGCCGCTTCGCCGTGGGTTCGAGCGCGCTCGACACGAGCTCGGCCTCGACGGCCACTCCCGCGGTTGCGATGCCGAGAACCAGGAGCGCCTTTGCCAGCGACCACGCAGGCGTCCCCTCTTCTTCCGTGCTTGCGAAGACATCGCGGTGCGTCACCAGCGTGTAGAACAGATTTCCGAGATAGACGAGGATCAACACCACGGAGACGCCGATGCTGAGACGTTCGTCCAGCACGTGGGCGCGCGCCGGCGTCGCCAGGCTCCGCTCTGCGTAATCGAACATCGCCGGCAGCAGCAGTGCAATGACGGAGAGGATCAGCAGGCTCGCAAGCAGGCCGGCGCGTTCGCGCTGGAATGTCTGCTTGTCGCGGCCGATCGAGCCCACCAGAATCGACAGCCCGAGGCCAAGCAGGCTGTTGCCGATGATCGAACCGGTGATCGTCGCCTTGACCACGCTCGTGTTGCCCGATCGCAGGACGAACAGCGCCAGAATGAATTCGGCCGCGTTGCCGAAGGTGACGTTCAGCAAGCCGCCAATCGCCGGGCCGGCGCGTTCCGCGACCTGTTCGGTCGCGCGGCGGATCCACGAGCCAAGCGGAATGATGGCGGCAGCGCCGGCGGCGAAGACCCAGAGCGGCGCCGCATGCAGCACCGCCAGCGCGAGCGACAGCGGCACGAGGAGACACAGCGCAACGAGTGACAGCGGCAAGTCGTTACTTGGTTCGCGCGCGGCGTGAGGAGTCAACGAGCCGCGTAATCTGCTTCACGTACTTCTGCGTTTCCGGAAACGGCGGCACCCCGCCGTACTGCGCCACGTTGGTGGCGCCGGCATTGTAGCTGGCCAGCGCCAGCGGCACATTGCCACGATACTGATCGAGCAGCCGGCGCAGGTATCTGGCGCCGCCCATCACGTTCTCCCGCGGATCGAATGGATCCTCGACGCCGAGCTCCGCGGCGACGTCGGGCATCAGCTGCATCAACCCGATGGCGCCCGCACGCGAGACCGCAAGCGCGTCGAACGCCGATTCCGTTTGCATGACCGAGCGCAACAGCGTCTCATCTACCCTGTAACGCGTAGACGCCTCTCGAATGAACGCGTCGTAGGCGTGCGCCGCCGGCACCGCCACAGCGCTCTCGATCGAGACGGTCACTGAAGGAACCGGTGGCCGAAGCCACAGCGCGTTGAGCGATTCGGGGTTGATTTGGTGGGGCAATGCCACCGCGGCGGCGACGAACACGGTGCTCCTCAGGGCCGCGCGGCGCCGCTCGCTGCTGCGGCGGTCTGGGCCGGTGCGCGGCCTTCTGCGCCGCTCGCTTTTCCGGCGATCGCCCTCGTGGCGCGTGCCGAGGTAATCGGGGGGGACATCGGTCGAGCTGAACCGCATTGCTCACGGTCAGCGAGAGCAATAGCGAGGCCGCTCGTCAGCCGGATTTGCCGTTGCGCACAGAGCGCTTCCAGTCCGCGTTGAAAACCTTTTCCACTTTCTTGACGATTTTGCGGTCGCGAATGATGACGCCGACTTCCCGCCGCTCATCCAGCTCGAGCTTGCGCAGACTCTGGCTGCCGATGAACGCGCGCCGCCCGTCACGCACGATCGCGCGGACGTGCAGCCGATCCCCGCGCAGCTTCTGGACCTCGAACCCCGCCTTCTCCCATTTCTTCTCCAGAGCGCCGATGATGCGGATGCGCACGCCGCGCGCCGCCTTCTTCTCGAGCAGCCCGAGCATCTCGTCGTCGGCCACGTTCGGGTCGTAGATGTCGAGCGTCGTGCGAGCCTTGCTCAGAAACCTGTGCAGGCGCGATCGCGCGTTCTCGGGACTGATGACGAGATCGCGCACCCGCGGGGCGTAGTCGGTGCGGCAGGCATCCGAGTCGAACAGCCGCAGCAGTTCCTTCACGATCCGGCGCGACCGGACCATGACGCCGAAACTGCGGCTTGCGATGTCCTGCCCGGTGAAATTGAAGCCGAGCACATAGGCGTCGCGCCGATCGACAATCAGCAGCTTGCCGTGGTAACGCACCATATCGTTGTTGGTGCGGTTGACGGTCACGCCGTTCTTCAGCATCCGCTGTTCGAGCTTACGGAGACTTTCTTCCCCTCCCTTGTTGGTGTGGGCGATCAGCGCCACCACCTCCACACCGCGCTTCACGGCGTCGGCAAGAGCCTCTTCGAGCTCGTCGAGATCGAATCGGAAGATGACGATGTTCAAGCGGCTTTTTGCGCGCTTGATCGCGGCGACGAGCGGCCTGATGCCGTCGCCAGGCTGGGTAATCAGCTTCATGCGAAGACGGGCCGTTCGAGCGACGCGCGATCCCATCCGGCGAGGTCGGCCGCGTGCGAGTACGTGCTGTCGATGAAGGTGAGCAGCGCCTGGTCCGGATCGTTCGAGCCGCGCACGACGCGGTACGGCAGGATGAATTCGCCGAGCTCACGGTGGTAGAACGCGCCGGACGGCGCGACCGGGATCTGATCCAAGCCCGCCGGCACCGGTGCGGCGTACGCATAGAACGCCGGTTCGTTCACCGGACCGTCGCCAAATACCGTTCCCGGTCCGCTGCCCGGCCAGAAGCCGTGGCTGATCACTTCGTGTGAGTAGGCGTCGCGCATGAAGGCCGGACCGTCGCGCGGCGGCGCCGGACGACCCGAAAAACGTGTCACCGCGAGGTCGAAGCTCCCCCAGAAGAAGTGCACCGGACTGGCCTTACCGATGAACGGACAGCGCGCCCGCGAGAAGATCCGCTCGCACTGGACGAGGATCTGCCACAGGTTCTCGACATAGGCCGGCTCGTAGCTGGCATGGACCGTATCGTCGGTAAAGCGAATTGGATTCGGGACTTCGACAGGCACGGGCCAGATGCGGACAGGCAGCTTCATTTCCTCGAGCGTCGCCATCACCTCGCTGTAGAACGCGGCAACGCTGCGCGGCGCGAGCGGCAGCGAGCGGTCCATGCCATCCGATGAGGTCACCACCAGCCGATGTCCGATGAAGTCGAATTCGAGCGTAAAGGTGCGAGTGCCGTGCGGCAATGGCCTCGTCGTCAGGCCGCGGGCGGTCAACTGGAGCGCAATGGACCAGCAGTGATTCAGCGCCGGCGCCTGCGCAAGCGCAATCTTGCCGACGACCTGGGTCCACATGTGGAGCGTCGCATACGTATCAACCCATGCACCCGGCAGGTCGGGCCAGGCGCCCCTCGACTCGCGTCGCTCGCTCGGGACCGTGCTCACGGTGCCATGATACGCTGCTTCACTGTGCCCGATTCCTGCACACATATCGCTGCCATTGATGACGTAAAGCATCCGCGCCGGCGCGTGTGTGAGGAGTGCATCAAAACGGGGGCGACGTGGGTGCACCTGCGGACCTGCCAGACGTGCGGCGTCACGCTCTGCTGCGATTCGTCGCCGAACCGCCATACCACCCGGCACGCGCAAAGCAGCGGACATCCCGTGGTGGCATCGGCCGAGCCCGGAGAGCGGTGGCTCTACTGCTACCCGGATGATGCCTTCGCCGACTACTGACCGGCGCGCGAAGCAGGACGCGGCCGCGGACGCGCCTGTCGTCTCATTCATCAGCGTCCGCTTCTCCTACGGTCCACGACTCGTGCTCGACGATCTGCAGTTGGCCGTCAACGCCGGCGAATCGGTCGCGCTGGTGGGACGAAGCGGCATCGGCAAGACGACACTCCTGAAGTTGATCAATCGCCTGCTCGTGCCCCAATCGGGGAGCGTCGTGGTCGAGGGACGCGACACCCGCGAATGGGATCCGATCGCCCTTCGACGACGCACGGGATACGTGCTGCAGGAGATCGGCTTGTTCCCGCACCTGACAATCGAGGAGAACGTCGCCCTCGTGCCGCGCCTGGAAGGATGGCCGGAGGAACGAAAACGCGCGCGGGCCCACGAGCTGCTCGAACTGGTGGGACTTCCGGCGGCGCAGTTTGCCGCACGGTGGCCGCGCGAGCTGTCAGGCGGGCAGCGGCAGCGCGTCGGCGTGGCGCGGGCGCTGGCCGTGGACCCGCCGATTCTCCTGATGGACGAACCCTTCGGTGCTCTGGATGCGATCACGCGGCAGGAGCTGCGATCGGAGTTCCAGCGAATCCGGGCAACGCTTCGTCAGACGATCATCTTCGTCACGCACGACATGGACGAGGCTTTCGCGCTCGGCGATCGCGTCGGCACACTCGAAGGCGGGCGACTGAGCTTCGCGTCATGCGGCTCCTGACGTTCTGGATGGCGCATCGCGCGGAGCTCGCCTCGATGGTCGAGCGCCATCTGTTCCTCGTCCTGTGGTCCACGCTCGTCGCGACGGCCATCGGCCTGCCCGCGGGCGTCATCGCCGCGCACCGCCCGCGCGTCGGACGTCCGCTGCTGGCGGCCGCAAACATCGCGCAGACGATCCCGAGCCTCGCGTTGCTCGGCTTCCTGCTGCCCCTTCCTTTCATCGGCGGCATCGGTCCGCGGATCGCGATCGTCGCGCTGATTCTCTATGCGCTGCTGCCGATCGTCCGCTCGACGGCGGCGGGGCTGAAGAGCATCGACCCGGCGGTGATCGACGCGGGAGTGGCCATGGGAATGACGCCGCGTCAGCTCCTCTGGCTCGTCGAGCTTCCGCTGGCGCTGCCGTCGATTGTCGCCGGCATTCGCATCGCGACGATCGTCGGCATCGGCACAGCGACGATCGCAGCGGCCATCGGCGCCGGCGGTCTGGGCGAGTACATCTTCCGCGGTCTGTCGATGGTGGACTCCACGGTCATCCTTGCGGGCGCGATTCCCGCGGCGGTGCTGGCGCTTGTGGCCGACGGCATTCTGACCTGGCTGGAAAAGCGGCTCTCGCCCGGGCGGAAGCGATTGTCACGCGCGGCGCCGATCACGGCGGCGGCCGCGGCGCTTCTGCTTGCGCTGGCCAGTGCGGGAGTCGGATCGGCGACGCGAGACACGATCGTGATTGGCTCGAAGAATTTCACCGAGCAGGTCGTGCTGGGCGAGCTGCTCGCGCAAGCGCTCGAGCGGCATGGTGTGCGTGTGACCCGCCGTCTCAATCTCGGCGGCTCGTTTATCTGCGATCGCGCCATCCGGTCCGGCGACATCGACGCCTACGTCGAGTACACCGGAACCGCGCTCGCCGCGATCCTGAAGCAGCCGATCGTCAAGGAACCGGATGCAGCGTTCAACGCCGTCCGCGACGCGTACGGCCGCGCCGGCCTCAGCGTGCTCGCCCCGCTCGGCTTCAACAACACGTTTGCGATTGTCGTCCGACGCGCCGACGCGGATGCCCTGGGCCTGAAGACGATTGAGGATCTCCGTCGCGTGGACGCACAGTGGCGGCCGGGGTTCGGCTACGAATTCGCCGAGCGGACCGATGGCTACGCGGGCCTCGCGTCGGCGTACGGGCTGCGGTTTACGGCGCCTCCACGCGTCATGGATCTCGATCTCGTCTATCGCGCGCTGGCGACGAGACAGGTCGACGTCATAGCCGGCGATGCGACGAGCGGACTGATCAAGGCGTTGGACCTGGCAATGCTCCAGGACAACCGCGAGTATTTCCCGCCGTACTATGCCGTGCCGATCGTGCGGTCCGCGGTGCTGCTCGCGCATCCGGAGGTGCGCGAGGCGCTGGCACAGCTGGCCGGAAGGATTTCGGAAACCGACATGCGCGCGATGAATGCCGCAGTCGACGTAGACCATCGCGACGTCGCAGCAACGGTGCGGGAGTTTCTGTCGCGCGGGAGATGATCGGTCAAGACCACAAAGACGATTTGAACCAC
>Ga0075434_100003273_pt1 | contig 14491 bp, 18 predicted proteins | sample RhiMethybrSRZTD3_FD_75298 | JGI IMG/M metagenome (GOLD analysis project Ga0075434, IMG submission 75298) | Populus rhizosphere microbial communities from Tennessee, USA - Rhizosphere MetaG P. TD hybrid SRZTD3 | ecosystem: Host-associated > Plants > Roots > Rhizosphere > Soil | place: USA... | reverse complement strand
GACGCCGAGCCTCGTCGACGCGAAATCCGACTACAGCGATGCGAGCCCCGAGGTGCAAGTGGCGGTGGATCGCCCACGCGCCGCCGATCTTGGCGTGCGCATGGCGACCATCGGCAACACGCTGCGCCTCATGGTGGCTGGCGAGGACGAGATCTCCACGTATCGCGAAGCGGGCGAGCAGTACCCGGTCACGGTGCGCGTACTGGAGAGCCAGCGCCGCGACATCGACATGGTCGGCAAGCTGACCGTCACATCGACATCGGGCCAGCCGGTCCGCATCGACAACATCGCGCAACTGAAACGAGGATTCGGGCCCACCCGCATCACGCGCTCAAACCGTCAGTATTCGATCAACATGAATGCGGACATTGCGCCAGGGCACGCACTTGACGAATCGTCGAACGATCTCCGCCGCATCATCGCCGAGGCTCGCATGCCGCCTGGCTACACCTCCCAGATGCGGGGACAGACACAGAATCTGGACGAAACGACCGACAACCTGATTCTGGCAATGGCACTGGCCAGCGTGTTCGTGTACATGGTGCTGGCCGCGCAATTCGAGAGCTTCGTGCAGCCGCTGGTCATCATGACGGTGCTGCCGTTGTCGATTCCGTTCGCACTGTTCACGATCTGGGCAACCGGCCGGACGCTGAACCTGTGGAGCGCGCTGGGGATTCTGCTGCTGTTCGGGATCGTGAAGAAGAACTCGATCCTGCAGGTCGACTACACCAATGTCCTGCGCGGACGCGGCGTGCCGCGCGACGAGGCGATCGTCGAGGCGTGCCGCACGCGGCTTCGGCCGATCCTGATGACGACGCTGGCGATCATCTTCGGGCTGATTCCGACGGCACTCGGCGTCGGCATCGGCGGCGCGCAGCGATCGGCGATTGCGGTAACGATCATCGGGGCACAGTCGCTCTGTTTGTTTCTCACGCTGCTGCTCGTGCCAGCGGCGTACGTGAAGCTCGATGCGCTCGAGCAGTCGCTCGCCAACCAGCGACTGAGCGCGTGGCTGTCGAAGGCGCGCACGCTGGGATTCCTTCCACGGTCGACGACGGCGAGGTGACCGTCGTCGTCGTGGACGCGACTCTCAGACGGTGCATGCAGATCCCATCGATGCAGACCATCCCCTCAATCCCGACGCGGCGGATACTTCGATAGGAGCGCGGAGGCATTCTTGGGCAGTTCGCGTGCGAGCCGGGGCGCAGTCTCTTCCTCATTCCGGACCGACCCGCGCCACACCACGCCGCCTGTCCGTACCGCGATCATCTCGATCGTCATCGTCCCCCCGGTCAACATGACTGGCACCGGCCCCGCGCCAGGAATCACGACACCGCGCGCACCGCTTCCGCGCGGCCCCGGCGGAATTCGCGTGCCCGGCCGCCTCTCGGCGAAGCTGTAGTCCTGACCGGTCACGCTGACACGTACGAGCAGGTCGGGGCTGTCCACCACCTCCTTCAGATGCTTCGACGACAGCGCCCGCACGAGAACGTCGTGCACCTGCTGCTCGAACAGCCGGTTGTTGATCTCCGGCTTGTCGAGCGTGATGCTGGTCGGGCGAATCGCGAAGGTGGCGACGGTCGAGAAATCGAATGTCGCGTCGAAGTTGACCGTGCTCTCGTCACTGGCGAACAAGACAGGCGCAGCGATCACCAGGAACAACGCGGCGACGGCTGGCATCAGCGTTCTCCTTTGGGCGGATAGTCGGAGATCAGCTTCCGCGTATCATCAGGAAGCTTCTGCACCATTTTAGAGATGTTCCTCTCGGTGTCGCGATAGACACCGCGCCAGACGAGCAGTTCCGGCTGCTGCGAGGCGACGAGATCGATGACCAGCGCCGCGATGCTGAAATCGGGAGGACCGTCACCTGCCGTTCCTCTGCGGCCGCGCACTCCCGTGCCGATCCGGTTGGCACGCCCGCCCGAACCGATGCTGTAGTCGTCGCTCGTCACGCTGAAATCAACGAAGAGGTCGGCGCCTGCGGCCGATTCCTTCAGGCCGCGTGCGACTAGCTGCGCGCGGATCGCCTCCTTCAGGTTCTGCGCCACAAGCGCATTGGTCAACTCTTCGCGAGCACTTCGCAGCCGGCCGTCGCGGATAGCAAACGTTCGTACTTTCGCGAAGTCGAACCGCGCGTCGAATTGCACGATACTGTCGTCCGCCACTGCCGGCGCAACGGCAAGAACCAGCGCTACAAGGGATGCGAGGTATCGCATATCGCCCGCCACTGTGAGCAGCGGCTAGTCCGTGGCCCGACCGCCGAGCCTTCGGCCGTCGGCAAGCTCCATCGACACGAAAATGCCGCCGAATTCACCGCTCTTCAGCGGGTTGACGACCACTGTGACTTTGTCGCCGGCTTTGAGCAGATTCGAGCGCCATCCGTTTCTTGCCATCGACTGCGGGCTGCCCAGCTCCACCCCCCAGCGATCGACGCCGCCCTTCTCATTCGGCACGTCGATCTGGATCGACGAGTGCGGGTTCGTCCACGTGAACTGGACGACGGTGCCCACGAGAGTCTTGGACACCGATCGATCGAACATCACCGGCGAGTGGTGAGCCGCCAGCGACCACGCCGCCATGGCCACGAAGCCGACACACGCAAGGAATGTACGCTTCATTTCACAAGACCTTTCGATCGCGTCGCCGGCAGCCCGTCGTTCAGATCCGGCAGACATGAGACTTCGCTGATGTCCTTCTGTTCCTGACGGCGGAACGTCTTCGTCATCTTCCACTCGCCCACCCAGTTCTGGGGGTCGGTCATCAGATACTCGATGTCGAGGCGACCGTCGGGCATCATCTTGAACCGCTCGACGATGTGCATGTCTTCGCTCACCGGCACCGACGCGCCGCCCTGATCCATCCAGTGGTGATGGCCGGGGAAGTACTTCGTGTCGACGACCAGCGTGTCGCCCTCCCATCGCCCGATCGACTCGCCGTTGAACGTGCGCACCACGACGTCGGGATCGGTGTGCGGGCGTCCATCGAGGTAGATCATGCGCACGCTGTTCTCGAAGTGGCTGATCATGTAGATGACGGTCGGCAGCTGCACCATCGCGATCGGCCACACGCGGGTCATGATGAGCGGCATGCCAGCCGGCCAGCACTGGCCGATGTCGTCACGATAGACGCCGCCGTCCTTCAACGCCTGGACGCCGCGGTCGTAGTGCACCTGCGCGGCGGGCGTCAGCGTGAATGTCTCGGGCACGAATCGCCAGGTGTTGGCGCGACCGTCGTGCTGCCACATCCCGGTGAGATCGAACGGCGCTTTGGGACGCGGCTTCGCCAGGTTTTCCTTCGACAACGCCGAGAGCTGTACTGGCGGAGGCGGCGGCAGCGCCGGCGGCGCCGGCTTCGGTTGCGCCTGCGCGCCGAGGGACGCGGCAGCAGCGACGCTCAGGCATGCTGCCGCCATGATTCGCCGGAGCAAACGCGGTTGCTTCTGCATGGGGCGAATTGTAGCGACTTGCCCAGGAATTGTCTGACCACGGACAATTCGGGCAACGGGCATTTGATATGACAATGACAATTGACGCGTCGCATTGGTACTCGTGGGATTTCGATGTAACCGACCACGAGCGGCACATCGCCCACCTGGACGTCTCGGCGTGGGGAGAAAAGGGCGTCCTCACGATCGACGGCGTTGCCCATCGCGTCTACCGCGAAGGTGTGGGGCGCGGTGACTTCCTATTGGAGCGCGATGGCATCGTGCTGGCCCGCGCGACCAAGCCGAGCGCATTCAGGAGTGCGTTCGAGGTTCGTCACGATGGACGGACCTACGAGCTCGCGAAGGAATCCTTCTGGCAACGCCGATTCGTTCTGCGCAGCGGCAGCGCTGAGATCGGTTCGGTCGCGCCCCGACGCGTAGTGGGACGCGAGGCGTTCGCGGCGCTGCCCGAAACGTGGCCGCTACCGCTCAAAGTGTTCGTCGTCTGGCTGGTCGTCATCATGTGGAAGCGTGCCGCGCAGGCCGCCTCCTGATTGTAGAGCGGAGGCTTTAGCCTCCGCGGACGCGGCTGGCGAATTACGCGGCGTGAATCGCGGACGGGATGCGTTCGAACGCGACCGACTCGACGCAAGACGTCGTGACGCGCCTCAAGCCGGTCGACAGCGCAACGGGCAGGCCCACGCTGATCCATCCGCGTTTGATGGCGCCGTTGCCGGTGATCGCCCCTTCGAGGATCATCTCGGTCGCGTCCGGAAACAGTTTGCCGCCTGTGATCTGTACTCGCCTGTCGGCGCCTTCGATCACCACGAAGCGGTAGCAGGAGTTTCGGGTCGTGATGATGATCCGCGCGTTCTGCGGAAGCGCATCGACCAGAACCCCGGGACCGGAGGAGGGTTCGACGTCGGTTGGATCGGGTGTGTCGGAGAGAGACTCGAGAGGTCCTGAGCTCGATTCGAGTCGATCGAAATCGCGCATGGTCCAGTACTCCTCTGCCCTACAACTCAGCAATCGACGTGCCGGTAAGTACCGGACTGAACTTCTCCTCGAATCAATCACTTGCGGGCGGACGCGGGAGCAGGACCATTCGGATCGCGACGATCGTTCACACGGATGGTAGGAAATGCACTGTGCGAGTGGGCGCGCGAACGTCAGCGGCGAAGCTTGACGTTTCCCTTGCGGTTGACCTCGGCGAGCCCGCTCGCCACGTGCCGCGCAAGAAGCTGATCCCACGCTTCGCCGAGCCGGCCGCGCGCGAACTCCGGTACGGTGATCGACGCGCGGTCTTGCGCCTGCCGATAGGCAGCCAGTCGACGTGCACGCATGCGCTCGGCGATCGGTTTCCAGGGTTCGCCGCGCGGCCGCTTCTGCGCAAGACAGAGATGCGAGCCGGTCTTGCCCATCATCGTCATGAATGACACCGCGAAGCCGTTGGCCGCCAGCGCCCGCTCGAGCGACGCCCCGTCGAACGCCTGCATGTGGAATGCGTTGAGCGTGTTGAACACCGACTTCCCCACGTCGAGGAACTCGCCTTCGTCCGGCTCATTGAACAAGTAGAGCCATCCCCCGTCGACGAGCCGGTCGTGAAAGGTCGTCAACATGTCGCGGGGGCGGATGGCGTGAGTGAACCCGTGGTTCGAGATGATCAGATCGAACTGCCCCTCGAAGGGAATCGAGAACTGGTCGTAGTCGATGCCGTGCGTCGACGGAATCCCGTACACTTCCCTGACCAGGACCTCGTGGCTCTCGAACAGCGCCATCGCACACGCGCGCGCGTCGAGCCTCTGCATCAGTCCGGCGGAGATGGAGCCAGTGCGGGCTCGTACCTCCAGTACGCGAGGCGCGCGAATCGGCAGCAGCGACGACAGCAGCTCCACGTGCTGGCTGTTCGACAGTCTGTCCGCGAGCAAGCCAGGCAGATAGTCCTTCCGAGAGATGCCGGTGTGATTCGACACGAACACGCCGTGTGCCGCCCGGCGCCGCAAGTCAGCGCGCTCCTCGTCGGTGAGCGATGATGCCAGGGCCACCTTGCCCTGGCGCCCCTCGCCGACCTCAGCGCGGCCGAGCGTCTCTTCGAAATGTTCGATCATCCACGCGTACCGCGGACCGGCTGGACGTCTGCTCGCGAAGACCACGCCGCAGTCGTGGCACAGCGAATAGTCGTAGCGGTACGATGCCTCGTCCGGCGGGTGCTTCAGCAGGATCAGCTTGTTGAACGCGGACGCCGCCGACCACTCTTTGCCGCCGCAGACGGGACACGCAGTCAGAACCTCGATGCGATCCGCGGGGCACGGAGGGAGATCCGGCGGGAGTTCGACGATAGAGTCCGGATCGGGAACCGATGTGGCGGGCGACGCCGCAACGCGAGGCGGCGGCCGCCGTGCGACGAGTTGGCGGAGGCGTGCGAGCACGTCAGGAGAATTCGTACGAGCATGAGAGATCGGTTTGCTGCTGTCAAGGCGGTTACCTCGATCGTCGGACTCGTTCTCACGCTGGCGAGTTGTGGATCGAGTCACGACGCGCCATCAGCGGTGCCGTCTGCGGCGGGACCGGCCGCACCCTCACCGGGATCGGGCAGGGGCATTCTGTTCATCGGCAACAGCCTCACGACGACCAACGGACTCCCGGCGATGGTCGAGTTCCTGGCCCGCGAGTCGGGCGGGCCGTCACTCGTCACGCGTACCGTCGCGGAGGGCGGGTTCAGCCTCGAAGATCATTGGAACCGCGGCGTCGCACAGCGCGCGATCGCGGACGGCGGCTGGTCGGTCGTCGTGCTGCAGCAAGGTCCGTCGGCGCTGCCGGAGTCGCAAGAGAACTTGCGCGAGTACACGCAGCGATTCGACGCGCCGATCAGAAGTGCCGGCGCGCGTACGGCGCTCTATATGGTGTGGCCCGAGTCGGAGCGAGCGGCAGTGTTCGATGATGTGGCGGCGTCGTATACGCGGGCAGCCGAAGTTGTGAACGGGCTGCTCTATCCAGTCGGCGAGGCATGGCAGATCGCGTGGCGACGCGATCCTCGATTGGCGTTGTATGGGCCCGACGGCTTTCACCCCTCACCCACGGGCACATACCTCGCCGCACTCGTCATGTTCGAGCAGATTTCGGGCCGCTCGCTGATCGGCCTGCCCTCGCCGCTTCCCTCACTCGATGCCGCGACCGTGCGCGTCTTGCAAGAATCGGCCGCCGAAGCGAATGCTCGCTTCGCGCGGCCTTGAACGCCATCCTCCTACTTGCACGAGTCGGCGACGACTTTCACCGATTCCACCTGCATCATCGGGGGACGGAGCACCTTCTGGGTCGCGGCTCCCTCTTTGGCAGCGCCTTCGTCCGCCGGGGGCGCGGGCGGCTGCTGTACGGGACCTGTCACTTCCACTTTCTTGTTCACGTTCGTGGGCATCTCGGACGATCCGAGCAGCACCATCAGCTTGTTCGGACCCTCCTGACCGGTGTCGAGGACGTAGACCGGACTGCCATCGGTCGTTTTCGCTTGTACGACGCAACCGGTGAGGGTCGCCTTGGAGGCGTCCTCCTTCGGTGTCTGCTGTGGCGGCGCCGGCGACTGCTCTTGTGCAAGGGCGCTCACGCTGCTTGCGAGCGCGCATGCGACGAGCGTCGAAGTGAGATATCGCAGCATCATCGCTCCTCTCGTGAAAAACACAGACGGGGTTCCGATCCACCGCAACCCGTTCCGCCGCTGTCAGCACGTTTCCTGCCAGGTACACAAAGTCCCGGATTTGTTAGGTGCGTTCCTGACGAGATGCGCTCGTGACGCGGCGGTGGAGTGAAAAGTCTGCTCTTCGTTTGTCGTGGTTTGCGGTCCTGCTGAAGCCGGACACTACGATGGACGGCAGGTCTGGAGATCCCCCCTCACGATCGATTGAAGGGCGGTCCCGCCACAGCGCCACGCGTGGGCGCCGCCGATCGCACGCAGGGTCGTTGGCAACGTTCCGCAGCCGCACAAGGACCAGAGAGAGCGACGGCCACTCGCCGCAGATCCACCGCCAGCAGATTGCCCTGTCTGATCTCCGCTTCCCCGTGCCTCCGTGCGAAACCGTTGCTCCCGTACCGTCCGATCTCTTCACTGCCACCTCCGATCTCTGCGTTATAGAATCCGATCGAGATGACATCGATCGCTCGGCGTACGGTGCGCGTCTCTGAAGCGTTGATCGAATTCATCGATCACCATCCGCGGCTCTTCGTGCTCACGGGCGCGGGGTGCAGCACCGACTCGGGCATTCCCGACTACCGCGATGCCGACGGCGAATGGAAACGCGGGCGGCCGGTGATGCTGCAGGACTTCCTCGCCACGGAGCAGGCCCGCAAGCGCTATTGGGCCCGGAGTGTCGTCGGGTGGACACGCATGCGCGGCGCCCGGCCGAACGACGCGCATCGAGCGTTGGCGAGCCTCGAACGCCAGGAACGCATCGAGCTCCTCGTCACGCAGAACGTCGATGGCCTGCACCAAGCAGCGGGCAGCACTCGTGTGATCGATCTGCACGGCCGCATCGATGTCGTGCGCTGCATGGACTGTGGTCGCCGGATAGCGCGCGAGCAGATGCAGACGGAATTGATGCAGCGCAATCCTGCATTCGCAGGCCTCGCCGAAGCGCTTCACGCGAAGGTGGGCCCGGACGGCGATGCCGATCTCGAGCGGGTCGCGTTCGAGACATTCGATGTGCCGGCATGCGACGCATGCGACGGCCTGCTGAAACCAGATGTCGTGTTCTTCGGCGAAGGCGTGCCGGGAGATCGAGTACGGCGGTCGATGGCGGCGTTGGACGCGTCCGACGCGATGCTGATCGTCGGATCGTCGCTGATGGTCTATTCGGGGTACCGCTTCGCAAAAGCCATGGCCGACAGGGGCAAACCGATTGCCGCCGTGAATCTTGGCCGCACGCGCGCCGACGAGGTGCTCACGCTCAAGGTCGAGCACCGCTGCGCGGATGCGCTGTCGTTCCTACTGTGAAACAATCACCGGCGCTAATCCAGTGAGGAGATTCGAATGAAGATGCGAGCGATTGTCTTGATGGTGGCAATCTGTGCGGCCGGTCCCGCGCTCTACGCGCAGGAGCCGGTCGTGGGGGTCAAAGATCCCGAGTCGCTGTTCAAGGATCCGGATCCAAAACTCAACAGGAACAAGCAGGCGGCGCTGCACATCCAGCGCGAGCTGCTGCAGTGCGGCCAGTGGGATCGCGCCGGTGAGTGGCTGACCAAGGCCTATCACCAGCACAACCCGAACGCGGCATCCGGTCTCGATGGCGTCATCACCTTCTTCACGAAAGTGCTGAAGGTGAAGCGCATCGACAAGTGCGACAAGCTGACGACGGAGATCGTCGCGGTGATGGCAGACGACGACTACGTCACTGTGCTCACACCGCGCAAGTTCCCGGATCCGCGGACGCCCGGCAAGGAGTACTACACGTCGTGGTTCGATACCTGGCGGTTCGTCGACGGCAAGGCCGACGAGCACTGGGATCCGGCGACGATCAACCCGCCGCCAGCCGGAGGCAAGTGAGTCGTCACGGCTGCCGCTCGCCGAACCAGTAGCACAGGCGGTCTGGCGCGACGAGAGAGAAGACGCGCCAGGCGGCATCGCCGCGCCGTCGATACTGAAGTCCCTTGTGAGAATTGCAGCACGCTGCGGCGTGTCGGCACGATGCATTCCCCTTGACCACCGCGGTCAGCGGCTCGACAATCGGGGCACTCGAGGGCGCATATGTCTCCCATCACAAGGCGCGAGCTGTTGATCACGTTGGCAGTCGCTGCGGCCTCGTGCCGTGCCGAACCGCAGGCCGCGGTGGTCACGCTGGCCATCAAGGGGATGCTTTGAGAGGGCTGCATCGCCGCAGTGCGGTCCGCACTGCTTGACGTCCCCGGGGTCACCCGCGCCCAGGTCACGCTGGAGCGTGGTGAAGCGATCGTGACCTACGATCCGCGACAGGTGAAGGTGGAGGCGCTGATTGCGGCCGTCGACGGCGCCGTCGGTCCGTTTGGCGGCATCGAGTACAAAGCCGAAGTGAAAGAGCAGCCGCGGCCGGTCTCAGCGCGCTGAGACGGCATCCAGCTTGCGGCTCCAATTGAGCAGCACGTGGAACGACTCCGGTCTCGAACGCTGAGGCGGACGTTGAATCATCACGAAACGTCCATCGGGCATGACGTCGTAGTTGGGTGAATCGCTCGTTCCGCGTACGAAATCGCGTTCGAAGAGCATGGCTGGCCGGCCGGCGCCGTCGTCGCGCGACGGCAGCGCGACGCTCATCATCCGTGCTCCGTTGCGGTAGTAGACCTCCTTGCCGCCCGGATCCCAGACCGGTTCGGTGCCGCCATCGGTTGAAATCCGTCGAGCACGCGCCGAATCGGTGCGCGCCCGCACGTACACTTCACTCCGTCCCGTCTCATCCGACACGTACGCGATCCATTGACCGTCAGGTGAGAAAGCCGGTGCGCTCTCGTCTGCCGCCGACGCGACGAGCGGCTGCGAACGGCGGTCCGTCGTCGTCAACAAGAAGATGTCACGGCCCGTCGCCGGCCGACGCTCAACGTAGGCGAGGGTGCCATCGGAAGCCCACGCTCCCGGATTCTGCGCGTTGTCGCTGCTGACAAGCCGCTCCACCGGACCGGTGGCATCGACGTTGGCCACGAACAGGTTGGGAACGCCGGTGCGCGTCGAGCTGAACGCCACTCGACGAGCGTCGCGGCTCAAGACCGGCGAAGTCGCGCCCGAGTCGAACGTGATCTGTGTCGTGGACCCGAGCGTCACGTCATAGACCCAGAGGTCCGGACTCGGGCTCTCGATCGTCATCAGAACTTTGCGGCCGTCTGCGGATGCGCGCGGGGCGACGTACGCGCCGGCCGGAGCAGCGAATGGCAGCACGCTCGCGCCATCGCGGCTCACCGAAACCAGCCGGCGTTGATTCGCCTCCGATCCGCCGGCGATGAATACCGCATGACCAGCGGTCGACGCGCTGAACTGCGCGGCGCCGTCCGACGACTGCAGCACGCTGTCGATCGCCACGGCCGCCGCTCCGGTGACCGTGAGGCGACCCGGGTCGAACGAGACGCTCATGAGCCGTCCCTTCTGCGCGTACAGCAGCGTGCCGGGCGCGATGAAGTGCGGACTCGTGCCGCCGCGCACCAGCGTCGTTCGTCGGCCTGTCCTCGTCGAGAGCGCCGCCACCTGTGCGTCGTTCCAACTTCCAGACGTACCCACCGTAAAGACGACCGTTTCCCCATCAGGCAACCATTCAGGCCAGCGATGACTGAACTCGCCTTGTGTCACATCGAGCGTGGTCAGAGGTCGAGGCGTGCCTCCGCCGGCGGGAATGCGCGAGAGGCCCGATCCGGTAGCGGCGGCAAAGACGATGACGTCATCGCGGTTCCACGTGCCGCCGAGTCCCACCGGTGCAGGACAGAGCGTGATCGGCGCGCCCCCGGTCACGGCAACCTTCTTCAACTGCCCGTCGGCAAAGAAGGCGAGCCATCGGCCATCCGGCGAGAAGAACGGGCTCACCGCATCCGTGGTACCGGTGATGGGCACGGGGTCGACCGAGTCCATCGGACGAACGAAGAGCTGCGTCCGACCGCCGCGGTTGCCGACGTACGCGACGCGCGTTCCATCCGGAGCGATCGCCACGCTCGGAAAATCGAGCCCTCCAAGGGGCGCATCCTGCGGAATCGACACCACGAAGCGCGCGGGCGCACTCGCGGCGGCGGGCGGGCGCCGTGCGATCGCGCCCGCCAGCACCAACGCACCGGCCGCCACGGCAAGCGCAGCGATCGCGACAACGGGTCTTCGTCGTGGTGCGATCTCGGTCGGCACGTCATCTACCGTCGTCATCTCTTCGAGCTCGAGACGCGCGTCGCCCATATCGCGGAGCCGCTGACTCGCGTCTCGACGCAGACAACGTCGGAGCAGACGCACGAGGCCGGGCGCCGTCCCCGACGGGATCGCACTCCAATCCGGATCGCCTTCGATCACGGCGGCGATGACGTCGGCAGCGGTCTCGCCCTTGAACGCGCGACGTCCAGTCACCATCTCGTAGATCACGCATCCGAACGACCACACATCGGTACGCCGATCGATCTCGACGCCGCGCATCTGCTCCGGACTCATGTACGGAGCGGTACCGACGGTGGTCCCGTCGCGCGTCGGCAAGGTTGCCGTCGACAGGTCGACGTTCAGGGGGTGAGAGGGCAACGTCTTCGCCAAGCCGAAGTCCAGGACCTTCACCACACCATCGGTTCCGATCTTGATGTTGGCGGGCTTGAGGTCACGATGAACGATGCCCTTGTCGTGGGCGGCTTCGAGTGCGGCGGCGATTTGTCGTGCGACGCGGACGATCTCGGTGCTCGGCAGCGGCCCCTGCACGAGGCGATCGGCCAGGGTCTCCCCGGCGACGAGCTCCATCACGATGAAGGAGGTGCCCTCAGCTTCGCCGAGCTCGTAGACACTCGCCACATTGGGATGTCCGAGCGTCGCTAGCGCCCGGGCTTCTCGCTGCAATCGCTCGACGGAGCTCGAATCGAGAAGATGGGGATGTACGAGCTTCACGGCGACATCGCGGCGCAACCGCGTATCGCGCCCGCGATAGACCTCGCCCATGCCGCCGCGACCGAGCAGCTCGAGAATTTCGTACGGGCCCAGACGACTACCGCTCGTCACAGTCACGGCATGTTATCGGGACATGAACGCGCCGATCATAACGAGCGACGTGGTCTCGGACTGCCCGCGCCGTGCCGGCGGTGCGTGGTATCTTTCGACGCATGCGGAGCAGTGGAATTCGGTGGGCACACGCCACGATCGTCGGCGTGTGCATCGCCGGCGCGTCGTGCGGGTCACCGGCTCCCGAACACGACGGATCGGTCCCTGCGAGCCCTCCACGCGCCCGCTCGCTGACGGTCGGCGACGATGCACCCGACTTCGCGCTGACGGGTTCCGACGGCAAGGAATACCGCCTCTCCAACTACCGGGGAAAACAGGCCGTGGTCCTGGCATGGTTCGCAAAGGCGTTCACCGAAGGTTGAACCGCCGAGTGCAGCTCACTCCGTGAGAGTGGCAACGAGATTCGAGCGTACGACGTGGCGTACTTCGCCATCAGCGTTGATCCGGTGGATGTGAACAGGAAGTTCGCGCAATCGCTTGGCGTCGATTACCCCCTGCTCAGCGATCCAACGAAGGCGACCGCGACCGCGTACGGCGTCGTCGACCCCGATCAGCCCTTTGCCTCGCGCTGGACGTTCTTTATCGGCACCGACGGGCGGATTACGTACGTCGATAAGCACGTCACACCCGCGACGCATGGCCAGGCGGTGGCCTCAAAGCTCGCCGAGCTCGGCGTCCCGCGACGTCGATAATGCGCTCATGTCCTGTACGCGCCAATTGGAGGGTTTCGGCTCACGGACTGGTCCGCTCGCCGAACCAATAACACAGACCATCTGGCGCGACGACGTAGAAGACGCGGAATTCGGTATCGCCGTGTCGTTCGATGCTGAAGTCGGACGACTCCCTCTTCAGCCCATTGGCCTTGAACTCGGCCAGCAGCGTCTCGAGCCCCGTCACGTGGAAGGCACAGCCGTCCTGCGTCGGATCGCCGCCGTTTTCGGCGAGCCGCATCTGGACGGCGTCCCTCGTCAGCGTCGCGGCGCGCGGCGGCGTGTGGCTTGGCGAGGCGACGCGAAAGCCCAGAACCGATTCGTAGAATGGCAGCGCGGCGTCGATCTCTTTCACCGGCAGGTTCATCGTGTCGCCGCGATAGCCGAATGCTTTATCAAGTGTGGCCACGTCTGGTCCCCCGTCGTGTGCCGTACGCGGCCTGGCTAAGCGCTCGGAGGCGAGACGAAATCGCTGCTGAAACTGACGTACTCGATGAGCCACAGCCCATTCTGCTCGCGGAACACCCACAGGAACTTGCCTCGATCGAGTCGCGTCGGCCCTCCAGCCGCCGGCATCAGCTTCAATCGATAGTCACCGCTGGCGTAGGCGAGCGTCCCTACTCCGGAGATGTCGGCGGGCTGAAGCTCGAGGTCGGTGGCGCCTTCCGCGAAGCGGTCAGCGTAGTACTGCTCGACGAACTTCCGACCGCGCATCAGCGGCCGGTTCGGCGGCAGCACCGCCGCCGTCGTCGAGTAGAGCGCGGCTGCTTTCGCCGGATCTTTTGCGTTGAACGTCACTCGAAGTTCCTCGATCACCTTCGCGATGCGCTCGACATCGGCCTTGTCGAATGCAGGACCGGCTGCGCGTGAACAGCCGGCGCAGGTGAGGGCTGCGATGCTGACAAAGAGAAGCGCGGTGCGCATGATAACCACCTCCCGAGAACGGATGTGTATCGTAGCGCATCGACTCGATCATCGTCTTTGACCGACCAGCGGCAGAACGCGAGTCGTCAGTTCGGCCGCGAACGTCTGCTGATCCTCGAAGAACGGAAAATGACCGGCGTTCTCGAACCAGACGAGTTCGTGCGCCGGCGCGGTGATCTGGCTGGCGTATTGCTGAATGACCGCAGGGCGGCAATACGGATCGTATCGACCATGAAAGAAGAGGATAGGCACGCGGAAACTGGTGCCAAGCGTGGCGAGATTCAGGGTCCTCACTTCCGGGATCATCGTCTCGAGGGAAAAGACTTGAGCGCGCGTGAACCCGTAGACATCGCGGAGTGAGTACTCAGGAGCCGACAATAGCGTCAACAACAGTCGTCTCACGTCGATGAACTGCGGTCGATCGGCCGGCGGGCCGAGGAGTCGTGCTTGCCAGGTCTGAGCGATCGAACCCTTTCGCAGATCCACGCCGGGAGGCGGATAGGGGCGAAGGCTCTCGAGCTCTCTGATCGCGTCGGCCCGATGCTGGGCGCGGGCCATCGCCAGGGCATCCTCGTAGGCCGTCGTGTCGTTCTGCGTCGTATCCACCAGCTGCGCAACACCGACGTAGGCGGCGATGAGGTCCGGGTGTTCGTGGGCGAGCCACAGACCAAGCACAGTTCCCCACGAATGTCCCACCACGATGATCTTGTCGCGCTTGAATCGGGCGCGCAGGTAGTTGACGACCTCGAGGGC
>Ga0075434_100003272_pt1 | contig 14491 bp, 13 predicted proteins | sample RhiMethybrSRZTD3_FD_75298 | JGI IMG/M metagenome (GOLD analysis project Ga0075434, IMG submission 75298) | Populus rhizosphere microbial communities from Tennessee, USA - Rhizosphere MetaG P. TD hybrid SRZTD3 | ecosystem: Host-associated > Plants > Roots > Rhizosphere > Soil | place: USA... | reverse complement strand
GTGCGTCGCGTCGAGTTTCCGCAAGGCCTCGCGGGAGAGTTCAGTTCGTTCATGGACTACGATCGCGATTTTGTAAATGACGTCCTCCCGAAACTCGGCGTCGCCCGCGATGCAGTCGATCAGCAAAAAGATTCGCTGTGCGTCAGCGTGCCTTACGTGATTCCGTCGCGGATCGCGCGCCAGTTAAGCCGGTCATGGCTGTCCACCATCGAACTTTTTAGTCCGCGACGTTGGGAAGACGTAATGTACGCATTCGGTTTAAGTGCGATGAGGATTGGGCTCTCAGTCGAAGTCACGCACCTGGTCGATCACAATTATTGGCCCGAAGAAAACGTCCGAGCGCCGATGATTCATTACGCGTACGGAGACGAACGGTGGAACAAGCGGGATTACGGCACTGACGAGACAAACCTTCAGGTTTGGAATCCACCGAGTGATTATCCGCCCGAAACGATCCTCGGTGAATTGGCGAAACAGATCAGCGAAGCGCGGGAGTTCTATCGTTCGGTTTTCGTTTAGAAAACAAGACTCAGATCCATTTGATTGCAACTGGCCCGCGAAGCCACGAAACAATCACGAACTTTTCTCCGCTTAGCACCGGCACGCTGCCGTGCAGATAGTGCGACGGGAAAATAATCGCTCTACCGGTCTTAGGTTTCGCAGTGTAGCCACAGCCGGGAAAAGAGGTTTCACCGCCGAGAAAGTTGTCGTTCAGATAACAGACGACACTGAGGTACCTTGATTCCAAGCCGGGGCCGGAGTCCTGATGAGGTACGTAATGATCTGCCGGCCCGTACTTGAGAATCTGCGTGCCCGAGTGTTCTGTAAAACCGATCTTCCACACCTCCTTCACAAGCGGCTTCAACATCTCGTCCATTGCGAAGTCGAATGAACGGAACACATCGTCAGCTTGTTCGGAGACGAAGATACTGGTCGAGCGAACCTCAGGATGCAAGAGCGACTCTGAATGGCCTGCGGCGTCAGTCTCGCGCACCTGGGCCGGCTCCCAGTCGTCCAGCTTGCTGACGCGGTCGACTATCTTTCGACAGTGAGCCACGTCAAACAGCGGGACGGAGATTACTCCGTCTGACTCATCTCGATATTCGATCATCGTTCGCGCCCGCTATTTCCGATGTTAATGGTGTTTCGGGTGATCAGGCGGATTCCCGGGCCTCGGCTTCGGATGATCGGGCGGATTACCTGGCTTCGGACCCGGCTTCGGATGATCGGGCGGATTGCCAGGCTGCTGCCCGGGCTTTGGCGAATCCGGTGGAACGCCGGGCTGCTTGGGCGATTCGGGCGGAACAGTCGGTTGCTTCGGACTCTCCGGCGGAACCGTCGGCTGCTTCGGACTCTCCGGCGGAACCGTCGGTCGTTGTGGGCTCTCAGGCGGCACGGTGGGCTCCTGATCGCCTGAAGCATACGCGTGTCCGTTCCCATTGCCGTTCGCAGTAACCAGCTCTTGCGGCAGCGCAAACACGATACTCGCGAGCAGGTCGTCCGCAATCGGCTCTTCAAAATCGCGGAATACTTTCGACACTGCGGCCAGGCATTCGAGCCGCAGACGGTTGTTCATTTGAAAGCGGAAACGAAGATTTTCAACGTCACGAAAAGACTCTCGTGGTTCCATGGGGCAAAAACTCCTTTCGAAGCGAGGGTAAACTGGACTGGTAAAGGTAAAGTTGTTTGAGGCCGCGGAGTCTATACCCAATCCCTGGCGTTTTCAAGAATTTTTAAGCCGGAGTAGTGGTTCAGTTTGAAAAGTGGCACGGGCGTCCCGCCCGTGATCCACGCGCAAGATGCGCGTGCCACATCAAACTACACCAGTCCCTTAACCGCAGTTATCGCAAGTCTTTGACGAGGTACAGATCAGAGAGCTGGCGCGTGAACGCGTACACGTAAGATTTGGCATCAGGCGTCATCAGCACATTGATCGTGCCGAGTACGCCGCCTAAATCGCCTGGGAGAATTTCCTTCTGAAGTTCCTTGTGACCGTTCGAGACGTTCAGTTTGAAGATGCGAAGCGGTCGTTCACGATCGCGAAACACATAGAGCGAATCTGCGTCAGCCCAACCGATCACTCGGTCTTCGTTCTCGACGCCCGGGATCTCGCGCGACGCGCCGCCACTCACGGCGTACAGTCCTTTCTTTTCATCTGTCGCGCGACCAACGACGAACTTGCCATCGGGTGACACCAGATGACCGATGATCCCTTCGGGTGTGATCGGCCGCGGCGGACCACCCGCGATGTCCTGAACGTACGTTCGCAATGCGTGGCCTTTCTCTTTGCCGATGAAGACAATGCTCTTTCCATCCGGTAGCCAGGTCGCCCCATAGCCGTATTGCTCCATACCGAAACGTTCGAGCGGCTTTGCTTCACCAGCACCAATCGGAAGCAAAACAATCTGGGGCGGATCGAGCAGAATCGAAATCACAGACTTGCCGTCGGGCGATCGGCCATGTCCGTGTCCGCTGCCTAAGCGAATCGCGGCCGAGCCATCCGTCTTACGCAGATACAGCGAGTAGTTTGTGCCGCTTCCCTGGCCTGACTCGTTGAAGATGAAGGAGGTGCCGTCGGGCGACAAATCAGTGACACGCACGCTGCTCAACCACGACAGGTCTCGTTCGCGCGTGTCGCCGGGCGCCAGACCGGTCACCGGCGTCGACTCCTGATTACACGTGATCAGCACATCGCCTTCTTTTGAAATGTCGTGAAGCCGAAGAGCAACAGGCGTCCGCAAAATTATTCTCTGTTTGCCGGCGAGCGTTACTGCGTACAGGCCCGCGGCCTCGCCTGACTTGCTGGCTGTAAACCAGATCTCTTCACCGGACGGCGCCCAAGCTAAACCACTTTCGTCAGTGAATTCATCAGTGAGCCGCTTCACCTGCCCACCGGCATCGATCACCGCCACCGTGCCGCGGCTGTCCCCGGAAAGTGGATGGTCGAGAAATGCGACTTGGTCGCCTTTCGGCGAGACACGGACATGACTTACGTAGCCATCTGTCTCGTAAAGTTTTTTTCCGAGCGGGAATTCGAGTTGGACATGCGCATTGGTGGCGCGCACTATCGCGAGCGAGTTGTCCACCGGATTCCAGTCAGCGTCCTGAACATTCTCGAGCATCTCGCGCGGACTGCCTCCGGCGAGCGACATGCGGCCGAGCGTTCCCTGATTCGTAAAGTGATAAAGATATTTTTCATTGAGCAGCACCGCCATGTCGCCCGACGGCGACACCGACAACATCTGCATGTTCGATGAGCCGACCGTCTGCACATCCGAGGATTCCACGCGCATGTACGAAATATCCACGGGATTCCCGTCCCACGTCGCGCTGAAGAAAATCCCTTTTCCGTCAGACGTAAATCGCGCCGTATAGATCGCGCCGTGACGGAATGTCAGTCGGGTGTAACTCGGCAGTGTAATGCTCGCACTGTAACGACCGGCAAAGAAAACCGCCCCCAGCAAAATCGCGCCCACCACTGCCGGTATGACCCACTTAATCCACGAACGGCGCGCAATTACCGGGGAGGGGACCGTGGCCATGCTCAATGAGCTGTCGATGCTCGACGTGTCTGTGATTGAATCGAGATTGAAAACCAAATCCCGCGCTGTCTGAAAACGATCTTGCGGTTGTTTCTCCAAACAGTGGGTGATGACCCGTTGCAGCGGGATCGAAACACCACGTTCCGACAAGAGGATCGGCGGCGGCTCTTCTTTCAGAATGGCGTTCATTGTTTCGACGGACGAGTCGCCGCGAAATGGACGGACGCCTACCACCATTTCGTACAGAACTGCGCCAAAGGAAAAGATGTCCGATCGTGGATCAGCCGGATTGCCGCGCACTTGCTCCGGCGACATGTAACCTGCCGTGCCAAGCACGACGCCTGGTTCGGTTTGCAGATGTTTCGTTTCGACTTGCGAGAGCTCGTCCTCGGAGAGTACAGGGTCAACCAGCTTCGCCAAACCAAAATCCAGAATCTTCACGTGGCCACTATCGGTGAGATAGATGTTTTCCGGTTTGAGATCGCGATGGACGATTCCCTTCTCGTGCGCAGCCGCGAGTCCTCGGCCGATCTGCTTCGCGTAATCGATCGCTTTGCGCGGCGGTAGTGGCCCCTGTCCCAGCCGCTCTCTCAGCGTCTGGCCTTCGAGCAGTTCCGATACGACGAACGGCGCATTCTCAAACGCGCCGATGTCGAAAATGGCCAGGATGTTCGGATGATTCAGCGCGCTGGTGGCGCGCGCTTCCTGTTCAAATCGGCGGAGGCGATCGGGACTTAGAAAGACAGGCGGCAAGCTCTTGATGGCGACATCGCGACCGAGGGACGTGTCATGCGCGCGATAGACCTGTCCCATGCCGCCCGCGCCGATGAACGCGCGAATCTCGTACCGTCCGAGCTTTGTGCCGATCGGAATGTCCATGGAACGCCAGTAGTCCGGAAAAGAGTCGTCATTCTAATTGAGTTGGCAGAGCCGCGCTAGCAGGATTTGCTGAGCCTGTGTGGATTTGGATCGGCCATCGGCGCAAGCCACAACGCCGCCAATCGTTCCTACTTTGGAACTTAGAGTGTGTTGCCAAAGTCTAACAGCAACATATCATTAAGAAATCGCAGGAGGCTTGGAACAATGAAACTCGTGAGATGTTTAATCGCAGGTGCAGTCGGTTTCTCGCTCGTCGCAGCGATTGGCTGCGGGACGAAGCAAAGCCGTGCGACCAAAGTCACCGTCTCTGGTGAAGCCATGACCAAGGTCGAACCGGACGCCGCCGTAATTGTGTTGTCGGTCGTGACGCAAAACGCGCAGGCGATTACTGCTCAGCAAGAGAATGCACGGAAGAGCGAAGCGGTCGCAAATGCGATCAAGAGCACCGCCGGCGTGAACGCCGAGATTAAGACAAGCGACTATTCGCTACAACCGCAATACGACTATCGCGACAATCGTTTGCCGAAGATTGTCGGTTATGACGCGCGCAACAGCGTGATTGTCACCATGAGCGACCTCAAGCATGTCGGCGCGGTGATTGACGCTGCGTCGAGTGCCGGTGCAAACAGCGTCGATAATGTCTCGTTCATCTTGCGGCAAACGAGTCCTGCACATGGGCAAGCTCTGTCGGATGCGACGCATCAGGCGATGAATAAAGCGCAATCGATTGCGCAAGCCCTGGGTGGCCGAGTGTTGCGGGTCGTTGAAGAGAACGAGAGCGCGACAGTAACCGGCGAACGTGGCGTGGAAGAGGCGAGTCTTAGTTACGACGGAGCACTTCGGAAGAACGTCACGCCAATCACGTCTGGACAGTTGAACATCAAGTCCAACGTTCAGTTGATCGTAGAAATTGAGAGCTAGTCGGCAGTCGGGTCTTTCATCATCTCGGCAAACTTCTCGACTTCTTCGCGCGTCGTTTCCATGCGGCGCCGGCTCTCGAGATAGGCCTGCCATTGTGTGGTTTGCGTCAGTGCTTTTTGAGAGTCTTCGTCCAGTGCCTGGGCCATCACCGCGATCAAATCGCTGACTACACGCGTGTGATCGAGGAGCGACTCGATGATCGAATGCGCGAGATCGGTCGGCGTAAGATCGTCAACCGCGACATTGAGAGTTTTGTCCTGGGTGTCTGGCATTTGGATATCTGCGAGAAGCATCAGCTACAGAACCGCAAACGGTAGTGAGCGGGTTAAAACTCAGGTCGTGGACGCGGGCGCGCGAAAGCGCCTCCCTACATTGCCTTCTGATCCCGCTCGCCACCGATCGCGGTTCTGGAATCTCCATACCAACTGCCGCGGACGAACGGTAATTCTGTAACGGCCCCTTCAGTTTCGTCATCGGCCGACGAGATCTTCACTGCGGTTCCGGGCGCAAGGTAATCATACTTGACATAACCAAGCGCAATCGCGCGATTCAACTTGGGCGAAAAGGCCGATGAAGTGATCCGGCCAATTTCCTTTCCATCTGCCGAGGAAATCTGAGCACTCCGCGAAACCGTCATCGCGTCCGGCAAAACGATCCCCGTCAATTTCTTCGCAACGTGACCGCGATGTTTGATGCGCACGATGATTTCCTGGCCGACATAACAGCCTTTCGTGAAACTGACGGCATCGTCAAGGTTCGTTTCGGTCACGACGTTTGTCTCGTCCATGTCGATTCCGTACCGCGGAATGCCGGCTTCGATTCGCAACGTTTCCAAGGTCTCTTCAGTTGTCGCCTGCGCGCCAGCATCAGCCAGCGCATCGCGAAGTGAAGGTAAGTCGGCGCGATTAACGAAGACATCGAAACCATCTTCCCCGGTGTGCGTTGCGCGAATCAAGGTCACGGGCACGCCCTCGAAATCAAGCGTCACGGATCTCTGACGTTCGAGGTCCGCGGCGGGTGCACCAAAAACTTTGTCGATAACTTCGCGGCAGCTTTGTCCCTGGACGGACTGCTCCGCACTCTCTTCGGTGATGTCCGCGACCTTGAAATCACCCGCCATCGTAAACCGTTCAATCAACCTCATTACGGCTTCGCGAGTCGCTGCTTCAGTATCGATCAGAAAACCATCCTCACGATGAATGATTCGCACGGCCGCAAGCAGACGCCCCTGCACATTCGTGAACGCCGCCGGCATCCACGAATTTAGCTCGAGGGACTTCATGTCGTTTGTAATTAAGCCGTTGAGAAACATCACAGTTTCCGAGCCGGTCACCAGAATTCGGCCCCGCGACGAAAGATCGATCAAACCCGCGCCACCTTCGCGTACGACGGAGTATTCAGACGCTGAAAATTCTTTGTTCACGAGTAACTAGATCGTGTCTAATGAATTGACACCGCTCCGGTAGGAGCGAAATGTTTATAGCACCCAAGACTTCTTTGAATATAAGAAGCTCCTTTTAGGAGCGAAATCAATTAATCATTCCGCTCCTAAAGGAGCTGATTCAGACTGAGCTACTTAATTCTATAAACATCAGGCTCCTCCCGGGGCCGAAACCGTTTTAAGTATTCGCGCGACGACCTTGTAATCGCGCAGTTGCGCACGTTCATCGCGGCTCGTAATCAGCACCTGCGGACTCGGATGATAGATCGGTATCAACGTTCGCCCATTCCAATCACGCGACTTCGCCGCATCGTCTCGTAACGTGAATTGATGACTCTCGATCGACTTCAACGCCTCGAGCGCGACGCCGCCCAGCGTCACAATTACGCGCGGATCAACCAACTCAATTGTGCGTTGCAGAAAGTCCGAGCAGTTGCGGAGTTCTTTGGATGTTGGCCGTCGATTCGCACCTGTTGCGGTTCGCGGATTACAAAGTGCCGCGCTGGTGATGAAGATATCCCTACGCGCGAGGCCAACCGAAGCGAGAAATCGATCGAAGTTCTTTCCGGATTGATCGCCGGAGAACGGAACGCGCGTGCGATCCGCTCCCTTCCTCCCCGGCGCTTCGCCAATGAACATCACACGGGCGTCGATGTTGCCGTTCAGTTCGCTCAACACTGCCGCCCGGTCGCACATCGCCGGACAGCGCACGCACGCCGCTGCCTCAGCAATCAGGCTGACGAACTCGTTGTTCTTATTGCGGCGCTTCATTCAAAACTATTGACTTCGTCGAGCCGTTGGAATAGAAAGCCCACGCTTTTCACCCCAAACTGTCAGGAGGAAGCTATGCGTCGTTTATTGTACTTGTCTTTGTTTGTGTTTGCTTGCGCGGTGCCTGGGCTCGCCCAGGACCCGGTGAAAGTCGATCCCGACCATTACAAGGTCGCCATTAATAACTCCACCGTGCGCGTGCTGAAAATCCATTACGGGCCGCACGAAAAATCGAAGATGCACTACCATCCGAACGCGGTCGCGATTCCGTTGACTTCGGGCAAGGTGATTTTTTGGTTGCCCGGCGGCAAGCATACCGAGGTCGAAATGGTCGCCGGTCAGGCGATGTGGACTGCCGCGGGACGCCACAATCCTGAGAATGCCAGCGACAGCGATATGGATGTGATTCTCGTGGAGTTGAAGACACCGAAGAAAAAGGCCACAGCTAAACCCGCGAATACGAATGCGAACACGCAGTAGCGCATTCAATTGACGGTCGTTGATTTACCGCGGCCTTCCTGTCTTTGCTCGCGTCGGAACTGGCCAGGTTCGGTGGGATTGGCATCCTGCCAGAGTCCGCGATGCTGCGCCCGAGCTTCCTCTTCAGTTCGGGCGTAAAGCTCGCGGTCTTCAGGCGTTTGCTCGCCTTGATATTCTCTATAATGCCAAGCCAGACCCGCTTTGACTTGCGCAAGGTTCACGTCTTCGCCGTTAATAATTATCTTCCCCGCGATCAGCCCCGACAAAAAGAAAAGGGTAAGCGGTCTTTTCGGGTGCACAACTTCAATACCCGGCGCAGTAACCCGCTCGTGACCTGGGGAACTGGTCGCCGAAAAGGGCATCTAACTATGGAAAGCAAGACCGGCTTCTCGAACTGAGGAAATCAGCGACCGCAGCTATTTTTTCGGCGCACACCCCAGACACACCCCAAAAGTGCATACGCAATCGTCGGTGGTGGCACAACAGCAATCCCGCTGTCCGGGAGGACATGGACGTTCTCGCGAGGCCACCCTAATTCTGTTAATGACTCTCGTGACGCACTGAACTTTTCTGGCGAGGCGGCCCGCTAGGGTCCTGGTACCCAGGAAGTTCACAGTTCCTCTTAAAGTTACGACCCTTTTTTTCACCGTAATTTTAAGCTTCTCCATTACTCCGCTTGACATGGTCTTTGCCATCTCATCTCGTACGTTGTTGGCGAGAGTCGCATCGTCAAGGGTTGAACAGGCGGAAGCCTTGGGAGTGGTTGGTGGCGGGACTGTCGTGCCCCCGACCGTTAAAGTGCTGCCGGCGAGCAGCAGCGTGAGCAAGGTGGCGATTGCCAATTCCCTTTCGATTGAAGTTTTCATCGATTTTCTCCTCTCATTTGAATTCGCTGATCTCCGAGATCAAGCTATAGCCCGATTGCTTTCCATAGAAGATGGCGTTTCCATCCGGTGACCACGTAAGACTGGAAAAATAGAAGCGCGGGTCAGAGTTTGCGGTTATCTTTCTGGCTGCGCCACCAACCGTTGGAATCAGCCAGATATTGTCTCTGCCATCCTGGTGTGAAGCGAAGGCAATGGTCCTGCCGTCCGGCGAGAGTTGAATGTTATAGAGGTAAGCAGAATTGAGCCGGGCGACCAGTTTGGGGTCTTTTTCTTTGGCAAGTTGAAAGAGACTAATCTCCTCCGGCTTTGCCGATATGCCTTTCCTTTGCTCATCACTTGCAATCATGAAATCGGATCCAGACCAGCCAAGAGGCCGCAAGATATGATCGCCCTGATAGATAGTTTCAGATTTGCCGGTATCTAACTCCGCCAGCAGAACCCTCCATTTCTCGTCTGCGGCTGAGCGGGAAAAATAGAGCACTTGCTTGCCGTCTAAAGACCAGAACGGAGAACCACACTTCGAATTTGAGCTACTTACGATTTTGGACTCACCTGAGCCATCGGCAGAGATGACCGCGATCTGGCATTCCCCCGTGAGCCTTTCGTTGCTGTAAGCAATCTTCTTGCTGTCGGGCGACCAGCTATAAGTCCTGCTTTGCATCCGATTGTAAGGCAAGACGGTAATATCTGAACGTGATGCGCCTGTGGTTGTTAGTTGCCTTGCGTCACTCCCGGTGGGGTTAACTACCCATAGATTTAGCAAATTGCCGGACACGCTCAGAAACGAGAGTCTCAGGCCATCGGGTGACCACTTCAGATCCTGCCCGCGAACACCAAGCTGCAATTGTTGGCCCCCGATTATCGGTTTGATAAGGATCGCGGAAGAGTCGAGGCTTCGCCCCTGCGACTGCTTTGTTGCCTGGAATGCCATCAGCTTGCTGTCGGGTGAAATGTCGGGCCACAGCTCAACGCCGGCGGTGGCGGTGACTTCAAATTCCTCACCAGTGTCAATTCTTACTCCCCAGATATCGGATTCTTCTCTGGGAGATGCATAGAGTATTTTTGTGCCGTCTGCCGAAACACCGGCGACGAAACTATCGTTCTCTCCAAAGGTAATTTGGACGGGCTTGCTGCCGTCAACATTCCTCACAAATATTTGATACGTGTCTTGCGAAACAGAGCTATAGATTATTCGCTTGCCATCGGGATGCCAGACGGGGTTTTTCTCTTCTGCAACATCATTAGTGATTCGAACCGCCGGACCTCCCGCTCGCGGAAGGACCCAAATATCAATTTGTCCGTCTTTATCATCGACATACGAGATCCGGTCTTCATTCGGCGATACACTGAAGTACTGAGCGTTATGCGATTTGTCGAGGTTCGTGATCTGCTCTGTTTGTCCTGAATCGATGTTGACTGCAAAAAGATTGGCAGCGGAGCTGTAATATAAGACCGGGCGATTCGTGGACCAGGATACTAGTCCTTCAAATTCCTTCTCCACGACCTTAACTAACGCCGGCGAGCCGCCCAGAGCGGGAACGCGCCAAATGCCCGGTTCATTACTCCGCGAAGATACAAACGCGAGTTGCTGATTGTCGGGTGACCAGATGGGATTACGTCCCTCCGCAATCCGAATGGGGTTGGCCTCTCCAATCGTTTGCTTGACCCAGATCTCAGTAATCCCGTCACGGCTTGCAGAATAGCCGATCATGGTTCCATCGCGGGTCAGCGAGCTGCGGATATCGGATTCTCCCGGTTCGCTTCTCCAGTTGACGAGCTGCACGTGGCGCAGGGACGACACTAGATCCGAATCGGAGCGATTTCGAGATCGAAAAATCCACACAGCGGCGCCAATCAAAGCTACTATCCCCAGCACCGCTACCGCGGGCCACAGAAAAGCGCGCGGTCCCGTCACCTGACCAGTCGCAGTTTGAATTTCACGAGTCTTTAACCCGGCTCGCGAAACTCCAGCCGGCAGACTGGCGCTGAGCGATCCGGAGAAACCTCGGAATGCGTAGCCTTTTCTTTGGATCAAGTCCATCAACTCGGCGCGCATCTCACTGGCCGACTGATAACGCTCATTCCTGTCTTTCTTCAGGGCTTTGCCAACGATAGCCGTCAGGCTCTCATCCACCTCGGGTCTCAATTCATTTATCGGCTTGGGCTCATCGTGGAGAATCGAGTGAAGGACGTCTATCGTGTGCCGACCCTGGAAGGGACGAGTGCCGGTTAACACTTCATAGAGAGTGACACCGAAGGAAAAAATATCGCTACGCGCATCGAGATTCTCCCCCATGACCTGTTCGGGCGGCATGTAGGGGCCAGTGCCAACCAGGGTCGCAGTCGAGGTAAGCTGCATCTGAGTTGGCATCTCCTCGTTAAGACCGCCGGCGAAACTAACCTGTTTGGCTAGTCCGAAATCGAGGACCACCGCCGTGTCCCGTTCATTGGCAAGTATGTTCGAGGGTTTTATGTCGCGGTGGATTACGCCGTTGCGGTGCGCTTCTTCCAGCGCCTCGACGACATCCACCGCATATTTCACTGCAATCTCAATCGGCAGTGGCCCGTAGTCAGACAGAATGGTCTGAATCGTTTTCCCTTCCAGATACTGCATGGCGATGAAGGTGAGATCGCCTTCCTGGCCTATCTCGTAAATTGTGCAGATGCTTGGATGGGTTAGGATCGAGGCCGCCCGCGCCTCGCGCAGAAAGCGCTGATGGATGTTCGGGTCGGTGGCTCTCAGCGGCAGAATCGTCTTCAAAGCCACTAAGCGACCGAGCTGAAGGTCCACCGCCTTGTAAACCTCGCCCATGCCACCGCTGCCAATCAGCCCCATGATTCTGTAATGAGAAACGGTTGATCCCGAGCTGAGACTGGACATAGTGGCTGATTCAGTTGCGCTCAAAGGTTTATTAGAACTCTGAGAGAACATGCTCAGAATCCTTCCGATTCGACAAGAAACGTAATCTAGGGATCTTGGTTAGATCGGCATCCAAGATCGATTAATTATGGACACCCTTGGCCGGCGATTCGGTTGGTTAGGTCGTTGACGCCCGCCCGCTTAACAGAACAGGAGCATGATGAGATTTCCCTTCCAGAATAGCAAGAGAAAGGGCGCAACGCGGGTTGACTCGATGGTGGCGCGGAGGCGCGCCCTTGAGGGGATGGTGTTTGTCAGCTCATCTTCGCAATGATCGCATCTGCAAACTCATCTGTGCTCGATGTGCCGCCAATGTCGCGCGTGCGAACTTTGCCTTCACGATAGACACTGAGCATCGCAGTTTCGATTTTGTCGGCAGCCGCGCGCTCTTCTATGTGACGCAACATCAGAATCGCGGATTGCAAGAGCGCGGTCGGATTCGCTATCCCACGGCCCGCAATGTCCGGCGCCGAGCCATGCACCGCTTCAAACACGGCGCCTTTCTCGCCAATGTTCGCGCCCGGAACTAAGCCAAGTCCGCCAATCAAGCCCGCGCACAAATCCGAGACGATGTCGCCGTAGAGATTTTCGCAAAGCAAAATATCGAACTGCTCAGGCCGCATCACTAACTGCATCGATGCGTTATCGACGATCATGTTCTGCGTTTCAATTTCGGGAAAACTCTTTGCCACCTTCTCGAAGCAGCGCAGGAACAGTCCGTCGGACATCTTCATGATGTTCGCTTTATGGACGGCCGTAATCTTCTTACGCGTCTCAGCACGCGCATACGCAAGGGCAAACTTGGCGATGCGCGTGGAGGCCTTCTCAGTAATGATCTTCAGACTTTCGATCACACCCGGGACGACTTCGTGCTCGATGCCGGAATAAAGGCTCTCCGTATTCTCGCGCACGACCACAAGATCGAGATTTGGGTTGCGACAGGGAACGTTCGGCAGTGCGCGAATTGGACGCAGATTCGCGTAAAGATCGAGCGCTTTGCGCAATCCGACATTGACTGAAGTGAAGCCTTTACCGACCGGAGTCGTAATCGGTCCCTTCAACCCAACTTTGTTCTGCTTGATGGAATTGAGGAGTTCATCCGGGAGCGTCGTGCCGAATTTGTCGAGCGCGGCCTGGCCGGCGATGTGCTCTTCCCATTCGATCTGTACGCCCGACGATTCAATGATGCGGACGACTGCGGAGGCGACTTCCGGTCCAATCCCGTCGCCGGGAATCAGTGTGATACGATGCATGAAACAGTGGGCAGTAAGCAGTGAGCAGTAGGCTGCAAATCTTCAGTCACTCCCCGCATCCTGCGATTGACCATCGAGCATAAAGGTTTGGATAACAACTGACAACCGCACGCGCATGTCACCGCACGAGACACCGGGAGCAACAGGAGCAGCCGAAATCATTGTCATCGGCGGGGGCGTGATTGGTTTGTCGATCGCGCGGGAGTTAGCCCGTCGCGGAGTCTCTGACGTTGTGCTGTTAGACAAAGGCGACCTGGGGAAAGAAGCATCCTGGGCCGCGGGTGGCATTCTCGCACCGCAAGTTGAAGCCGATAGCGCGGACGATTTCTTCAAACTCGCAACCGCGAGTCGCGATCTTTATCCCAGCTTCGCGCAAGCGCTCTACGACGAAACCGGCATTGATATCGAGTTGGACCAGACCGGCACTTTGTGCATCGCGTTCAGCGAGGACGACGAAGCCAAACTCAGGCAGCGATTCGCATGGCAGCAGCGCGCGGGCTTGCGCGTCGAGTGGCTGGATTTCGACGATGTTCGCCGGGTCGAACCGCATCTTTCATCTCAAATCCGATGCGCGCTTCGCTTTCCTGACGACTGGCAGGTCGAGAACCGTAAGCTTGTCGAAGCGCTAATCGCGTCAAACGAAAAGCTGGGCATCAGGCTGTTTCCCGACTGCGCGGTCACCTCGCTACGCGTTGATGGTGATCGAGTTGTCGGCGTTGACACCGGAAACGGAAGCATTGATGCGGCTGTGGTTGTTGTTTGTGCAGGCGCGTGGACATCGTGTCTCACGTCCTCCAAATCATCTGCGCCGATCGAGATCGAACCTGTGCGCGGACAGATGCTCTGCTTCAGACCGAGCCCGCGAATGGCTCATCACGTGATTTACAGCAAACGCGGCTATCTGGTTCCACGGCGAGACGGTCGGCTGTTAGCCGGCTCAACCAGCGAGCATGTGGGATTCGACAAACGAGTCTCTGAGGAAGCCATCAGCTCTATCAAATCGATGGCGTGTGAAATTGTGCCCGCGCTAGCCGTCAGTCCACTCGTAGATTCATGGGCAGGCTTTCGCCCGCGTGCATTGGACGATCTGCCGGTAATTGGGCCACACGAGGAAATCGAAGGCTTGTTCTATGCGACCGGCCACTTTCGCAATGGAATTCTGCTGGCCCCGATGACCGCGGAAGTGATTGCGAACTTGATCGTTGACCACTCGTCTTCATCTTTCATCGAGGCATTCTCGCCGAAACGCTTTTGTATGGCTCACGCTTAATGCGACTTCATATGCGTAAATCAATTTACAAATTGCACACCTGGCTGGGTCTGATTGTCGCCGTTCCCCTACTGGCCTGGGCCTCGAGCGGATTGTTGTACGCCTGGCCCAATGCAGTTGAAGGCGG
>Ga0075434_100003269_pt1 | contig 14492 bp, 10 predicted proteins | sample RhiMethybrSRZTD3_FD_75298 | JGI IMG/M metagenome (GOLD analysis project Ga0075434, IMG submission 75298) | Populus rhizosphere microbial communities from Tennessee, USA - Rhizosphere MetaG P. TD hybrid SRZTD3 | ecosystem: Host-associated > Plants > Roots > Rhizosphere > Soil | place: USA... | reverse complement strand
CCGGGGGATGTCTTAAGGCTGGTTCAGGGACTCCAGTCGCCGATTGGCACCAGGGTCGGGCCGACCACGTGGCAGTCGTCCAGATCGGAGCCGAGGTGCCGGACCCCTGTGCGATACCAGACGACCAGGTCGTTGCCAAGCGGCTCGCCGTTCAGGAACTTACCGACCTTGATCGCACAGGCGGGCCCGATCACGCCGCTGTCGTCGAGCTCGTCCGGATGGTAGTTCAGGAACCACACGTCCGCGACCGAGAAGGTATCGGCCGGCAGCGCCTTCTCCTCTCCGGGAACGATCCGATAACCCCGGCCCGTCGAGGCGTCCGTCACCGCCCAGGTCAGATTCGGACGGTTGTTGAGCCGCTGGGTCTCGGTCGGGAGCACGAGGATCGGAGGTTTCGGGCCAGGGCGGCCGCGGTCACCGCCGCTGCCCGACGGCGCAGGATCGGGCCCTTCGGTCACGATGTCGTCGAGAGGACCGTCGATGTCGAAGTCGAGGCGCCAGTAGGCATGATGGCGATGTGTGTAGTCCGTGCAGTTGTCATCGACCGCGCTGAAACCGAAGGTCGGCTGGATGCGGCCGTCGAGGTAGAAGGTCCACTTCATCTCGTATCGATACCAGCCCGCACGGTTCTGCGACGTCAGGATCAACCGGTCGGCCAGTTTCTCGGCCGATACCCCGTGGAAACATTGCCGGCCGCAGTCGTCGGGCGGCGCAGGACACACGTCCACCCCGAGGTGCTGCTCGCAGACGGTGATCGGCGGACAGGACGGCTCGGCGTAACCGCAGTCGGGACCCGTGTTCGGCGGAGGGCAGACGTTGTCGACGAGATAGTCCTCCTCGCTCGTCAGCCAGTCGCGGTAACAGTGGTTCGCGCCGCCGCATTGTCCCGCCTCGTACTGGACGTTCAGGATCGGCACGTGACCCCGCTTCATCGCCAGGTGGCCGTTGTAGTACACGTTTCGGATCTCCACGCCGGAGCCGTTGACGCCGCTCGACTGCGAGGGCCGCAGCCAGCACAACTGCCACACGGGCGCCTGTGTCGGCCAGGACATCAGGTGCTCGCCGATCGCGCTGTTGCACACGGGCTGCGCCGCTGCGACGGCAGCCCCGAGGATCGCCGCCCCAAACACGACCGGGAGGAGGAAGACCCGCACCGGGGAAATCCGTCGCATGGGCACCGCCCTTCGACGGCCCACATCCTATGAGTGAGATCGAGAAGCGAACTACTGGCCTGTGGTTCAGGTGCGACTGGCTAGAAGGCGGCGTGCGGCTCCACGGGTTTGGCCGGAGACTCCGCAGGCTTGCCAGGAGCAGGAGTCCGTTCGTCCTTCTTCTCCGCCGGCGGCTCCTGGGGCAGCGGCTTGCGCGGAAGCATCGCGTCGCGCATCGCCGCGTTGTAGGCGAACGTCGCGAGGATGATGGACGCCTGCATCAGGTCGTCCTTCACGAGACGCTCGTAGGTGTCCATGTTCGTGTGGTGCGTCCGCGTCTCGTAGTCCAGGGTGTCCTGGATGAACTGGAAACCGGGAAGGCCGACCTTGTCGAAAGACTGGTGATCGGTGCCGCCCGTGCGGTTGAGGGTAACGGTCTTCGCGTCGAGGTCGCGGAACGGCGCGAGCCACGCCTCGAAGATCGGCGCGACGCCGGCGTTGTCCTCGCAATAGATGCCCCGGATCTTGCCGGAGCCGTTGTCCAGGTTGAAGTACGCCGCGAGCTTCGCATGCTCGGGCTTGACGGTCAGAGGCCACTTGTCCTTGCGCATGTAGAAGGGCTGGTCGAGCTCTTCCTTGGTGTAGGGCGGCCGAGACGCGAAGTGCTGATCGACGTACGCCTTGGAGCCGTAAAGTCCCTGTTCTTCGCCGGTCCACAACGCGACCCGGATCGTGCGCCGCGGCTTCGCGCCGACGGCTTTCAGGATCCGCATCGCTTCCATCACCGCGACCGAGCCCGCGCCGTTGTCGGTCGCGCCGGTTCCGGACTGCCAGGAGTCGAGGTGCGCGCCGAGCATCACGACCTCGTCTTTCTTGTCGGTCCCCGGGATCTCGGCGATGGTGTTCCACTGCATCTGGTCTTCGTCGACGAACCGGGCGGCGACGTCGAGCTCCAGCTCCACGTCGGTCTTCGCGTCGAGAAGGCGGGCGATCCGGCCGAAGTGCTCGGGCTCCATGATCAGCGTGGGTACCTTGAGAAGCGGCCGGGACATCCGGTAGTCGTCGCCGTTGGCCTGGACCCCGAACACGCCGAGGTCGCCGCGGCCGCTGTCGATGACGGCGATCGGCTTCTCGTCCTCGAGGAACTTATCCACCGCCCGCCTCAGCTCCGCGCGCTTGCGGAGCTCCTCACGGTCGTACCGGCGCCGGGGTTCTTCGCTATATTCCGCGATCTTGGCCAGCTCTTTTTCGTCGTAACGCTCGATGTCCGGCTTGACGTGAAGCTCCATCTTGACCGGGTCTCCGTAGAGAACGATCTTCCCGGCGAAGCGGCCCTTGAAGTTCGGCAGATCGTCTTTGGACGTCGGATTCAGCCGCACCACCTTCGCCTTCACGACGCCCGAGGTCCCCGGCGTCCAGGGCCTGGGATAGGCCGTCAACTGCGCGAAGTCGGGCGCCGTCATCCGGACCGAGCTCTTCTCGTACCACCAGCCTCGCCCGAACGGGCCCCACGCCTCCAGGTGCGCGTTGGCCATTCCCCACTTCGCGAGCTGGTCCCGGGTCCACTCGTTGGCCGCTTTCGCCTGCGGCGAGCCCGTCAGCCGTGGACCGATGCGATCCATCAGCTCGCTGGCGGTGTCCATCACCTTGGAGTTGTTGAAACCCTCGAGGCGGATTTTCGTGACCATCTCCAGGTCGACGCGCTCCTCGGCGGGCAGCGCCGGGACGAGCATGGAGACGAGGCATGCCGAAGCGATCAGGCGTTTCAGGTCGCACCTCCCGTGCACAAAACCGCGGCACGGTATCATCGGAAAATCCTTAGGGTCAAACCGCCGCGCGCGATTCGGAGGCGCCGCGACGCGACCTGCGGACACCGCGGCGTGAGAAGAAGAGGCGCCAGCGTCGGAACTTCGAGTTTTCGACGTGCTCGCCACGAAAGGTGTCGAAACGGGATCGAGAGGGTGTGACTTCAAACTCCCGGGAAGGATGGAATCGTTTCGCCACCAGGGAGCGGGCATGACGGAATGTCACACAGTCACGCCGGCGTCTCCGGGCGCCGGGGTGTCGGCCCTCGATCCCGGAGCCGGAGTGATACATTCGTCCGTCCACGGGAGGGCAGGGGTGCACGGCAGGTCGAGCCTCATCTGGCGTAAGGCGGCCGAGGCCTTTTGTGTCCTTGCGATTGTGGCGTCCTTCGCCTCGGCGCAAGAGGACTCGGGTCCCGGGTTCGTGCTGCAGGGCGAAGGCGGACTGGTGACAGCGCTCGTTCTGGATCCGTCCTCGCCTTCCACGCTCTACGTGACGACCGCCCGCGGGCTGTACAAGACGACGGACGGCGGCGTTCGCTGGGAGCCGCGCGGACGAGGGTTGGACAGCCACTCCGTGCTAGGCCTCGCGATCGACCCCCAGTCATCCTCCACGCTCTTCGCGACCACGGACCGGGGAGGCGTCTACAAGAGCACGGACGGCGGCGAGCACTGGACCCCCGCTAACGAGGGACTCACCGCGCGCTACGTCGGAGCGATCGCGCTCGATCCGCGGCGGCAGGGGACGATCTGGGTCGGCGCCGAGTCGGGCCGCCTGTTCCGTTCCACCGACGGAGGCGCCGTCTGGTCCGAGATGCCGATCCCGCTGGCCCATGTCACGCTCACCGCAATCGCGCTCGATCCCGCCAATCCCAATTCGATCACCGTCGGCTCGAACAGCGAGGGGATCTTTCGGAGCCTCGACGGAGGCGCGACCTGGGTCCGTCCCATCGACCGGATGAACCGGGGGACCATCTGGAACGTTACGCTGACGCAGCCGCCCGGGACGATCTACGCCGGAACACACGACGGCCTCTTCCGCAGCGCCGATGCCGGCGTCACGTGGACGGGAATTCACAAGGGTATGAAGAGCTATAACGTCCTCGGCCTGGCGATCCACCCGTCCAATCCCGAGACGATCTATGCCGCGACGGCCATCGGCATCTACAAGTCGGCCGACGGCGGCACCACCTGGTCCCTGCTCAAGGGTGATCTCTACGCGACGGCGCTTGCGATCGACCCGCGATCTCCGTCGGTGCTCTACGCCGGCACGCACCTCGGCGTATTGAAGACCGAGGACGCCGGCTCGAAATGGGCCGCTCTGCGCCTGGTAGCCGACGCGGCTTCCGATGCCACCGCTCCCGCATCCGGTACCGCGGCATCCGGCCTGCCGACCCTCCCGATCAAGAAGCGCCCCGCCGTTCCCGCGACCGGCCTGAAGCCGCTCCCCATCGGACGTCCGCTCCGCACGCCCGCGCCGTCTCCGCCGCAGTCGCTGGGGTACTAGGGGCCAGCGGGCGAAAGCCCGGTTCCGACGAGGCGGGCACCGGTGCCGGGTATAGGATCGAAGACACTCTCGCGGTCGAAACACCGACCCAATGGGAACACCGGGCGACGAGGGCTTCCCTGAGACCGAGCGCTTCTCGGTACGGCGGAGGCTCGGCGCCGGCGCATACGGGGTCGTCTACGAGGCGTTCGATCGAGAGCGCGGCTCACTCGTCGCCCTGAAGACTCTGCGCCCGGGCAACGTCGAGGCGCTTTACCGGCTCAAGCGTGAGTTTCGGGCACTGGCGGACATCTCTCATCCGAACCTCGCCACGCTCTACGAGCTGCTCATCGAAGGCGAGCAGTGGTTCTTTACGATGGAGCTGATCGACGGCGCCAACTTTCTCCACTACGTGCGTGGGCGCTCCGCCTCGCTTGCCGCAAGGTCGCCGGGGAGACTCGGCTCGACCGTCTCGGAAACGCACGGGAACTCCGAGATCGATCCCGGGGAGACGACTCCCGCGGGGCTCTCGTGCCTTCGCTTCGATTCGGACCGGTTGCGAGAGGCGTTGCGACAGGCGGTCTCGGGCCTCTCCGCGCTGCACGACGCCGGCAAGCTCCACCGGGACATCAAGCCTTCAAACGTCCTCGTGACACCGGAAGGGCGAGTCGTGATGCTGGACTTCGGACTGGTCACGGAGTTCGACCCACTCGAAGAGGATCGCAGCCTCACGCTGGTTGGAACACCAGCCTACATGGCACCCGAGCTGGGGACACGGACACCCGTCTCGGAGTCGAGCGACTGGTACAGCCTGGGCGTGATGCTGTACGAGGCGCTGACGGAGCGCCCGCCCTTCTCCGGAAGCTTCGTCGACATGATGTGGGCGAAGGGGCATTCGGAGCCGCCAGCGCCACGGACACTTCTTCCGGACATTCCGGCGGATTTGGACGCGCTGTGCACCGATCTCCTGCGCCGCGACCCGAAAACTCGCCCGACGGCCGCTGAGATTCTGCAGCGATTGGGGGGACCGGCCGTCGCTGCACCCCGGTCGCTCGAAGCTTCTCCTCTCTCGCTCCGGCCTGGACCTTTCGTCGGCCGAAAGCGGGAGCTCGCGGAGCTGAGAGAAGCCTTCCAGGTCTCACGGCGGGGGCAGGCGGTGACCGTCCTTGTCCATGGAACGTCGGGGATCGGAAAGAGCGCGCTCGTTCGTCGCTTCCTCGAGGAGGTTCGCAACGAGAACGTCGTCTTTCTCGCGGGACGTTGCTACGAACGCGAATCCATGCCGTACAAGGCGCTCGACAGCCTCGTGGACGCGTTGAGCCGCTACTTGAAGCGATTGTCGCCGGAACGGACCGAGGCGCTTCTTCCCAACGATGTCTTGGCCCTGGCTCGCGTCTTTCCGGTGCTCCGACGCGTCGAAGCCGTAGTCGGAACCCGCCGAAAATCGGTCGAGATCGCGGATGCTTTCGAGCTGCGGCGGCGTGCTTTCGCCGCGCTCCGGGAGCTGCTCGCCCGCCTCGCCAGGCAGCGGGATGTCGTCCTCTTCATCGACGATCTGCAATGGGGTGATGCCGACAGCGCAGCCCTCCTTGAGGAGCTCCTACGCCCGCCCGACCCGCCGGCGATACTCTTGATTGCGTGCTACCGCAGCGAAGAAGCCGCGACGAGCCCGCTTCTTCAGAAGCTTCTGGCACGATCCGAAGCCGCTGATGTCCGGCGGCTGGCCATCGAAGAGCTTCCAGCCGTCGAAGCGCATGCGCTTGCCCTTGCGCTGCTGGAGACGAACCCCTCGGTTTCGCCATCGCACGCCGAGGTGATCGCGCGGGAATCCGCAGGCAATCCGTTTTTCATCAACGAGCTCGCTCGATTCCGCCAGTCCGGCGCACCCGCAGAGGCGGCCACCCTGGACGACATGGTCGGCGCCCGCGTTCAGCTGCTGCCCGAAGAAGCACGGCGCCTGCTCGAGGTCGTGGCCGTCGCGGGACGGCCGGTACAGGCCGAGGTGGCCGACAGTGCCGCCGGTCTGGGAGACGAGTCCGGCGCACTGGCGATCCTACGCGCCGGCCACATGGTACGAGCGCGCGGCACATCCGATCGTCCGGAGATCGAGACCTATCACGACCGCATTCGAGAAGCGGTGGTGGCGCAGATCCCTCCAGAGACACTGAGAGACCACCACCGGCGCCTCGCCGTGGCGCTGGAAGCCTCGGGCCGGGCCGACCCCGAAGAGTTATCCCTGCACTTACAGGAAGCGGGCGACGCCCGACGCGCCGCCGAGTTCGCAATCCTGGCCGCCGAGCGCGCGGTTCAGACGCTGGCGTTCGATCGGGCCGCGCACCACTACCGCGCCGCCCTCGAGCTCGGCCCCGTCGGAGACGTTCACTCCATCCGGACCTTGACGGTGAAAATGGGGGACGCCCTGCTCAACGCGGGCCGGGGCGCGGATGCCGCGAGGGCTTACCTCGAGGCCGCCAGGATCTCCGGAGAGGCAGAGGCGATGGAGCTCGAAGGTCGGGCCGCGGCTCAGCTCGTTCGAAGCGCACGGCTGGATGACGCCATGCCGCTTTACGAGCGACTCACGGGCCGCGTGGGGCTGACTCTCCTGCAGCCATCGTGGCGGACGCATCTCCAGTATCTCGTGGAGCGGGCTCTCATCCGTTTGAGAGGCATCGGTTTTCGGCCAATGGACGCCGCTCGGATCCCCGCCGAGCAGCTCATTCGACTTGACACTTATTGGGCACTCTTCTCTGGTGTGACGCTCATCAACACCTCTCGCGGACGCGAGTTCCAAAGCCGGCACCTTCTGCTCGCTCTGAAGGCCCGGGAGCCCTATCGGGCGGCCCTCGCGCTCGCTTGGGAATCCGGATACGCCGGCGCCGCGGGTGGTTGGAGAAAGCGAGCCAGGAGCGAGGAGCTCTTTCGAAAAGCCCTCGATCTGGCCGAAAGCGTTCAGAACCCGCACGCCATCGCGATGGCGCACATGTGCCGCTGCGCCGCAACGCTCTTCGTCGGAAGATTCAAGATCTCGTGGGAGAGCGGCCGGGCGGCCGAGGCAATCTACCGGGAACGGTGTACGGGAGTCGCGTGGGAAATCCTCTTCTCGAAGTTCGTTTCGCAGCGGGCTCTTTTCTATCTCGGCGGACTCCGCGAGCTATCGCAGTCCCTGCCCGCCCTCATCCGGGAGGCGCGGGAACGCGACGACCGGCTCGCCGTCGCGACCTTCGGCATCCGGAATTCTTACGTGACGCACTTGGCCCGAGATGATCCGGAGACCGCCCGCGAAAACCTGCGACGCATGGTGGGCGGGCTTGCCGGCAAGGCGTTCACCAACCCGGCCTACTGGGCGATGATCGCCGACGGCGAGATCGCGCTCTTCGAGCGTCGCGTGGACGAGGCAAGAAAACTCTTGCTCGAGCAATGGGCGGGGTTTGTGCGGTCCAGATTGGACCGCCTTCCCTTCTACCGGATCGAAGCTCTTCAATTGCGGGCTCGCCTTGCCCTCGCCTCCGCGGTGCGAAGCTCGGGCGGACCGCATGAGAACCTCCTGCGGGATGCGGCGAGGGACGCACGGCTCATCGAACGTGAGCGCACGCCCTGGGGGCTGACCCTTGCTCGTCTCGTTCGCGCCGGCATTGCAGCCACCCGTTCGGAACCGGAGGAGGCGGTCCGCCTTCTTCAGCACACCGAGGAGGAGCTCGAAGGGCTCGACATGGCTCTTTACGCCGCGGCCGCGCGTCGGCGGCGGGGCGAGCTTCTCGGAGGCGAGGAGGGGCGGTCGCTCGTGGAGGCCGCCGATGCCTGGATGTCGGGCCAGGACATCAAGAACCCAGCGCGCATGGCCGACATGCTCGCTCCGGGACGCTGGAGCTGAGACCGGCCCCCTCAGCGGATCTCGGAAGAAACCTCCGACTCCGTCGAGCCGAGACCGCGGAAACACCGAAACACCAGCTTCGCCGCGCCGATCTTGATCGTGTCTCCGTTGGCGAGCGCTCGGGGAGCTTCGACGCGTTCGCCCTGAACATACGTCCCGTTCCGACTGCCGAGGTCCTCGATCGTCGCCGTCTCGCCGCGGACGACGATGCGCGCGTGCCGGCGCGACACGCTATTCAGGTCGATCCAGACGACGGTGTCCGGGTCTCGTCCGAGGATGTTCTCGCCTTCCGATAGAGCGACCTCGCGGTCCCCCCAACTGATCCTGCAGTGAAAGCCGAGTGGCGGCGGGCGAAGGAGCTTCATCGAGACCGGTCTTACCTCGCCCGAGAAGGCATACCCGAATCCGTGCACGGTTCGGATGTAGCGCGGCTCTTTCGCCGAGTCTCCCGTGCAGTCGCGGACGACTTCCACCAGGCGCGCGAGGCTCCGCTCCGAGACGAACGTCTTCGGCCAGAGCTGGTCCTGGAGCTCGTCCTTCGAGAGAGCCTTCGGGCGGTCCGCCAGCAGGAGCTCCAACAGCCGAAACGCCTTGGGCTCGATGTGGACGGGCTTGCCGCCGCGCGAGAGTTCGCGCGTATCGAGATCGAGGACGCAATCGCCGAACTGGAATCGCATCGTCGGAACCCAACCAGAACGAATCCGGAACTGGCCTTGGAGACTTCGGCTGCCGGAAAATTCTAACCCCATCACTGCGGCGCCGGGTCCTTCTCCACCGAACGAATCCGGAACTTGTGTGGAACTGGATCTGGAGACTCGCGGACGTCCGCTACGGAATCCTCCTCAACGTAGTTCCACGCCTCGGCGCGGCGGGACAACGAAAGCAGAGGAGGGAAACATGAATCGCAAGGCTCTTCACATCATCCTGGTTGGCGCGCTTCTCCTGATCGCCCCGGTCCTGCTGGCCGACGAACAATGCTCGCTTCGCAGCATCGCGGGCGACTTCGGTTACACCGTCACCGGAACCCGGCTCCCAGTCGGGCCGGCAGCCAGCGTCGGCACCGTCCACTTCGACCGCGATGGAAACCTGTCGGGCTCGCAGACCCTGAGCATTGGCGGCACGATCGTCCAGGGAGAAGTCCTCACCGGAACTTACTCCGTGAGCCCCGATTGCACTGGCGAAGCGACGATCGTCGTGTCCAATACGCCCTTTCCGCGCACCTCGCATCTAGACGTTGTGTGGGTCAACAGCTCGACCGAGTTCCGCGCCATATTCACGGACTCCGGACTCATCCTCACGGTGGACGGACAACGGATCCATCACGGCAACGATTGATCGACCGACAAACCACCCGCCGCGCCGAGGAGAGGGTGGTGGCAACACGTTCCGATCGTTCGTCGCCGACCGGAGGACGAGCTACTCCGCCACGAACAGCGTCAGGGCGAAGCGCGCGTCGGGCTCGATCCACTGTTCGTGGAGACGGAAGCCGGCGTCGGCGCCCATGGCGGCGATCTCGGCGGGGTCGTACTTGTAGGAGCTCTCCGTCCAGATCCACTCGCCGGCGCGAAACGAGACTTCGCAGTCGGCGCGAGGGATCCGGACGGTCTGCCGACGCAGCGAGACCAGACGCATCTCGACGCGCCGCTCGACCGGGTTCCAGACGGCGCGGTGGGCGAACGCGGAGAGGTCGAAGTCGGCGAGCAGCTCGATGTTCATCCGCACGAGAAGGTTCTTGTTGAAGGCGGCTGTCAGTCCGAGCGGGTCGTCGTAAGCGAGCAGCAGGTCGGCCTCGGGCTTGACCAGATCGGCGCCGAGCAGCAGCGCGTCGCCGGGACGCAGGCACGCGCGGATCTCCCGAAGGAACTCGTCGGCCGCGGGCCGGTCGAAATTACCGATGTTGGAGCCGAGAAAGACGGCGAGCATGGTTCCGCGCTCGGGCCTCTGCGCCGCGGCATGGCGCAGGCCCTCCTCGTATGTGGCGCGGTGGCCGACGACCGAGACGTGCTCGAGCGCGCCGAGCGTGCGCTCCGAGAGCTCGAGGGCGTCGGGGGAGATGTCGACCAAGTGGACGAGCACGCGCTTGCGGCGGTTGCGAAGGCTGTCGGCCAGCATCGCGAGCTTCTCCCCGCTGCCGCTGCCGAGCTCGACGATCGTGATCGGGTCCTCGAGAGGCGCGACCATCTCCGGCGCGTAGCGCGCGAGAAGCCTCGCCTCCGCGCGCGTGATCCGGTACCAGGGAAGACGGCAGATGGCCTCGAAGAGCGCCGACCCCAGGCCGTTGTAGAGGTAGCGGGACTGGATCTGCTTGGGCGTGAGCGCGAGATCGCGCCGCACGTCCGCGGCGAAATCGCGGACGGCTTCGAAGGGAGGGGCCTGCGCGGTGGTCGGGATCGTCACGAGACCGTCCGGAACTTGGCGTAAACGTAGGGGTAGTTCGGGCGGAACCAGTTCCGGAACGATCGCCGCACCAGCTCCGTCGGCGTCGCCGGCGAGGCGCCCTTCATCACGTAATGCTTTCCGTCGAAGAAGTCGGCCGAGTACTGCGGATAGGAGGGCATGGGCGAAAAACCCGGGAACGGCTCGAAGAGCGACGACGTCCACTCCCAGCCGTTGCCGACGAGATCCTCGACGCCCCACGCGCTCGCGCCGCGCGGAAACGAGCCCACCGGGAACGGATCCGGATGGACGAACCCGAAGTTGCCGCGTGTCCCGTCGGGCGTCGCTTCTCCCCATGGATGCGGGCGCTCGGTCCCTCCGGGCTCGCCGAACGCCGCGCGGTGAAACTCCGCTTCCGTCGGCAACCGGCGACCCTTCCAGCGCGCGTACGCGGACGCCTCGGCGTGCGAGACGTAGACCGGCCACGCCATGGGTAAGGGAATCAGGTCCCACATGCCCCGCCAGAACCAGACTCCGCGATGCGTCTCCCAGAAGAGCGGATGGCGCACCTTCTGCGCCTGGATCCATTCCCAGCCTTCGGGATCCCAGTTCGTCTCGTTGACGTACCCGCCGGCCTCGACGAACTCGAGGTAGTCGCGGTTGGTCACGCTGTAGACGTCGATCGAGAACGCCGGCACGTCCTCGACGCGCGTCTCGAACTCGTTGTCCCATCCGAATTCGATCTCGTCGCGGCCCACGCCCAGCGTGGCCCGGCCCGCCGGTACCCTGGTGCGACGCGGCGTGGGCGGCTCGCCGCCGACGGGAGACAGGGCCTGGCCCTCCGGCCGAATCTTCTGACCGTAATCCAGCCGGTGCCAGATGTACTGGAGCGTCTCCTGGTGCATGGCCTCGTGCTCGAGGACGGTATGGACGGCGAGGCCGCGGCGGAGAATGGGATTCTCCTCGTTCTCGACGTCGCGGTGGAGAAGGGCGTTGACGATCGCGCGATCCGCCTCGGCCGCGTAGCTGCGGATCTGGATCCGCGACGGCCACGCCGACGCTCCGGCGGGAAGAGATTTTTCGTCCTCCGGGTCGATGCCGCGCTCGAACAGAGTCTCGTAGTCGGCATCGATTCCGGGATCTCCCAGGCCCTTCTTCAGGAGCGTGTTGACCGAAAACGCCGGCAGGTGGCCCTCATAAAAGCAGATGGGATTGCGCAGCGGGATCGGGCGGGACTCGTAGCCCTCCGGCCGGACGCTGTCGAAAATCGTTTCCGTGCGCTCGCGCAGCGAGCCGTAGCGCGCGATTGCAGCCTCTCTGTCGAGTCCCGCGAGCGTGGTCACCATCCCAACATACGCCTGCAAGGAAAGTGCTAGATTCCGGCCGGTGAATGCCCTCGCCCCCCTCCTCGGCCTCGCCACGCTCGCGGTCCCCGCGTCGCGCCTGATTTTCGCCCCCGACATCGCGGAGCGCCTGCGGAAGCTTCCGGCGACTCCGATCGATTACGACCGGTCGCTTCTGGACGAGCGGGAAACCGCGGCCCTCCGGGAACTGATCACCGCGTCCCGGCCCGTTTCCGAGATATTCCTGCGCCAGGCTTCGACCAAGAACCCAGAGCTTCGGGACCGCCTCGAGGCCGAAGTCCGAGACAAGGCGCCGGGGGCACCGGACGCGCTCGCGCTCTTCCGGATCCAGGCGGGCCCCTGGGATCGGATCGACCGCAACGTTCCCTTCATCGGCAAGGATCCCAAGCCGCCCGGTGCGGGTTTCTATCCCCCGGAGATGACGAAGGCGGAGTTCGCCGCCTGGATCGAACGTCACCCGGGGGACCGCAAGGCTTTCGAGGGACTCTTCACAGTGATTCGGCGCAACGCCTCAGGACTCTCCGCGATCTCCTACTCCCGGGAATATCGGGCGTTGCTGGACTCCATCATCCCGCGCCTGCGCAAGGCCGCGGAGACGACCGGAAACGCCTCGCTCCGAACCTACCTCACGGAGCTTTCGACGGCCCTCCTCGATGACGACTACTACGACTCCGACCTCGCCTGGATGGACCTCGACTCCGAGATCGAGTTCATCCTGGGGCCTTACGAGGTCTACGAAGACGCGCTCTTCAACTACAAAGCGGCGTTCACCGCGTTCGTAACGGTGCGCGACAAGGCCGAAAGCGCCAAGCTCGCGGTCTACGCGAAACACCTGCCGGAAATGGAGCGCAATCTCCCGATTCCCGATGAGCACAAGAACTTCGACCGGAAGTTCGAGTCTCCGATCCGCGTCGTCCAGGAAGTCTTCACGGCGGGCGATACGCGCGCGGGCGTGCAGACGTCGGCATTCAACCTTCCCAACGACGAGCGCGTGCGTCAGGCGAAGGGCTCCAAGAAGGTTCTCCTGAAGAACGTCATGGAGGCCAAGTACCGCGTGGCGGGAAAGCCGATCGCCGAGCGCTTCCTGGATCCGGCGCAGCTTTCGTCGGTCACGTTCGACGCGTTTTTCAACCACACGCTTTTTCACGAGCTCGCGCACGGGCTGGGCCCGGGCTTCATCAAGGGTCCCGACGGCCAGAAGGTCGAGGCGCGCCTGCTCCTGAAGGACCGCTACTCCACGATCGAGGAGTGCAAGGCCGACGTCGTCGGCATGTGGATCCTGTTGCAGGCGATCGACAACGGCTGGATCACGTCGGTCGACGAGACGACGCTCGCAGTGACGGTGTCGGCCTTCTTCTTCCGGTCGATCCGGTTCGGCGCGGACGAGGCGCACGGCGGCGGGACCGCCGTCCAGTGGAACTGGTTCCGGGAGAAGGAAGCCGTGGTTCCGGCGGAAGACGGCCGCTTTCGGGTCGCCGTGCCGAAGTTCCGAGAGGCCGTCCGCTCGCTCGCCAGAGAGCTCCTGATGATCGAAGCGACCGGCGATCTGCCGCGGGCCGAACGCCTGCTTTCCACGTATATGAAGTCGACGCCGGAGATGGAGGCGGTCAACGCCCGGCTGAAAGACATTCCGGTGGACATCGCGCCGGTATACGTCGCGGCCGGAGAAAAAGGGCCGATGAGGTGATGTCAATGGACTCGGAGGTCAAGGTGGACAAGGACGAAACCCCGGTGGTTCCCATCGTAACGACCCGGCGCCGGTCGCCGGCGCGCAAGAGCGCGAGCACGGCGCGTCGGCCGGCACGGAAGACCGCGGCTCCCCGCAAGCGCGTGAGAGCCGGCGGCTCGCGCCGCTCCCGCAAGCCTTCGAGCGGCATCTCGTTCGAAGGCGTGATCCGGTCGATCACCGGCGGCGTGACCGTCGCGCGGGCCGCGATCGCCGAGGCCTCGGGTCAGGGCGCGACGGTGGTTCGCCGCGCCGTCGGAAGCGCCTCCCGCGCTTCGCGCCAGACCGTGACGCGCCTGGCCCGAGAGTGGAAGGCGATGGACCCGAAGAAGAAGGCTCGGGTCCTGGCCGCGCTGCTCGGCGCGGCGGCGGCGGCCTCCGCGCCGCTGGTCCGCAAGCGCTTCAAGAAGTAATCGCGTGCGTCGGACGCCGCGGGTCGTCTGCGCGGCGCTCGCCCTGCTCCTGGCGGGCGCGGCGCTCCGGGCCGAGGAACCGGCGCCGGCCGCCGTCAGCTACGCGTTCGAGCCGCCGACGGCCGGAGGTCTCGAAAAAGTCGATCGGCTGCTCCAGAAGCTGGCAACGCACCGGAGGCTTCTCGTCGTCGGTGCGCACCCCGACGACGAAGACACGGAGATCCTGGCTTACGTCGCGCGGGCGCTGGGCGGAGAGGCCGCATACCTCTCGCTGACCCGCGGCGAGGGCGGTCAGAATCT
>Ga0075434_100003268_pt1 | contig 14493 bp, 10 predicted proteins | sample RhiMethybrSRZTD3_FD_75298 | JGI IMG/M metagenome (GOLD analysis project Ga0075434, IMG submission 75298) | Populus rhizosphere microbial communities from Tennessee, USA - Rhizosphere MetaG P. TD hybrid SRZTD3 | ecosystem: Host-associated > Plants > Roots > Rhizosphere > Soil | place: USA... | reverse complement strand
ATCTACGACTCGCCCATCGACCTGCGCCGCGCCTCGCGCCTCCTCATCGTCGGCATGGTGCGCGTCGCGCGAGTCGCCGTTCGCATCGACGCGGTCGGTCCCCCGACGCGGGCGACGGTGGAAGTCACGCCGGCGTTGCTCGTGAGCCCGGCGTTGGACGCGGGTCGAGTGCTCGTGCGGGTGGAGGCGGACGCCCTCGATGCTGCGCCACCTCCCGCACCGGCGGGTCTGATCGAGCAAATCCAAATCGGTCAGACCACAACGATCGCGATCGCACTCAATCAACGCGCGGGCATGGCGCGCGTCTCCACGACCACGACGACGGAAAGCACCCGTGTGACGATCGAAGTTCCTCTCGCAGCGCCGGCGCAGGACACCAGCGCGGCGCCGCCGCCGCCCTCCACGCCGCCGTCCTCCACTGCGCCGCCGCAGCCCACCCCGGCTGCCGCCGAACCGTCAACGCCGCTGCTCGGCGCGCAGACAGCACGGTTGCAGACGATGGTCCTCGATCCCGGACACGGCGGCGACGATACGGGCGTGCGCGGACCAAAGGGGACGCTCGAGAAACAGATCACACTCGACGTCGCGCGGCGCCTCAAAACGCTGATCGAGACGCGTCTCGGCGTGCGCATCGTCATGACGCGCGACGACGATCGCGGCATCTCGCTGGACGAGCGCGCCGCGGTCGCCAACAACAGCAAGGCGGACCTGTTCCTCAGTCTGCACGTCAACGGAGCGCCGTCGCCGAGCCTGAAAGGCACCGAGGTGTACTACCTTCGGCTGGATCGCGCGGGCGAGGAAGCGCGTCGGAGTACGGCGGCAACCGAGCTCGTGCTTCCAGCGGTCGGGGGCGGCACTCGACCGATCGACGTGATTCCCTGGGATCTTGCGCAGGCCGCGCACGTCGATGCGTCGTCACGATTTGCGTCGATGCTCGAGGAAGAGCTCGAAAAGCATGGCCCGATGGGTCCACGACCGCTTCAGCAAGCGCCGATGCGCGTCCTGAGCGCCGCGAACATGCCTGCGGCACTGGTTGAAATCGCGTACCTCACCAACGCCGAACAGGAACAGAGCGTCCAGTCTGCCGATTTCCAGGCCGGTCTCGTGCAGGCGATGTACGACGCGATCGTGCGGTTCCGCGCGTATCTCGAGGCTGCGCCCGCCCCATGACACGCAAGCGCTGGCTCCAAATCGCAGGGGTCGTGGCGATCATCATCGTCGCCGCGTGGGGCGCTTCGTTGATCCTCGAACGCATGGTGTCGCCGGTCGCGGAGCAGCAGACCGTGCAGCCACCTCCGGCACCGGCTGCGAACGTGCCGCACATTATCGCGACGCTTTATTACGGAACCGCGGACGGCCAGGCCCTGGCGGCCATCAAGCGCGAAGTACCGCTCGGTGACGGCCCTCGTGCGCAGGGACGTCAGATTCTTCAGAGCGAGCTGGAGCCGGCGCCCGCGCCCTACCTGTCGCTGATTCCGGCCGGCACGGTGCTGCGCGCTTTCTACATTACCGACCGCGGAGACGCATTCGTCGATCTCAGCCCTGAAGTGTCGTCGATGCATCCGGGCGGATCGACCCGCGAGCTGCTGACCGTCTATGCGATCGTCAACACCGTGACCGCGAACCTCTCATCGGTCGAGCGCGTGCAGATTCTGATAGACGGCAAGCAGGCGGATACGCTGGCGGGGCATGTAGACCTCAGAAGACCATTTGAACGCGATACATCGCTGGTAAGGGAAATCAAAGGGACGCAGTAATGCAGAATTCAAAATGCAAAATGCAAACCTACATACCATGTGTATTTTGAATTTTGAATTTTGCATTTTGAATTACAGTGAGACTCGAGAATGAGACCCGACGGCCGCCTCGACGAACAGCTGCGCCCTACCCGGATTACCCCCAATTACCTGATGCACGCTGAAGGATCCGTCCTCGTGGAATCGGGGAAGACCAAAGTGATCTGCACCGCGAGCATCGAGGATCGGGTACCCCCGTTCCGCCGCAATTCAGGCAAAGGGTGGGTGACGGCGGAGTACGGCATGCTGCCGCGCGCGACGACGACACGCACGCAGCGTGAGGCCTCGTCCGGGAGAGTCGGCGGCCGTACGCAGGAAATTCAACGGCTGATAGGCCGCTCGTTGCGCGCGGTCACCAGGATGGAGGAGCTCGGCGAGCGAACGGTCACGCTCGATTGCGACGTGATCCAGGCGGACGGCGGAACACGAACGGCTTCCATCACCGGCGCCTTCGTCGCGCTTGCGCTCGCGATCAACAAGATGCGCGAGCAGGACATGATTCGGACGATGCCGATCGTCGATTACGTCGCGGCCACCAGCGTCGGCATTGTCGAAGGGATGCCGATGCTCGACCTCGCGTACATCGAGGATTCGAAGGCCGACGTCGATATGAACGTCATCAAGACGGGCGCCGGACTCTACATCGAGCTCCAAGGGACCGCGGAAGCGATGCCGTTCGGCCGCGAGGCGCTCAATCGTCTGCTCGACCTTGCCGACACCGGCATCCGCCAGTTGATCGCGCTGCAGCGAGGTCTGGTCGGCAACATCATCGGCAAGTAAGCGGGTGCGCCGACTTCTTGTTGCGACGACCAACCTGGGAAAACTGCGCGAGATCCGCGCCGTGATGTCGGATGCCCCAGTGGAACTTCTGAGCCTGTCCGATCTGCCACGCATCGAAGAGCCGGAAGAAACCGGCGCGACCTTTGAGGAAAACGCGCGGCTCAAAGCGCTGTACTACGCCGCCCGTACGAGCCTGTGGACGGTCGCCGAAGATTCGGGGCTGGTGATCGACGCACTGGGCGGCGAGCCCGGTGTGCTATCGGCACGCTTTCTTCGTCGGGATGCGTCCTATTCCGAACGCTTCGCCGAGATTTTCCGGCGTCTCGACGACAATCCGCGGCAACCTCGCACGGCGCGATTTGTGGCGGCGCTTGCGTGTGTGTCCGGAGGCGAAGTGGTCTACGAAACAACAGGCGTCGTCGAGGGGGAGATCGCTGCGGCTCCGAGAGGATTGGGCGGCTTTGGGTACGACCCGATTTTTGTGTATCCGCCCTATGGCAAGACGTTGGCTGAAGTGACAGAACCGGAAAAAATTGCCGTGGCCCACCGAGGCATCGCCTTTCGCAGATTCGCGCAATGGCTTGCCTCGAGCGAGCGACGCGAGTCGAGCGGGTGAAAGTAAAGGAACGATGAACGGAGAACGATGTGTTGTTCTCCGTTCGTCACCCAGAGTCTGGCCGCGGACGACGTCGTCCGGGAGTTCGAGGGCAGGGCGTGTTGGCCGGTCGGTCTTACGGCTCGTGAGGTAGGAACTGCACCGACCGGCCTGGCAGGTTGAACTGTGTTTCAGGTCCGAGCGGTTCGAACCTGATCGGACCGCATAAATGCGCCGTCCCGAGTGCGAAACAGAAATTTGGCGTCGACGAGTGCACCGAGCAGCGCATCACACGCGGCGCGGTCGAGACCCCAAAGCCGCTGCGCCTGCGCCGTCGTCAAACGCAATCCGGGCATCTCGATGTACTCGCCCTGAACGCGTCGCAGTACGTCGTCAAGCGGCTGCTGTGCTGGCATTAGTGGTCTCCCCTGATCCCAGTTGTGAGTAGTGGACATCTACGAAGGAGCAACGCATATGCCACGAAGTCTCGACCCCAGCCGCCTTCGCCAACGCTGCACTAATTGCCCGCGAAACCAGCAGCTTGCGGCTGAGTTCGCTCTCTAAACCATTTCATTCCCTCCTTTTATGCCGCAAAAACCTGTACAGCCGGTGACGGCGGGCTGTAGGGAAACCGTTCAGAAAACCCGGGCTCATCCCTGATTGCTGTCCGGTAGCGCGCCAGTCGCTCAACGCGCGCGTTACGGGGGCACTTGCGTTGCAATTGGGCGGAGGTGGAGACAGAGATGGCGATAAAGAACCTCGAGCTGCACCGGAGCGATGACAGCATCTGGGATCGGACCGATAACCGTTGGAACTGGGACACGGAACGCTGGCTCATCGCGGCGGCCGCGGGGGCGTTCATGATCGCCGGCCTGCGGCGGCGCTCGGTCACCGGTCTCGCAATGATCCTTGGCAGCGGCGCGCTCGCGTGGTGGGCGTCGTCGGAAATCGATCAGCGGCGGCATCGGCGCGGGCATCTGCGTGCCGTCCTGCCCGCGCGCAGTCGGGAAGACCCGATCGCGGAGTCGTCCGAGGAATCATTTCCGGCGAGCGATGCGCCGGCGTGGACGCCAACAACCGGCAACACAACCACGGCTCATTAGCGCTCGACGATGGCGGTCCTGCTGGCCTATCTGAAGGTCTCGCTGTCGTGGCGCGAGATCCTGACTCGCACGCTGCGCGAAGCGATCGCCGACAACATCTTCGGCATGTCGGCGCAGCTCGCTTACTACTTTTTCTTCGCGCTCTTCCCTGCGTTGCTGCTGCTGATCGCCATGGCCAGCTACCTGCCGCAGCAGGCGCTGATCGAGCAGATTTTCAAGTCGATGGGCGGCTTTGCGCCGCCCGCGGCGCTGACGATCATCACGGAACAGATCCAGAAGATCTCACAGGCCAAACCCGGCGGCCTCCTCACGTTCGGCGTCGCGACGGCGGTGTGGACCTGCTCGTCCGCGATGAGCGCGATCATCAACACGCTCAATAGCGCGTACGACATCGAGGAAGGCCGGCCATGGTGGAAGGTGCAGTCGACGGCGATCCTGCTGACGCTGGGCGTCGCCCTCTTCATTATCGTGGCGTTCGCGCTCGTCATCGTCGGACCGACCATGGCGACCAAGGTCGCCATGTGGATGAATCTTGGGACAGCCTTCGAATGGACCTGGAAGATTCTGCAGTGGCCAATCGTGTTCGCGCTGGCCAGCACCGGCATCGCGCTCGTGTATTACTTCGCGCCCGACGCCGAGCAGGATTGGGTGTGGCTCACGCCGGGGTCCATTTTCGCGACGACCTTGTGGTTGATCACCTCTCTCGGCTTCAAGTACTACGTGGTCAACATCACGGACTACGCGGCAACCTACGGCGCCATCGGCGGAGTCATGGTGCTGATGCTGTGGTTCTACATATCCGGGTCGGTGATCCTGCTCGGGGCGGAGATGAACGCCGAAATCGAGCATGCTTCGCCTTACGGGAAGGAGCCTGGCGAAAAGGTTCCTGGACAGCGGCGCATCATCGGTCCCGCGGCGATGCGAGCGTGGCTGGCGAAGCGGCGGCGGCGAGGCGAAAAGCCGCCGAGCGCGGAAGAGGTGAAGGAGGTCACTGAACGCCAACCTGCAGCAGCAGCAATGACCGGATCCGCCGCGGCCGCGCGGGGCACGGCTGCCACGCCCGCGACACATGCGACGACGAGGCTGCGCAACAGCGAGAGTGGACGGGCATCCGGGTGGCTGTTGGGCATCGGCGTGACCGTAGCCCAGTTCTGGATGACGCTAAAGGCCTTGCGAAAGACGCGCGCCTGATCAATCGTACGCGCCTTGACCCGAGTCGGAGTCAGGTGATGACCCGACTCACATCATTACTGCCGACACGTGAGTCGGGGGATCACCTGACTCCGCCTCGGCGACGAGGCCCGTATGACCATCTCCAGACGAGTCCTGATCGGACGGATCGGCGCTGTGGTTGGCGCCGCGGCTCTCGCACCGCGCTCGGCCGCCGCGCAGGGCGCGCAGCAGCCAGTACCGCCTCCGCCACCGTTCGACACGCATCGCGATTACAACCCGACCGCGGATCCGATCAGCTATCCGGATCCCGACATCATTACGGTCGATCCATCGTTCAACGCCCTGCGCGTCAACAACACCGCGATTCACCGTCTCTGGACCGGCGGCATGTGGTCCGAGGGGCCGGCCTGGTGCAGCCAGGGCAAGTACCTCGTGTGGAGCGACGTGCCGATGGGCGTGCAACGCCGCTGGATCGATGATGATGGCCGCGTCACCGTCTTCCGCAACCCGTCGAACAACAGCAACGGGAATACGTTCGATTTCCAAGGACGGCAAGTGACATGCGAGCACACCGGCCGCCGCATCTCGCGCTACGAGCACGACGGATCGATCACGGCGATTGCGGAGACCTACATGGGCCAGCGGCTCAACTCGCCGAACGACGTTGCGCCGCATCGGGACGGCAGCTACTGGTTCACCGACCCGCCGGCGGGGTTCACGCTGTACGAAGGCGCGCCCGAGGTATCCGGCGCATCTGGCAACCCTGACGGCCGCTACAACTCGCGCGCGGGGCAGTTGTTCGGCGTCGGACAGGCGAAGCGCGACATCCCGACCGCTAACGTGTATCGGGTCGATGGTCAGAGCGGTCGCGTGGAGATGATGGTGAGCTCCATGAACCTGCCCGGCAATCCGAACGGCATCGCGTTCGGGCCCGATTACAAGAAGGTCTACATCGTCACCAACGGAATCGTGCACAGCTTCGACTTGAGCGCCGACAACAAGCTGTCGAACCAGAAGGAGTTCAGCAACTTCATGGTGGACGGCGTGCAGTGCCGGACCGACGGCATCCGTGTCGACGTCAACGGGAACCTCTGGTGTGGGGCCAACGCGGGGCAGCGACTCGGCTACAGCGGCGTGACTTGCTGGTCGCCGGACGGCAGGCTTCTCGGCCGCATTCGGCTGCCGGAAACGTGCGCGAACCTGGCGTTCGGTGGGCCGAAGAGGAACCGTCTTTTCATGACCGCGGCGCAGTCGCTGTATTCGGTCTACGTCAATACGCAGGGAGCGTCGCCGGGATAAATCAATTCAAAATGCAAAATGCAAAATGCAAACACGGAGTGCGTCGACACACCTCGGTGAAAGTCGCGACGACATACACCCATTTGTTTCGCGTAACGTAGCGTTTGCATTTTGCATTTTGCATTTTGAATTACGGATCACACCATCCGCAGTCTCACCCTCCGCACTGCGTGATCTCGGCCCTTTTCCAGGACTAAATGGGCGCGTTCACGCGTCGGCAGTACGTTTTCGCGAAGGTTGACGAGGTTGATCGTCTCCCAGATACGGCGCGCCGTCGTGTCAGCCTCGGCGGCGCTCAACCCGGCGTACTTGTGGAAGTACGACGAGGGATTCTGAAAGACAGTCGCACGCAGCTTCATGAAACGTTCGACGTACCAGTGCTCGATGTCCGATTCATTCGCATCGACGTAGATCGAGAAGTCGAAGAAATCCGATACGAACATCGCGTGCCGCGAGCCGGTCTGCAGCACGTTCAACCCTTCGACAATGACGATGTCGGGCTGGCGGACGGTCTGATACTCGCCGGGCACGATGTCGTAAGCCAGATGTGAGTAAACCGGCGCGGTCACTTCCGGAAGACCGGACTTGACGTCCGCGAGAAACCGCAGCAGACGCCTGACGTCGTAGCTTTCGGGGAATCCCTTGCGCTGCGCGAGGCCGCGTGTTTCGAGCTCTCGCTGCGGCAACAGGAAGCCGTCGGTGGTCACCAGATCGACCTGCGGATGGCTCGGCCAGTGCGACAGCAGCGCTTTGAGCACCCTTGACGCCGTGCTCTTGCCCACCGCGACGCTGCCCGCGATGCCAATCACATAGGGAATGCGCATGCTCGCCGAGCCGCCGAGGAACGTGCTGGTCGCGGCGTGCAGCTTCTGCGTCGCACCGACGTAGAGGTTCAGCAGACGTGACAGCGGGAGGTAGACGTCGGCGACTTCATCCAGCGATACGCGCTCGGTCACCCCGCCGAGCGGCCGCAGTTGCGCTTCGGACAACGGCAGCGGTGTCGACGCGCGCAGCCGCGCCCATTCGGCACGATTGAGATCCACGTAACGGGAAATGTCGATGAGGTCGCCGGGACGCGTCATCGGGCGAACAATAACGCGAGGGTCATTGCGAAGCCAATCACAATGACCGCGCGCCGAACCGCCCTGCGGCCCATCCGCCGGGCGAGACCCGCCGCCGCCACGCCGCCGAGGGTGGCGCCCGAGGCCATCACGATCGCGTCGTGCGCGCGCACCATTCCGGCCAGGATGAAATAGGCCGCGGCCACGGCGTTGATGAACACGCCAAGCAGATTCTTGAGGCCATTCATCTGGTGAATATCCTCGTGGCCGAGAATCGCAAAGGCTGCCAGCATCAGGATACCCATACCGGCGCCGAAGTAGCCGCCGTACACGCTGACCGCAAACTGAAAGATCATCGCCGCGGCAAACCATACCGATCCGTGATGCTCGGGCGCGACGTTGAGCGAGCGCTGGATGCGCCCTTGCGACGCAAACAGGAGCGTCGCAAACAGAATCAACGCGGGCACGAGCCGTTCGAAGACCTGCGGCGGCGTCATTCGGAGCAGCACGGCGCCGGCGATTGCCCCCGCGACGCTTGGAACAATGAGCCAGTACATACGTGGCGTGGTATCCGCAATCTCGCGGCGATACCCCCAGACCGCCCCGAGCGAGCCGGGCCACACGGCAGCGGTGTTGGTGGCGTTGGCGATGATCGGCGGCACGCCGAGCCAGATCAGCGTCGGAAAACTGACAAGCGATCCGCCGAACGCAATCGCGTTGATCGCGCTCGCGATGAACCCGACGATGAAGATGAGGATGTCGTGAAAGTAAATGGACACGCGTAGGACGGGTCCTTCTGGACCCGCCAGATCATCAGATCATTCCAATCTCTTCACGATGGCGGCGCCGGCTTCCCTGGTCCCCAGCGACCCGCCGATGTCACGCGTCGTCTCGCCGGCCTGGACCGCCTGTTCCACCGCGCGTTCAATTCGGCGTGCGTCCTCTGGACGCCCCAGCGTTTCGAGCATGAGCGCGGCCGACAGGATGGCGCCAATCGGATTCGCAATGTTCTTTCCGGCGAGCGGCGGCGCGGACCCGTGCACCGGCTCGAACATCGACGTGCGGCCGGGATGGATGTTACCCGACGCCGCCATCCCGAGACCACCCTGGAGCGCACCGCCGATGTCCGTGATGATGTCGCCGAAGAGATTGTTGGTGACGATGACCTGAAATTGATTCGGACTCTGCACGAGCAACATTGCAAGGGCGTCGATGTAGAGGTGCGTCGCCTCGACATCCGGATAGTGCGGCGCAAGCTCGCGGAAGACGCGCTGCCAGAGGGCATGTCCGTGTGTCATCGCGTTGCTCTTATCGGCCATGCACACTTTGCTGAAACCGTGGGCGCGCGCGAACTCGAACGCGAAGCGAACGATCCGGTGAACGCCGCGATACGTGTTGACCTCTTCCTGGATTGCGATCTCCTGGTCGGTATCGGGTCGTATCCTGCCGCCGGCACCGACGTACAACCCTTCGGTGTTTTCCCGGAGGACAACGAAGTCGATGTCACGACGGGTTCGATTTTTCAACGGGCACAACCGATCGTCGAGCAGCCTGACCGGGCGGTAGTTGACGTAGAGATCGAGCTCGAATCTGGTGCCAAGGAGGATGTCGCGAGCGTGCCGGTTGTCGGGAACGCGCGGATCACCCAGCGCGCCGAGAAAGATCGCGTCGAACGAGCGCAGAAGGTCGTATCCACCTGCGGGAATCGTCACGCCGGTTGCCAGGTAGTGCTCCGCGCTCCACGGGAGCTCCTCGAGATGGAGTCCGCCGACGGCGCGCAGGATATCCACCGCCTGCGGGACCACTTCCCGCCCAATGCCGTCGCCAGGAATAACCGCCACCGACTGTCGCAATTAGTTACACCCGCTCGATGAGCCGCTAATCATAAAAAAAGATTTATGCATCATCACGGCGCAAGGCTGGTATTCTTTCGGGTTATGCATGGTGATAGTCGTACCTCCGAGTTGGTCTAGGGCACGAAGACTGGGAGGCGCGAAAGCAATCCGGTGTTTTGGATTTTCGACACTACGCACGTCGATTATCCGGGTCCGACGCTAGATTTGGACCGGTCAACTGACTGTGTCACAAGTAGTTACCAATAAGAAACGCGTGATCAAATAACAACACTTGAAGGAGCCAATCAATGCACGCACGCATTAGTGCTCTGCTTCTGGCGTTTGTTCTGGCCTGTACAGGCTTGGCAGCCGCTCAGGAGACAACGGGCGCGATAACTGGTCGAATTACGGATGCCCAAGGTCTCGGCGTACCCGGGACCACGGTTACTGTTACGAACAATACGACGGGCGCTGTACGGACGTTCGTCACTGACGCTGACGGTCGATACACCGCCGCGAACCTCCCGCCAGGACGGTACAAGGTTTCGTTCGAGATCACGGGTTTCAAGAAAGTGGAACGCGATGATATCGACGTTCTGCTGGGTCGCACGTTCACGCTGGACGCAAAACTCGATGTGGGGAGCCTCACCGAAACAGTCCAGGTGACTGGCGAAGCGACGCCCCTCGTTGATGTACGAAGCACGGTGGTGCAGCACAACGTCCCCGCCGAGGAGTTCGATCAGCTTCCAAAGGGACGCTCGTTCCAGGCCATCGCGATGACCGCCCCCTCGGTTAATTCCGGTGAGATCGAAGGCGGCTTCCAGGTGAACGGCGCCAGCGGTGCCGAGAACCAGTACACGGTCGACGGTGTGGCGACAAACAGCTTGATCAACGGATCGTCGCGCCAGAGCACAGTATTCGAGTACCTCCAGGAAGTGCAGGTCAAGACGACCGGCATTCCTGCCGAATACGGCGGCGCGCTGGGGGGCGTCATCAGTGCGGTGACCAAGTCGGGAGGAAATATCTTCAGCGGCGAGGGACACTACTACTACGAAGGCAGCAAGATCGGGGCGGCTCCGGTCCAGCGTCTCGTGCTGAGCCCTCGCGACGATGTGTCGGTGGGCAACTTCCGTGAAGGAAAGCAGCCGATTAATCGGAACGAAATCGGGGGATCGCTCGGCGGGCCGATCGTCAAGAACAAGCTGTTCTTCTTCGGGTCCATCTCGCCCCGCTACAGCGAAATCACGAGGGAGTACAAATTCAACAGCGGCGCTGAAACCGGTGAACTCAGACGCAAAGATACCAACATGAGCGCGTTTGGCAAGATCACCTACACGAACAACCGCTTGCGCGCCGACTTCTCTACTCTGTACACGCCCACCACGTCGACGGGACGGCTGCCGGAGTACGACGGTTTCGGATCGCGAATCCTTTCAAGCTCTCTCGCCGCCAATCAGCCGAACCTGGTCCGCGGATACAACGTCAACCAGCGGAACATGTCAGGCAGCGCCGATCTGACGGTGACCAATGTAGCGATTCTCACGCTCAAGGGGGGGCAATTCCGCGACAACTACAAGGACACCGGCATCCCGGACGTCACGAACTACACGTACCAGACCTCGTCGATCGGTTTCGCGCTACTGCCACCGAGCCTGCAGGGCCCCATCAACACCGTGAACACGCCGCGCGCGCTCATCAACGAGCATGACACGACCAAACAGACGTTCTTCAACGCTGACTACAACCAGGCGTTCAGCGGGGCAGGCGAGCACACCTTGAAGGGCGGGTTCGGTATCCGTCGCAATGTCAATGACGTCCGTCAGGCCTATCCCGGCGGCTACGTCGATATCTTCTGGGATCGCACGTTCACCAGCCTCGTGCCCGGTGCAGGGCAGGACCGCGGTTTGTACGGGTACTACGCGTTGAATGACCGCGGCGTACGCGGTGTCGCGAGTGCGAACATCATCAGCCTGTACGTGCAGGATCAGTGGACGGTCAGTTCGCGCTTGACCCTGAATCTTGGTCTTCGAACGGAAAACGAGAAAATCCCGTCATTCCGACCGGACATCAAGAAGTTCGGGATTGAATTCCCGTTCAGCGACAAAATCGCCCCACGGCTCGGTGCTGCATACGACGTCTTCGGAGACGGCCGCATGAAGGTGTTCGGAAGCTACGGCCGCTACTACGACTGGACCAAGTACGAGCTGGCGCGCGGGACGTTCGGTGGCGACACGTGGAAGATCTACTATCACGCGCTCGACACGCTCGACATCGGCTCGATCAACCTGTCCAACATGCCCGGCCGCGACATCTGGAAGGGCAACGCAAGTCCGGCCCTGTCATTCCGCGACCGTCGCGTCCCGGCTTTCAACACGGTCGACCCGGACATCAAGCCAATGAGCCAGGACGGTGCCAACCTCGGGTGGGAGTACCAGCTTGGTCATCAGATGGTGTTTTCCTCGACCTGGGTGCACAACAAACTGAATCGCACCATCGAAGACCTCGGCGCCCTCGTGAATGGCGACGAAGTCTACTTCTATGCAAACCCTGGCGAGGGAGTTGCCAAAGTGACGCCGATTTCCGGAAAAACGGCGCCATTCAACACCCCGAAGCCGAAGCGTGTCTACGATGCGCTGGAGCTCGTCCTGAACAAACGGTTCTCGAAGAACTGGTTCGGAGGCGCCAGCTATGTCTACAGCCGGTTGTATGGCAACTACGCTGGTATCGCGAGTTCGGATGAGATCCGCACGCCGACCGTTGGCGTAACGTCTGCGATTGCGCAGCAGCAGGTTGGCAGCATCTCTCGCGGGGGCGGCAACGCGAACCGTGCATGGGACATCGATGAGTTGTTGTGGGATTCGAAGGGGCACCTTGACGTCCTCGGTCGTCTGGCCACGGATCGCCCGCACGTCGCGAAGTTCTACGGCTCCTATCAGTTCCCGTTCGGCACGCAAGTGGGCGCTTCATTCTACGGGGCCAGCGGCACGCCTATGACGACGTATGTCAACACCGTGAACCAGACCGAAGTGATGGTGAACGGCCGCGGCGACATGGGACGGACTCCCGTGTTGACGCAGACCGACCTGCTCGTCTCACACGAAGTCAAGACACGTGGCACAAGCCGGCTGCGTCTCGAGCTGCAGGTGCTGAACGTCTTCAACCAGCAGACAGCACGGCACATCTTCAACTACCTGAATCGCGGCGGTGGCGTGGCGCGACAATCGTCAGCGATCAACCTGGGCAACGTCGACCTCGCAAAGGGCTATGACTACAACGCCTTGATCCGCGCAACGCCCGATGGTGCCAACGCGTACGATCCACGCTACGGCAAGCCTGACCTGTTCAGCGCGGGTACGCAGGGCCAGTTCCTGATCAAGTTCCTGTTCTAGGTTCAGGAACGTTGCCGTGTTTTGATGAAGGGGAGCTTCGGCTCCCCTTTTTTCTTGTTTAGAGTTCCTGCCGCTGAAGTCCTTGTAGATCGACTTCCATTTGGAAAACAGTTCGAGCGCGGCGATGCCGGCTTCGCGGTGCCCATTTCCCGTGGCCTTCGTACCGCCGGCAGGCAGGTGCACTTAGCGCCGATCGTCGGCCACTCCGGGTCCGATGCCGGCGCTCGGATTCGCCCGACTGTCCCAATTAGGAACACCTCCTAGATGAGCTGCTAATCATAAAAAAAGATTTATGCATCATCGCCGCGCCAGGTTGGTATTCTTTCAGGTTATGCACGGCGATCGTCGCCGCTTCAGGTCTGTTTGAAGCACGAAGACAAGAGGCGCGAGGTCAATCCGGTGTTTTGGATTTCGACACTACAGGGGCGTGGATTACGGCGGTCCAGAACACGCTTTGGACCGTCAACCGACTGTGCCACAAGCATTTACCAATCAGGCACGCATTGGTACGTGTTTTCCTTGGGGCACGCGTCAAGACGTCAAATAACAACACTCGAAGGAGCAAATCAATGCAAGCACGCATAAGTGCTCTGCTTCTGACGTTTGTCCTGGCCTTTACCGGCCTGGCAAGCGCCCAGGAGACCACGGGCACAATTAGTGGCCGCATCGTGGATCCACAGGGGCTGGCCGTCCCTGGCGCCACGGTAACGCTCACGGGACCACAAGGCACCAAGACAGTAGTCACCGACAGCTCGGGCCGTTTTTCTGCCCCTTACCTTACGCCCGGTGTCTACTCGATAAAAGCGGAACTTCAGGGGTTCAAGTCGGCAGAAAAGAAGGACATCAACGTCCGTCTCGGCCAGACTGCGGACATCCCGATAACGATGGAAGTCGGCGGCTTGACGGAGACCGTCGAGGTCACGGGCTCGAGCGCCGTGATTGATACGACGACGTCAACGATCGGCGCGAACCTCGACACGGCACAGTTGAACCAGATTCCTGTCGGCCGCACGTTCGCGCAGGCACTCTATCTCACCGCCGGCGTCAGCAACTCGGGTACTGCGGGTCAGGCGAACCCGTCGATCTCCGGTGGCACCGGTCTCGAGAATCAGTACGTGGTCGACGGAGCCAACGTCACCAACACCGGCTACGGCGGTCTCGGATCCTATTCGCGCACGTTCGGCTCGCTCGGCAACTCCACGCCGTATGACTTCATCAAGGAAATCCAGGTGAAGACCGGCGGCTACGAGGCCGAGTTCGGCCAGGCCACGGGCGGCGTCGTCAACGTGGTCACCAAGAGCGGCACGAATCAGCTGCGCGGATCGGTGTTCGGCTACTCGCAGCCGGATCAACTGCAGGGTGCTTACAAGCTTTTCCAGGCATCCAACGGATCGGTGAACACCGTTGGCAGCGCTGTCAACGACGCCGGCGTGGAAGGTGGACTGCCGATCGTCAAGAACCG
>Ga0075434_100003267_pt1 | contig 14494 bp, 8 predicted proteins | sample RhiMethybrSRZTD3_FD_75298 | JGI IMG/M metagenome (GOLD analysis project Ga0075434, IMG submission 75298) | Populus rhizosphere microbial communities from Tennessee, USA - Rhizosphere MetaG P. TD hybrid SRZTD3 | ecosystem: Host-associated > Plants > Roots > Rhizosphere > Soil | place: USA... | reverse complement strand
CACAGAGAAAAATGCTCAAGTAGTTCGGGGTCCGGTTGGCACTCGATACCCGTCGCGTCGTGAAGGGGCCACCGCTTGGGAGCTTAGGATCGAGCAGTTCCTTCAATCGATTCGCGAGAGGCTCTTCGTCTGCGTCGTACCTGATCTCATTGCCACTAACCCAGTAGCCCGGCCGGAGGTTGATTGACCTCGGAAGCATCCGAACCCTTGCCGTCCCACCGAACCGCTCCCGTATCTGAGATGCGAAAGCCGTGGCGCGACCCTCGCCCTCTGCGCCTAGTCCCTCACACCAGAAAACGTCGAACACGAGACCGCTGGGCGTCCCGGTCATGCCATGCACCGGTCGCTCAACCAGAGACTGCGCCGCGCTGAATTGGCTCTCGGCGGCGAGGACGCGGTGTACGTCCTGCCGTACAGCGGCCTCACCCTCCTCGCCTAACACGCGGAGAAGCGGCTCGCGGAGAGAGCTGTCGGCCATCGCGATCACCAGGGCCTTTGCGACTTCCTGCTGCTTGGCGTTCGCCACCTCCAGGGATGCCTTCACCGCATCGTAGATGCGGAAGTTGATTGCTTCTTGGCGCTCGCGATCATGGCGCTGCTCGGTGAGAAGGGTGATCTCACCTTCGCGTGCTTTTAGGTCGTTCTGCACGTCATTCGTCTTGAAGGTGAGGATCACCGCCAGGACGGCCGTCAGGGCCGTGACCACCGGAACTCCGAAGTCCTTGATTAGTGGGCCCAACTGAACGCGACTCACTGGTACCCCCGATTATTCGCCAAGGTTGCTCACGCCGTCGGAGCCCTCTACCCTTCGTTAACGAGGTGCTTTACTTCAGGATCACGAATCGGCCAGTGATCGTGCCTTCCGCCAGTTCCACGCGGTAGAAATAGATGCCCGTCGCGAGCGGCCTGCCGCTCGCATCTCTACCATCGATCCGCACATCGTGACGTCCCTCCGGCAGAGGACCTTCTTCCAAGGTACGGACGAGTCGGCCCGTAGGATCGAAAATCCGTGTCGAGGCGGCCCCCGCCCTGGTGCTGACGAAGGAGAGAACCCCCGAAGGATTCAAGGGATTGGGCGTCACCGAAGCCGCCGGACTGCCGCCCCCTCCGAATACGTCTACGGAGAGCGTGGCGCTGAAATCTCTTCCGGACGTCAGACGCCCCGCCAGCGTCACGTTGACTGTGGTCCTTCCGGAGACGTTGCTGAATAGGAGCCGGAGATCGTCCTTCAGGAAGCAGAGGGTCGCGTCCTCGACATCGTTCTTGTCCGCATCTCCGACGACGAGAAACTTCCCGACGTTTGCGGAGATCTGAGGTACCGAGCCCGTCCCAGGGGACTTCAGAACGACCGAGGTCCGGACGATGTCGCTCGTGTGGAACGATCCCCCGATCGCCTCGACCACGGCACACCAGATTGCCTTCTCGGAAGCAAGGCGAATCGTGCGATAGGTATTGACCGTGAATGCCCGAGCGGCCAGCGGAGCGGCGATGTCGATCACCGTCGTCGCCGAGTTAGAGAGGGTTCCCCCGTCCACCGTCGCGGTGAACGTCACCGGCCACGCGCCGGCCCGATCCGAGCCCGGAGTCCAACGGAACATGCCCGAGGTCTGGTCTGGTGACACCGAGAAGTCCGATCCTGGCGGCAACCCGGAGGCCGTGAGCGTGAGCGACTCCCCGCCACACGTAGCGGCCCCCACGGTGAAGGCGATCGGATCGCCGGCCGCGGCTGACACGTGGCTAGGCGCGATCACCACGGGAGTGCGGTTGCAGTCGGTGACGGTGATCACGACCGTCCTGGATACACATCCGCACGTGCCGCAGACGGTGATGGTCACGGTGTAGCTCCCAGCCTGCGTGAACGACGGCGTCCAGTTGATCGTCCCCGCAGTGTGCGCGGTGTTCGTCGTGAACGTCGCGCCGGCCGTCATGGCCGTGCCGGAAGCGGTCAGGGAGGTCAGCGGATCGCCGGCCGGGTCCAACGCCGTCACCGTGAACGAAATCGGGGATCCTTCAGGGCCAGCGACGGAACTCGGGGCGTTGATGAAGGGTGGGCGGCAGTTGTCGATCACGGTGATGCTCGTCGTCGCGGACCCGGACAAGAGATTCGCCGCGGTGAACGTTGCCGAGTACGTTCCCGCCTGCGAGAAACTCGGGGCCCAGCTTAACGTGCCCGATGTGTTGCCGGCGCCCGTCGTGAACGTGGCGCCCGCCGTAATGGCCGTGCCCGTCGCCGTGAGCGAAGAGATTGCCTGGCCGTCCGGATCCGCCGCCGTGACGTTTACCGTCAGAAGTGAACCTTCATTTGTCGAAGCCGTCGCCGGAGCGATGACCACCGGCAACCGATCGACCTGGTTCACCGTGATCGCCGTGGACGCCGAACCCGAAAGCGTGTTCGTCGCCGTGAACGTCGCGGCATAGTTCCCTGAATTAGTGAAGGTCGGCGTCCAGGACAACGTGCCGCTCATGTTCCCCGCACCCGCCGCGAACGTCGCGCCCGCAGTGACGACCGTGCCCGAAGCCGTCAGCGAGGTGATCGCCGGTCCGTCCGCGTCGAACGCCGTGATGTTGATCGTGAGCAGCGCATTTTCGTTTATCGAAGCTGTCGCAGGTGCCGTAACCACCGGCGCCCCGCCTCCGATGTTGATCCCCGTGGACGCCGAGCCCGACAGGATGTTGGCCGCCGTGAACCTGACCGAAAAGGAACCCGTTGAACTCGGGGTCCAGCTGAGCGTACCGGTCGTGTTGCCGCCACCCGCCGTGAACGTCGCGCCTGCCGTAATGGCCGTGCCTACCGCCGCAAACGACGTGATTGCGTCGCCGTCCGGATCATTCGCCGACACCGTGAAGGTAAGGAGCGCTCCAATGATGCCGGTCGCCGTCGCAGGTGCCGTAACCACCGGCGCGCGGTCGGTCGCGCTGCTCACGAGGATTGCAGTCGACGCCGAACCGGAGAGAGCATTCGAAGCCGTGAACGTCACGGCGTAACTTCCCGCCTGTGCGAACGTAGGAGTCCAGTCGAATGTGCCCGAGGTGTGCGCGGCGTTGGACGCGAATGCCGCACCCGATGGAAGCGCGGCCGCGGTGAGCGATGTAATCGCGCCACCATCTGGATCCGTCGCCGTCACCGTGAACGTAAGAAGTACCTCAACGTTGCCGTTCATCGTCGCCGGAGCCGCGACGACCGGCGCCCGATCGGGGGGACTGCCCACCAAGATCGAAGTCGACGCCGAACCCGATAAGGCGTTTGTCGCCGTAAACGTCGCGGAGAAGCTTCCTGCCTGCGAGAACGTCGGCGTCCACGAGAGCGTACCGGCCGTGTTCGTGCCGTTCGCCGCAAACGTCGCTCCGGCCGTAATCGCCGTGCCCGTCGCCGTGAGCGAGGTGATCGCCTGGGCATCCGGATCCGACGCCGTTACGTTGACCGTCAGGAGTGAATTTTCGTTCACCGATGCCGTCGCCGGAGCCGTCACGACCGGCGCGCGGTCCGTCCCCGCGTTTTCCACGGTGATCGTGAAATTGTCGGTTTCTCCGGAGCCTCCAGCACTGGCGCCGACCTCCGCCGCGTAGGTCCCCGCATCGGAGAATCCAGGCGCCAGGTGAATGTTCCCGGTGCGGGTAGTTCCCACCTGCGCGTTCGAGGTTAGCGTCATGAAGGTTGGGCCCGACGCGGTGAACGTAATCGCGTCTCCATCGGGATCCCTCGCGCTGATGGCCTGGTCCGCCGTCGCGCCTTCCGCCACGTTCATGTCCGCTGGCTGAACCAAGTCCACCGGACCCTGCGTATCGGCAACCGAGATCGTCGTGACGACGGAAGTCGACAATGAGTTAGCGGCCACGAGGATGACCGTGTGTGAACCGGACTGGAAAGGATCCGGGGTCCAGTTGAACGTCCCCTCACTGTTCGAGGCATTCGCCGTGAACGTGGCGCCGTCTGGAAGCAGGCTCGCTGTCAGGCTGGAGATCCCGTCCCCGTCGGGGTCCGAAGCGGTCACCGAGAAGCTGATCAGCGAGCCTTCATTGCCGCTAACGATGGACGGAGCTGTCACGATGGGCGGATTCCCGATGGGCGTCCCAGGCGTATTTGTGAATACATTCAGCCGATGCCCCTCACTTTCGGATGTCACGAGGTCGAGAAGGCCGTCTCCGTTCCAGTCGCCTGAATCAAGGCCATACGGGACCGTTCCGGTCGCGAATACGATCTTCGTTCCAAACGTTCCATCTCCCTGTCCAGGGAGAACGGCGAGGCCATTCGTGTAGGTCACCGCTGCCGCAAGATCGACGGCGCCGTCGGCGTTGAAGTCCCCGACCTCCACCTCAGCCGGACCAAACCCGGTATCGACGTCCGTTCTCGAAAGAAAGGTCCCATCTCCGGCCCCCAACAATACGGATACGAGCGAGGAGGTATTGCCGGGGATCACAAGATCTGGGTGACCATCTGCGTTCAAATCAGCGATCACCCCAGTCAAAGGGTCGTGTGCGACCGGATAGTCTCCGGATGCTTGGAACGTGCCATCACCGTTTCCAAGGAGGACCTTCACAACATCTGACCCGACCTCGGGCAAAGCCAGATCGAGCCGGCCGTCGCCGTTGAGATCGCCGACGAGCACCTTGTCGAAGCCGTCTGGCCCCGAGAATAGATCGTTCCGTTCCCCAAACGTTCCGTCCCCATTTCCGAGACGTGTGAATACGTTGTAATAGACCGCAACGATCGCGTCGGGCGTTCCGTCACCGTTCACATCACCGAGTTCGACGGAACTCGGATAACCAACGGCGTCGAAGTCAACGGCCGGGGCAAACGATCCGTCCCCGTTGCCGAGCAAGACGGAAACCGTACCTACATCCGAGTTGGCCACGAGTAGGTCCGGTATAGCGTCCAGATTTACGTCGCCTGTTGTCATCGAATACGATCCCATGCCGGTCGGAAAGTTCGCTCGGGCTCCGAACGTTCCGTCACCGTTGCCGAGCAGCACCGAGACAAGACCTTCGACCGAGGTGGCCGCTAGATCGAGCCTCCCGTCCCGGTTGAAATCCGAAGCCGCCACGGACCACGGATTGCTTTGAACCTCGAGATCAGCGCGCGTAAATGAGATCGAGGCCCGGGAGGGGGCAGCCCATGCGCAGAGGACCGAGACCAGTGCGAAAGCGAGCAGGTGAGTCGTCGTACGATTCTTCATGAGGTCACCAAGCCTTTTCCGTGTGCTTTTCCTGGTGGGCGATCGGTTCAATGATCGGGCTAGCGGAAAAAGGTAGCGGCGATTGCGGTGGAGGACGTGTGGGCGGGTTAGAGCATAGGCGTACCCTTTGCGCGGAGGGGGTACCGCGAGCCTGCCGTATCTCCCACGGACCGTGCTCCTGGCCGGAGGGTCCGTCAAGGCAATTCCGGTGCGGAATTCGACAAGAGTGCGGAGGCGCCGCCCACCGCCAGAGTGCGTCTTTCGTACAGACGACAAGGGGACACGAGGGCGGCGGAACGGCCTGTGGCTCCAACCTACGGCCCCACGCCCGGATACGATTCAGTGTTTGATTTCGAACATCACCGATCCGGTCGCGTGGTCCAGGACGAGAAGGATCTTCCAGATTCCAGGCTTGCCGGCCGCCGCCACGAACGAGCCCTTTTGGGACAGGCTCTTCGAGTGGACGATGAGGCCGGCCGCGTCGCGGACCTCGATCCGGGCGATCCCCGATTTGACGTTCGAAGCCTGTCGGACCGTCGCTTTGCCCATGGCGTTGACCCACTCGTACCGACGCCGGTTCGTGATGTCTTCCATGGAGCCGATGCGCAGTGTAAAGATGCCCGGCTCGTTCATGACGGTGAGTTCCCGGCTCACCTTCCGGGTCGAGGCGCACCCCGAAAGGAGTAGAACGACGGCGAAGATGGGGAGGATGGGGAGGGTTCTCACGAGGTCTCCTGATCGCGGGTTCGGACGCACCGGGCTCATGCCCGGAGTCTCGCCCAAGCGTTTCCCGAATTCCAGCAATCTCGATCCGCCGCCCATGCGCTAGTCGCCGACCGAGCCTCGACGATCGGCACGCGTCGTGTCCGGGAAGAAGATCGCTCGCGCCGGGCCCGCCAGCTCTACGCGCAAGGAATCTGCGGGTGGCAACGCTTCGGGCGAGAGCCAGTCCTTCGCGATCATCGCGCGGCCGATGAAGTGCATTTGCTCCTTCACGTAGCGGCGCGCTGCGCCATCGGAATCAAAACGCCAGCGCCAGCGGCCCGGAGACGGAATGACCGTCGCGAGAAACAATGACTGATCTAGTGTGAGGTCTCGCGCGTCGCGATCGAAGTAGAAGCGCGCCGCTTCGTCGGCGCCGTGTATCCCAGGGGCCCACTCGATAATGTTCAGGTAGATCTCGAGCAAGCGCTCCTTCGAGACAGCGGTTAGGTGCTCGAGAATCCAGGCCAGCACGATCTCCTGGCCCTTGCGAGAGAGCGTGCGCGCGTGGCCCGTGTAGAGATTGCGCGCGAGCTGCATCGTGATCGTTCCTGCCCCGCGCCGAAAGGCGCCGGCCTTGAGGTTCTCGGCGATCGCCTGCTTCATCGCCTCAGTGTTGAACCCGCGATGGCGAAAGAACCCGCCGTCCTCGTTCGTGACGACCGCATGGACGAGGGCGGGCGAGATGGCATCGAGCGCCCGGAAGTGCGGGTTGTTCCCCGACAACTCCCGCATCGACCGGGCGCCCCGCGGGAGCAGGACGACGGCGACGAAGGGCTCGTCGAGCCGGAGCAACCGCAGGCTGGTCCGGGCGGGATCGAGCACCAACCGGTGCGGAACGACGTCCGCCTCGAACCGCACGCTATCCGGCCGCGCGAGATCGAGGTCGAGCGCCACGTGGTAGTCCCACGAGCCGTGGACTCCGACGTCGAGCAACGGCCCGAGCACCGCCGGCGGCAAACTGCGTTTGATCTGCGTCTCGGTCAGGTGGTCCGCGCGCACGGAGACGTGAACGACCGGCCCGCGGCTCGCGAACCGGCCGTCGATCCGGAGCGGGAGCCGGCCGATCGTGAGGCGTGTGCCATCGCCTATCGTGACGAGACCGCGGCGGTAGTCCTGGTGCAGGTTACCTTCCGCGGTCATGAGGAGCGTATCTGTGCGCGCGCGGGGCGAATCCGCGATCAGGAACCGGGCCCAGCCGCGGATCCGATCCTGGCGGTCGTAGGTAAACCTCGCATGGAACGGCACCCCGTGTTCGAACTGGAGCGAGCCGGTCGTCGAGAATCGAATGCCGTCCGCGCCCGGCTTGAGGTCGAGCCGCGCGATCCGGAGTCCTCGGATCGACGCGTCCTCATCGTCTCCGGTCGAAATCTCGACGTCGTTCCACTCGAGTCGCGGTAGCCGGCGGGCGGGAGCGGACAGGAGTCGCACCCACGATTCGGCCGAGCGCCGGAACCGTGCCGCGCGTGCCTGATCCTCCTTGGATGCGCGTCCGGCCATGCGGTCGTCCGGCACGAGCGTGTCGAACTCGGCCGCATGGCGCGCCGGCAGGCGGATCTCTGCATGCCAAAGGCCGAGGCTCCCGGCACGTGGGCGGAAGGTCCAGAGAGAGCCGAGGTCGAGCGTGACCGCGACCGAGTCGGCTCGGAACAGCGAGTCGGGGGCGCTGCCTTCCCGTGCACGCGCGGCGACGACCCGACTGAGGCTCACCCGCCCGAATCCGGACACTGTGAGTTTCCGCCACGAGACCGTGAGCCCGCGGGCCGCGGCGGCCGCGCGAATGCCCCCGGCCGCGAAGTAGGCCACGATCGGCCCGAACGAGAACCCGACGATCAGGGCCGCCGCGAGGACGACGAGGACAGCGCGAAGGCGCGTGGTCATGTTCGCCGGGTGAATCGATCGAGTCTTGGGCGTGCCTGAACCGCGGTGCGTCGGTCTAGCCGCCGGTGCTCGTGGGAACAGGAAGCAGCCGGTACCGGGTCCCGTCGCGCTCGCGCGTCATGTAGCCCCAGTCGCAGAGCAAACGCCGGAGCAGTGCCCAGTCGCCGAAGGTATGCCAGTCGAGCAACAGCTCGTTCACCTCGCGCTCGGTGTACTCGCGTCCGGGCTCGAATCGGCCCACGAGATAGTCGATGGCCATGCGCTTGATCTTCAGTTTGGCCGGCCACTGGGTGAGGCGGCCCTGCTCGTCCACAAAGGGACGAAGCTCGCGTGGTAGCAGTGTGCGGTCCATGGCGTAAGTCTAGCAGATGAAACGCCCCGCCGCGCGGGGGCTACGTGACCCGCTCCCACGTCAGCGTGCGGGTGACAGGCGTACCGTCCGCCGCGGTCGTCGCGAGGCGGATCCAGAGCCGATCCCCCACCACGCGAATCTCCCGCGTGAACGTGACGCCAACGTTCGCGGGCGAGAGCGCGCCCTCGAGCGTCGTCGCGATCGTGCCGGCCTTCGGGTCGAAGACGTACGTCCCGAAGTAGGCGTCATAGCCGCCGACTGCGCTGGTGTTGTTCGCCCCGGGGGCGGAGGCGCCCGGCGGCGGTGCGGCGTCTCGCAGGCGATTCATGAACTGAGCCGCGAAGGAATTTGGCGTGAAGGTCAGGATCCCGACCGGATCGGCGCCGAGAAACGGATCAACGTGGCGCTTTCCTTCGCCATCCAAGTCGATCCGCGAGAGGAGGCGCCACGTCCCCAAGATCGCGCGGCCCAGGTCCGCGCCGGGTGGCGGCAATGGCTCGAGTCTCACGAGGCTCTCCTTGGTTGCCCGGCTGGTCGCGTCGAGAGGCCATATTTTAGCGAACAATGTCATTTCCGCCCAGCGCTTTCCATCGCCGGATGCGCGACTCAACCGCAAGACAGGTGGCGCGGGGGGTGTGTGGCGTGTGTCTCGCTCGAGAGATGACTTGGTCGAGCGGCCCTAAACGCAGCCTGTGGTTGCTCCCCAAACGTAACCCATCGCGAACCGGGCTGCGTGTGTCCTCGAGCTCCTGAATGCCCAACTAGACCAGTGATTGCCCTCCTCATTCGGCTCGTTGGGGTGGGATCCGCCGCAGGGCGACTTCCCGCAGGTGCGCAACGCCGCGCTCGAGCATCTCGATGCCGATCGTGACGTCTCCTGCCCCCTCTGCGACGTCGAAGGCCAAGCTGTCGACGCCCGAAGCGCTTACAGCCGGATCGCCGGACCAGGCATGCAAGACGACGGCCCCGCCGGATGTAAGGGCCCGCAGCTGCCAACGACCTGCCGGAACTCGGAGCCCGGAAATCCCGGCCGGGACGTCCGGTTGGATCTGGACGCCCATCCGACCCTCGCTGTCGAGTCGCGCCATGCTGTACGGATTCGCCGAAAGGAGATAGCCGGGGACCACGATTCGATCTATGGACCGGCGGATCCCGATTGCGCCTCCTTCTAGTCGGGCCCATACGATGGACACGAGATGCCGCGGACGGTCGCATTCGAAGTTCACCGGTTGGAACGTCTCGCGGAAATTGGAAAGCGAATCGAAGACCATCTCACGACCGCTGCGGAAGTAGGGGCGGAGGTTTCCGGTCGGGAGGTTGAACAGAACGAGGTCTGGCTTACGGGAGAGCACGTAGGCCCCACTGCCCAGCTCGTGCCCCAGGGTGCCCTTGCCGAAGTCTTTGGGCCGGTGATGCGCCAGGTAGCGGTCGTTGATGCCGAGCATGTCGACCGAGGGCAGGCCGGAAAAGTAGGGGACGCACCCGGCGGGATCGACCGCGAGGAGCGGCCGTTCGCGGCCGAACGCGTCCGCCAAGAGCCTGCCGATGGGTTCTCCGTCCCAGACCCAACGCTCGTCGCGCGCCACGATGTTTCTCGGGTTCAAGAACTGCAGTGCCGCCAGGACGATGAAGCACAGCGCACCGGCCCGCGCGGCTGGCGCCAGTGCCCGGCGCTTTGAGATCCATTCTCGAAACGCCAGCGCGGCCAAATACGCGAGCACCACAACCGCGGGCACGAGGTGCCGATCCCCCGGGAAGAAGTCCCCTCCGATGAACACGAGATAAGAAAGCCATAGGGCGAGGATCGCGCCGAGAAAGACGGCTCGGCGTCGCGCCGGCCCTTCCGACGCGAGCCGGAACGCGAAGAGCGCGGGGGCCAGTAGTCCGACGAGCCAAATCGCTCCCCCGACATATTGGAGGCCGGCCGAGATACGCTGCGGCGTGAATGCAACTTTTGCGAACGCGGAGTTGGGGACCCACTCGTGGTAATACGCAAGCCGAGACGCGAGTTGGGCGGCAAAGAATACAGCCGGGAGAACGGCCAGCAACAGTGCCGTCCGCAACGTGTCCCGATGAACGCCGCGCGCGGCGAGGACGCCCACCATCGCGGCAACGGTGAAGACCGCGCCATCGGGTCGCGTGATGGCGATGAGCCCCAGGAGGAGTCCCGGCCCGAGGAGACTCGAGATCCGGGGCCGGGCCTCCTCCAGGAGCGGGAAGGAGAGCGCGAGCGCCCACGCCAGGAGGCACGCGAGCAGCGGTTGCTCTAGTCCGCCGACGGTCCAGATCGCGATCGGCCCCGAGGCCGCGATCGCGATCGCCCCTGCGAGGCCCGGGAAGGTATGGCGGGCGGTGGGCCCACGCTCCACCCAGAGGACGGCGGACATCGCCGCGGCGGTTCCCAGGAATCCGAGCACCCGGGCGGCGACCACGAGGTTCATCCCCACCTTGGCGAGCAGCGCGCACAAGAGCACCCAGAGCAGGTTCGAGTAACCCTCGACCACTTCCCCGTCGTTCCACGTCAGGCCCAACCCGTGCGCGAATCGGTCCGAGTATCGGAGCGAGATGAATGCATCGTCGACCATGAAGTGGCGGTAGTACCACGCGTGAACGGCAAGCAGCGCGATCGCGCCGGCGTAGGCCCAGAGGGCCGGCCGCAGAGAACGGGGCTCTGGCTTCATCGACCTCGATCTGTCTCCGGCGCGCCTCAGATCGAATCCTGAACCGCGGGAGTTGTGATCCGGTCGGCGTGACGACCTGAGCCCAGGCGGCGCAGTGCGTCCGCGCTCTCTCGATTCCCCGGCTCGACCGTCTCGAGCTTCCGGGCGAGTTCCCGGGCGGGATCCGCATTTCGGTGCGCTTCGAAGAAGCGCATGTACGTGCGATAGAGGTCCGGTAGGGTGCCGCGGATTCCGAAGGCGCGCATCATGAAGGGATCCAAGTCTCTCTTCACCGTTTTATCCAGCATAAGGTCGGCGATCGTCGGTGCGGCCTCGAGCGAATCGATCGGGGGTGCCGTCGAGAGCAACTGAAGCGCTTCCGAGTCCCTCCCGTTCGCGAAGAGATACATCGCCGCGTACCGGCGATCATACGCCGCCGTCACGCTGTCGATCTGTGGGAGACCCAGCATGATCGTGACAGCCCGATCCGCTTGACCCGCATCGGCAAGTCCACGCGCATAGCTTCGAAGTGTCTGCTGGTACTCGGTCAGCTCTGGCTTCGGCCCGCTCGTCAGAGGCTCCAGGTTCACGGGATCGACGCCGTACACGTCGAGCGAGGGCGAAATCCAGGCCAGGAACTCCGGGCCGGTCGTCGTCGCCCGCCTTCGCGGCGTCAGCGTGAGAATCGTGGGATCGCGGTACCAGACGCGGAGCGGCTGGTAGCGATTCAGGTGAACGTAGACGTTCTGCGTTCCGGCTACCTGCGTCGACACGTAGACGTTCGCGTGCCTGGGAAAGGTCGGCCACAGCCTCTTGAACCCCGCTTCCACGCGGCGCAATGCGTCGCTGCTCCCGGCGAGCGTCCGCTCGGTCGTCACGGTGGGATCGATCATCATTCCGCGGCACCAGATTCCGAGCCACAAATAGATGACCACGGCCGTCGTGGCGCCGGTGATCGGCCATCGTCCCAGGGCCAGACCGGCCAATAGCGAAGCCCCCATAGCTGGGATGCAAGCGTAATAGGGCAACCAGTCCCTCACGACTAGAGAGGTGAGAAGCGCGGGGAGCACCATCACGCAGAGCCCCAGAGCCGCCACGCGCGCGACCGGAGGCAGTGGATTTCGCGGCTTCGGGAATCGCGCTTTCGAAATCCACCAGGCACCCCATACCGAGATGAGGACCCCGCCGAACAGGACGAGGTTCAACCCCGTCGGCCACGGTGTCGCACCGCCTGTCAGGGGCAGATTCAAGATGGTTGCCGCGGTCGATTCCAACGGACCCAGCAGGTGGGCCTGAACCAGCCCGACGTACGCGGACGACGATGGGCCCGCTGCAGGTGCGAGGAGTGACCGGATGCCCGGGTGAATGCCGGCCCAGGCTGCGAGCGACGCGCCATACGCCGCAATTTCCCGGACCGGGACCGTCTTGCTTCGCCCCAGGATGAAATCGATCCCGAGCAGAATGGGCACGAACGCAATCGCTGTCTCCTTGGAGAGGATCGCGAGCAGGATCGCGACGAGGGCGATCAGGCGCCGACCTCGGAGCCGAAGAATAAGGGCGGCGAGAATGAAACAGATCGCGAGGAGATCCTGGCCGCCGCTGACCCAACCGGCCAGAAGCGGCATCTGGCCGAACACGGCAAAGGCGAGACCAGCGAAGAACCCGGCTCTCGGCCCCGCGAGCTCACTCGTGAAACGGCACAAAAGAATGACCGCCAATCCGAAGAGCAGCGCGTTCAGGACATGCCCGGCCAGTAACCCGGCTGGGCCAAGCAGATTGATGAGGCCGAAATAGAGTTCTCGAGAGATCGGGCGATAGAAGAGCGATTGTGGATCGGGGAGCAAGTCCGCCCAACGCATGGCCTGCGCCCGACCCAGGAAGTCGTAATCGTCGAAGAAGTACGTGAAGGCGAAGCCGGGGATCACGAGCAGGAGCGCAAGCGCGGGCGGAATCGCCAGGGAGACGAACTCGGGGCTTCGTTTGCCGCTCGAAGGGCGCGCGGCCTGGGCCTTCTTAGACATTACCGACTTCGGACCTCGACGGCGATCTTGCCCTTCGGGCGATTTCGCTCCACGTGGCGATGAGCCTCGGCGATTTTGTCTAGGGAGTAGCCCGCTTCGATCACCGGCTTCAATCGCCCCTCTTCGATCAGGCCGCGCAGGAAGTCCAGGTCCAGGGCGTTCGGCTTGCCCGGAGGAGGTGTAAGCGTCGCCTTCCGGCTAAAGCCCGCGCTGCACAGCGACGACCTCCAGCAGGGCCCCCAGTGCCACAATATCGCACACGGACGCGACATACGCGAGGGCCCCAGCAGCACGCGCCGCCGGGGAATCGGGCAAGGGCCTGAAGTCACTACCCAGTCTGGATATGTCCCCGGGGAAGTTGGCTGGGGATGGTCTGCGGCCGACAGCAGGCGTCACGGTCGCTCAATCGACGCCACTTAGCAATGCAATTCGTGCGCGGCGCCGGCCCATTTCAGACATGCGCCCTTCTTCTAGGGAACGCACCTAGGGCAGGTGGGCGCGGACGGAAGGCCACGACTGCGCTCATCACCTTTCGTGCCGACCCTTTTACCTCATGGAGCCTTTGGATGCCATTTCGCGAAGTACATCCCGGTGATCTCCTGTCGAACGAGTGCCTCGGACTGGCGTGATAGGCGTGCCTTGGAGCTGGAGAAACCCATGAATGAGTTCTCGAAGAAGTAGTACCCCTTCCCCGCCTCCACGACCACGTCGAGAACACTGATGTTGCCGGTCTTCGATAGCAGCGAGTACGTTCCGGGCGCCAAGTTGAAGAACGCGTACGTGCCCGTCTTGTTCACCGCGACTATGTTGCGATTCGCGTAGAGACGGTACTGTCCTCCGCGCCCGGCGTCGCCGAAGTCGACCGTGGGAGCGGCAATCACCACAAGCGCCGATTCCGGATGCACCTCCGGAATCGCCGGGCAGTTCTCTTTTAGTATGGTCACTTCGTAGTCGTCACTGAACGGCTCCGTCTCCTCCTTCGGCACTTCGTGCTGTTTCTCTGCAAAGTGCACTTCCTCGACGGTGGCAGGGAGCAATCGCGTCAGAAGGGCAATGACCTCGCCTGCTTGATCTTCACCCACTTCCAACAAGTATGATTTCGAGAGGCCTGCGTCATCCGAGTAATCGATGACACACCAGTGGTCGGTCACCGTACCGCCCTCGATCGATGCGCCGACGGCACCGCCCAACAACCCCCCGAGACCGCCGCCACGGCCGCCACCGCTGCCCCGCATGTGGGTCGAGACATCGAAGGTCAGTTTCTTGACCTGATTGAAGGCGATATTGAGTGGCAGGCGCTTGTTGTTCACAACGAGTCGCAGCGCGACCGTATCGATCACGAGGTCCGCCGGTGTCGTCTCCATTCGAATATCCTTCTCGCTTCTCGATCCTCGGGACCACGCCTTGCTGAAGGTAATAGGGTTGCCCTTCTCTTGAGCCAGAACCATCCCGGGGGTGGCCACGAGCAAGCCGACAAGAACGAGTAGATAGCGAGCTGCTGCACACATTAGTCTTCCCCCTTTTTCACGACTTGGATGACATGTACGTCCCTTGCCACGGTCACGCCGCATACTGAAGAAACGACTTGGGGATGGAATTCGCACTCCGGCGGAGCACGGCGATACGAATGGGGCGGTGTGCGAC
>Ga0075434_100003266_pt1 | contig 14496 bp, 15 predicted proteins | sample RhiMethybrSRZTD3_FD_75298 | JGI IMG/M metagenome (GOLD analysis project Ga0075434, IMG submission 75298) | Populus rhizosphere microbial communities from Tennessee, USA - Rhizosphere MetaG P. TD hybrid SRZTD3 | ecosystem: Host-associated > Plants > Roots > Rhizosphere > Soil | place: USA... | reverse complement strand
GTCCTGCCGGCGGCCGTCGGGCGACACCTGCTCAAGACCGAGAGCTACGACGCGGGCTTCCACGTGGGCATCTCGAACCTCGACCCGGACATCGTCCAGATCCGCCTCTTCGAGTACCCCGGCATCCAGCTCGGCTCGTCGCTTCAGAAGGAGATCGAGAAACACTTCCTCCGCCAGGACTTGCGCCGCGCGGCGGCCTCCGAGGTGGGGGAGATCGACTACCCAGCGCGCGTGAGAGAGAGCTACGCACAGGATCTGATTGCCAACGTCGATCGCGAGGCGATCCGGGCCCACGGATTCCGAATCGTCGTCGACTACTCCCGTTCCGCCGCCTCGCTGGTGCTGCCGCTCGTGCTCGACCAGCTCGGCGTCGAGACCGTTGCCCGCCATGGATTCACCACCGCCTCCGAGCAGTCCGGCCTGGCGGGGCTGCAGGAGGTGATCGGGCAGACGAAACGCCTCGTCCGCGCCGTCGGCGCCGACCTTGGCGCCGTCCTCGACCGCGCGGCGGAGCGCCTCTACCTGATCGACGAGCAGGGTCGCGAGATCGCCGTCGAGCAGGCGCTCCTGCTCTACCTGCGGCTGCTGGGGTCGAACGGGCGCCGCGGGAAGCTCGCCTTCCCGATTACGGTCACCAGCCAGGTCGACCGGCTTGTGGAGGGGAGCGATCTGCAGATCGTGCGCACCGCCGCCTCGCTCGCCGAGCTGACCAAGGTCGCCGCGGGCGACGGCGTCATCTTCGCGGGCGCACTGGGCGGCGGCTACGTCTTCCCGGACTTCCTGCCCGCATACGACGCCACCGCGAGCCTCTGCAAGCTGCTCGAGCTGCTCGGGCCGGTCGACAGGCCGCTCTCGGAGCTCGTCTCCGAGCTTCCGCGCTCGACGCTGGTCCACCGCCAGCTTCGCTGTCCATGGTCGGAGAAGGGGCGTGTCATGCGCGTCCTGACGGAGCGGCTGAAGGGGAAGGAGCTCGACCTCCTCGATGGCATCAAGGTCTTCGAGCCGAACGGCTGGGTGCAGCTCCTTCCGGATCCGGACGAGCCGTTGCTCCACATCTACGCAGAGGGCGAAACGGACGAAGACTCGAACGAGCTCGAGGCTTCGATGCGACGGCTCGTCGAGGAGATCCTGCAGGAAGAGCCGGTCGAGGCCCGAACCTAAACTTCAGCTTGAAGCTTCTACGCGCGCTCTGCTTTACTGGTTGAGCCGGCTGCGTCCGGCCAGGAGCTGGAAATGAGCCACGTTTACTGCCCTGAGTGCGGCTTCCAGAACCCCGAGACCGCGAACTACTGCTCGCGGTGCGGCGCGCTGCTCGTGCGCGAGGAACTGGGGCAGGAGACGACGCAGAGCTTCACGGCGGACGAGGCTAACTCGGAGGCGACCGAGATTCTCGAGGATCTGGGCGTCCGCGGCACCGCGCTCGTCGTGCGCTCGGGCGGAGGGCGCTCCGGCGAGACGTTCCATCCAACCGGCCAGCGGACGCTGATTGGCCGGTCGCCTGATTGCGACATCTTCCTCGACGACGTGACCGTGTCGCGCCGCCACGCCGTCCTGGTCGAAAACCAGGGCCGCTTCTCGATCGAGGACTTCGGCAGCCTGAACGGGACCTTCGTCAACCGGAAGCGCGTCGACACCGGCGAGCTCACGGACGGCGACGAGGTCCAGATCGGGAAGTACCGCCTCGTCTTCTTCCAGCGATGAGCGCCACCGAGGCAAGCCGGGACGTCCGTCTGCTCACGATCGGCGCCGTCTGCCAACGTGTCCGGGAGGAGTTTCCGGACATCTCGATCTCGAAGATCCGGTATCTCGAGGATCAGGGCCTGCTGTCGCCCAAGCGGACGCAGGGCGGCTACCGACTCTTCAGCGAGGACGACGTCGATCGGCTGGTGACGATCCTGCGGCTGCAGCGGGACGAGTTCCTGCCGCTGCGCGTGATCCGCCAGCAGCTCTCGACCCGCGTGCCCGGCCACGCGCGCCGCCGCCGGCCGGACGGGCTCGGGTCGGAGGAGGAGATCAGCCTGGACGACGTCTGTGAGCGTGCAGGGATCTCATCCGATCTCGCCCGCGAGCTCGAGTCGTTCGGCCTGCTCGATCCCCGCCGCGAGGGCGGCGAGCGGCGCTACGGCGAGAGCGACGCCGACATCGCGCTCGTCTGTGCACGGCTGCAGCAGTTCGGGATCGCGCCGAGGCACCTGCGCACGTTCCGGACGTCCGCCGACCGCGAGGCGAACCTGCTCGAGCAGCTGCTCGCGCCGGCGCTCCGCGCCCGAAGCCCGGAGCGGCGCAGATCTGCGGTCGAGGACCTTCAGTCGCTCGCTGCGCTCGCACAGGAGCTGTCCCAGCTGCTCTTCTGGCGTAATCTCCGCCGCGTCGCGCGAACGTAGAAGCGAGCCGGAGGAGGCGCGGGATGGCGATTGATCTGAAAGGCAAGGTCCGTGAGGTCAACGACTTCCCGACCGCGGGGATCAGCTTCAAGGACATCATGCCGCTGCTCGGCGACGCAGACGCGCTACGCGAGACGGTCGATCGGCTCGGCGACTGGGGGGCGGAGCGCAACCCCGAGATCGTGGTCGGCGGCGAGGCCCGCGGCTTCTTCATCGGCTCGGCGATCGCCTACAAGCTCGGCTGCGGGTTCGTGCCGGCCCGCCGCCCCGGCAAGCTGCCCCTTGACGTGATCAGCGCCGAATACGAGCTCGAGTACGGACGGAACTCGCTCGAGCTGCAGACCGGCTCCATCCACGAAGGCACGCGGGTGCTCATCCACGACGACGTGCTGGCGACCGGTGGGACGTCGCAGGCGATGGCGCGACTCGTGGAGCAGCTGGGCGGGGTCGTCGTCGGCCACTGCTTCATCATCGAGCTCGGGTTTTTGAACGGCCGCGACGCGCTCGAGGGCTACGACGTCTTCTCGCTGATCACGTACTGACGTCCTAGACGCCATCCCCCAAAGCTTCGAGAAGCGCCTCGGTAAAGGCGATCGCGGGTCGGAGATCGTCGAGCCGGATGTGCTCGTTCGGCGCATGGGCGTTCGCTCCGAAGTAGAACGGATTGTCCGGCGGAGCGACGCCGGGCACGCCCAGGTGGCGGTCGAGGGATGCGATGATGGGCAGGGTCGCGCCGATGCGTGGCGCGACCGAGGCGGGCCGCCCGGCTGTCTCCTCCGCCACGCGCCTGACCTGCTCTACGAATGGGTCATGGATCGACGTGCCGGCGGCCTCCGCGGATGCGAGAGCGTTCACCTCGACGTCCTCGAAGCCCTCGATCCGAAGGTGCGCTCGCAGGAGGTCGAGTGTGTCCGCGGCTGTCTGGTCGGGGACGAGCCGGAAGTCGAGCCACGCGCTCGCCTCGGCAGGGAGCACCGTCTTCATGCCCGGCCCGCTGTACCCGCTCCTGAATCCTGCGATGTTGCATGTGGGCGCGAAGGCGGCGCGCTCGCGCAGCTCCGCGCCGTTAAGGCCGTCGATGAACTCGTCGATACCGAGCGACTCGCGCAGATCCTCCTCCGTGGCGTCACTCATCTCCGCGATCGCCTGCCGTTCGGCGTCCGTTGGCGCCCGGACCGTGTCATAGAAGCCGGTAATTCGGACGCGCCCGCTTGCGTCGCGCAAACTCGCCAGAGCCTGCACGAGCCGCCAGGCGGCGCTCTCGGCGACGGCGGCGACCGACGAGTGCGCGTCGCTCGCCAGCAGCCTGACGTTCAGCCGAACGGCTAGCACCCCCTTGAAGCCCAGCCCGATGCTCGGGCGGCCGTCGGTGAGGCGGGCGGGCGATCCCTCCCAGAGGCAGGCGTCCGCGCGCAGCGCCTCGATGTTCTGCCGCACGATCTCGTCGAAGTGAGGGCTCCCGATCTCCTCCTCGCCCTCGACGATCCAGCGGATCGTGCAGGGAAGCTCGCCCGACTCCTCGAGGAGCGCTCGGATGACCGCGAGGCGAACGGCGAGCTCGCCCTTGTTGTCGGCAGTGCCGCGGGCGTAGACCTTGCCGTCGCGACGGGTCAGCTCGAAGGGCGGCGAGTCCCAGAGCTCGAGCGGGTCGACGGGCTGGACGTCGTAGTGGTTGTAGAGGAGCAGCGTGTAAGCGCTCCGGCCGCGCTGTTCGCCGTAGACCGCGGGCGGGGCGTCGTCTACCTGAAGCTGTCGTGTCGCGAATCCGGTGTCCGCGAGCAGCTCCTCGACCAGCGCCGCGGTCGTGTCGAGCGCACGGCCTTCGGCGGACACGCTCGGCTCGCGGCAGAGGCGTTCCAGCAGGCCGAGCGCGTCCGACTCGACCAACTCGTGATTCAGCGAGGCCATCCGGGCAGGATCGTACGGTTTTCTTCGCCTACCGAACACGGCATCCTCAGAGGTGACATGTACGACGCGCTCCGCGGCCGGTACACATTCTCCTGCCCCAAGCGGGGCGAGACGAGCGTCGCCCTCTCGTCGTTCCGGCGCCTCGAGCGCCTTCCGGGCTCGGCGCACCCGGCGGCTTACCGCGTCCTCTTCAACTGCACGTGCGGCGGCGAGCATGCGGGCCTCGTATCGCACGACGAGCTCGACTGGGCGCCGCTCGGGCTGAATGCCGGCGCCTTCGTGAACCTGATGACGTCCAAGGTCGACCAGGCCGGCGCCGAACTGGGTGATCTTGCGGCGAGAAGGATCGAGGCGGGGGAGTGGCCGTGGAGCTTCTACTGCTTCCCGGAGAACCGGCCACGGCCCGTCTTTCCGTCGGCGTTCCGGCTGCTCTCGGACGGGCCGCAGCGTCTCCTGGGCGTCGCAGTGCGGTGCCCCGCCTGCGCATGCGTCTCGGTCAACCTCGTGTCGACGCACCACGTGGACGTCCCGTTTCACAACGACCGCGAGATCGGCGTCCTCGCCTGCCTGTTGTCCGGCGACGTCGAGCCGATTGTCGAGGAGTTTCGCGCCGAGTTGTACTCGTCGAGCTTCGATGTCCGGCGCCTTCAGCTCGACTCGTAACACTCGCGGGGGACTGAATTTCGGGAGCGCGGGGAAGACCAGGCTCGAGGTGATGACGATGTTCGGCGTGAGAAAAGCAACGATGCTCTTGACAGGCGCCGGTGTGGCCGGCCTCTTGATCTGGGTCGCGACCCAGGTGATGGGCACGCAGATCGGATCCGCCCGCGAGTACTGGGCCGTCGTGGGGCTTCTCGCCGCGGCAGGATTCGTGCTCGCGGCAGTGCACATGGTCGGGCGAGCGGGAGGCGGGATGGTTCCGCACCTTTCGCCGACCGCGTTCCTGTTCGGCTTCCTGCCGGTGCTCGTCGTGGGCGGCTTCATCGTCTGGTACGGGCAACCGTCGGGCGGCCTGCTCGTGGGCGACACGCACTCGTTCGCGAACACCATCGGCGTCGACGGCCTTGTTTCCGACCTGACCCGGCTGCTGCCGGTGTTCCCGTTCGGGATCGGACTGGTTCTCGGACTGACGTTCGACGCTCTTCCGCGGCCGGTCGTCGCCGAGCGGCGGAGGACGCCGGCGACCGCACCCGCGACGACGCCGACGAACGGACGCCGGCGCGAGCCTGTTCGGACTGCGACCTCGGACGGGGGAGACGGCCAGAGGACCGCTCCCACCGCTCCCGCGCATCCGCTCAGTCGCGACCGAGTCGAGGCGTAGAGAGAACCGCGCGTGCCAGGCGCCCGCCTGGCACGCGCTCACCGCTGCTTGAGCTCGTGCTCTCCGAAGATGCGGACGAGCAGGAAGACGGCGAACGCAGTCAGCAGGCCGAAGATGAACGCGACCGCCCCCTGGATCCCGATTGCCAGGAGGCCGACCCAGACGTAGCCGCCGAGCAGCACGGCCCACACGAGCGAGATAACGCCATGGTCAATGCTCGGTAGCTGAGGCTTGATCACGGGCGCAGTCTAATGACGAGCGTCGTCCGCATCGGTGACACGGTCCGCCGTCCGCTGCGCCGCAACTCCGAGTTCGTCCATGCGCTGCTTCGCCACTTCGAGGCGGTTGGCTTCGACGGCGCGCCACGGTTCCTCGGCATCGACGGCGAGGGGCGCGAGATCCTCACGTACGTGGAAGGTGAGGTGTTCGTCGGCCCCGATGAGGTCGGCGATCCGGTGGAGATCCTCACCGACGAGCAGTGCGCCAGCGCTGGTCGCTTGATCCGCCGCTTCCACGATGCGACGGCCGGGACGCCGCTCGCGGGCGAGGCGGAAGTGGTCTGCCATCCCGATCTGGGCCAGCACAACATCGTCTTCCGCGGCGATGAGGCCGTCGCGATCATCGACTGGGACGAGGACGTTGCGCCGGGCGCTCGCATCTTCGACTTCGCCCACGCGGTCTGGTGCCTGGCCGAGGTTGGCGAACAAGGAGGCCCGGTCGAGGAACAAGCGCACCGGGTGCGCATCGTCTGCGACGCCTACGGCTGGGAAGACCGCGCTGCCGTGGTCGACGAGATCGAGGCACGCTTCCGCCGGGCGCTCGTGTCGCACGAGCAGCACGGGAGGCGCGAGGGCGCGTGCATCTTCAGGGAGATGGTGGCGTGGATGGTCGCGCACGGCCCGGCGCTCAGGGCCGAGCTCTAACGTCGTCGCGGTGAGGGATAAGGACCAAGAATTCGCCGAGCCGGTGGCGGTTTCGTCCACCGAATCGCGCTGACTTTCCGCTTCCGCGTACAGCCCTCGCGCTCGGCTTCGGCCTAGTTCCGCTCCGTGCTCGGCGCAGGGCGCAATCTAGTGCCGTCGGTGCCGCCGCGCAAGCCCCGCGATCGAAGGAACCTCGCAATTTGCGAAGACTTTCGGACCCGGCTCGAAGGGGCGCGCTACGTCCGCGCGAGCGGGCTGCGCTTGCTCAGGTCCCAACGGACGCCGCCGCCGCGCGACCACCAGATGGCCGGCACGATTGCGACCGCCGCGATGGCGAGAAAGAGCAGGAATCCTGCGACGTCGTTCATGTCTTGAAGACGGGCGCGGAGGGCAGCGTCTTCCGTCGGCCGTGTCGGGGCGACTTCCTTCAACTTGACATAACGCCGGTTATCGTGCGTTGCGAAGAAATAACCCTCTAGAACGCGCCGATCCGGCGACACGTCCTGCTGAACCCAAACTTTCGCGAGTTCGCGAGAAGCTCACGGTCAGCGCCCCATCCGAGCTCCTCGCCAGCCTCTGAGTCGCCGGCAAGGGAGACCAAGTCAGCCAGGCGCGCCGCTGGTCGCGCCTCTCGCCGCCGCCCCGCGCTAGTCGGACTTAGGCGTGAAGTCCGCCGCGATCTCGTATTCGGCGACCGAGTTCACGGCGCCGTCAACGGCCTTGACTGCCTGCTGCCGAAGAACACTCGCTCGGGTTCTGCTCGCCTCAAGTGTGGCGCGGTCGCCGTAGACGGTGATCGTGACCAGCGACCCTTCGTCCCTCTCAACAAGCAGATACCCGCCAGTGACGCCCCCGATCTCGTTTAGCCGTGACGCTGCCTGCTGGAAGCTCTCGACCGCTTCGTCGAGTCGACCCGACGGGATCTCGTAGCGAGCCATGCGTGCGAACATCGTCTTCCTCCCTAGTAGGTTGGGACCTGACGAACCCTAAGCGAGTTTGCGGGTCCACCACCCGCCCGGACGTCGAAGGGTTCCCGCCGAACTGAGGATCACAGAGCCGCTTCAGCAGCCGGCCCGGAGAGGAACGACTACGTTTTCCTGCGGGTGGTTGTCTGGCTTGACAAGCTCGGTGCGACCCCATACCGTCGCGCGCACGCACTGCGGTCAGGCTATGTCCTAGGAGCGGGACGACACTTCCGACAGAGGAGGAGACGTGTTTCTGGCAACGTCGAAGGTCGAGGATTTCGACCGCTGGATGAATATCTTCTCAACCACAAGCCTTGAGAAGCGAAAGCAGCACGGGTCCAAGGGTTCGCACGTCTTCCGTGATCCCAATGAGAAGGGCCGGGTCTGGGTGCTCTTCGACTGGGATGCGGAGGGCTGGCAAAACTTCGTCTCCGATCCCGAAGTCCCGGCGATCCTTCAACAAGCTGGGCACGCGAGCAGGCCACAGGTTGCGGAGGTCGCCGGCCAACTCGACGGCTAGCCCCACACCCCGAATCGGATCTCGCGGAAGGCCTCGCTTCGGCGGGCCTTCTGCTTACCGGCAGCGCTTGCAGCGGCCCACTCTTTTCCGTGGAGGAGCGTTGCGCAGGTGATCCCCACGAGACCCCTGCCGGCCAAAGGGCGGAGTACCGCAGAACGCAAACTTCCGCCGGTCATCGTGCGTGGGCGTCGTGTCCTCAGTGGTCGACCGCAGAGAGTTGCTTGGCCAGGCTCCGGCGGAAGGCCGGCACGAGTGCGAGCATGCGTAGCGCGACGTTCCGCACCGGGCGAAGCGCCGGCGGCGCGGTGGCGAGCCGGGTCAGTCGGTGGGCAAGCGCGACCACATGTATGGCCTCGGCACGACTGCTGGCCGCATAGTCGTCGAGTTCGTCCTCGCGACCTTCCCGCAGCGCGACCGACAGCGCATCCCCGAGAGTCACCGCATCACGCAGGCCGAGATTCATGCCTTGTCCACCTGCCGGGCTATGCGTGTGTGCAGCGTCACCGGCGAGCAGTACCCGCCCGGCTCGATACTGGTCCGCCACCCGCTCGTGAATCCGAAACCTGGATCCCCAGATCACTTCAGTCACCCTTACCGCTGTACGACGGGGCCCCCGGGTGTTGAGCAGTTGCTGCGCATAGGCGACGTCCGGCTGTTCCGGCGCATCGTCCACTTCGGCGACCAGTCGGAACGACCCGTCCGGGAGCGGCGCCACGACCAACATGCCGGATGCGGAGAAGAACAGCAGGACCTGATCCGCCGGCAGGCCGCCCTCCACCCGCACGTCGGCCAGCGTGAAGGACAGCGACAGCGCATCGCTGCCGTTGGGCCCGAGTCCAGCCAGGTCGCGGATCGTGCTGTGCATCCCGTCGGCCGCCACGACGTAGTCGGCCTTGATCACGTCGCCGCCCTCCAGCGTGACCTCGGCACCGTCGGCGGTCTGGTTTAGCCCGCTGGCGACGTACGGGCGGTGGATTCTGCCGCCGAGTTCCTCGAGCCGGTCGAGTAGGACCCCCTCGGTGATGTTCTGCGGGACCATCAGCGTGTAGGGGTACTCCGTCGGGAGCCGGTCAAACCGGACCGGGACGAGCTCGCGATCGCCGTCGCGGATACTGAACTGCCGAGCCCGGATACCGAGGCTAGCCAGTCGCTTCGAGACGCCGATTCGCTCGAGCATTTCGAGGGTCCGGGCATGCACCACGGCGGCGCGTGAGGTATTCGCCCCTGCCGGCTGCCGATCAACCACCGTGACGTCGTGGCCATGCCCCGCCAATGAAGCGGCAACCGCCAACCCCACCGGCCCCGCACCCACCACCAGCACGTCGGTCCGACCAGGAAGCTCACTCATAACGACCTCCTTCACTGAGCGGTGAACATCTGTTGCCCGGCGCCTCCCACCTACCCAGCGGTCGGCACCGCGGGTGTCTCCGCGACCGGCGCTGGCTCGGTCTCGGTTGCGATCCGGGGCAGCCACTCGAGCCAGCTCGGGAGGTACCAGTTCCAGTCCCCGAGCAGCTTCATCGTGGCCGGCAGCAGGACGGCTCGGACGATCGTCGCGTCGATCAAGATCGCAGCGGCCAGGCCGACGCCCAGCTGCTTCAACATGTCGAAGCTCAGCGTGGCGAACACGGAGAAGACGAGCACCATCACGAGTGCGGCGCTGGTGACAACGCCGGCGGTGATCTTGATCCCGTGCGCAACCGCCTTGTCGGTGGGCAGCCCTTGGTCGACGCCCTCGCGGATGCGGCTGATGATGAAGACGTGGTAGTCCATCGAGAGCCCGAAGAGGATCACGAACAGGAATATCGGCAGGAACGACTCGATTCCTCCGGAGTCTGTGGCCCCTACCAGTCCGCGCCCGAAGCCGTCCTGGAAGACGAGCACGAGGATCCCGTACGCAGCGGCGACGGACAGCGCATTGAGCACAATCGCCTTGAGCGCGATCACGAGCGAGCGGAACGCGAGCAGCAGCAGGATGAACGTCAGCGCGAACACGAACGCGAACACGAGCGGCGTCCTCTGCTTGAACTGCTGCTGAAAGTCGCGTGAGATCGCTGTGTTTCCCCCCACGCCGGTTGTCGCGTCCGGAAGAGCTCCCACCGTCGCCGGAACCAGGTCGTCACGGAGCGTGTCGAGTGCGGCGTTCGACGCCGAGTTGTCGCCGTTGCCGGCGATCGGGATCGAGACGAGGGCGACCGTGTCGGCGCGGTTGACGTCGACCTGGATCGGCTGGAACATCCGCCCGCTTGCGAGCGCCCGCCGTTTGAGCTCCCCGATCGCGTGTCGGACACGGGCCGTGCGGACATCGGCGGCCCTGACGACAACCTCAGCTGCGATCGCCTCGCCTGGAAATGCCTTCTGGACCTTGTCGTACGTCCGAACGACGGCGATCGAACGTGGCAGGGAGTCCGTACTGTTCACGGTGGTGTGCAGACGCAGCGCCGGCACAGCGAGCGCAACGAGTACTCCTGCCGCGATCACGGCCGAAACGAGTGGGTGCCGTAGCACCGGCCCCAGGATCGCACCCCAGAAGCGGCTCTCGCCGATCCGCTCATCGGGCCGACGCAGGAACGGCACGCGGCCTTTGTTGACGTTGTCCCCGAGCTTCGCGAGCAGCGCCGGAAGCACCGTTAGCGAGCCCACCACCGAGGTGGCGACAACGAGCATGGTCGCAACCGCAAACCCGATGAAGGTCTTGTCGCCGCTGAAGAACATGCCGGCCATCGCCGCCAAGACGGTCAGACCCGAAATCAGTACGGAGCGGCCCGACGTCGCCGCCGCGGCCTCGATCGAGGCGCATTCAGCCCGGCCCGCCGCGCGTTCTTCTCGAGCGCGCTTGAGATAGAACATCGAATAGTCCACGCCCACGGCGAGACCGATCAGCAAGACCACAGCGCTCACGAACTCGTCCATCGCCAGCAGATGACTTGGCACCGCGAGTAACCCGATCGCCGCCAGGACGGACGTCAATGCAAGCAGGAGCGGGATTCCGGCGGCGACGAGCGCGCCGAAGGTGAGCAGCAGGATCACGAGCGTCAGCGGGAGCGAGAGGGCGCCGGCCTTCAGCAGATCCTTGCCGAACCGGTCGTTGATCGCCTTGTTGGCGCTCCCACCGCCGAACTCCTCGATCGTGAGCTGCGGATGCGCGCTCTGAGCGTCCGCGACGCTGGCCAGTATCGGATCGACCTTGTCCTTCGCGTCGTCGGACTTGCCGCGGATGTCGAACTCGACCAGCACCGAGCGCCGGTCGCGCGACACCTGTCCCGCGTTACCCGGCGCGAACGGCGAGTCGATGTTGGTCACGTTCGGCTGGCCCTCCAGCCGTCGGATCACGTCCTGCACGGCGGCGCGGAAAGGTGCGCTCGTGGCGGCCTGCGAGGAGCTCTGAACGAGCACCACTTCGCCCGCCGGCTGCGGGAACTCATCATTCAGGATCCGCTGGACACGGCCGGACTCGCCCGGGCCCGGCTCGCTCGCCGAAAGGCGCTCGGTGCCCACGACGCGGCCGAGTCCGAACGCCACGATCACGAATGCCAGCCAGCCGAAGACGGCTGCCTTCCAGTGTCTCGCGCTCCACCGCCCAACGCGTGCGGCGACGTTCTCGGAGGTCTTCCTGTGGACGAAGGACATGCCCCGGCTCCTAACACTCGCGGTTTGGCGTCGACACAACCGACGACGTCGACACGCTGAGCCGGCCGGGTGCTAGAGCCGGAACTGCCTTGCCGGGCTTTGGGGCGAGGCTAGTCCACCCTACCACCCCGACTCGTGAAGTCCAGCGCCGTTCCGCGAACGTGCCCCCTTGGAGCTACACTCGTCGACGGGAGGGATGAGCGGCCGCGAGACCGATCACTTACGCGTCCTGATCGCGAATGAGCGCAAGGATCGCCTGGGCATGGTGGCCCCGATCGTTGCCTCGCTGGGACACGAAGTGATCGCACGCGAGATCGAGATCGAAGAGGTCGGACTCGTTACGAGCAGGGAGCGGCCAGATGTCGCGCTCGTCGGTCTCGGAGAGAGCTCGCAGCACGCGCTTAGCCTGATCGAAAAGATCGTCCACGAGGCGGCCTGCCCGGTAATCGTGCTCATGCTCTCACCCGACCCCCGGTTCGTGAAGGAAGCCTCGAAGCGCGGCGTCGTTGCCTACATCAACGATCGCGAGGTCGACGACTGGCAGAGCTCGATTGACATCGTGCTGCGCCGGTTTGCCGAGTACCACGATCTCCAGGGCGCATTCGGGCGCCGCGCCCTAACGGAGCGTGCAAAGGGCATCCTGATGGAACGTCATTCCGTCGACGAAGCTGCCGCCTTCAGGATGCTTCGCGACCATTCCCGGGCTTCCAATCTCAGGCTCGTCGACGTTGCGTCGGCGGTCGTCGACAGCCACCGCTTGCTGGCGAAGCAGCCACAGTCCGGCGGGAAGAGCTTACGAGCCAATCAACACCCGGCAGCGGCCGGCCACGGTAGTTGAACCGCAGTGACCGTCTTTGTGCGGCGGCGCACTGCGACGGGATGTCAACGCACCCCCTCATTAAGAGCTCAATAAGCTGCGTCGCCGATTAGGACGACCGGACGCGATGAGAGGTAGCCTCGTCTCGTCTTCTGATTTAGATTCCTCGCCCCGCAGGCGTCTCGACGGACGCATTTAGGCTGTAGGTCGGCTGGGTCAGGAGCAGCCACACGAAGGAGGCCATGTATGGCCACTACACGCCCTGAGTCGGCGACACCGACTATGGATGCCCGCAAGACAAGCATCGTTGTCCGCTACACAGCTGGGCCCGATGTGACTACCGAACAGTACGAGGAGACGATCCGCCGTTTGAAGAACTCGGGCGACTGGTTGCCGGAGGGACTTGATTACCACGTCGCCTTCCCGTCGAACGGCAACCTCCGAGTGAGCGAGATTTGGGACTCGCGAGAGCAGTTCAACGCGTTCGTTGAGCGCCTTATGCCGGTGCTGGACGACGTTGGGATCAAGTTCTCGGCCCCGCCCGAGATCCTCAAGGTTCACAGCATCGCCAAGCGTTAGCGCCTCCATATCGGAGCCGCGCGGGACGTTCGCGCGGCTCCCAGGTACCAGAGCCGACACAGACGCGATCCCCTGAGTCGTTTCGTCTGCGTGGGCGACCTTCTTGTTGACGACGGCGTTGTACAGACGCTCCGAGGCGGGATCGTGCAGCTGCGCGGATTTGGGCGCGGTTCCCGCCAGTCCCCCGCCTGGCCTGATCTTCCATCGCGAGACCGGCCGGCAAACCCAAAAAGAACCCGACGCGCGCCAGCGCCCCGCCGAGCCCGAGTCCTAGCAGCTTCCAGGCCCTCCTCAGCGCCCCGTCGCGTACCTAGCGCGGATAGGGTCGATCGCCCCGCATTTCCGCGCCGGCCTCCCAGCAATGACCCCTGCGCGGGCATCGGCCCGACTTCAGCGAGTATGTCGCGCTTCTGTCCGGCGACTACGAAGGCGTCCGAGAAGTGCCTATGCACTTCGCCGTGCATCCCAACAGAGTTGAGCGCCTTGCTCTGCTGCTATGCTCGGCCGGCTCGTGGAGTTCTGAGCTGCTGACTCCACGATGTCCGCGGGCCACAACCCCCTGGCTCCGCAACAGCCGTCCTCAGCACAGGTGGTCGGATTTGATGGCGTCGCCGCGTAGGTGACGACTATGTGCCGAGGAGGAGTTGTGGTGGCTCGCCGAGTACATGCGCGAATAGGCAAAGGCGTTGGCGTAGCGGGGAGTCGCGTGGATCGCCGGATCCCGGCAGGGCGGAAGCGCCACGTGGATTTTGCGGGGCTTCATGCCCCGTTCGGGGCAGCGTCGGGACGGGTCTTTGCGGCGCCCGTTCCGCGCCGTCCCATCCGCCAACACTGGCCGGTGAGGCTGGCTGACCGAGGAGAGTCGTCGGCGACTGGCGGCACGGACCCGGGCCGCATGCGCAGCACGGGTCGGTGCCGTAGCCCGCGATGAACTCTCAGCCAACTGGCGCAGCTATTGACTACGGCGACTCCGGGCCTGCTGAACTCGCAGTCGACCGTCGTCCGCTTCTCCGTGGTGTGATCCATCAATACTCGGCGGTGGTCGCCGTGGTCGCCGGCGGCATTCTCGTCTGGATCTCCTCCTCCCCACGCGAACGGATCGCCCTGACCGTTTACGCCTGCGCGATCACCGCGATGTTTGCAATGTCCGGCGCGTACCATCGTGTGAACTGGCAGTCAGATCGAACGCGTCAGCTCGCACGCCGCTTCGATCGATCCACGATCTTTCTCGCCATCGCGGGGTCGTACACACCGTTTGCCCTGCTGGTACTCACGGGGCGAGCAGCGACGGTCGTCCTTGTGGCCGTTTGGCTCGGCGCGCTCACGGGGACGTTCGTCAACATCCTGTGGATCGGCGCGCCACGGTGGCTCGTGACGAGCATCTACATCGCCGTCGGCTGGGCCGGACTCGCCACAATCCCACAGTTATTCGAGCTCGCCGGCTGGGTC
>Ga0075434_100003265_pt1 | contig 14496 bp, 15 predicted proteins | sample RhiMethybrSRZTD3_FD_75298 | JGI IMG/M metagenome (GOLD analysis project Ga0075434, IMG submission 75298) | Populus rhizosphere microbial communities from Tennessee, USA - Rhizosphere MetaG P. TD hybrid SRZTD3 | ecosystem: Host-associated > Plants > Roots > Rhizosphere > Soil | place: USA... | reverse complement strand
CGCCGGCGGCGTGATCTTCATCGGCGCGACGATCGACTGCCGCTTCCGCGCGTTCGAGTCGAAGACCGGCAGACAGCTGTGGGAAACCGAGCTGCCGGCGTGCGCGCACGACGTGCCGATGACGTTCCTCGGCAAGGACGGGCGCCAGTACGTCGTCGTCGCCGCCGGCGGCGGCAGCTATCTCGGCGCCGCGCCGGGATCGAAGATCGTGGCGTTCGCGCTGCCGCCGGCCGCCGCGACGCGCCCGTGATGCGCGGCCGGATCGTCCTCGCGGCCACAGGCGCGGTGGCGTGCATGGCGCCCCTCGCGCCGGCGCCGCGCGCGCAGACGCCCCAGCGGAAGCGCGTGCTCGCGTGGGCCGACGTCCACGGCGGCTACCAGGTCCTCGCGCACCTCGATCCGGCGACGATGTACTTCGAGGCCATCCGCTGGTCGCTGCGACAGGTGAATTAGATGCCGAAGAAGAGCGCCGTCCTTGCTGGCTCGATCGCGCTTGTGTTCCTCGCGGCGTCCATGTCGGGGTCGGCGATGCCGCAGCCGCCGGCGGGGCGCGGCGGCCGCGGGCGCGGCGCTGCGCCGCGGCAACGCAAGGCGGTGCTCGCGTGGGCCGACACGCGCAACGGCATCGCGCAGCACGATTCGGTGTCGCATGCGCTGTCGGTGATCGAGCGGCTCGGCTACGAGTCCGGCGCCTACGATACGTTCATCCGCACCGACTCGAACATCGTCTCGAAGCACCCGACGATGACCGACGGCAGGCCGGCGAGCGGCGGCCCGAGCCTCGCGAACGTCGACGCGATCTTCTTCCTCGGGCACCGCGAGGTGCCGCTCGACGCGCAGCAGAAAGCCGATCTGCTGTCGTTCGTCAAGGACGATGGGAAGGGGTTCGTCGCCGCGCACACGGCGACGACGGCGTTCGAGTCCTGGCCCGAGTTCGGCGAGCTCGTCGGCGCGCGCTACGACGGCCATCCGTGGAACGCCGCCTACGGCACCGTCGTCAACGAGGACCCGTCGTTTCCGGCGACGAAGCACCTGCCGCCGACCTTCACGCTCACCGACGAGTTCTATCAGGCGAAGGATTTCTCGCGCGACGCGATTCGCGTGCTGCTGCGCCTCGATGTCTCGAAGATGCCGCCGAATCCCGAGCTCCATCGCACGGACGGCGATTTTCCGCTCGCGTGGGCGAAGGCCTACGGCAAAGGGCGCGTCTTCTACTCGTCGCTCGGCCATGCGGCGAGCACGTGGGACAACCCGGAGGTGTACCGGATGTACTTCGAGGCGCTGAAGTGGAGCCTCGGCCTCGCCGACGGCGACGCGACGCCGCGGCCGCGCCGATAGGGCCGCGCGGCTTCCGCTACAATACGCCGCGAGAGGATGGGGTCATGACGACACGACAGGGGCTCGCGCTCGCAGGTGCGGCAATCGTCGCCGGCTCGGTGTGGGTATCCGCGCAGAGCGGCGCGGCGAAATCGTTCAGCGCGCAGGATTTCGTCGACATCCAGCAGCTCTACGCGAAATACAACTGGTCGCTCGATTCCGGCGAAGCGGAGGCGTACGCGTCCACCTTCACGCCCGACGGCGTCTTCAACAACAACGCCGGCCACGACGCCATCGTGAAGTTCGCGAACACCTTCCACGCCGGCCTCGGCGCGCACGTGAAGCACTGGAACACGAACCTCATGATCACGCCGACCGCCGACGGCGCCGCCGGCCAGGTGTATCTCGTGCTCGTCGACTTCGCGAACAAGCCGCCGACCATCGCGACGTCGGCCGCCTACAGCGACGAGCTCGTGAAGACGGCGCAGGGGTGGCGCTTCAAGAAGCGGCAGACCAAGGGGGACGTGGCGCCTGCGGCGCCACCGAAGTAATTAAGAATTAGAGGAATTAGGAATTAAGAATTCGTGATCACGATCGTGACCGTATGACGACGAATTCTTAATTCCAAATTCTCAATTCTTAATTGCGCCGCGGCGCGCTCAGAAGACGTAGCGCGCCGCGACTCCGAAGCGTCCGGCGTTGCGGTCCGTGTCGCCCATCAGCCGCAGCATCCGCAGATCGACGTCCACCCACAGCCGCCGCGCCGCGCGAATGCCGATCCCGCCGCCGATCGTCAGCGCGAGATCGACCTCCGAGACGGTGAGGTGCTGGTTGATCGTGCGCAGCGGCGCCGGGGGCACGCCGGGGAGCGTCAGAATCGGGAACGAGTAGACGAGATCCGCGTCCCGCCGGAGGCTCGCCACGCCGCCGCCGGCGACGAAGAACGGCTCGATTGGCGCGCCGCCCGTCGGAAACCGCAGTCGGACGGCGTTGGTGAAGGCGACCATCCGTCCGCCGAGGTTGGTGAGCTGGGCCGACGGGAACACCTGGATGATCGTCGTCGCCGGAAGGCCGGCGAGCGGGTCGGCGATTGTCAACGGCTGCTGCGGGAACGGGCCCTTCAGCGTCGGCGTCAACGCCGCCTCGACCTCGAGGCCGACGATCGGCGTGAGGCGGTATTCGAACGCGCCGGAGACCGACGCCGTGGTGGACGACTCGATGTTCGTCGCCGACACGCCGCCGGCGACGCTCGCGCCGCGGGCATCCTGCGCTGCGGCGGGACGCGTCCCGAGCGCGCCGACAACCAGCAGCACGAGGGCTCGTGACACCCGCATGTCGATAGTGTATGTCTAGCTGCCGGGACCGATGCACACCGCGACCGATCTGAACGCGCTCGTGCGCGACATCCTCACGAGCCGCGTCTACGAGGTGGCGAAGGAGACGCCGCTCGACCACGCGCCACGCTTGTCGGAGCGCCTCGGCAACACGGTGCTGCTGAAGCGCGAGGATCTGCAGCCGACCTTCAGCTTCAAAGTGCGCGGCGCGTACAACCGGATGGCGCGGTTGTCGGACGCCGAGCGGGCGCGCGGCGTCATCGCGGCGAGCGCCGGCAACCACGCGCAGGGCGTCGCGCTCGCGGCGGCGCGGCTCGGCGTGCGCGCCGTGATCGTGATGCCGCGCACGACGCCCGAGATCAAGGTGGAGGCGGTGCGCGCCCTCGGCGCCGACGTGTCGCTCGTCGGCGATCAGTACGCCGAGGCGCAGCGGCACGCCGAGCAGATCGCGGCCGAGGCCGGCCTCGTCTTCATCCACCCGTTCGACGATCCGCTCGTCATCGCCGGCCAGGGGACGATCGGCGTCGAGCTGCTGCGCCAGTGCGCGCCGCATCCGTCGGCCGTGTTCGTGCCGGTCGGCGGCGGCGGCCTGATCGCCGGCATTGCCGCTTACGTCAAGGCGCTCGTGCCGGAGACGCACGTCGTCGGCGTGGAGCCGGTGGACGCCGACGCGATGGCGCAGTCGCTCGAGCGCGGCGAGCGCGTGCGGCTCGGCGAGGTGGGCATGTTCGCCGACGGCGTCGCCGTGCGCCAGGTCGGCGAGAAGACGTTCCCGATCGTGCGCGCGACGGTGGACGAGATCGTGCGCGCGACCAACGACGAGATCTGCGCGGCGATCAAGGACGTGTTCGACGACACGCGCAGCATCATGGAGCCGGCGGGCGCGCTCGCGGTCGCGGGGCTGAAATCGTGGGTGGAGCGCCGCCGCGTGCGCGGCGGGCGGCTCGCGGCCGTGCTGAGCGGCGCGAACATGAACTTCGATCGTCTGCGCTTCGTCGCCGAGCGCGCCGAGCTCGGCGAGGGGCGCGAAGCGCTGCTCGCCGCGACGATTCCCGAGCGGCCCGGCGCCTTCGGCGCCTTCTGCCGCGCGCTCGGCGACTGCGTGATCACCGAGTTCAACTACCGCTTGAGCGGGCGCGACGCCGCGCAGATCTTCGTCGGGATCTCCGTCCGCGCGCGCGCGGACGTCGACGCGCTCGTGCGGCGGCTCACCGATCTCGGCTACGAGACGTCGGATCTCTCGGGCAACGAGATGGCGAAGCTGCACGTCCGGCACATGGTGGGCGGGCGGACGCCGCACGTCGCGTCCGAGCGCGTGTGCCGCTTCGAGTTCCCCGAGCGGCCGGGCGCGCTGATGCAGTTTCTCGACGCGCTCGGCGGCCGCTGGAACATCAGCCTGTTTCACTACCGCAACCACGGCGCCGACTTCGGCCGCGTGCTCGCGGCGTTCGAGGTGCCGGATCGCGATCGCGCGGCGTTCGACGCCTTTCTCGTCGCGCTCGGCTACCGCTATCAGCTCGACGAGCACAACGACGCCTACCGGCGGTTTCTGGGCCCGGCGAGCAATTGAGCTCGCTCGTCGGCGGTTCCGCGCGCGTGATATGCGGACGACGATCAACGCGGAAATCGCAGAATCCGCAGACAAATTCTGTACAGAGTGTTTCTGCGAGCCTCCGTGTGCTCTCCGGTTGTGCGTCGTCGGTCAGCGCGCGGCGATCAAGGTAGAAATCGCAGAATTCACAGACAGATTCGTACAAAGTGTTTCTGCGAGCTCCGCGTGTTCTGCGTTGTACGTCGTCCGTCAGCGCGCCGGCGGCAGCGTACGCGTCAGCTCTCGGCGCGCGTCACCGATCCGGCCGGCGTCCAGCGGAGAAACGCGGCCGCCACCAGCGAGTCGATGACCATGCGGCACGTCTCCCGCTCGAGGCCCCACAGCCGCGTGGCCTGCGCGGGCGTCAGGCGCAACCCCGGCATTTCCCTGAACTCCTCGCGAACCCGGTGGACGATCACTTCAAGGTCCATGTGTGCCTCGTATTGTCGGAAAGCTCCCGCCGCGCCTGATGCCCGGCCTGCTCAGCGGCCTCGGTCTCGAAGGTCAGACGCCCCGGCAGGCCGCCGGTCTCGACGCCGTGGCGGCGGTAGTACGCCGCGAGCGTCTGCGCGTTCACGATCGCCGGCTGCCGCGCGATCTCCAGCGCGTGATACAGCTCGTGCGCCAGCGTCGCCATCGTCGTCACCGCCGGCCGCCCGCACGCGAGCTCGATCACCAGATACCGCTGCCCCGCGGCCGTCGTCGTGAGCATGCCGGTGCGCCCTTCCAGCGCGACCTGGTCGAACACGCGCATCCGCACGTAGACGATGACGTCGGTCTCCTCGAGGCGATCGAGGAGCGCCTGGATCGAGGGCGCGCGCCGCGCGCTCTCCTCGACGAACGGGCGGAGCGACACGTCGGGCCGCACGTGCGGCGGGGGCGGATCGGACGGATCGACGGCGAGCAGGGCGAGGACGGCGACGGCGGCGAACGGCATGCGGTCGTGGCGAGCAAGATGCACACCACGGCGGCGTGGACGCGCGGCGCGCGAGATCGGGCCGGTTTTCGCGGATCGCAGGCCGCGGCGGCGCGCCGTTCCGACATTTATGTCTGGTTCGAGCATCACGCCAACAACGATGTAGGATTGAAGCCGGCGCGCCCCGATCGCGCCGGCGGCCGGCCCGGACAAAAATGTTGGACGTAGTCGCCATGCCGACAGGAATGTAGGATGGAGCCGATGCCGGCCCACGCCCGCGCCGCGGCGCCCGACGTCGACGCGCCCGCCCGCGAGGTGCGCCGCCTCTCGTCGCTCCTCGAGGTGAGCCAGGCGCTCTCGGGCACGCTGAACCTCAAGGCGTCGCTGCACCGCGTCCTGGAGATTCTCGCGCGCCATCACGGCGCGCTGCGCAGCATCGTGTCGCTCGTCGACGCCGACGGCGATCTGCGCGTCGAAGCCGCCGACGGCCTCGGCGATCACACGCGCCACGTGCGCTACCGGATCGGCGAAGGGATCACCGGCAAGGTCGTCCAGAGCGCGAAGCCGATCGTCGTCCCGCGCGTCAGCCGCGAGCCGGCATTCCTGCACCGCGCCGCGCCGCGGCCGGAGCTCGCGCACCAGGAGCTCAGCTTCATCTGCGTGCCGATCGTCCTGAACCGCCGCGCCATCGGCGCGCTCGCGATCGATCTGCGCTACAAGCCCGAGCGCAACTTCGAGCGCAGCACGAAGTTCCTCGGCATCGTCGCGTCGATGATCGGCCAGGCCGTGAAGATCCAGCGGCTGATCGAGGAGGACAAGCGGCAGCTCGTCGACGAGAACACGCACCTGCGCCAGGAGCTGCGCGAGCGGTACGACTTCTCCAACGTGGTCGGCAGCAGCGGATCGATGCGGCAGATCTTCGAGCAGGTGACGCAGGTCGCCGGCACGAACACCACCGTCCTGCTGCGCGGCGAGTCGGGCACCGGCAAGGAGCTGATCGCGCACGCGATCCACTACAGCTCGCTGCGCGCCAAGAAGCCGTTCGTGAAGGTGAGCTGCGCGGCGCTGCCCGACAGCCTGATCGAGTCCGAGCTCTTCGGCTACGAGAAGGGCGCGTTCACGGGCGCCGAGGCGCGGAAGAAGGGACGGTTCGAGCTCGCCGACGGGGGCACGCTCTTCCTCGACGAGATCGGCGACGTGAATCTGGCGACGCAGGTGAAGCTGCTGCGCGTGCTGCAGGAGCGCGAGTTCGACCGCGTCGGCGGCACCGAGACGGTGAAGGCCAACGTGCGGCTCGTCGCGGCGACCAACAAGGATCTCGAGCGCGCGATCGCCGCCGGCGCGTTCCGCGAGGATCTCTACTACCGGTTGAACGTGTTCACGATCTTCATCCCGCCGCTGCGCGATCGCAAGGCGGACCTGGTGCCGCTGGTCGATCACGTCCTCGAGAAGTTCGCGCGCGAGCACAAGCGCAGCATCAAGCGCATCTCGACGCCGGCCATCGACATGCTCGCCAGCTACCACTGGCCCGGCAACGTGCGCGAGCTCGAGAACACCATCGAGCGCGCCGTGCTGGTGTGCGACGGCGAAGTGATCCACGGCCACCATCTCCCGCCGTCGCTGCAGACGGCCGAGGCGTCGGGCACCGTGACGCGGGTCTCGCTGCGCGACGCGGTGGGCGCCTACGAGAAGGACCTGATTCAGGACGCGCTGAAGACCACGCGCGGCAACTGCGCGAAGGCGGCGCGGCTGCTCGACGCCACCGAGCGCATCATCAACTACAAAGTGCGGCAGTACGGGATCGACGCGAAGCGCTTCAGAACGTAGACGCGCGGAGATCCTCGAGATCGTGGGCGGCGCGCGGCATGCCCTCGCGGGGCTCGATGGTCGGATGCTCGAACGTCCATGCGACGCACGACGCGCAAATCGTGTGCGTCACCGCGGCGCCGGCTCTTCCCGCCGTCACCACCCGGTGACACCAGGCGCAGACGACCGTCATCTCGCGCGCTGCCATGTCGGCTCCTTTGTGGACGTCCGCTCGCATTCGGACGCGTCCCGCTTTCGCAACGCGGATGCCGTCCAATGGGGGCGCCAGGTCCGCCCGTAGGCGGACTCTTTGGACCCGCCCGTGTCTCACGATGAGCCCCGGCCTGCGAGAACCGTCAGCCGGACCGCGCCGCTTCTTGACACTTCGCGGCCGTTTCGAGAACGATTGGCGGCCCACGCCACCCGAGGAGGTGCTCGTGCCCATCCCAGTCCGCCTGCGCGTCAACGACGCCGATCGTGAACACGTCATCGAGCCGCGCGTGCTGCTCGTCCACTATCTCCGGGATCACTGCGGCCTCACGGGCACGCACGTCGGCTGCGAAACGGGCATCTGCGGCGCCTGCACCGTGCTCGTGGACGGGCGCGCCGTGAAATCGTGCACGATGTTCGCCGTCCAGGCCGACGGCGCGAGCGTGACGACGATCGAGGGCGTCGGCAACGGCCACCTGCACCCGGTGCAGCAGGGCTTCTGGGACTGCCACGGGCTGCAGTGCGGCTACTGCACGCCGGGGATGATCATGGCGTCGATTCACCTGCTCGCGCAGAACCCGTCGCCGACGCGCGCGGAGATCGCCGAAGGCCTGCGCGGCAACTTGTGCCGCTGCACCGGCTACTCGCACATCATCGACGCCGTGGCGCAGGCCGCCAGATCGGGCGGCGCGCCGGCGAAGGAGGTGGCCCGTGGCTGACGCCGTGACGCCGTACGTCGGCCGCGCGATGAAGCGGATCGAGGATCCGCGTCTGATCAAGGGCCTCGGCACCTATGTCGACGACCTGCGCCTCCCGGGGCTCGTGCACGCGGCGATTCTTCGCAGCCCGCACGCGCACGCGCGCATCCGCAAGATCGACGTCTCCGCGGCGCGGGCGCTCGCCGGCGTCGTCGCCGTGTTCACGGGCGCCGACGTCAACGACGCGTGCGGCCTGATCCCGTGCGCGGCGGCGATTCCCGATCTGAAGGCGCCGAAGCACACCGTGCTCGCGGGCGACCGCGTGTACTACGTCGGGCATCCGGTCGCCGTCGCCGTCGCGAGCGATCCGTACGTCGCGCGCGACGCGATCGAGGCGATCGACGTCGATTACGATCCGCTGCCGGTCGTCGCGGACGCGGAAGCGGCGGTCAAGCCGGAATCGCCGCTCACGCATCCGGATCTCGGCTCGAACGTCGCCTACACGCACACGGTCGCCGGCGGCAGCAGCATCGACGAGGCGTTTCGCAGCGCCGACCGCGTGATCAAGCACCGGTTGGTCCATCAGCGGCTCACGCCGATGCCGATCGAGCCGCGCGGCGTCGTCGCGTCGTTCCACCAGGGCGAGGGCGCGCTCACGATCTGGACCTCGACGCAGGTTCCGCATCTGCTGCGCACGCTGCTGCCCGGCATGATCAACGTCCCCGAGAACAAGCTGCGCATCGTCGCGCCCGAAGTGGGCGGCGGCTTCGGCGCGAAGCTGAACGTGTACGCCGAGGAAGCGCTCGTCGCGCACCTGGCGATGCGGCTGCAGCGCCCCGTGAAGTGGATCGAGTCGCGCCGGGACAACGCGGCCGCGACGATCCACGGGCGCGATCAGGTCGGCGAGTACGAGCTCGCCGTCCGCAACGACGGCACGATCCTCGGCATCCGCACGCGCACGATCGCCGATCTCGGATCGTACCTGCAGCTGCTGACGCCGGCGATCCCGACGCTCACCGGCCTCGTGCTCACCGGGTGCTACCGCATCCCGGCGGTGAAGATGGACATCGTCGGCGTCTACACCAACAAGATGGCGACCGACGCGTACCGCGGCGCGGGGCGCCCCGAGGCGACCTACCTGATCGAGCGGCTGATGGACGTCGTCGCGAACGAGCTCGGGATCGATCGCCTCGAGATCCGGCTGAAGCACTTTCCGCAGCCGGCGGAGTTCCCGTTCGCGACCTCGTGCGGCCTCACCTACGACAGCGGCAACTATCAGGGCGCGCTGGCGAAGGCGAAGCAGCTCGCCAACTGGGATCAGCTCGTGAAGGACCGCGACGCCGCGCGCGCGGCGGGCAGGCTCTCGGGCATCGGCGTCTCGACCTACGTCGAGATCTGCGCGATGGGGCCGTCGAAGGCGATGCCGGCCGGCGGCTGGGAATGGGGCTCGGTGCGCATGGAGATCTCCGGCAAGGTGACCGTGGTCACCGGCGTCTCGCCGCACGGGCAGGGCCAGGAGACGACGTTCGCGCAGATCGTCGCCGATCGCATCGGCGTGCCGATCGAGGACGTCGTCGTGCTGCACGGCGACACGAACGTCGCGCCGTACGGCCGCGACACGTACGGGAGCCGCGGCACCGCCGTCGGCGGCACGGCGATCGTGATGAGCATCGACAAGATCCTCGCGAAGGCGAAGACGCTCGCCGCGCACCTGTTCGAGACCACCAGCGATCACGTCGTCTTCGAGAACGGCGTGTTCACGGCGCCCGGCGTCACGAACCGCGAGATCGGCTGGGGGGAGCTCGCCGGCGAAGCCTACGTGGCGAAGAACCTGCCCGCGGGGCTCGAGCCGGGCCTCGAGGCGTCGAGCTTCTTCGAGCCGCAGAACTTCACCTTCCCGTTCGGCACGCACATCGTCGCCGTCGACGTGGACCGCGACACGGGGCGCGTGAAGATCACGAAGTACGTCGCCGTCGACGACTGCGGGCCGCAGATCAACCCGCTCATCGTCGAAGGGCAGCTGCAGGGCGGCATCGCGCACTCGCTCGGGCAGGTGCTCTTCGAGAAGACCGTGTACGACGAGAACGGGCAGCTGCTGACCGGCGAGTTCATGGATTACGCGCTGCCGCGCGCCACCGACATCCCCGAGTACATCTTCGGGCACACGGTGACGCCGACGCCGGTGAACCCGCTCGGCATCAAGGGCGTCGGCGAAGCCGGGACGATCGGCGCGACGCCGGCGATCGCCAACGCGGTACTCGACGCGCTCGCGCCGCTCGGCGTCACGCACCTGGATCTGCCGATGACGCCCGAGCGCGTCTGGCAGGCGATGAAGACAGCGGCCGCGACGGTGTAGGGACAGGAGCCACGAACATGTATCCGGCCAATTTCGACTACAAGCGTCCGGCGACCGTCGACGAAGCGATCGCGCTCCTGGCGCAGCACGGCGACGCGGCGAAAGTGCTCGCGGGCGGCCACAGCCTGATTCCGGCGATGAAGCTGCGGCTCGCGCAGCCGACGGTCGTCGTCGACATCGGGCGCATCGAGGCGCTCAGCTACGTGCGCGAAGCCCGCGGCGCGATCGCGATCGGCGCGATGACGACGCACCGCGAGATCGAGACCTCCGCGGTGCTGCGCGATCGCAGCCCGCTCCTCGCCGAGACGGCGGCGCACATCGGCGATCTGCAGGTGCGCAACAAGGGCACGATCGGCGGCAGCCTCGCGCACGCCGATCCCGCGGCGGACTATCCGGCGGCGATCCTCGCGCTCGACGCCGAGATCGAGCTCGCCGGGCCGCGCGGGCGCCGCACTGTGAAAGCGTCGGCGTTCTTCGTCGATCTGCTGCAGACCTCGCTCGAGGCGAACGAGATCATCGTCGAGGTGCGCGTGCCGCTGACCGCCAAGAGCGTCGCGTACGAGAAGACCGAGCAGAAGGCGAGCGGGTTCGCGCTCGCCGGGGCGGCGGTCGTCGTCGGCCAGGAGGCCGTCCGCGTCGGGATCACCGGCGTGGCGGCCAAGGCGTATCGCGCGTCGGAGGTCGAGCGGCTGCTCGCGGGGCAGCGCACGCCCACGCCGCAGGCGATTGCGCTCGCCGCGTCCCACGCGGCCGACGGCGTCGATCCGCTCTCGGACATCCATGCGTCCGCCGCATTCCGCGCGCACCTCGCCGAGGTGAACACGCGCCGCGCGATCGAGCGGGCGCTCGCGCGGGCGTAGCCGGAGGGGATTGGGGGTTGGGGATTGGGGATTGGTTGGATCTAATCCCCAATCCCTCCGCCGGCGATGAGGCTCACGATCACGGCCGTCGTGCCGGCGGCCCGCGAACGTGTCTTCGCGGCGCTCGTCGATCCGGCGATCCTTCAGCGCTGCATTCCAGGCTGCGAATCGCTCGTCGAGACGGCGCCCGATACCTATCAGGCCGCACTGCGCGTCGGCGTCGCCGGGCTGAAGGGCTCCTACACCGGCACGGCCACGATTCGCGATCGGCGTCCGCCCGACGGGTTGACGATCGCGCTCGACGGCAAAGGCGCGCCCGGCTTCGTGCGCGGAACCGCGGCGATCGCGCTGACGAGCGAAGAGCACGCGACGCGAGTCGCGTGCGATGCCGACGTCCAGGTCGGCGGCCTGATCGCCGCCGTCGGCTCGCGCCTCGTCGACGCGGCCGCCAAGAAGCTCGCCGACGATTTCTTCAAGCAGCTGTCTGCGGTACTCAGCGCGACGTAGGCGCGGGCGCCGGACGACGGACGACGATCAACGCAGAGCACGCAGAGCCCGCAGATAAATTCTGTACAAATTGTTATCTGCAAGTTCTGCGAGTTCTGCGAGTTCTGCGTTGCACGTCGTCCCGTCAGCGCGCCGCGGCCGCGTAGGCGTCGGCGGTTTCGTGGGCGTGGTAGGAGCTGCGGACGAGGGGCCCCGATTCGACGTGGACGAAGCCGAGATCGAGCGCTGCGCGCTTCAGATCCGCGAACTCGTCGGGGTGGTAATAGCGGACCATCGGCGCGTGCGCGGCGGACGGGCGCAGGTACTGTCCGATCGTCAGCACGCCGCAGCCGACGCGCCGCAGATCCTCGAACGTCGCGACGAGCTCGTGGCGCTCCTCGCCGAGGCCCACCATCACGCCGGTCTTCGTCGGGATCTCGGGCGCGTAGCGGCGCGAGCGATCGAGCAGCTCCAGCGTGCGCGCGTAGCGGCCGCCGGAGCGCGCCATCCGGTAGAGCCGCGGGACGGTCTCGGTGTTGTGGTTGAGGATGTCCGGGCCCGCGTCGAGAACGGCGCGCAGCGCCGGTTCGCTCCCCTGAAAATCCGGAATCAGCACCTCGATGCGGCAGCCCGGGACGCGCGCGCGCGTTTCGCGGATCGTGTCGGCGAAGATCGACGCGCCGCCGTCGGCGAGGTCGTCGCGATCGACCGAGGTGACGACGACGTAGCTGAGATCGAGCGCGCGGATGGCGTCCGCGACGCGCCGCGGTTCAGCCGTGTCGACCGGCGCGGGGCGCCCGTGCGCCACCGCGCAGTACGAGCACGCGCGCGTGCACACGTCGCCGAGGATCATGAACGTCGCCGTTCCGTGGTTCCAGCACTCGCCGATGTTCGGGCACTGCGCCTCTTCGCAGACCGTGTGGAGCTTCAGCTCACGCATGATCCCTTTGAGCCGCAGGTAAGCGGGCGAGCCGGGCGCGCGCACCTTCAGCCACTCGGGCTTCGGCGTCCGGGGCAGTGACGGCGCGAGCGGGATGATTCGTCCCACGTCGATTCATTATAACGTTCGCCTCAGCGCCGCCCCGCTCAGCGGACGACGACGATGGTGAAGATCTGCCACGCGGCTCGGATGGCGCGGTTGACGTTGACGGCGCCGCCTCCGCCTTCCTCGGCGGTGACGTACCACGCAGGGTCGGTCGCCGTCTGCAGCGAGATCGCGTCGCCGTCGCGCACCGCACCGCCAGCGCCGGTCACGATGCGAAACGTTTCCCATGCGCCGACAGCCGCAGTCGCCGAGAGCAGCGCGCCGCCGCCTCCGTCGTCCGCCTCGAGGTAGTGGACGCCGTCGCTGGTGCGCAGCGATACGAGATCGCCGTCGAGCGGCGGGTTGCCCGCGATCGCCGTCAGCTCGAACGCCGCCCAGTCGATCGCGTTCTGCCGATCGGCGCGCACCGACGATCCGCCGCCGTTCTCGGCGACGAGGTAGTGCGATCCGTCGCTCGTCTTCAGGTTGATGCGCATGACGAGCGCGTTCACGAACGCCCACTCCGGCTCCGCCCGCGAGGCCAGACGATCCTGAAAGCGCGCCGTCCGCACGTCGAAGCCGAAGTCGGTGTGAAAGCACCACGCCGCCGCGCCGGCGAGCTTCGCGTTCGCGCGCGCCTGCAGGAAGTAGTCGGCGCGATCGGTGGACGGGAACGGCCACCGCGTCGGCTCCTGCAGGTACGCCGGGCGTCCGTTGTCGCGCAAGGCCGACACGATCGATTGCAGGCGCCCGCGCTCGTACCAGTTCGGCACGCGGTCGTCGTGATACGCCGTGACGTCGAGGCCCGTGTCGACGGTGAACCGCGCCGCCTGCGCCGCCGGGGTCCCCGGCGAGTTCGACGCGGTGACGATGCGCCGGGGATCGACCTGCCTGATCGCGGCGGCGGTGGCGGCGACGTCCGCGGCGGAGAGCGAGCGGACGAATGGTCCGTAGACGTCGCGTTCGTTCTGGATGTCGATCATTGCGTTGTCGAATCCGGCGATGGCGCGCGCCGTCGCGGCGATGCCGGCGCGGCTGCGCGCGGCGTCGAGTCCGGCGACCTGCTCGGCGGCGAACGTCACGTCGACGATCATGCGCACCTTCCGTGCCGCGTCGAGGATGAACACCAGACGCGCCAGCCGGCCGCCGTCGAGCGTGCCGTCGCTGCGGATCAGGCCGACGCCGCTCGGCCAGACGCGGACGCCGTCGAAGCCCTTCTCGTGGAGGAACGCGAGATCGCCCTCGACGTCGAGCGCCTCCATCCCGTCGAAGTACGAGATGAAGGTGAGAAACCGCGGTACACCGTCGACCGCGAAGCGATCGCCCTGAACCGTCAGGCGCTGCGCCGCCGCGCGCGCGGGCAGCAGCGCCACGACGGCGACGGCGAGCGCGGCGATCGAGGCGCGGCGGGCGGACGCCATCTCCACGATTGTAAGCTCGCCGCCGCCGCTTGACCGCGGCTCGCCGCCGCATCTAAAGTCGGCGGCCTGTGGCGCTCTTCCATCACATCGACGTCCGCGTGATGTGGCCCGACACCGATCCGGCGGGCATCGTCTGGTTCGGCGTCTTCTTCCGGTACTTCGAGAACGCCGAAGAGGATCTCTACCGGCGCCTCGGCAGCGATCGCACGCGTCTGCTGCAGGCGCTGCGCGTCTTCATGCCGCGCACGTCGCTGCAGTCGCGGTTCAGATCGCCCGCGAAGCTCGGCGACGAGCTGTCGGTGTCGGTCGGCGTCGGCGAGATCACCGGCGCGCGCATCGGCTTCGCGTTCGAGATCCACGAGCGCGGCACCGATCGGTTCATCTGCGACGCGTCGTACCGCGTCGCGTGCGTCGACGCGGCGACGTTCAGGCCGCAACCGTTCCCCCGCGAAATCGTCTCGCTGCTCGAGGCGGCCC
>Ga0075434_100003264_pt1 | contig 14498 bp, 11 predicted proteins | sample RhiMethybrSRZTD3_FD_75298 | JGI IMG/M metagenome (GOLD analysis project Ga0075434, IMG submission 75298) | Populus rhizosphere microbial communities from Tennessee, USA - Rhizosphere MetaG P. TD hybrid SRZTD3 | ecosystem: Host-associated > Plants > Roots > Rhizosphere > Soil | place: USA... | reverse complement strand
TGATTTCCGCGATCCAGATACACGGCAACACCGCGACGAGCGACGACGAGATCCGTCGTCTCGCGGGAATCGAGGTCGGCGCGCGCGTCGAGGCAACGACCGTCGACGACGTGGCCGCGCGACTGCGTGCGACGAAGCGCTTCCAGAGCGTTCAGGTGCTGAAACGCTTTGCGTCGATCGCTGATCCCTCGCAGATCGTTCTCGTCATCGTCGTCGATGAAGGGCCGGTGAAGATCGAGCTCACCGACGATCCCGATCATCCGACGCGCGTCGTCCGCAGCGGCCGTCCCAATCTCATGTTCCTGCCGGTGCTGGCGTTCGAGGACGGCTACGGCCTCACATACGGCGTCCGGTTCGCCAGGCCGGACATCGTGGGCAAAGGCAGCCGCGTATCGTTCCCGTTGACCTGGGGCGGCGACAAGAGAGCCGGCGTGGAGTTCGACGCGCCCGTCCGGCGCGGTCCGATCGATCGTGTCCTCGCAGGCGCGTCCGTGTCGCGCCGGGAGAACCCGTTCTACGACGAAGACGACGATCGCCAGCGAGCATGGGTGCGCGGCGAACGCGAGATCGTCCGGAACGTGCGAGTCGGCGCCACGGGCGGCTGGCAGCGCGCGTCGTTCCTCTCGACTACCGACACGTTCGGGCAGATTGGCGCCGACGTCGTCGTCGACACACGGATCGATCCGCTGCTTCCGCGCAATGCGATTTACGCGCGGGCCGCATGGGAGCATCTGAGCCTCGGCCTCAACCGGCGCGACTTCGATGTGCGCGGCTACGTCGGCGTTTTCGGGCAATCGGTTGTCGCGTTACGCGTTCAGCGGGAGGATTCAAATCATCCGCAGCCTCCGTACCTGAAGCCGATCCTCGGCGGGATGCCGAACCTTCGCGGCTTCGAGGTCGGCGTCGACGCCGGCGACATCCTGGTCGCGACCTCTGCCGAGCTGATCGTTCCGCTCACGTCGCCGCTGAGCATCGGCAAGATCGGCGTGAGCGGATTCGTCGACGCAGCAACGGTCTACGACTCCGGCGAGCAGCTGGCGGATCAGACGTTGAAGCAGGGATACGGCGGGTCGCTGTGGTTCTCGGCGGCGTTTCTGCGATTTAACGTCGCGGTCGCGCATGGACGCGGGGCGTCGACCCGCGTCCATGTCGGTGCGACCGTGTCGTTCTAAGATCCGGTGTCCTCCGGGTGAGGCGCTACTTCTTCGGGCCGATCGTGATCTTATCGATGACGCGATCGACGCCCTTGGTGGTCTTCGCGATCTCCACTGCCCTCGCGCGTCCCGCTTCAGACGTCACGGTGCCGCTCAGCGTGACGACGTGATCCTTCGCGTCGACGTGAACGTCGCTGCCCTTCAGCGTATCTTCGTTCACCATGCCGGCCTTGATGGTGGTCGTGATCCATGTGTCGGTGACCACCTCTCCGGTCTTGCTCGCGGCCTTCTTCGTCGCGTCAACCGCCTTCTCGCCGCCTTCCTTGGTCTTCTCTCCAGCCTTCTCGGCGCCTGACTTCGTCGCGCCGTAGGCAGCCTTGGTGCCTTCCTTCGTCTTCTCTCCAACCTTCTCGGCGCCTTCCTTCGTGTCCTTCTTCAGCGTGCCGGCGGTTCCGGTCGTGCCGGCGTTCAGATCGACGACGATCTGGTTGTCGACGCGAGTCACGCCGTCGACCTTCGCAATATCCGCGGCCTTGGCGCGATCCGCTTCCGTCGGAACCGTTCCAGTGAGTGTTGCGACGCCGTTGTCGACCGATACATGGATGTTGTACTTCTTCAACGTAGGATCGGCTTTCAGTCGCTGATCGATCCGCGCGTCGATGTTCTTATTCGCCGGCTTCGCCGTCGTCGGTGCCTGAGCGGCGAAGGTCGACACCGGACCGAGCGCGACGAGCGCGGCCGCGCACACGATGGGTCCCAGGAAGTTCTTCATAATCACACTCCTCCACCGTATGGAAAGAGCAAGCCGCGGACCAATTAAAACAGTCGGGCTATAGTTGAACGGGATGACGATGCGAGCGGTAACCGTCGGGCTCGTGATCGCAGCCGGTTCCGCGTTGTTTGCGCAGGATCGACTGAAGACAATGCCCGGCTACGAGCGTTATCAGCAGGTGCTTCGCGACGGCCCGCGCGCGGCGCGATCGGGTGCTCTCGCCGCGATATGGATTGATGGCGGGAAGGGTGTGGAGTTTACACGCGATGGAAAACGTTACCGTTTCGACGTCGCGACGAAGCAGGCAACGGAACAGCCGATCGCTTCGGCCAGCTCAGGCAGATTGTTTCGGTCGGGTGAAGAGAACGGCGAGTCGCCGGATCGCGGACGGCAGTTCACGACCACGCGGTCGCCGAACGGATTGTTGAAAGCCTCGTATCGCAATCGCAACGTGTTCGTGAGCGCGGCGGATGGAACGAACGAAACCGCGGTCACCGCCGACGGCAGCACGACGACCCGCGTGAAGTACGGCACCGCGTCCTGGGTGTACGGCGAGGAATTCGATCAAGTGACGGCGATGTGGTGGTCTCCCGACAGCAGCAAGCTCGCGTACTACCGCTTCGACGAGCAGCGTGTCCCGGATTTCTATCTCGCACTGAATCAAACGTTGCTGCAGACCACCCTCGATACGGAAGCGTATCCAAAAGCCGGCGTCCCCAATCCCGTCGTCGATCTGTTCGTGTACGACGTGGCAACGAAAACCTCCGTCAGAATCGACGTCCGCAGCGGCGCGCCATTCGACGATTCCGTCGTAGGTCATTACGTGTACGCCGTCAGGTGGTCGCCGGACGGCCGCGAGCTGCTGTTCCTCCGGACCAATCGGCGGCAGAACATCATGGACGTTGCCGCTGCGAATCCGACGACGGGTGCATGCAGGATCGTGCTGCGTGAAGAGTGGCCGAGCGGCTGGCTGAACGACGATCCGCGGATGATCTTCCTTGCCGACCGCCGGCGATTCATCTGGGAATCGCAGCGAAACGGGTGGGACAATTTCTATCTCTACGATCTCAGCGGCACGCTGATCGCTCCCCTTACGTCGCACACGGGATACGAAGTCGGCACAGTGATCAAAGTCGACGACGATGCGGGCGTGGTGTTCTACACGGCACATGATGGCGAAAATTACCTGAAGCTGCAGCTGCATCGAGTGGCGCTCGACGGCAGCGACGATCGCCGGTTGACCGACTCTGTGTTCTATCACACGGTCGGCAGCTGCCTGTCCGGCGTGCACGCACGCATCGGACAGCCGACACCGTCGTCGCCGTGCGGTGTTTCCCCTGACAACAAGTACTTCGTCGACGTCTACCAGACGCACGACACGCCGGCCTCGACGCGCATCGTCGACGCGGAGAACGGCCGCGTCGTTGCAGACCTCGCGGCCGGAGATCTCGCCAGGTTCAATGAGCTGGGTCTCAGGAAAGCGGAGATGTTCACCTTTACCGCCGCGGATCGCACGACGACGCTGCACGGTATCGTGCAGTTTCCGTCGACGTTCGATCCGGCGAAGAAATACCCGGCGCTTCTCAGCGTGTACGGCGGCCCCGAGTTCACGAGCGACACGGCACGGGAGACGTTCGTCACGCCGAATGCGCTCACCGAGTTCGGATTCCTGCTCGTCACCGTCGAATCGCGAGCCGTCCCCGGCCTCGGCAAGCGTCTGCTCGATACGATCTACATGAAGCTCGGACAGGCAGAAATCGATGACATGGCCGAAGGCGTGAAGGCGCTGTGGACGCGTCCGTACTTCGACAAGAGCCGCGTCGGCGTGTTCGGCACGTCGTACGGCGGATATACCGCGTTGATGGAGCTGTTGCGGCATCCCGAGGTGTTCGCAGCCGCATCGGTGTCGTCGCCGCCGACCGACTGGCGGAATTACGACTCCATCTACACGGAGCGCTACATGTGGACGCCGCAGGAGAACAAGAGCGGCTACGAGGCTGGCAGCGCAATCACGTATGCGCCGACGCTGAAAGGCCGGCTGCTGCTCTACTACGGCACCGCCGACAACAACGTGCACCCGTCCAACTCGCTGCAGCTGATCAAAGCGCTGGAGGATGCCGGCAAGAGTTTCGACGTGCAGGTCGGACCCGATCACGGTCACGGGGCTGTGAATCAGGAGCGGATGCTCGAGTTCTTCGTCGACGCGCTGCGCCCGTGAGCGCACGCGCAGGGATTAGGGAGCGGGGATCGCGGAGTAGGGATTGGGGTGTGGGGACTGGGGATTAGGGATTGGGGATTAGGGATTGGGGATTGGGGATTGGGAATTGGGGATTAGGGACTAGGGATTAGGGATTAGAAGGGATTAGGGAGCAGGGATTAGTAGGGATAAGGAATAGCGATTAGTCGGGATTAGGGATTAGCGGGTTGCCGATGAAGAACAGCGCAGCGCCCAAGGTGAGTCGGCCACGTCTGCCGCGGGAGTACGGCGTCCCGCGGAGCGGCACGAAGGGACTGCTGCCGTGGTCGCACGTGAGCGAGCGGATGGCGCGTGCGAAGCACTACTGGGTGTGCACGGTCGATCCGGATGCGCGGCCGCATTCGACGCCGGTCGATGGATTGTGGATAGACGACTGCTTGTATTTCGGCGGCAGCCCCCAAACCCGGCGTCACCGGAATCTCGCCCGGAACCCGGCCGCCTGCATTCACCTCGAGAGTGGGGCCGACGTCGTCATCCTCCACGGCGACGCGCGTCTCGAGCGGCCCGATCGCGCGCTGGCGACGCGTCTCGCGAAGGCGTCGAACGAGAAGTACGGTTACGGTCACAAGGCGCAGGATTACGAAAAGGGCGGCGTCACCGCCTTTCGTCCACGCGTCGTGTTCGCGTGGGCGAATCTGATGAAGGACGCGACCCGCTGGCAGTTCTAGTGCAGTTTCCAGATGCGTGTAGCGCGGCCCTTTCAGGGCCGCGTCGCGGGGGTGAAAGCCCCGCGCTACATCAATATGGAGAACGCGCTAGTCCCGGAGCTCGCCCTTCCGCAGCTCGGCTTTCGCAATCGCCTCGCGGTGCACTTCATCGGGACCATCAGCCAGCCGGATGGTGCGCGTGTGGGCCCATGCAGCGGCGAGCGGGAAATCGTCCGACACGCCGGCCGCGCCGTGCGCCTGGATGGCGCGATCGAGGACGCGCAGCGTCATACGTGGCACGACCACTTTCACCATCGCGAGCTCGTTGCGCGCCGCTTTGTTCCCGATCGTGTCCATCAGATACGCCGCCTTCATCGTGAGCAGCCGCGCCTGCTCGATCTCCATCCGTGACTCCGCGATGTCCGCGCGAATGGTTCCCTGCTCGGCGAGCGGCTTACCGAACGCGATGCGCGTTTGCACTCGCCGGCACATCGCTTCGAGCGCACGCTCGGCCAACCCGATCGATCGCATGCAGTGGTGAATGCGTCCGGGACCCAGACGCCCCTGTGCGATCTCGAAGCCGCGGCCCTCGCCGAGCAGCATGTTCGCCGCCGGCACGCGCACGTTCTCGAACGTGATCTCCGCGTGCCCGTGCGGCGCATCGTCGTAGCCGAACACCGGCAGCATGCGGCGGATCGTGACGCCTGGAGTATGCATCGGCACGAGAATCATCGACTGCTGTTGATGTCGCGGCGCCGAAGGGTTCGACTTGCCCATGAAGATCGAGATCCGGCAGCGCGGATCGCCGGCGCCGGAAATCCACCATTTGCGGCCGTTGATCACGTACTCGCCGCCGTCGCGCACGATGCTCGATCGGATGTTCGTCGCGTCCGACGATGCAACGTCCGGTTCGGTCATCGCGAAGCACGATCGGATATCGCCCGCGAGCAGCGGCTCGAGCCACTGCTTCCGCTGCGCCGGGGTCCCGTAGCGGACCAGCACTTCCATGTTGCCGGTATCCGGCGCCGAGCAGTTGAACACTTCCGCTGCGAAGCCTGGAACGCGTCCCATGATTTCGCAGAGCGGCGCGTAATCGACGTTCGTCAACCCGGCGCCGTACTCGCTCTCGGGAAGAAACAGATTCCACAATCCGGCGGCGCGCGCTTTCGGCTTCAACTCCTCGACGATCGGCGGTGGCTGCCAGCGTTTCCATTCCGCGATCGGGCGATCCCCGATCTGCCGGTGGAACGCCGCTTCGTTCGGGTAGATGTGTTCGTCCATGAACGCGGTGAGCCGCCGCTGCAGATCGCGCGCCCGCTCCGAATGGTCGAAGTGCATGGCGCGCATGATAGCCTTTTCCGCATGCACGACGATGCACGCGCCGTGCGGACCGGCGAGCAGCTCGATTGGCCGCGGCTCACGTCGTGGCTGCGCGATCGCCTGCCGGCGTGCGGCATTCCGGGACTCGACGTCTCGCGCGAGCCGCAGGTCGCGCAGTTTCCCGGCGGTCATTCCAATCTCACGTATCTGATCCGCTTCGGCGAGAACGAGGTCGTCGTGCGGCGTCCGCCGTTCGGTCCCGTGGCGCCGACGGCGCACGACATGGCACGCGAGTTCCGCTGGCTGTCGGCGATGCATCGCGTGTTTCCCCTCGCGCCTCGCCCGTATCTGCTCTGCGACGATCCCGGCGTGATTGGGTCCGTGTTCTACGTTATGGAGCGCCGTCACGGGCTCGTCATCCGCGCGGACGAACCGCCGGAGGTGTCCGATCCTGCGGCGAGACACCGCGTCAGCGAAGCGTTGATCGGCACGCTCGCCGCGCTGCATGCGGTCGATGTCGCCGCGAACGGTTTGATCGGACTCGGCAAACCCGCGGGATTCGTCGAGCGGCAGGTTCGCGGGTGGACGGAGCGGTGGCATCGATCGAAGACGACGGCGCTCGGCGACATGGACGCGCTGGCCGACTGGCTGCTCGCGCATCTGCCGCCGGATCCCGCAGCGCCGGCTGTCGTGCACGGCGATTTCAAACTCGACAACGTGATGCTCGACACCCGCGATGTCGGCCGCGTCGTCGCGGTGCTCGACTGGGAGATGAGCGCGCTCGGCGATCCGCTCGTCGATCTCGGGATCGTGCTCGCGTACTGGGCGCCGACGGCGCCGCCCACTCAGCGCGACGCGCTGACGACGGTCACGCATCGGCCGGGCTACTTCAGTCGCGACGAGCTCGTCGATTTCTACGCGGCACGGTCGAGCCGGGATCTCACGAACATCCGGTTCTACGAGATCTTCGCGGTCTTCAAGATCGCGGTCGTCATCCAGCAGATCTATTTCCGATGGGTGCAGGGTCAAACAACCGATCCGCGATTCGCGACGTTCGACGCACGTGTTGCATATCTCGCGCGTCAGGCCGCAACGCTCGCGACAGTGACGTAGAATCGGAATAGAGGAACGCGAATGAAAGCATCAATGGCAACCGCCATCACCGCGATCGTCGCATGCGGCGCGCTCGGGGGCTCAATCCTGCGCGCGCAGCAGCCGCCAACGTCGACCACGACGGCGCAGCCTCCGACGACGACGCAGCCTCCGACGACGGCGCAGCCTCCGACGACAACGCAGCCTCCGACGACGACGACTGGAACGTCGGGCAGCTCGGAACCGAAAACGACCTGGAGCGGGGTGTACTCAGAGGCGCAGGCAAAGCGCGGCGCCGACATCTACACGAACCAGTGCGCGTCGTGTCATGGCCCCGATCTCGCCGGGCTCGACACCGCGCCGGCGCTCAGCGGTTCCGATTTCAACGCCGACTGGAACGATCTCACCGTGAACGATCTGTTCGAGCGCATTCACGTTTCGATGCCGGCCGATCATCCCGGCACGCTCAGCCGTCAGGACGTCGCCGATGTCGTCGCGTTCCTCCTCAGCAAAGGAAACTTCCCTGCGGGGCAGACGGATCTGCCGTCGCAGGCCGAGATGCTGAAGGACATCAAGTACGTGTCCGTCAAACCGCAGTAGGCATCTCGAGTGCATGGGTGAAGCTCCGAGGAGCTTCGCTCATGCCCAAGTCCGCACCGCCGCAAGAGCCCAGCCGAACCGATCCGAAGTCTCAAGGTCCTAAACCGGAATATCCGCAGCATCCGATCGCGCCGCCCGGATCGGTATCCGAGATGACGCCGAAACCGGACCACGGCGAGCAGTCTTATCGCGGTCTCGGCCGGCTCACCGACAGCGTTGCGCTGATCACCGGCGGCGACAGCGGAATCGGCCGGGCGGTGGCGATCGCGTACGCGCGCGAGGGCGCGGACGTGCTGATCAGTTATCTGCCGGAAGAGGAGCCCGACGCCAAAGACACGTGCGACTGGGTGACGCGTGCCGGCCGCAGAGCGGTGATGCTGCCAGGCGATATCCGCGACGAGGAGCACTGCGCCGACATGATCGAAGAGGCGTTCGACGAGTTCGGCCGGCTCGACATCCTGGTCAACAACGCGGCATATCAGATCACGCACGAGCGGATCGAGGAGTTCTCGACCGAGGAATTCGATCGCACGTTCAGGACGAACGTGTACGCGACGTTCTGGCTCTGTCGCGCGGCGCTTCCGCGCATGAAGGCGGGCGGCGTCATCCTCAACACCGCGTCGATTCAGGCGTACGATCCGAGTCCGACGCTTCTCGCGTACGCGCCGACGAAGGCGGCGATCATCAGCTTCACCAAAGCGCTGTCGCAGATGGCGATGAAGCAGGGCGTGCGCGTCAACGCGGTCGCGCCGGGACCGGTGTGGACGCCGCTCATTCCGTCGACGATGGCGGAGAAGAGCGTGAAGAAATTCGGCAGCGATACGGCGTTCGAGCGCGCCGCGCAGCCGGTCGAGATCGCGCCGGTGTTCGTCTTTCTCGCATCGAACGAAGCGCGGTTCGTCACCGGTGAGGTGTACGGTGTCACGGGCGGGAAAATGCCATATTGATCGGGGACGTGCTGACCGCCGCAATGAATATGCTCACGTCGCTGCTCGTCGGCGCCGTCGTGGTCGCTATCGGACTCGTCGTCGGTGTCCGGTTCCTCGAGCCGGCGTTCGCGTTTTTTCCGACGGCCGGCGAGACCGAGACGCCACGCGATGTCGGCGTTCCCTTCGAGGCGTCGACAATCACGACACGCGACGGTGAGCGGCTGCGCGTCTGGACGCTGCCGCACCCGGTGCCGCGCGCGCTCGTCGTGTACTTTCACGGCAACGGCGGCAATCTGTCGGTCTGGTCGTCGATCCTCGCGGGCGTTCAGCGTCAGGGAGTCACGGTGATCGCATTCGATTACCGCGGCTACGGCGCGAGCACCGGACGTCCGACCGAGCGCGGGCTGTATTCCGACGTCGACGCGATTGTCGACGCGATCGCACGGAGCGATGGCTATGGGATCCCGATCATTTTCTGGGGCCGCTCGCTCGGCACCGCGATGGCGGCGTACGCCGCGACGATACGGCGGCCCGACGGCGTCATCCTCGAATCAGGATTTCCCGATGCGATGTCAGTAACGAGGTCCTCGCCGGTGATGGCGTTTCTCTCCCTGTTCTCGACGTACAGGTTTCCGACAGCCGACCTGATGAAAAAAGTCAGCGTGCCTGTGCTCGTGATGCACGGCGACAACGATTCGGTGATCCCGTATGCGCTCGGCCGGGCGCTTTTCGATCGCATCAACGGACCGAAGCAGTTCGTGACGCTGCGGGGTGCCGATCACAACGATGCGACACCGCCGGATGCGGCGGCCTACTGGAACGCCGTCGGTTCGTTCGTCAACTCGATCGCGGCACAAAACCGTGAGCGCCGTTCTGACCTGAGGTAGGATTCGGGCAATGAGCCCGAGACGGCCTGTGCTCGCGGCCATACTGATTGCGGCAATCGCCGCGATCTCGATCCGCGCGCGACAACTGCCGCCGCTTGCCGATCAGGCTCGGCTCGCGTGGGTTGCGACAGCGCATCAGTACGGACCTGTCGGCTACCGCGACCCGGCTGCGGCGATCTCGCCGGACGGCCGCTGGGTCGCATTCTCCGAAGGCCGCTTTCTGCGCATCCAGCCAGTCGGCGGCGGACCGTCGATCGACTTCCCGCCTGGCGAGGGACAGATTCGCCATCTTGTCTGGAATCCGAACTCGCGCATCGTCGCCGCGAACGGCGATTCACGCGCCGGATGGATCGCATACGACCGCGTGTCGCGCACGAAGGCGCCGCTGTGGGGCACGCACGAGGAATTGGTGGCCCGGACAAGGGAAGGCGTTACCGGTACGACACGCGCCGCGCAGGTGCGTCAGATCGCGTGGTCGTCCGACGGCCGATCGATCGCCGGCATCGTCGACGCACGCGACGGATCGGTGCTGTGGTCGATCGCGGCCGACGGATCGTCGGCGCGAATCGTCAACCGCGTGCCCGGGATCAGCTTTCCGGTGTGGACGCCGGGCTCAGGCATCGCGTGCATCGTCACGGCGAACGGACGATCGCGTCTGTCGATGCCGTGCGGCGCCCCGGCAATCCGTACCGATCCGGATCTCGACGTCTACGGGCCGCTTGCCGTTGCCGCCGATGGAACGTTCTTCGCCGGCATGCCGAACGGCGCCGGGACGATCGACTTGTGGGCGATCGCGCCGGGCGGCGGCCCCGCGCGCCGGCTGACTGCGTTTTCGCGCGACACGTACGCGCCGAGCCTCGCCAGCGACGGCACGGTCCTCTTCAAGACGCAGGTATATCGCACCACCGTATCAGTTGCGGCAGCCGACGGCGGAGCCACGCGCCCGCTGACCGATTTCCAGAGCGAGACGCCGTCGTGGGATCCAACCGGACGTTGGATCGGCCTCACCTACGGCACATGGCGGCGTGTGATTGATGACGCGAAATATCCCGACATCGCGCAGGATGTCGGCATCATCGCAGCCGGCGCGGAACAGGCCGCGACCGCGCCCGCGCGCGTCGTTCACAATTCGGAGTCGGAAGACCAGTCGCTGTGCTGGTCACCGAACGGGCAGTTCATCGCGTTCCACTCGCACAAGGATCTGTCCGACGATCTCTGGCTGCGTCGGGCGGACGGCAACGCCGCGGCCACGCGCATCACGTTTCTCGGACGCGGCGCGGAAACCGGATGGCCGCGATGGTCGTCCGACGGCGCGTCGATCGTCTTCACGGCGACCAACGCGCAGTCGCGGCGCGAGGCGGTGTACGTGGTCGGCGTCGACCAGTCTTCCGGACGCGTGACGGCTCCAGCCAAACCGATTGCGTTCGACGGGTTCACCGGCGACGTTCAGCACGCGGAGTGGCTGCCCGATGCACAGCACGTCGTGGTCGTGGGACGCGAGAGCCCCGGCCGCCACGTCATCTTCACGGCGGCGGCCAAAGGCGGAAACATCCGGGTCGTGCACCGTTTCGCGAGCGAGCATGACGCGCCGGGACTCGCGGCGTCCCCGGACGGACGAGAGGCCGCGTTCATCGCGCCGGCGTCCGATGGATTCTTTCAGGTGTTCCGGCTTGCGCTCGCCGGAGGCGAGCCGCGTCAAATCACGACCGATCGTTCGAACAAGACGCAGCCCGCATGGTCGCCCGACGGACGGCAGATCGCGTTCACGGTGTGGAGCTACGATGCGCAGCTGTGGACGCTAACGACCTCACCCGCACATTAGAACAACCACGAAGACACGAAGACACGAAGAAGAATTTTCTAGTACCAAGTCTTCTTCTTCGTGCTCTTCGTGGAATTTCGTGTTTTCGTGGTTGCTGTACTGCTCGCTATTTAGCGTGGTTGCTATACTGCTCGCTACTACTTAGCAGAGAACGCCAGCAGGACGTTGCCGGGCAGTCCTCGCCACTGCCCGTATCCCGAGTTGGTGATCACGAGGCCATCGGCGATCGCGGGACCGGACGCGTCGATCGATCCGCCTTTGCCGGGTACGCCGTTCACCGTCGTGTATTCCTTCACCGTGTTGAAGTCCCACAACACCGTGCCGTCGGTCGTCGAGTACGCGCGCAGGTGACCGTCGACCGAGCCGGAGAACACGGCGCCGGGAATGACTGAGACCGGCGCTGATTGCGCGCCGGTGCAGCCGCGGCCCGACGTGCAATCGAGTTTGGCTGCCGCCGCATGCCACACCGGGTCGCCCGTCGCCAGCTTCAGCGCGAACAGTCCGCCCGCTTCGTTCGGCGCCGCGAGCACGTCGGACACGGGGATATACGCGTTTTGATCGTCGGCCGCCGAGCCCCACTCGATCCCGCCGAGCATGGTTCCCTTCCCGGCCTTGAACTTCCAGACCAGCTTGCCCTCGTTGTCCGGATCCAGACCGTAGGCCATTCCTGATTTCTGACCGATGACGATGATGCGCCGGCCGTTCGGCAGATTGCGAAGGATCGGCGCGTTGCCGAAATCGAAGTCGGGACCGACGTCCTTCGGGCAGTTCGCATTCTCGGGACGGCAGCCGATGACGAACGCATCGCTCGGCGTCACCTGGTTCCACCAGAGCATCTTGCCGGTCTTCAGATCGAGCGCCATCACCGAATCGGTCGTCGATGCCGCCGGCTCGGTGTAGGCGTTGCCGGTCGCGACGTAGACGACGCCGCGCCGCTCGTCGATCGTCGGCGACGACCAGACGGCCGCGCCCGCCGGCTTGAACAGCGCGGTCCCCGTCGCGTTCTTGCCGACCTGCTGCGGCTTCTCCGGAATCGTGTAGGTCTTCCAGATCGTGGCGCCGGTTGCGCCGTCGAGCGCAACGACGCTGCCGCGGAACGTGCAGCATTCGTACGCCGGCTGCGCCGCGGGCGCTTCCTCAACGGACGAAACCGGTACGTAGAGACGGCCGTCGTGCAGTTTCGGCGCGCCGGTGACGCGCGCGTACTTGTGCTCGTCGACCTGCTTCTTCCAGATGGTGTCGCCCTTGACGGCATCGATCGCGTACATGTTGCCCTTGAGATCGCCGAAGTACACGACCGTGCGGTCGCCGACGCGAGCGACCGTCGGCGCCGAGCGAATGCCGCCCTCGGCCTGCACCGACCAGTACATGCATCCGTTGTCGGCGTCGAGCGAATAGAACTTCGCGTTGTCGCTGCCGACGAACACGCGTCCGCCCACGATCGCCGGATTACCGTACGCCTGCGCGCCGCCGGGGAACGCGAACGCCCACTTCAGCTTCAGATTCGGCACGTCAGCCGCCGTCAGGCCCGGCTTCGGCTGATAGCGCGAGTTCGCCGCGTCGGATCCCCATCCGTTCCAGCCGGCGATCGCCGCCATCGGTTTGGTGACGGTGCACGCGCCAGTCGTCTCGGTGCTCGTTCCGAGCGTTTTGCCCGATACGTACTCGGCAACCGCGCGCTTCTCCGACATACTCAATGTCAGGGAGTTGAACGCCATCGACCCGGTGGTCAACGACAGCAGTGCCGCTTCAGCCGTTCGATCCTTCAACGCTTCGCGCGACGGCGTTCGCGCCGCCGGCTCGTCGTGACATTGGGCGCATGCGACTTTGTACACGGCCGCGCCATCGGCTGCTTGCGTCTGCGCGGACGTCCGGCTGACGCCGGAGACGATTGATGTGACGACGAGGACGGAGACGATGAGTGGTCGCGTCATTGACGTTTCGCGGTGAAGGTGCCTTGCGCGAGACCGCCGAGATCGACGCTGCCTTTCATCGAATCGTTGGTATCGACGGTGCCGGTATACGTCACCTGCACTGCCTGACCGCCCGCATCGGCGGAGAACGAGAACTTGATGTCCTTCCCTTTTATCGTGCCGGTGAGCTCGGCTTCGCCGAGATTCGCCGACGAGTAGTGTCCCGTCAGCTTCTCGCCGTCCTGCTTCAACGTGACCGTCGGCGTTCCCGATCCCGCATCGGTCTGCACGTTGAACGCCCATTTGCCGGTGACATCGGTCTTCGATTGCTGTGCGACGGCACCCGCCGCTGCCGCCATGACGATCAACGCCGCCAACGAGCAACGACCAATGACCAGCGACCAACGACTAATCATCGCGGTTCACTCCTGATTGTCTGCAGTTCCGGAAGGCCGGGATCGGCCCCGGACCAGTATTGTGCGGCCAGTGCCAGCTCCGCGTGCGCGGTTTTTTCGTCGCCGTCGTGGCGCGCGGCGAGCGCCGCCGCGTAATGCGAGCCGGCGTAGCGGGCATCGTGTTCGACCATTTGACGCGCCGCCCACGCGGCAAGTTCCCAGTCGTCCGCCTCGCGCGCGACGCGCGCAATGGCTTCGATCCCGAAGAGCGCCTGCGTCCACGCATCGGGGCCGGGTGCGAGCCGCATCTTCTTTACAGCGTCGCGCAGCATCGTGCGTCCCTTCTCGCGGTCGCCGGTGCGGAGAAAGAACTCGCCCTGCAACGCCTGCAGCGGCGTCGCGATGAGGCCGCCGCCTTCGGCGCCGCGAATCAACCGCAGCGCGGCGTTCGCCTCGTCGGTCGCGGCCTGAAACTGCCGCTGCGCGAGATGCGCATGACCGGCTTCCACGTGACCGATCGCCGCGACGATCGGCGACGCGTGGCCGGCGAGAACCTTTGCCGCCGCCAGCGCTTCATCGACGCGGCCGCGGCCCAGAAGAAACACCGGCCACTCGCGCTTGTTGAATTCCTGGACGGCGAGGGTCGACGGGATGTCGAACGACTGCTTGAAGAGCGGCTCCGCTTTCGACATCAGCCCGGCGTATTGATA
>Ga0075434_100003263_pt1 | contig 14499 bp, 23 predicted proteins | sample RhiMethybrSRZTD3_FD_75298 | JGI IMG/M metagenome (GOLD analysis project Ga0075434, IMG submission 75298) | Populus rhizosphere microbial communities from Tennessee, USA - Rhizosphere MetaG P. TD hybrid SRZTD3 | ecosystem: Host-associated > Plants > Roots > Rhizosphere > Soil | place: USA... | reverse complement strand
CAACGGCCCGCCGTGCAGCGCGATGCCGTTCCAGGTGATGCGCTGCATGTGCGGCATCCAGGCGTCGTCATACATGTTCGAGCGGTGGTCGACCTCTTTATCGACAACGGCGAAGACGCCCGCTGGCGTCTCGCGCCCCTCGGTGCCGGTCGATACCGGCGCGCGCAGGATCCAGCCGTCCGCGTCGTAGAAAACGACCTGCTGGGCCTTGATCGATACGATCGCCATGATCGGCTCACCGGCATCGCGCTGCGCCGTGGCCTCTTGGGGTTGCGCGGGACGCGCCTGTTTCGGCGCGGCGTCGGCGGTCAGCGCCGTCAACGCGGCCACCGTCGCGAGCGTTACGATGGCGGCAGGCCGCCAATGGCATTTTGCCACGGTGGATTGCGCCGTCGCCAATCGATTGACCATCCCCTGCTCCGGTTGAAATCTCTGTCGGCGCTTACGTGGATCAAGTGTCAGATCGCGATTCTTGGAAATTAACTGCCGCCACCATCACCGGCAAGGGCGGCGTGCGCGTCCCGTTCTGAGACGTGCCGACGTCGCCTCGAGGCGGATGCCTGTGCTAGCGTTGGAGCAGGCTTTTTGCGCGTTTACCCTGATTCCCGTCGCTCGCCGCTATTCCTCTCGGTCTGTGATAAACCCAGCTCATCAGAAGCTAACAATAAAAGATCGCGGCTTCTTTGCCGGTAAATTAGAACCGGTGCACCTGAAACGTCAGGCACACGACTTTGATTCACCACATTTATCTTGCCTGTGAAGACGAGAATGGGGAAAGCTTCCAAGCGGACAAGGGGACGGAGCGGTTCGCTGACGCAATGGATCGTTAAATATGGCTATCTGCCAATTGTTCTGACTGGCATGGTCGGTCTTGCGCTCGACATTGGCACTCGCGAATGGAAGAGCGACGACGTCATTGTAGCCGACGCTCCTGTTGTGGCTGAGCCTCCTGCCGTTGCCGAAGCTCCTGTTGTGGCCGAGACTTTTGTCGAGCGTTGGCCGCCCACGGTGGGAATCGAGGTCGAGCCAAAGCCTACTATGCAACTGACGGCTCCGGTTATGGCAGAGGATTCGGTCGAGCCTCCGCTGCCCACGGTGGAAACCAAACTCGAGCCAAAGCCTACGGTACAAGTGGCGGCACTCAACGCGGATGTTCGATTGCCGGATGGGTCCGATCAACCGGCGTCGAAGGGCTACATCATGTACGCCAATTTGCCGACGGATTGGACGCCGGTGCCCTTGCCCGACGGCATCAGCTCCGCCAGCACCCCGCACACCAACAACATACGCGCCGAGATTGAGCAGGCGGCAACACTGTTCGATGTCGACATTCAAATGATGAAGGCATTTGCCAGGATCGAGTCTGGCTACAATCCGAAGGCCAGGACCGGCTCATACAAGTGCTTGTTCCAGCTTTCCAACTCGGAGTTTGCCAAATACTGGCAGGGCGACATCTACGACATCCGCGACTGCTCGGTCGCGGCGGCCAGAAAGTTTGCGACTGAGGCTGCGCAGTTCGAGAAGGACGTCGGTCGTAGGGCCACGGCGGCAGAACTCTACTGCATCCACCAGCAAGGCTATGAAGGTTGCGCATTTCATTACGACGCGCCGCAGCAACTGGCATGGAAGAACATGTACCTGACTACTGAGGGTCAGGAGAAGGGCGCTAAGTGGGCGCGCAAGGCCATCTGGGGCAATGTTCCGAGGGACCTCAAAAACAAGATCAAGGGTGGAGTTGAGGCGCTGACTAGCGGCCAGTTCATCGCGCTATGGACCGAGCGCGTTAACCGCTTCATTGCGCGGAAGGTCGAGCCGCCGACGCACTACGTGCAGCTCGCCAGCAAGGCCAAGAAGCCGACGAAGTCGGCTACGACCGACAAGAAGAAGAAGACGAAGAGCGTTGCGATCAAGAAGGAAAAGATGACCAAGCTAGAGGCGCGGTGACCATCGCGATGGCGCGCAGGAGGCATATCCGCTTTGGGTCAAAAGCAGACATGTTGCAAAAGGTCATGTCTGCTTTGCCTCCGAAAGCGGACATTAGCCCGGCGTAGTCTTTGGATACGTTCGGTATCGAGATCTAATCTCCACGACGAATAGCCCTTATTTTCTCGATTGCAGATTTGGCAAGCCGCTTGCGATTCGTGGTGGTGTAGCGCTGCACCTCCTTCAAGCTGGCGCGATCAGTGATCGCTGCGATCTGGAACGCAGGGCGCTCGCGGGTGTTTGCCATCTCGGCAGGCCGCATACGCACATCAAGTGGAAATGACTCGGTTTTGAGATCACCGTCAGCAATGCCTGGGCATCACCGGTGATGCCGCTGCTGTCCGCGTTTGCAATTTTCTTGCAGGCTTCCTCGATTGCAGCCAATCGGGCTCGCTTAGATTTGTTTCGCGAACCCTTTTTTCCCGCCGGATTTGGTCCGTCTTTATATCTCATTCTAGTCCCCCCATGTTGTCATCACGCATTCGCAGCCAATTTCTGACAGGTAATAACCGATGGTTGTGCATATATCCGGCGCATGTATCGCGTGCGTCCTCGGAGTGCTCAAGTACTTGCACCTGCCGCTGTATGTGCTTTTTATTACGCAGGATATGTGGTGGTTGGTAATACTCAGATGCTGCTCAGTGGACTGGAGTTTGAGCGGCAAAACATAGATAGCGAGATGGTATTGTGTCGATATGACCCATGAGCTGCAGAATTTTCTGATCTTAGTGTGCTTGCTCGTTAGCTATCCGATTATGCCCACTCTGGCTTGGCAAGAGAGGGATAAGCATCCAACTCTCGCAATTGTCGTGATTGCGTTGTGGGTTTTTATAGTCCCAGTGTTTGTTATCGGTTTTAGTCCAACGCTCTTGACAGGAGCTTCCCGGACCATAACGGCGCCTTTTAGTGCGACCTTCTCGTATGAGCCGAGTCCTGAGGTATTTAAGCAATCCCGAATTCGCCTCCGCTACGCTCCGCGTTGGGACATTTAAGGGATTGGCGGATGGCGTCGTATCGGTTTGGTTTTTCGACAACCTGATCTAAAGTCAAAAACTCAAAAGGCCGGCGACGAAACGAGCAACCGAACGTTTTAGCGGCGCATAAACAAGAGAGCCCACCCGCATACCTCTCTGGCCGTGCGGACTCAGTGGCTACTCCCGTACTAACGGGGAGTCGGCTGGAGGTTCACATGGCTAACGAGGACCTTGAGGCGCGATTGGTCAAACTCGAACAGCATCTGCCGTGGTACGAGCGCGAGTTACTCAATTTCACAAGTTCAATCGAGGGCGCTGAGTCTCGGCTGATCCTGCGGACTACCGAGTTGGAAAGACGAATTTATCGGCTGGAGCGATGGAATAGGCTTTTGCTGGAACTGATTACGGGAATTCTCTCTGCCCTGATTGTCGCCTCGCTTGCATATTTGATACAGGGTGAAACTAGCCCCTGGGGTGTGCTGGCTGTACTCGGCTTTTTCGCCGCATTCGTCCTTACCGCTCTCTATTTTCGTTGGGTCGCAACGGATTAGTCTGTTGAAGCAGAGCCGGATGAGATGATTTCGGCGGATAACGAATATCGTAGAGAAGTCAGGCCGCTTCTTCGTCGAAATCGCGAATTCGTGGGAAGGACGCGTAGACAATGTCCTTACAGCCATCCCGGTCAAATTGATTAGCCAAAATAAGATAGCGCCGTGCGATGCACTTCCACTCGGCCCTAACCTCAGGGTCGCGCTCGTGCTCCGCTTTGGCGCGAAGCATCGTGGCCAGCCGTCTGCATTTGGCAGCGGGAGTCATGCCATTCCTCAACCGTAAACTTGTCCCGAGATTCAACGTGAAGCGCTTACAATCGGTTCCCGCGCTCTCACGGTGAGGTATTCACTTCTGAAAATCCCGCTCTAAGCTATTTTGGCCAGCATACGTATTTGTTCGAGCACGTATAGGCGGATTGCCGACGAGAGATTGTCCTGCTGGCGTGTTTCGTCGATCTGCGTGACCAACTTCGACACTGTCGCTCCTCGGCGATGAGCGATTTCTTTCAGGTCACTCCAGAAGGCATCTTCCAAGCTGATGCTGGTTTTGTGTCCATCAATGATGATGGAACGTTTGACGACCGGCGATTTCATCGGGGCTCCCCAGTGTAGCCCCCCTACCCTTTGCATTCATACACTGATTCGAAATGGCGCAAGTATGTTTCGAGTGGCGGACCGAGACGCCTGCCCGCGACGATCACATCGGGCCCGAGATCGGCAAGCTCTTTTGCTAGTTTTCGCGCGCGATCATCCTTGCCTTCCGCCCAACGCATATCGAATTGAATGTTGCGGCCATTCGACCACCCCAGTTTCCGGAGCGCATCCTGGAGCACCTTAACGCGGGCCTGTGTCTCAACGTCGTTATCGCCGACCTGCATCAGTACGCCGATACGGCGCATTCCTTCGTTTTGTTGGACGCGAGCCACGAGTGGCCAAGCCGTGACGACACCGAAAAGCGTGATGAACTCGCGCCGCTGCACTGAGCATCCCCAGACTTCGGAAGAGCATCGTAGCAACTTAATTAGGGATATTGGAAGGGCTCGGTGACGTCCGCTTGGGTCAAAAGCAGACACGCTATCCACAACCTGCTTGCCCTAATTGAGAGACTGGGCTTCCGGAAATTTCCACGTACCGTTAAGAATTTCCGCGCGTGGCCGATAGAGCCGCACCATGTAATTCCAGCCTTTCGTGATCGGCAGACAGTTCGGAATTTTGCCGTCGCAGCCGCCGAACTGGATCGTCACTGATCCATCCTGATTTTTTTTAGCGGTGATGTCGTTAAGCGTGTACGCATTGTACGGATTTTTCTCGTAATAGCCTTCCGCGTTATAGAGGCTGATCGACCAGAAGCCGTCGACAGGAACGTCTTTAACCCTCAAGCTATAATTGGTAGCTCCGTCGTTCCTTGTCGGAACAACGTTCAGATAGATCGCGTCACGCGGTGGGTTGGCGCCCCATGCTGAAGCGGCGCCGATCAGATACTGAACCGGGTCCACCTCCTCTTTCGTGCCGAAGGCCCGCCGCGTATCGGTGACCGTACTCGCGAGAACCAGCAGCGCGTCCCGGACCTTCTTCTGGCTTGCCTTGTCCCAATTTGGAATCTCGAACTTGCCGGGGCCGCCCGGTTGCGAAACCTGGATTGCATCCTGCAACGCATGAGCCCGCTTTAGATCGTCGGGGTCGTTTGGATCGACCAAGGTACGAATGCCAGCGAGTGCGTAGCGCGTGCCGAATTTCGCCTTGTCGAGCGTGTGTGGCCCCGCGCCGTATTCAGTGGTTGTGTACTGGTCCTCGCTGATGATCTGGAGTGACATGAATCTCTTTCCCGCGTCGGGCAGGATGATTGTCACCGGTCCGGCGTCGAGGTCGAACACGCGCGATGAATACAACGTGTCCCGATTGCCGCGGATAACCGTCTGATGATCGATCGGGAGGAGCTCTCGAATATGATGCCATCCGCCGAATCCACCGCCGGTTACGGAATTGTTGAAGTACAGGTCGGTTTCAGCGCGAACGAAGTTTTCGACTGTTACGGGTACAGGTGCCTGCGCGTGCCCCGATGCAGCGCTCCAAGCCATCACGAAAATCGCAAGAGCGGTTCTCCTCATAGCTATCCTCTCAATGCAGATGAAACTTGTGGGCCCCCGATTCTCGTTAGACGGTCGCGAATATCGAGTTGGACGGAGGTCCAATGTCCGCTTTGGGTCAAAAGCAGAGATTCCGGGCTATCATTCGCGATGCCTGTTTTGCCACCGAAGGCTTAGGGGCAGCCTCGACGATGCGAATGGAGAACATCGCGGAAGCTAACGGCTCAAAGGGCCCAGGCTGCCTCCTTCGCTTCCTCCCGATCCAGGATCGTTCGACGTGACCGTCGAAAGGCGGTCTTTCATATTTGAAACTAGGGCCGGCAATCGCCCCTCGCGCTTGCCGAGGCAGTAGACAAGCAACTGGCGAACGCCGTGAGCGCAGACGGAGGCGATGGTGACCGGGGGCCAGCAATTGCCATATTTCGCCACGACTTCGGGCAAAAAAGAGCTCACAAAGTATTTCTCAAGGAAAAATAAAGACCATGTAAGGCTCGCCCCAAAGTATCTCGTCGCACCAAGAGGTATCTATTCGCCAATGTAGCGATGGAGATATGAACAATGAACCTTTTGCAACTCGGATACCTCGCAGCGTTAACGCCATCAGTGGTCGCACTAGTTTGGTTCGTCTGGCGGGCTTCTCTCCTTAGATAACTTTGGTTCGTCCTGCAGAAAGCGCGCAACGGTCATCCCCGCTACGGGCCAGAGAAGGGAAGTGGACAGTTCGACATCGTTGGGTCCATTGCGCCGACTGTTTGAAGTTGGACCTTGGGGCAATACCGCGCGGGCGCGTGGATATTAGGTTATTTGGACTAACGATCAGGAGGCTTGCAATGCGCTTTAGAGCCAAAGTTACAGTCGCGGCCCTTGCGATGATGCCGGTCTTGCTAACGCAAACGCCAGCCACCGCTCTGCCCTGCGATAATACTCGATGGTGTGCACAATATTCGGGTTTTGGTGGCGGTGGCACAAATTGCGGCTTTTTCACCATTGAGCAGTGCAGGGCAACCGTGAGCGGCATCGGTGGATTCTGCGTGCCTAATCAATTTTACAATCCGTGTGGGTCTGCGGGCCGACGCAGCTCTCGGTATCGCTACTAACCATTAAAACGTTCCATCTAATGCTCGCGTCGCTGCCGGCGCTTTTGGATTTTTGACCCTGATCCAGGTTCTCGACGGTCCGGAGCAGTAAGGCGCATCGACTCTCTTTGAGACAATTCCCTCAAGGCCGAGCTTGCAAGCAGCGTCAAACAATTTATCGCCGTGGCCTTCCGCGTGCTCCACGTACTGAATGCCGCGACCGTGCCGCAGAAGTTTTCGCAATGCCCGCCTTGCGTTCCACATAAGGCTTATGGCGCAGATCGTCACCGTTGAGCATCAGAAGATCGAAGGCACAGGCAGAAGCGCGCTCATCATTGACCCGACTGTGCGGGTCGCGAATTTCGTAGAGAAAGGTTGTCATGATTGCTTTGTCTGCCGACGGCGTGCCGATCGCTTACAGCGTACACGGAACCGGTGCGCCGCTCGTTCTCCTACATGGCTTTACCGAGACGAGCACCTCGTGGGAAGAGGCCGGCTATATCGAACCCTTCCTGCGAGCGGGACGCCAAGTGGTGCTCATCGACGCACGCGGACACGGGGCGAGCGGCAAGCCCCATGAACCCCGCGCGTATACGGGGAAGAATCACGCCAGTGACTTTGTCGCAGTGCTCGATGCGCTCGGCACCGATGCCGCCGATGTCGTCGGGTATTCGATGGGTGGAATGATCGCTCTCGCCGCCGCCTTGCACTATCCCGCGCGCGTAAAGGCTGCGGTCGTGATCGCGGCGCATCCGTTTGCGCAGGACATGTCGCCCTATCGTCGGGCGATCGGTGATGGCCTGGAAACGTGGCTTGCGATCGTCGAAGCGCAGGGGGTGCGGCTCTCGGATGCGTCGCGGCGACGCATCCTCGCCAATGATGTGCAAGCCCTTCGGGCCTGCGTCGCAAACGACCGGCCCGATGCGTCCGCAGCGCTTCAGGCGTTTCGCCCTCCGCTTCTGGCAATGGCTGGCACAGAGGATGCTATTTTCGGGGCGGTCCGCCAGCTCGCGGAACGCACCGGCGGCCACTTCAGAGCTCTTGAGGGTCGGAACCACATCACGTCGTTCCTGGTGGTCGACGAGGTAACCGCAGCGGTGGAAGACTTCCTCCGGCTGCGCGCTGTCGATCCGCTCGTAGTCGGAACGACCTAGGTAGTTCGTGCGCTCATATGCAGCGTCTGCATTACCGCCAAAGCAGACATGTACGGTGCAACTAGGATGTCTGCTAAGGGCCAAAAGCGGACATTGCAAGCTTCCTGCGCCAGCGAACAGACGAGGCGGCGACCCTTACTTCAAAATGCGCCCCTCGCAATCTGGATGCGCATATTTTAAACGGATTACACCCAGAGAGTCTTTATATTCAGATGGCTGGCATCGCAGCCTAAATTCGAAATCACGTTTCTCGTTTTCGGTCATCCGCAAGTCCGGTGCTTGGGTCCATCCTTGCCACCGTTTGTCGAAATTATCGCGAATAATCTTCTGAGCAACGATAGCCGGTTCGCCAGCTGGTGTTCGCCCGATGAGGTCTTGGGCAACCGCAGACCGCGGCAAAACAAAGAACGGTATAAAGCAGGCAACCCATAAGCTGCTACGCGGTATTCGCATCTCCCGCTTGCAGAGCAAAGCAGGTACACCCGTTAAAGTCGCGGCGAGAGCGATGATGATAAAAGGAAGCAGTCTCATAAAATCCGCCCTTGAAAAAGGCGACTGCGCCAATGAGAAATTAGGAGCTTTATTTCTAGCCGTTTAGTTACCCATGGTGACTTCATTCGCGGAGTAACCTGACCAACTAAGGTTAAGAGTGAACTGTTAGGACGTGTAATGTCTGCTTTGGGTCAAAAGCAGACATTACGCGACGCAATCGCCATGTCCGCTTTGCCCCGAAAGCGGACGTCGTCCGGCCTTTAGCTTCAAAAAAGCCCGCGCCGCTGGCGCGTCCGGAAAGCAGGCCGAGCGGCCCTAACCGGAACAACTGACCGAGGAAAGGATCTAAGCAAGGTCAGTTTGCTTGCTCGCATAGTATCGCCCCGCCCCCGCTATTCTGTCGGCACGGTGCCAACTCAGACGGACAAAAAAGGAAGGGCTGCCAACCGAAGGCAGCCCCAGTTACCAAGATTTTGCCAGCTCATAGGGGGAAGGTAAGAGAGCCGGCAGCAGCAAGGTCGTAACCCGCCGTGGGCTACGAGGTTCCGCTGCGCCTTCCGTGACGACTTAAATTGGTAGAAGAGCACCGCACATCAGCATGAGAATCTGCCGGTGTATGCTCAAAGTATCGCTACGCTCCGCTGCCTCGTCGGCACATTGCACGACTCAGACCGACAAAGAAAAAGGGCTGCCACCGTGAGCGGTTTGGCAGCCCCTGCTGCCAGCGTCTACTCATGGGGGGGCAAGTACTGGCAGCACCCCGGAACACCACCGAAACGGAAGTAGTTCCAAGGCAATTGGCTACCGTCCTTCGGCCTTCGCTTGTAGGCCAGCTTCAGCTTCCGTAATTCGACAGTCTCGCGAACCGTAAGCGGAGCTTTTTGCGTAGCGAGGGGAATCAAGGGCGGCTTGTGCTTCATCGGGCTTCAGGTCTTTTGTCCAATCGGTATCCATCAGTCGGGTGATTGAGAGCGAGAAACGTTCCCGCATCGTTAGAGATCGCGGAGACACGTTGGCCAGGGGAACGCCGGAAGACCTCGATCCAGTTCGGTGGCAGTAGCGTGCCAGCAGTGGAGCTAAACGCGTTATCGTTCGGACTCACAATCGCACTGCGACATCCACCGGTCGAAGATACCGAGCCAGAAACGGCCAGCTGGACTGCATAGGTCTGTATACCGAAAGCGGAGCTAGATGCGGCCGCACCACCAACTGAAGCAACGGCAAGAGCCTGCGCCGTATTGAGGCGCCATACATTATCAAAGTGCGTACTCCGGCTGCCGCCGGCTGACTTAACGTTAATTGGTCAATTAATATCCGGGGGTCACCCCGAAACTTAGAATTCCTATGGGCGATGAGAAGACGCCACTCATGTCATCGCCCCGGGGTCGCCGTAACTTACTCCATGGAGTTCGGCGGCCCTGCGCATTCAAACAATTTCCCAATTAAAAGGCCGCGCCGAGGGGGACCTCACGACGCGACCACTTGGACACTCACTGGAAGTTCCTGACTGGGCCAGAGGACTAAGGTCCCCTTCCAGGAGTGCCTAGGCCAACGCCCGCCAACCGTCATAGGTTTCCTGAGTTCCTGTTCCAATTTAGTGCTCAGACGATTCCAATTTTGGGTAATGAATCGGCGCTGAAAACTTTCTCTTGCCGCCACCGCGAGCGTGCCATGCTTCTTTCGCGAGGCGACCGGCAATCACGTGAGCATCTCCTAAAGGCGGAAGTTTCTTTCGTATGGTTTGCCGTACCGACCAAGAAACGGCACACCGGCATTATTGACAGCGTCATGGCTCCATCCTCGAAGGTGTATTGCCCTTCCTCAACCTGGCCGAGGAAATCACCGCTGGGCGCGCGTACCTGCGCAGAGATGCAATTTCATAATGAGTTCTCTCAAGAAACCCGCGCAGTGATTTGGTCATGAAAAGTTCACGGTCAACCACTTACGGCAGATAATAGCCGACCATGCCGACGGCAAACATGACGCCGACAATGATCAAACCAATCAAGACGCCGCGTAACTCTTCGTCCATTTCGCCTAGCCAGCGTGTGACTGTCAGCATCAACACCAGCCGGCGCGTGGATATTCGATTGGCCTACGAAAACTGTCGTAGGCAGCCTTCGTCGAGGCAAACGCTGCCTTGCGCAGGCCATGAAATGGGATTTCATCCAATGAAGCCTTGCACATAATTCGGTGGTCGGCGCATCAACTGATGTTGTCCCATTCGTCGGCCCATTCCTCTTTCGAGTCCACCCTGCCCTCAGCCGCCGTTAAAACTCTAAATCCTCCACTCAGTAGTATCTCGACTCCACCAATCGGAAGGCCCATATCCTGAAAGGATCTAATTGCGTGTTTCAAATCCGTTTCTTTGAATAAGAGTGGCGAACGTTTCGACATCCATCTTTCCGTAAATAAAAAGGCCCGCGCCGAAGACAGCGCCAGCCTCGCGTTTTGATTTGTCAGTTGGTGGGTTAACAGTACGCGCACTCATGTAGCCCTCCATTGAAACACCTGGGAGCCGCTCGCCCTCTGTGGCGATTGGCTTCAAGTGGCCCGGATCAGTTAGGCTGGTCCGGGCTGCACACGAAGAGTCCCCGATTTAGGGCCGGACTCTCAATCAAACAGTTTCTGATTGGCCTTAAACTGGCCGTGGTGCCCCTCTCACCAGCCTGACGATCCAAATCAGCAAGCAAGCCCCGATGAACCCGGCAATCAGGTAGCCGATCCACCCCCCTAGGTGGACCCCGAAGAAACTCAATATGGCGCCGGCGATCGCCGCCCCGATGATACCGAGCACGATATTCGTCAGGAGCCCCATTTCGCTCTTCATGAATTGTTCTGCAAGCCAGCCTGCAACTCCGCCGATGATGATGGCTGCGATCCAGCCTACTTGTGCATCGTCCATGGCTCGTCTCCACAAAGGCGCCCTCCGCGCCAAGTTGAATTCTCTAACGAGCAAGCGCTCATAACAAGCCAGCGCGCGCGGCCTCCGATAGGGCGAAGCACAAAAGCCTGTGGGAAAAGCAAGGTGTTACCACCGCGGTCGGATCAGCCAGGCGGCAGCCCGACCTGCTGCTTGCTGGAGTCAGGTCGCAGATCAGCTCGCCGCCATCCGCACATAGTGCACCGGCATCGGCGCTCGATGTCGCTCAAAACTTCATCAGCTTGAAAGCGATCAATCGGTAGCTTCCCCGAATGATGCCATGGCCAATCGCCTTCTCGCTTGCCGAGACAATAGATCAGCAACTGGCGAACACCGTGGGACTGATGCGATAGTAACCGGGCCGGCCATCAATTATCTCGGCGCGAAGCGTCTCTCGGCACGCAGTACAATGTTGGACCATTGGCGAATCTCGCGCTGGCGTACGAACATTAGCTACAAGGTGCTATCTCCAAAAGATCACAAGGCTTGCAATGCGCCGTACAGCAAAAGTTATGGTCGCGGCGCTCGTTGTGCTGCCGACGTTGCTGACGCAAAATCCCTCCAACGCTCTGCCTTACGATCCATATCCATGGTGGGCCCAGTATTCCGGCAGTGCCGGCGACGCCACAAATTGCGGTTTCTCAACCATTGAGCAATGCCGAGCAACGGTGAGTGGCATCGGTGGATTTTGCGTGCCCAAACAATTCTACAATCGGGACAAGCGTCTGCCAGGCGAGGACCTAAACGACGATACTGATTTGATCTCAGAACGTTCCACCTATAGCGCGAGTTGCAGCGGGTGCTCTCGGATTGATCGACAGCTTTCGAGCGGGCCGGAATGAATGCTGGCCACCTGGTGTTAATTCCATCAAAGCCAGGAGGTCCAGATGTGCTTTGCGTCCAAAGTTAGTGTGGCGCTCGTGCTGGCAACGGCGCTGTTTCACGTCGACAGCAGTTTCGCTGCCACTAATTGCGGCTTCCTAACCATTGAGCAGTGTAGGGCAACCGCGAGCGGCATGGGCGGATTTTGTGTGCCCAATCAATTTTACAATCCGCGAAGGCCCGCCAAAGACGCTCGCAAACAACCAGAGGTGCGCGCCTACGACATGCCCTACGATCCTTATCCGTGGTGCGCCCAGTACATGGACGGTGATAAGTAAGCTGACACAATTCCCTCAAGTCCGAGCTTGCAGGTGGCCTGACTCTGAAGGCGCTATTTGAGATCCAGGAATACGCTCAAAACGAGTGCCACTATCCCGACGAGGAGCGCGGCGACAGCTATCCTCGTCGCCATTGTCGCTTGTCGTTCAGCCGCCTTAGCTGCCGCCAGAGTCGCCTCGATGACCCCGCGTTCCTTGGCGTATGCCGCCCGCATTGCTTTGGCCAGTTCTATTTCGGCGGCAATCTTCGGTTGCTCAAACGCGAACTCGCGATTGAATTCACGTCGTAATAGCCACTCGCGGGACCACAGATCTTGTTGTTCGAGGTTACGATAAGCTCTCTTGGCGACTCGCTCTCGCACTTCCTTTTCGCCAATCGCTTCGAGCTCGGCCCAAAACTCTTCTTTCATTTTGGCAGTCATCCGCTAGACCCGGCGTCTCATCTCTCTCGTTTAATGGCCTGCCACGCCCGTACGTACGCAATACCATGCCACCGATAAGGCCTAAAGGAGAAGGGCTGCCACCGTCGGACCGGTACTGGCAGCCCTGAAGTGTGGCGACCAGAGTCGTTCGGGGTGAGAACGCTCTGACAATACTAAACACCCCAAAGAAACGTCCCTATTCCAATTCCGTCGGTGTCTTCAAAAGGGGCATGTACGCCCCGCCGGTACTCGGGGAATGGCGGAAGTCCGGCAGCATGATTGGAATCGACAGATGCCAGAGTACAGGCGCGTTTAGCGGCCTGCCGCGCCCGTAAGTACGCGATACCATGGCCGCCGGTATAGGAACCCAAAAGAGGGTTGAGATGAGCGTGCCGTTGGCAGAAATCATCAAATTATTGTCCGCGATAAGCAAGACCCGGTTAGCTCGGCCAGACTAATGGGTGTCAACGATTCTGCCGGCGCTGATCGTTCGCCAGGCAGGAAGGGGCCGCGCGGGGGTTATACATGGGGAGCGCTGCCCCGCTGGTGGCTGAAGTAGGTACACGGCGCCCGGAAGTAATTAATGACAGACCGCTCGTCACTTTCGTTCCGCGGCACTCAGCAGCCGCGACGCTCGCGTCTGCAGGGCATCGTGTCCGCACTGTTAGTCACTGTAGCGTGTGGCGCGGTCGCGATCAGCCCCTATTTGGCGTTTCGCGATGATTTCTTCGCCCGCCTGATCGAGCGTCAGACTCAGACTAAAATCAGCTATGAAGACCAAATTGCTGACTTGCGAGCGCAAATCGATCGCATGAGCCGACTAGACGAAGAGCGGTTAGAAGAGATCATGTCGCTCAGGCAGCGGCAGGCGACATTAGAGCAAGTCACCTCGGGGTTAGCGAAAGACCTGTTGATTCAAACAATGCAAGCACGAAACAGTTTGCCTGGGAATGGCACGATCAAGTCGACGCCGGTGCTGCCCCCCACTGAGACGACATCCGCAATTCCGCATGTCGAGTCCGCAAAGCAAGCTGAAAAACCAATTAAAAGTGACAAGAAGGCGCGCGGCCCCCTTCAAAAGCAAGCGCCTGTAGTTCGCAAGCGGACGCAGGAAGCACCGGTAGCCGCAGACCGTAAAGCGGCAGAACCGGCGACACAGCAAAACTACTAGCAAAACTCCGTTTGAATCGAACTTCGTCGTTGCCTGCGAAGCGTCGAGACTCGCGTCAGGTTGTTTGTCCAATCGATGTCGACTAGTCGGTCAACTCCGTGATGGATAGCGAGAACGTTCCCGCATCGTTAGAGATGGCGGAAACATGCTGGCCAGGGGAACAGCGGAAGACCTCGATCCAGTTCGGTGGCAATAGCGTGCAGCCGTGGAGCTAACACCGTTATCGTTCGGACTCACGATCGCAGTAGCGACATCCACCGGTCGAAGATACCGAGCCGGGAAAGGCCAGCTGGACTGCATGGGTCTGTGCGCCGAAAGGTGAACTCGACGCGGCAGCGCCCCCAACTGAAGCAACGGAAAGAGACCTGCGCCGTACTGAGGCGCCACACATTATCCAATCCCATTTATTGTTTTCCCTTGATAAACGGCACGTTGCCGGTCCGATTTAACGTTAATCGTCCAATTAATTTCTGCTCGTCGCCCTCACACTAAAATCGTGTGGGCGG
>Ga0075434_100003262_pt1 | contig 14500 bp, 9 predicted proteins | sample RhiMethybrSRZTD3_FD_75298 | JGI IMG/M metagenome (GOLD analysis project Ga0075434, IMG submission 75298) | Populus rhizosphere microbial communities from Tennessee, USA - Rhizosphere MetaG P. TD hybrid SRZTD3 | ecosystem: Host-associated > Plants > Roots > Rhizosphere > Soil | place: USA... | reverse complement strand
TATCCACCCCTGCACGACCTGGCGGCGAGCCGCAGCCCGCTGCTGCGAACGTTCCACGACACGCTGACCGAGCTGGCGCCGCAGCCCCATCGAGAGACATTCCTCAAGCCGTTCCATCGCGAGCAGACGTCGGAGTTCTGCTCGGCCTGTCACAAGGTGCACCTCGATGTGCCGGTGAACGGATATCGCTGGATTCGCGGGTTCAACGAGTACGACAACTGGCAGGGCTCCGGCGTATCCGGCGAAGGCGCGCGATCCTTCTACTATCCGCCTGCGCCGCAGGGGTGCGCCGATTGCCACATGCCGCAAGTCCCGTCCAACGATCCAGCGGCGCGCGACGGACGCGTTCACTCGCATCGATTTGCGGCCGCCAACATCGCCGTACCGTTCGTCAATCACGACACGGCGCAACTCGACGCGGTCAAGGCGTTCCTCGAAAGCGGTCAGGTGACGCTCGACGTGTTTGGCCTCGCGCGCGGCGTTGGGCCGAACAACCCCGATCGGCCGCGCGCCGATAACGACCTCGCTCCCGCCAGTACGTTCGGCGTCGGCGAGGAATCCTCCACCTTCGGCGCCCCGCGTGCCATCGTCGCGCCGCGAGCGGCCACGGTTACTCCTTTCGTTGGCGGCGTCGCGGCCGCTCGGCGAGGCGAGTCGCTCCGAGTGGAAGTCGTGGCACGCACACGCAAGGTGGGGCATTTTTTCCCGGGTGGAACGGTTGACGCGTTCGACGTGTGGATCGATCTCGAGGCGACCGACAATCGCGGACGGACATTGCTGCATAGCGGCGCGCTCGAAAACGGTACGGGCGCCGTCGATCCGGGCGCTCATTTCTACCGAAGCCTGCAGCTCGACGCGCACGGCAACCGCATCAACAAGCGCAATGCGTGGGCAACGCGTTCGGTCGCCTACGTTCGATTGATTGCGCCCGGGGCCGCCGATGCCATTCATTACCGCCTGGACATCCCTGCCGATTCTGGCGACACCGTTACGATTACGGCGCGGCTGCGATACCGGAAGTTCTCGTGGTGGAACACCCAATGGGCGTATGCCGGTGTGCGCGATCCGTCGGACAGCACCGCGCTGCACAGTGCCAGCTACGACGATGGGCGATGGGTGTTCACGGGCGACACGTCAACGGTCTCGGGCGAGACGAAGGCGATTCCAGAGCTCCCGGTTGTCGACATGGCAACCGCCACCGCGACGATCAAGGTGGTGCCTCCCAACGGCCCAATGCCGTCGCCGCAGCCGTCGGCAGCGGGTGCACGCGAGCGCTGGAATGATTACGGCATCGGTCTGCTGCTCCAGGGCGACATCAGGGGTGCTGAAGCGGCGTTCGCCACAGTCACCGACATCGAACCGATGTATGCGGATGGCTGGGTCAACATCGCGCGGGCGCAGATTCAGGAAGGCGACATGGCGGGCGCGGAGGTGATGCTGCGAAAGGCGCTCGCGATCGATCCGAACCTCGCGAAGTCACATTTCTTCCTTGGCACCGCGTTGAAATCGCTCGGCCGGTACGACGAGGCGCTCACGCATCTGCGCCGCGCGGCCGCCGCCTATCCGCGCGATCGGGTGGTGATGAACCAGGCGGGCCGCGTCCTTTTCCTACAGGGGCGGCTGCGCGATGCGGCGGCCGAATTCCAGAACGTGCTCGCGATCGATCCTGAGGATCTGCAGGCGCACTACAACCTGATGCTCTGCTATCAGGGACTCGGCGACGAGGCGGCGCGGGCGCGCGAGCAGAAGCTCTACGAACGTTTCAAAGCAGACGAGGCATCACAAGCGATTACGGGCGCGTACCGGCTGCTCAATCCGGAGGACAACAACGAGCGGCAGCAGATCCACGAACACGGGTCGATGCGGCCCGCGGCGATCTCGACGCGATGATCCGTCATCTCGTCACCGCGGCGGCGCTGCTGGCTCAGGCCTCCAACCTCCCTCGCGTCACCTTCACCGACGTCACGGCATCGGCAGGCATCCACTTCCAGCACACGAGCGGCGCGTTCGGCAGGAAATATCTTCCGGAAACAATGGGCGCGGGCGCGGCGTTCTTCGACGCCGACGCCGACGGGTGGCAGGACATCTTTCTGGTCAACTCCACGCGCTGGCCGGGCCGCTCCGGGAGTCCGTCGTACTCCGCGTTTTACCGCAATCGCGGCGACGGCACGTTCGTCGAGCAGACGCGCGCCGCCGGTCTTCAGATCGAGCTGTACGGGATGGGCGCAACGAGCGCGGATTACGACAATGACGGCCGCGCAGATCTCTACGTGACGGCGCTGGGCCGGAATCATCTGTTTCACAACGAGGGACAGGGGCGCTTCGCGGACGTGACGGAGCGCGCGGGCGTCACGGATGCGGGTTTTTCCACGAGCGCGGCGTGGCTCGATTACGACCGCGACGGGTTCGTCGATCTGTTCGTCGCGCACTACGTCGAGTGGTCGAGCGACAAGGATCTCTACTGCACGCTGGACGGAACACAGAAGTCGTACTGCACGCCGGAGTCGTACCACGGCCAGAGCGCGACGCTGTTTCGCAACACCGGCCGTGGCACGTTCCAGAACGTCACGCGCGCGGCCGGCGTTTACGATCCAAACGCGAAAGCGCTTGGCGTCGCCCTGCTCGACTACGACAACGATGGCTGGATCGATCTGTTCGTGGCCAACGATCGGCAGCCGAACCGGCTGTACCGCAACACACAGCGCGGGTCGTTCGTCGACGTGGGACTGACGGCCGGCGTGTCGTTCGACGAAACGGGCACCGCGCGCGCCGGCATGGGAGTGGATGCCGCCGACTATGACGGCTCGGGCCGTCAAAGCCTCGCGATTGGAAACTTCTCCAACGAGATGACGTCGCTCTACGCGAGCCAGGCGCACGGCTTGTTCATCGACAGGGCACCGGCGACGGCCATCGGACGAAGCTCGCTCCTGAAGCTCACCTTCGGCCTGTTCTTCTTCGATTACGACCTCGATGGCCGCCCCGACCTGTTTGCCGCCAATGGCCACGTGGCCGATGACATCCAGCGCGTGCAGAAGAACGTCACCTACGCACAGGCGCCTGATCTGTACTGGAATGCCGGCATGGGACGCTTCGAGGACGCGGGACGAATGGCCGGCGCCGACTTTCAGCGGCCGATCGTGGCGCGCGGTGCCGCGTACGCGGACTACGATGGCGATGGCGATCTCGACGTCCTCGTGACGAGCAACAACGGACCCGCACGCCTGCTGCGGAATGAGGGCGGGAACCGCAACAACTGGCTTCGCATCGTTGCCATCGGCGGACCCGCGAATCGCGACGCCATCGGCTCGAGGCTGCAAGTGTTCCTCGATGGAAAGCCGGGACCGTGGGGAATCGTGAAGACCGGATCGAGCTACTGCTCCCAAAGCGAGCTGCCGCTCACCTTCGGGCTTGGACGTGCCATGAAGGTCACCGGGGTCGAAGTGACATGGCCCGATGGACGTGCGGAGAATGTGCCGGCGCTCGACGCGAATCAGACCGTGACGATTCAGGAGGGGCGAGGAGTGATTCGCAGCATCCGGACACCTCGATGATACGTGGACGCCGTCTGCTTGCTGCGCTGGCGCTGATAGCCGCATCGGGCGCGTGCAGCACCCAACCGCCCGCACAATCGAGCGAAACATCCACCGCAGAGCGGCGCGAGTCCGCGTATCGCGCCAACAACCGCGGCGTCGCGCTCATGGAACAAGGCTCGTACGCGGATGCGGCGCGCGCCTTCCGCGACGCGCTGATGGCCGATCCGAGGCTGCGGCTGGCCCGGATCAACCTGCCGATTGCGCTCTACTACGCGGGCGAGCTGGACGATGCTCTGCGTCGCGCCAACGACGCACGCGGCGCGGCTCCTGATGCCCCGCAGCCGGTCTACATCCTCGGCCTGATCGCACGGACACAAAACAAGCCGGACGCCGCGGCCGATGCCTTCATGCGCGTCCTGACGCTCGACCCCTCAGATCCAGGCGCGAAGATCAACCTCGCGATCGTGCGGCTGCAGCAGGGGCGGTATCAGGACGTAGTCACGCTCTGCCGCGAGGTGCTGGCCGACGAACCGTATAACGCAACCGCCGTTTACAACCTGGCGCTCGCGCTGGATCGCGCGGGCGATCGCGCGCGCTCGACGCAGGCCATGCGGCAGTTCGAGCAGCTTCGCAACGCGCCGTACGCCGCGACGTATTCGCAGGCGTATCTCGAACAAGGACGCTATGCGGAAGCTGTGGCTTCGACCGGCGCTGAACCCGAGCTGGTCGATCAAACCGCGCCACGTGTCACATTCACCGACGCGACGGCTGCTCTTCTCCCAGGATCGCCCGCTGCACGCGTTGCAACGCTCGCCGACATCGATGGCGACGGTCGTCTGGATCTGATTGCCGCTGGTGAGTCGATGCGTCTGTTTCACAACAACGGATCGCAGCTCATCGATGCAACGGCAACGCTCGGCACTACGGGTGTTGCTGGCGCTACGGGCATCATCGCCGCCGACGTCAACAACGACACTCGCACGGATCTGGCCGCGCTGACCTCGACAGGATCGCGCCTGCTCACGCAGCAAGATGACGGCACGTTCCGCGATACGACGCCTGCGGTCTTCACGGCGGCGCGGACGGCGCGATTCGCTGCGGCGGCGTTCGCCGATGTCGATCACGACGGTGATCTGGATTTCATCGCTGGCGGACGGCTGCTTCGCAACAACGGCAACGGCACGTTCGCCGACGTCACACGAATCGCGCGAGTGCAATTGCCGGCCGCGGCGACGGCTATCCTGCCAACCGATTTCGACAATCGCCGCGACATCGATCTGCTGGCGGCGGCATCAGGCGAACGGCCGGTTCTCTTCCGCAACCTTCGGACAGGCGCGTTCGAAGACGTCGCGGGAAGCGCCGGGCTGCCGTCTGTCACCGACGTCACCGCCGCCGCGATGGGCGACATCAACAACGACGGGTTTACCGACATCTTCTTCGCGCGCGGGACGAGCGCCGGCATTTGGGCTATCAGCGACGGCCGCGGCCGATTTCAGACCCGCGATGCACCGGCGGCGACGGCGGGCACGCTTGCTGCGCAACTGCTCGACTACGACAACGACGGCCTCTTCGATCTGATCGTTGCCACGCGTGACGGCCTTCATCTCTTCCGCAACCGCGGACGCGACTGGCAACAGGTTGACGAGGCGGTTGCCGCAACGCGACACGCTGCGGGCGCCGGTACTGCCACGGTCTCGCTCGCATCGGGCGATCTGGATGGCGATGGTGATCTCGATCTCGTTGTCGCGGATGGCACGGGAGCGCTCCGCGTCTGGCGCAACGACGGCGGCAACGCGCACCGCATGATTCGAGTGGCGCTGACGGGCCGTGCCTCGAATCGCAACGGCGTCGGCGCGAAGGTGGAGGTGCGTGCCGGCAGCCTGTACAGCCGCATCGAGACCGCGGCCACGACACCGGCGGTGATGCCAGCCGATGGGCTGTTCGGACTCGGCACGCGCGGGGGGATCGAGGCCGTTCGCGTGCTGTGGCCCTCGGGCATCCTGCAGACCGAGACGCCGGCCGCCGGAAGCACGCGGGTGGCAATCGCCGAGCTCGATCGGAAGCCATCATCGTGCCCGTTCCTCTACACGTGGGATGGCTCGAAGTTCACCTTCGTCACCGACTTCATGGGCGGCGGCGAGATGGGCTACATGGAGTCCCCGGGTGTCTATAACGTGCCCGATTCCGACGAGTACGTGCGCATCACGGATGATCAGCTCCACGAGCGGAACGGCGCCTACGAACTGCGGATCACGAACGAACTGGAAGAAGTGCTGTACGTGGATCACCTGCGGCTGATGGCGGTGACGCACTACGCGGACGTCGAGGTATTTCCCAACGAAGGGATGCGGGTCCACCCGGCGCCGTACCGGCTGTTCGCGGTGCGGAACCTGCGGCCGCTCGCCTCGGCAGTCGATGAAGCCGGACGCGACCTTCGTCCCGATCTCGCCGCGCTGGATCGACGGTTCGCCAGCGGCTTCCCACTCGAGCCGGTACGCGGCTACGCGAAGATCCACGGCCTCACGATGCAACTCCCCGCGCCTGCCCGCGCCGCCGCGCGCACGGTTCTTCTGCTGACCGGATGGACCGACTACGCGTTCTCCACCGACAATATCGCCGCGTCGCAGTCAGGGTTGACGCTGAGCGCGCCGATCCTACAGGTGCAGGAGCGCGACGGGAGCTGGCGAACGGTCGACGCCGACGTCGGCGTCCCCGTCGGCCGTCCGCAGACGATCGTGCTCGACGTCACCAATTACGCCGGGCGGACGCTGCGCCTTGTGACGTCGATGCGGGTCTATTGGGATCGCATCGCGGTGGGCGACGTCGACGCGCCCGAGCCGCGGCCCGTGGTTCTGCCAGCTCGCCAGGCGGATCTGCACTGGCGCGGCTTCTCCGCCGAGGTCTCACCGGACGGCCGTGAGCCGTACGGCTACGACTACGGCCGCGTGCGCGCCGGCAGTCCGTGGAAGCTGATGCCGGGGCGCTACACGCGCGAGGGCGACGTGACCGAGCTGCTGCGGAGCGTCGACGATCGCTTCGTCATCTCGCGTGCCGGCGACGAGATCACGCTCTCGTTCGACGCATCCGCCTTGCCGCCGCTGATGCCGGGTATGCGCCGCACGTTCCTGCTCTACGCATCCGGCTACAGCAAGGAGATGGATTTGCACTCGGCGAGTCCGGACGTCGCGATGCCGATTCCCTTCCGTGCGATGCCACGCTATCCGTATCCCGCGTCGGTCAAGTACCCACGGGAAGCCGACGTCGATCGATTCCACACGCGCCATGTCGGACGCGCGCTGCCGGCGCTCGCTGCGCCTTCGAGGGAGCCATGATGCCGCACATCCGGTATACCGCCGCCGCGTGCCAGACCGACCTGCCAAACCCCCTCAATCGTTCGCAGATGCGCCCGAACACGGATCGCATGCTGTCGATGATCGATTCGGCGGTAGCCGGAAGCGCACCGTTCCTTCCGGTGCGACTGATCGTTTTCCCGGAGTTCGCGCACGCGGCACCGGTGTACGTCTCCGCCGCGGAATTGATCGACAAGCTGGCCGTTCCTATCCCCAACGAACACACCGAGCGGCTGGCCGCGAAAGCGCGCGAGCACGACGTCTACATCCAAAGCGGATCGATGCTGGAGGTCGATTCGAGATGGCCCGGGCACGTATTCAACACGACCTGCCTGATCGGGCCAGAGGGCTTGCTCTATAAGTACCGGAAGGTGAACACCTGGATTCCGTACGAGGTGCACACGAGCCCACACGACATCGAGGGCTACGACGAGCCGCTGTTTCCGGTTGCCGATACTCCGATTGGCCGTCTCGGATGCGCCATCTGTTACGACTGGCTGTTCCCCGAAGCGCTGCGTCAGCTCGCGGCCAACGGCGCGGAGGTGCTGATTCGCGTGTCGGCCTACATGGATCCGTGGGGATCCACCGAGCCGCTCAACTGGTGGGGCGTCGTGAACCGCTGCCGCGCGCTCGAGAACATCGCGTTCGTCGTCGCGGCCAACCAGGGCGCGAGCCTGCGGAACTATCCGCCCTATTCCTGGCCGGGCGGCAGCCAGATCGTGGACTTCGACGGCCGCGTGCTCGCGGAGGCGACACCGGGACCCGGTGAGCGGATCGTCACCGCAGCGATCGACATCTCCGCGCTGCGGCACGAGCGCGAGACGCGCGTCGGCCATCACATGCTCGCGCACCTGAGAACCGACGCGTATCCGGTCTATCGGGAGGCGCTCTATCCGCCCGAGGATCGGGCGGCGCTGTCGTACGCGGAGAACCAGCGGCGCATCGCGCGCGCCAAAGAGGAGTTCGCCCGACGAGCGACAGCGGCAGCGCCGCTCTAGTTGCTCTTGGGCGTCGTCGGGACCTTCAGCTCGTCAGGCGCGCCGGTGCTCGTGCCTCCGAGGAACAGCGTGCGTCCGTCCGGAAGGGTGAGATTCCGTCCGTTCGCGCGGTGCGAGCCATCCTTCGCGCGGTAGCCGTCGACGACGATGACGGCGCCCGGGAGCAGCGCCTGCTTGGTGAACCCGCGCCGGAACAGCACGTTCGGCGTGCCCGCCTCGATGGCCCAGGCTTCCTTGCTGCCGTCCGGCTGCGCGACGTCGACGTGAATCCACACGTGTGGATTGGTCCACTCCATCTTCGTCACGGTGGCCTTCTCGAACTTGACCGGCTTGTTGGCGTCGAATTCCGCCGCGAACGCATGATGCGCGCGCGCGGGCCTGGCACCCGCCATGATCAGGAGCGATGCACCCACGACTGCCAGTGTCAGCTTTGTACGCATTGGAGATTCACCTCTTCGTGGCGATTGTTCATCAGCGATCGTAGAGCACGTCCGGAGGCGGAACCTTGCGCTCCACTCTCACGGTCATCGTCTGGCCTTCCCATGTGCGGACGAGCGGCTGCTTGCGCAGGTGGCCGTAGAGCAGCTCCTCCACCATCTCGATGCAGCGATAGTCCATCAGTTGCGCGTTCGGCTCGAGATGCCGGTAGAGCGGCATCGCCATCTTCCAGGGCCGCGTGAACACGTTCGGATCCTCGATCGTCGCTTCATACCAGATCGCGTCGGGCGTCATCATCCGGTAGCGCTCGACGACATGGAGCGCGTCGCTGTGAAAGTCGCCGGCGCGATCGAACCACGTCTTGTCGATCTGGCTCGTCACGTCCACGACCAGCGTGTCGCCCTCCCAGTGTCCAACCGAATGACCCATCCACGAGTCGTTCGGATACGGTTCCACCTGATCGAGATGGATCGTACGCTGCGCGTTGGCGTACTCGAACACCATCATGATTTTGTTCGTGCCCTGCAGGATCTGGAACGGGTAGGGCATGTACATCGCGCGCGGCACGCCCGGCTGGTAGCACTTGATCTCCGGATCGCGATCGAGCCAATGCTCGAAGTTGTCCTTCTTTTTCTGCAGCGCCTCGGGCTTATACGGAATCACGTCGCCCTCGACGACGCCGACGCCCGGCGGCACGCCGCCGACGGCGCCGAGCGCCAGCACGGGCGCGGCGGGAACCGGCGAGAGTTGATGCACGCCGGTTTGCATGACGCGCGCGGGCATCGCCTCGTGCGTGAGCACATCCCAGTTGGCGCTGTTGTTCGCCTGCCAGATGCCGCTGAAGTCCGGCTTGCCGTTCGCCTGCCGCCTGATGGGCGCAGACGAAGAGGCCGGTACGGGCGCCGAGACGGACGCGCGCTGGGCTGACACGCGTCCAACGATGACCGCCAGCGACATGACGAGGGCCGCGCTGATGATGGCGGTGGCAGAGACGCCGAACCGGATCCGCATGAATGCCTCCGTGCCGGGCCAGGAAACGCGGCTAACAGTTACACCGACGCTCCTGACTCGTCAAGCAAGCTCTCCTAGTTGTCGCCGCCGCCGCCCGTCGCGTTGTCCTGGGTGGCCGGGTCGGGCCCCTTGCCTTCGGCAAACGCTTTTTCCGCCGCGCGCGTGTTCAGCAGCATGCCGAGCAGGCCGTAGTTGCCCTCGTGGCACCCGCCTTCGAGCACGACCGTGGTCTTGTCGTCGGCTCGCTCCAACTCCTGCACCGCGGTCCACGGCCGCATCCACGTCGTCGGGTCTTCGGCCGTGAATTCCACCTGCAGCGTGTTCGCGTCGAGACGACGGAACCGCTGAATCAGATGCAGGTTCTGGCGCGAGCCTCGGAAGTTCGTCTCGTCGCTGAAGTTGGTGACGTCGACGACGAGCGTGTCGCCTTCCCAGTGGCCGATCGCATCGCCGCGATAGAGCTGGATGTTCTTCGGCAGGTGCGGCCGGTTGGTGATCGGAATCACCCATGCGAAGCCCTGTCCCTGTCCGACGTCGTAGTAGACAGACACGGAGTCGGGCGACTGGACGACCTGCATCACGCCGCCGAAGGTGCCTGTGCCCATCGTCACGGGGAGGTTGTCGCCCAGGCAGCGCTCCGGGCCGCCGCGATCCTCGGGGCCGTCGGCGCGGTTGATGCGATCGAGGTTGTAGTCGGGCGACGAATCCTTGCGTCGCGGCGAGATCGGTCCGGGCCGCCCGCCCGAGGTGCCCTGCAGCAGCGCGGCGAGGAACTCCCGTTTGTCCGCGATTCGCTTGGTCGCCTCGGGGGTGTACGCAGGCAGGCGTCCGTTGGGCGGATCGATGATCATCGACGTGCGATAACTGAGCTTGGTCGGCTTGTCGCCGAACCAGAACTCGTTGTAGGCGCGCGCGACATCCTTCTCGGTGCCGACGCCTGACTTGCCGGCAATCTCGCGGCTGTCGCGGCCCGGGCGCTGATTGCGTTGCTGCAAGTCCGCGAGCGCCCTGGCGTGCTCTTCTTCCGTCATCTGCGCCCGCGTACCGTACTGCTGGTTGCGCTCGAGCGGCACCAGCGTATTGGTGTTCCAGAGGCCCTGGAGGTCCGGGGCGCCCCACGCCGTGCGCGGCACCTTCGTCTGCGTCTGGGCGCCGACGAGGATGATGGCCGCCGTCGTGGCGGCGATCGTTGCGAAAACGCGAGCTCTTGTTCTCATGTTCAGTACCTCACCGCTCGTATCGCTTGTCGCCTTCGGGAGTTCTGCGGGTCACGTCGAGCACGATCGTGTCGCCCTCCCAGTGCTTCACCAGCTGGTTCCGGCGCAAGTGCCCGAGGAAGGTCTCCTCGACGAGCTCGACGCAGCGGAAATCCATGAGCGTGGCGTCGTTCTCGAGGCGCCGATAGAGGACCATGCTCATCTTCCACGGACGCGTGTACACATTCGGGTCGGTCAGCGTCACTTCGTAGCGCAGCGCATCGGGCGTAATCGGGGTGAACCGCTCGACCACTTTCAGCGCGTCGCTGTGGAAGTCGCCGGCGCGCGACAGCCACGTGCGGTCGTTGAAGTCCGTCACGTCGACGACCAGCGTGTTGCCGTCCCAGTGGCCGACCGAATGGCCCATCCACATGTCGGCGGGAGGTTTCGGCGCTTCCTGCAGGTAAATCGTGCGGCTCGCGTTCGCATAGGCGAACACCATCTGAATCTTCGAACCGCTCTGCGTGATCTGGAACGGATAGGGCATGTACATGGCGCGGGGGATGCCCGGCATGTAGCATCGGACCTCCGGATCGCGATCGAGCCAGTGCTCGGCGTTCTCGCGTTTCTTCGCCGCGGCCTCGGCGGTATAGGGAATCTCGTTGCCCTCGACGACGCCGGGGCCAGGTGGCACGATGCCGACCGAGCCGAGAGCGACCACCGGCGCCGCAAGTACCGGATGATTGGCGTACACACCCTGCTGCGCGACGGCGGGCTTGACGTCGTGCGCGAGAAGATCCCAGTTCGCGGTGTTCATCGCCTGCCAGACGCCGTTCAGATTCGGCTTCCCTTCTATTCGCGATGGACGCGCAGGCTGACCAGCCTGGGCGGCTTGTCCCGCCGGGCGGATAGTGGTCAGCGCAAAGACGCCAACGACGACGACAATGGCGGCTGCTAGAACGATCGCGCGGGACAATCCGGTTCGCATGGTCCGCTTCTCCACTCGGTGATGGATGCCTGCGATGGCGGCGCGATGATAACGCAGGAAAGCTATGATGGGCTAACCGTGGCGACAATTCTTCAGAGCGTTCCTGCTGGGCAGAAGGTCGGCATCGCCTTTTCCGGCGGGCTCGATACGAGCGCCGCGCTGCACTGGATGCGCGCGAAGGGCGCCATCCCGTACGCCTATACCGCAAACCTCGGCCAGCCTGACGAAACCAATTACGACAGCATTCCAGAGCGCGCGCTCGAGTACGGCGCCGAGCAAGCGCGGCTGATCGACTGCCGCACGCCGCTCGTCTCCGAAGGGCTCGCCGCGCTGCAGGCGGGCGCCTTCCACATCTCCACCGCCGGCGTCCCGTACTTCAACACCACGCCCATCGGCCGCGCCGTGACCGGCACGATGCTCGTCGTCGCGATGAAGGAAGACGACGTGAACATCTGGGGCGATGGAAGCACGTTCAAGGGAAACGACATCGAGCGGTTTTACCGCTACGGGTTGCTCGCCAATCCGAATCTGAAAATCTACAAGCCGTGGCTGGACCAGCAGTTCATCGACGAGCTCGGCGGCCGAAAAGAGATGTCGGAGTACATGGCGCGCGCGGGGCTCGCCTACAAGATGAGCGCCGAGAAGGCGTACTCCACCGACTCCAATCTGCTCGGCGCGACGCACGAAGCGAAGGACCTCGAGTTCCTCAACAAGGGCATCAAGATCGTCGAGCCGATCATGGGGGCCGCGTTCTGGAAAGAGAGCGTCGCGATCAAACCCGAGGAGGTGACGATTCGGTTCGAAGAGGGCCAGCCCGTCGCACTGAACGGGATGACGTTCAGCGATCCCGTCAGCCTGATGCTCGAGGCCAACACCATTGGCGGCCGCCACGGCCTCGGCATGAGCGATCAGATCGAGAACCGCATCATCGAGGCCAAGAGCCGCGGGATCTATGAAGCGCCGGGCATGGCGCTGCTCTTCATCGCGTACGAGCGCCTCGTGACCGGCATCCACAACGAGGACACCATCGAGCAATACCGCGACAATGGGCGGAAGCTCGGACGCCTTCTCTATCAGGGCCGATGGTTCGACTCGCAGGCCATGATGCTTCGGGAGGAGGCGCAACGCTGGGTGGCGCGGCTCGTCACCGGCCAGGTCACCGTGGAGCTGCGACGCGGCAATGACTACTCGATCGTCGATACGACGAGCCCCAACCTGACGTACAAACCCGAGCGTCTCACCATGGAGAAGGGCGAGGCGTTCTTCACGCCGCAGGATCGCATCGGGCAGCTGACGATGAGGAACCTGGATATCACCGACACGCGCGAGAAGCTGTTCACGTACGCGAAAGCCGGTGTGCTCGCGCCCTCCGTCGGGAAAGAGCTGCCTCACCCAGCCGACGCAACGGAGAAAAAGAAGTGAAGCTGACCGTCATCCTCGCCAGCGTCCGCGACGGACGCGGGGGAGAAGCCATTGCCCGGTGGTTCATCACGCGCGCGAAGGAGCACGCGAAGTTCGACGTGGAGCTCGCGGATCTCAAGGAGTTGAACCTGCCGATCCTCGACGAGCCTCACCACCCGCGCCTCAAGAAGTACGTCCACGACTCGACGAAGCGGTGGAGCGAGATTGTCGGCGGCTCCGACGCGTTCGTGTTCGTCACGCCGGAATACAACTACACCATCCCACCCGCGCTGGTGAATGCGCTCGACACCGTCTACCACGAGTGGACGTACAAGCCCGTCGCGTTTGTGAGCTACGGCGGTATATCGGGCGGCATGCGAGCCGTGCAGACCGAAAAGCTGATGGTCACCGGCTTCAAGATGATGCCGATGGTCGAGGCTGTGAACATCCCGTTGTACACGCAGCTCGTCGAGAACGGCGTGTTCAAGAGCAACGAGACGCACGACAAGGCCGTCCCTGTCATGCTCGACGAGCTCCTCCGGTGGAGCGAGGCGCTAAAGACTCTGCGCAGCTAAAAGCAGCGAGCGGCTTTGTTCGACGGATCGGCGGTCGTGCCGCCCGGCTTGTCGCGATACCGTTCGTGGCACTGCAGGCACGCATCCGCGAGGTCGTTGCTGACGTCGTTCACCGCTTCCTGGCTTCTCGACTGGGAGGCCTTGTAGGCGGCCTTCCCCACATCGATCAGCTGCTGCGTGAACTTCTTCCAGTCGTCGCGATCCACCGGCACGGCACGGCCGTTCTCGCATCGTCTGCCTGGCACCAGCAGCAGCGGCGCCGCATCCGCGATGCTCAGCGCCGCGTAGTCGACGACCTCCCACGGCGAATAGATGCCCGCGCCCCACTGCGCCCACGAGAAGTTATCGTTCGCGCCGGGTTCGTACGGTTTGCCGTCTTTCTTCTCACCGGGATCGTGCCCCTGCACTTCGAAGATCAGATTCGAGCTCGGGAAGAAAATGCCGCGCATCAGCTGCGCGAGGTTTGCGGTCGGCGGGAACGCAGGCGTGTCGTGCGAGGCGGCGGGCGCCACCGGAGCCGATTTCGCGGCCGTCGCGGCGCCGGCGCGCGTGATGAATGCCGCGAGATCGCTCGCCTGCGCCGCCGTCAGCGACCCAGGGTCGTCCTGCGGCATCGTCTTTTGAATCTTGTTCAGCAGGTCTGCCGCATTCGCGTACGTGCTGGCAAACGTATCGCCCGTCAGCGGGGGTCCGACCAGGCCCTGCAGCGCATCGCCATGGCAGGAGGCGCAGCGCTCCTTGAACAGTTCCTGACCGCGTGCGGGGTCGCCGCCGCTTTGCGCGTGCACCGCGACCGACAACAGACCACCGAGCGCGAGGGTCGCGGTAAGGCGAGTCAGCATGAGCGGGATGGTAACACCGACGATGGCGCCGGTGAGAGCATCGATCGAGTAGTGATACCGGCCGGTCACCGAGCCGATGAGAATGCCCGCGGCGAGGATCAGGAATCCGATCCCGGCGCGCGGCGCCCCCGGCATCACGCATAACGCGGCCGCGATCGCAACGGCGAC
>Ga0075434_100003261_pt1 | contig 14504 bp, 14 predicted proteins | sample RhiMethybrSRZTD3_FD_75298 | JGI IMG/M metagenome (GOLD analysis project Ga0075434, IMG submission 75298) | Populus rhizosphere microbial communities from Tennessee, USA - Rhizosphere MetaG P. TD hybrid SRZTD3 | ecosystem: Host-associated > Plants > Roots > Rhizosphere > Soil | place: USA... | reverse complement strand
CAGCTCGATCGTTCTCACCAAGGCGAGCGGCGGTCCGGCAGGTTGAATGACTGCAAGCAGCAACAGCGCGGCAATCGCGAATCGCATACCGTCCCACCTTTCGCAAGCTTTACGCAATCGATGCGCGAACGTCATTTCGCGATTCCACCATTATCGGCATGGCTTATTCAGTGATCCTCTGGTGCGGCTGCACGGTTGACGTGTCGTGCGATGCTACGACCGGAATCGCTCAATCGCGGATCATAGGACGGCGCGGGACCGTATGCACGGTCAGGCGCCATGAAGTGGGCACTCGCGTATGGCTGTGGGAACTTCTCCCGGACAGCTCCAGGCGTCTGCGGGCTGGTTGGCCTGCAGCGGGGAGCGTGCTTGCCGGGGAATCCGGCGAGCCATCCGATCGGCAGGTTGTCTGGCGCCTCCGGCGGGGCAATGACCTCGCGTGGTGCGTCCTGCAACCGGTCGGCGACCGTGTGGAGCTCCATATCACGATGGCGCACGACGTCGTGATGTCACAGCGGTGTAACGGTCTCGCGCAGGCATCCGCCACTTCGACCCTCTGGCGCTCAGCGCTGGTTGAGCGTGGCTGGGTTGACGCGCACGTTCCGGCCGTAAAGCCGAAGCCCGACCGCCGCGCGCTGGACCGGGGTTCATTCGAACAGGACGAGCGCTTCAGTCGTTTCTCTTGAGCAGTCGCTCTGTAATCGTGACCAGATCGGCCAGCCACACCGGCTTGAAGTGCAGGTCCACATCCAGCTCCGTCAATTCCGGCAGGAGCGTCTCGCGAGCGTAATAGTCGCCTGTGATGACCGCGATGGGTGTGGGGCGCCCGGTCTCCTGCGCGCGCAACCGCCGAATGAACGCGAGACCATCCATCCCGGGCATGCGGAGATCCACGAGGATTGCATCGGGGCGAGAGCTCTGAATTTCGCGAAAGGCCGTCTCGGCGTCGGGCGCGGTTACCACGTCGTACCCTTCGAGGCGAAGCATCCGGCCGAGCGTATCGATGACGCTCGCGTCGTCGTCGACAATGAGCACAAGCGCCACCGATGATCATTTCAGCCGATATCGGAGCCGCTGCCTATCCGTAAAAGCGCTTAGAGCCTCTTAAGCAGTCAGTGTGTGTGCGCGACAGGTCACCGAACCGTAATCGTTCCCATCAGGATCTGGCCGCTGCCCTCTGACGCTGGATCGTGATACCCGCAGGTCTTGGCTTCAGTGAAGACTCCTGTCATCTTCGACTGACCAGGGACGAGCGTCCCGACTTCGTTGATCGGCGGACAGTCTGCATGACTGATCAGCGGATTCGACGCCACCGAGTGCAGCCTGTCGTCGATGTTCTCGAACTGCGCGCGTCCGCCGACGGCAACGACAGCATCCTTCGGTTTGAAACCACTCGAGGTGACGCTGATCGTGATTTGGCTCGGAGTCGAATCCGACGGCGCCGGGGCGCCAGCGGTGCCTCCCCCTGCGCCGCAGCCGATCGATGCGAGTGCCATCACGACGGCAGCGGCGAGACAGACTGCACGACCAACCCTTTCGATTTCTGCCCGGGACGTACGGGCCATGTAAACCATTTCTACAAGAATGCCTAAAAAGAGGCGTTCCCGCGAGAAAATGGACGGCAGCCGAATTGCTGACTGCCGCGACGATGATCATCAGGTCTTCCCTTCCCCGGCCCGTACTCTGCGCGGCCGTGTGGCTCGCCTGCACCGCCCCTGCGCAGGCGCAAACGCACGACCATCCGGCAATGCAGGAAGCGGACGGATCGTGGAATGTCACCTGGGACGCGCGCGCGTTCGCCGGCTGGAACTATCAGGAGCGCAAATTCCGCGATTTTCAGCGCGTGGAGTCGCAGAACTGGTTCATGGCGCAGGCCGAGCGCTCGACCGGCAAGGGCCGCTTCCTCGCGACGGGGATGTTCTCCCTGGAACCGTTCACGATCCAGCCGCTGGGGTCTCCGGAAGTCTTTCAAACGGGAGAGACGTATCAGCGCGCGCCGCTCATCGACTATCAGCATCCGCACGATCTCTTCATGGGCCTCGGGATCGCGTATCGGAGGACCGCGGGCGCGTGGAAGCCGTTCTGGGGAATCGATGCGGTCGGTGCGCCTGCGCTCGGTCCGCAGCCCTTCATGCACCGCGCGTCAGCTGAAACGAATCCAACTGTTCCGCTCGCGCATCACATGCTCGACGCGACCCACACGACACCTGGGGTCGTCACGCTGGGGCTCCAACGGGGGTCCGGATCGATCGCAGGATCGTGGTTCCGAGGACTCGAGCCCGACGAGAATCGCAAGGACATCGATTTCGGCGCGCTCGATTCCTGGTCGCTGCAGGGGCGATGGCGCCGTGGGCCCTGGGACGCGCAGGTCAGCGGCGCGCAGCTGACGACGCCGGAGTGGATCGACCCGTTCAACAACGTCACGCGACTCACCGCGTCGATCGCATTCACCGATCCCGGCGGACGCCTCGCGATGACTCTGGCATGGGGGCAGAATCGCGAGGTGCACGGGAATCTCGACGGCTACCTTTTCGAGGCGGTGCTCAGACAGCATCAGGGGCGCGCGTGGTATGGGCGGGCCGAGCTCGTCGCGAAGGACATCCTCGGAGCCGGCGGGCGGCATCCTCGCGGCTTCACCCATTTTCATCCGCTGTCCCGCGTCGGCGCGTTCACCGGCGGGTATCTGTTCGACCTCTCGGCGACACGCGCCGGCCTGCTGTCGGTCGGCGGCGACGCGACGGTCTACTACGTCGCGCAAAACCTGCTCGACAATTACGGAGCGCCTGCGTCGTTCCACGTGTTCCTGCGCTACGAACCGACGCGGACGCGGCGACAGCCGCCCATGCATCACTGACGGCTCAGAACGTCAGCCGCACGCCGACCTGAAACGCGCGTGGATCCGAAACGCCGGTGATTTGATTGAACGTCGACAGCGGGCTGGCCGGGTACGGTCCGCTTCCGAAGTTCGCGTTGCGGGTCAGCGCGTTCAGGTGATTCGTCAGGTTGAAACCCTCGACCATCCCTTCGAGCCTGATGTGACGCGCGAACTGGAACATGCGATTGAGCCGCACGTTCAGGCTGAAGAAGTCGGCGCCGATACCCGAGTTGCGCGGGATCAGACCGGCGGTCCTCACGTCGAAGTTCGCGCTGGCCGGCGTGCCATTCGCGAATGGTCGTCCGGTCGCCCCTTGAAGGCTGCTGACGCCCGAGGTGATGTTGAACGGCAGCGCCGAATAGTATTGCAGCATGCCGCTCAACTGAAATCCGTACGTGACGCGCTGCCAGGCCGTCGTCGCGCCCGACATCGGTGTATTCAGTGCGCCGGTGAGGACAAGGCGGTGCCGCTGATCGTCGTCCGATCGCGCCCAGTCGCGCATCACGTTCGATGGATCGATCGGTGAGCTGAAGAACGCCTCGCCGACGTCGTTCATCGCCTTCGAAAGCGTGTAGCTCACGCGCACGTTTGCCCAGGGCGCCGGGCGCTCCACGAACGAGACGTGCAGCCCGTGATAGCTCGATTCTCCGGCTGAGGAGTACTGATTGTTGTTTCTGTACGACGGATTCGGGCGACACCCGCTATTCGTACCGGCGGCCACGCAGGTTGCGACGTTCTGGTTGATCTGCATCAAAAGGCCGACGCCGCGCATGTACTGATAACCGACGCCGACGGTGCCGCGCGCGCCGGCGGATCGCTCGACCTCGATGCTCGCCTGCTTCGAGTACGCGTTCTGCAGCCGTCTGTCCATTGTCGTGAAGTCCACGAGCGTGGTGGTCAGGATTCGCGCAGGCAGAATGTCTGGAAACGCCGGAGCGCCCGCCTGCGTTGGAATCAGTCCCGACACGCTCGGCTGGTGCAGTTGATTCAAATCCGTCGTGTTGCCCGCGGAAAGGATCGCGTTCGCGACCGCGCGGAGCGGCACGCGATCGAAGAACAGTCCGGCGCTGCCGCGGACGAGCAGATCTCGCGACGGGGATGGAGACCAGACGAACCCGAGCCGCGGCGAGATGTTGTTGGTGTCGGTGTTCACCGTTTCCAGGAACTGGAGGTCGTAGCGGAGACCGGCGTTCAGCGTCAGTTCCGATCCGACCCTCCACTCGTCCTGCGCGTAGACGCCGACGTTCGGATTCTTCTGCGTCACGACGGGATCGCCGAACGTCTGCGTGAACCCGCTGTAATTCCCCACGAGAAAGCTGCCCAGCGTCGAGAACGTGTAACTGCCGCGGCTCGACCGAGGATATGTAATGCGGTCGCCGTTGACGACGAGGTCAGCTCCTGCGCGCAGCGCGTGCGAGCCGGCCTGACGTGAGAGGTTGTCGACGAACTGGAACATCCGGTTGACACGCCGCGTCGGGGAACCCGACAGCGTCCCGAACGCCGCCACACCGGCGATGCTGACGGCCGGCCCGACGGCGTCGGTTGGCGGCGCCTCGAGATCGCCGTAGGCGATCTGCAGTCTGGTCTCGTTGACGATCCTCGGCGAAATCGTCCACGTATTCCCGATCGCCAGCGAGTGGTCGATGTCGTCGAGGCCGGCGGACGCGGTCGCGGCGTTCAGCGCGCCTGCACCGCGCGAGTTGCTGGAGGTGACGCGATACAGGCTGTAGCGTGCCGACAGTTGATCGGAGCCGCTGACGCGATGATCGATCTTCCCCAGCACGTTGGTACTGTGGACCGGGTTCGGATATTCGCCCGTCGCGATCGCAGATCCCGGGTATCCAACCGCGGCGAGCCGCGCATTGATGATCGGCACATTCTCCGGAAGGATCGTGACGAGCCCGAACTGATCGAGCAAACGCTGCTCGACGTTCGAGAAGTAGAACGTGCGATCGCGCCGCAGCGGGCCGCCGATGCTTCCGCCGAACTGATGCTGGTTCATCGGAAGCGTCTTCCCCGACAACGGGTTCGCGCTGTTGAGCGCAGCGTCTCTGACGAAGTCGTACATCGCGCCGCGGACGGTGTTCGTCCCGCTCTTCGTGACGATGCTGATGTAGCCGCCGAGCGCGCGGCCGAGCTCCGCCTGCGCGCCCGACGTCACGACCTGGAACTGATCGACCGCGTCGACGGCGAACGGAATGCCGCTGAGTCCGGCGGCGTCATCGTTGGCGGACACGCCGTCGACAATGAAGTTGTTCGAGAGGTTGCGCTGGCTGGCAATCGAGATGCCCTGTCCTGGCACGGCGGACGTTTCCGCAAAGAGCTGGGTACTGCCGATGTTGGTCGGCGACACACCGGGAATCAAGAGTGCGAGATCGAGAAAGTTCCTGCCGTTCATCGGCAGGGTGCGGATTTCGGTATCCGGGACGGTGCCGGCGATCTGGCTCCGGGCGGTCTCCAGGGTCACTGAGTCCGCACTGACAGTGACCGTCGCATCAACCGCCGCGACCGTAAGCGACAGGGGAATGTCGAAGGCGGCGCCGACCGTCAGGGTGACCGTCCGAGTGAGATCCGCAAAGCCTGACATGCGAACCTTCAGCTCGTACGGACCGACTTTCAGGTACGGAAACCGGAACCGTCCCGTCGTATCGGTGACGGTTTCCGCCGTCACGTTCGTGTCGACATGGCGAGCCGTCACGCGCGCGCCGGCAACGACCGCGCCTTGCGGGTCGGTCACGCGACCGCTCACACTTGCATAATCAACCGACTGCTGCGCGCCAACTGCAGGTGCGAATGCAAGCACGACGCACGCGACAGCGGCCAACCGGGACCACTGCACCAGACACCTCCTCGCAACTGATCAAGACATCGTCGGAACGCGGAGCCAGTCTTCGCCAAGGCTTCGCCGGCGTGTCGACGGTTACAAAGTCGCGAGGTTGGGGCGTGGAGGCGGAGCGTCGGGCGTCGGAAACTGAGAGAGTGGCTGAGTGTGAGTGACAGAGAGCAGAGCGGCTGACGAAGAGTCAGCGACGCCGATTACGTCCTGCAGGACACCGATGTTGGAGAGCGCCACGAACAGCGCCGCGGCCTGACCGCCGCACGCCGCGCGCATCGCGCAATCCGAGCGCGGCGTCGTGTGCTCGGGAGCAGCCGCGTGGTGGTGGGCGCTCGCCTGCAGGCCATGCATCGGGCATGGAGCAGCGCCGGCCGACATCTCGGAAGCGTGCGTGCCAAGACAGCACCACGGGACGACCAGGACGGACAGGGACAGCGCCTGGCAGACGACCCAGCCGGCCGCGAGCCCCCGTAAATGCTGGCGTACACTCCCCATCTGTTACACAGCTTAGCGAAAGGTCCGTCTGCAGTCCAACGCACACTTGATGCCAAGGATGCGCGGGCAAAAGCGCGGGAAATCCGGAATACGGCCGCCGGGACGCAGCGCGAAAGGTAAATACTTACGCCGATTCGAAGCTATTCGACGATGATGCGGCCCTTGAAAATGGGATCGGTCTCATTCGTGTGGTCGTGAAAGCCGCACGTCCGCCGCACCGTCAGAACGCCCGTGGACCCCTGCTGGCCGGGATTCAGGAACCCAACGTCGTTGATCGACGGGCAATCGGTATGGACCTGAATCGGATCTGAGCTCATGGCGTGCGGGCGCGCGTCATTATTGAGGAAGGTCACGCGGCCGCCGCTCGCAATCCTCACTTCGACAGGGCTCACGCCCGAGGAGGTGATCGTCACGGTCGCCGCCGGGTTGGGCGAGGGGGACATCGAGCTGCCGCACCCCATCGCGATCGCCAGCCAGCCCGCGACCCCACACACGCGAAGAGCGCCCACGGTCTGATTATCGATCGTCAGCCGACTCCAGGGCGAGCTGTTCACGCTCGATCAGATCAACGACCCGGCGTCGAATGTCATCGCGAATCTGGCGCACCGCCTCGATCGGCTGCCCCTTTGGATCCTGCAGCGGCCAGTCCTCGACCCGGGCACCAGGCACAAAGGGGCACCTGTCGCCACAGCCCATCGTCACGAGGACCTGCGCCTGCCCCGCGAGCTCCGGCGTGAGTTGCTGCGGCGTCAGGCCCTCGAGCTCGGTTCCGATCTCTCGCATCGCGGCGACGACCTCGGGATGGACGCGCGGCCCCGGGTCCGTGCCTGCCGAAATCGCGCGCGCCAGCCGTGGGTCCGCGAGCGTGTTGAACAACGCGGCGGCCATCTGCGAACGCCCCGCGTTGTGCACGCACGCAAACAGGATCGTCTTCACCCTGAGCCCTAAGCCTTCCGTGCCCTGACGAACGCGCTCGCAAACTTGCCTTCGACTGCAGGGGCGATCGCATCCACGTCGAGCCCAGCGCTCGCCAGGAAGTCGCGCGCGTCGTTCACGTCGTACACACGCCAGGCGTCGATCTCGATGCCACTGAATCCCGCCTCTGCGAGGAGCGCACGGTACTCACGCTCCTGCAACGCGCCGGCGACGCATCCAACCCAGAGCTCGATGTTTCGACGGATCTCCGAGGGGACCTCTCCGCGCACGACGACGTCAGAGACCGCGAACCGCCCGCCGGACTTCAGCACACGGAATGCTTCGCGCAGCACCTGCCCTTTGTCGGACGACAAATTAATCACGCAGTTCGAGATGACCACGTCGACCGAGTCGTCCGGCAGCGGGATGTGCTCGATCTCCCCTTTGAGGAACTCGACGTTCGTCGCGCCAGCCTTCCGCTGGTTTTCGCGTGCGAGCGACAGCATGTCGTCGGTCATGTCGAGCCCGTAGACCTTCCCGCCCGGCCCGACACGCCGCGCCGAGAGCAGCACGTCGATGCCGCCGCCGGAGCCCAAGTCGAGCACGGTCTCCCCCTCGCGAAGATCGATGAGCGCCGTCGGATTCCCGCACCCGAGCGATGCCGCCACGGCTTCGGCGGGCAGCGCGCTGGTCTCGTCGGCGCCGTACAGGTTCGAGGTGATTGGATCGGAGCAGCCGCACCCCGTGCCGCAACAGCCAGTCTTGTCGCCTTCGGTCGCGGCCCGGCGCGCCGCCTCGCCGTACTTCTGTTGAATGACGTCCCGCAGCTCGCTCACGGCACCCTCCTGTTATATTCGCTAATGCGAATATCGATCGAGCATGCTATATTTGTCAAGGCGAATATGGATCGACGGCTTGTCATAATGGAAACGCTCTTCAAGGCGCTGGCGGACCGTACGCGGCTGCGGATCCTCGGCCTGCTCGGCGGCGGGGAAATCTGCGTCTGCCACATCCACGAAAGCCTGAATCTCCCCCAGCCGACCGTGTCCCGGCATCTCGCGTACCTCAGACGCGCCGGGCTGGTGGTTGGCCGCAAAGAGGGCCTCTGGGTGCACTATCGGCTGGCGGACCTGGCCGATCCTGTTGCCGCGACAGTCCTGGACGCCGCGACGCATGCCGTGGGACATCTGGAGACGACGACGAAAGACGCGCGGCGGCTGACGGCTCGGCAACCTTCTGCCGCGCCACCGCCGCCGCGTCGTCCGCTCCGGCCGTGCTGCACGGCCGGCAGTTGCTAGTACTTTCGGCGGCTCACGGTGGTCATCTTGATCGTGCTGGAGCTCCTGTTGCTGATGCACTGACGCCGGCGGTCAGATGAGCGGAGAGGCGAGTCGCATCACGGAATCGACGAGCCGGCTCGACGTCGTCTGCGCATCGTACCTCTCCGCACTGAACGCCACACAGTGTTCCAGATCGGCGAGGAAGTCTGATTCGAGTTCCCGCGTCACCGACTCGTCGTAGACGACGAGATTCGTCTCGTAATTGATCGAAAAACTGCGGATGTCGATGTTGGCCGATCCGATTGAGCATATCCGCGAATCGACGCAAATCGTCTTCGAGTGAAAATACGCTCCCTGGTACAAGAGGACGTGAACTCCCGCGCGCGCCAGATCGGCCGCATAGGTCATCCCCGCGCGGTACGCCGGAGACAGCTCGCCGCCGCCTGGCGCGATCATGACGCGAACATCCACGCCGGCGAGCGCGGCGGTCGTCATCGCTTCGGCGACGCTGGTGTCCAGGATCAAGAATGGTGATTGCAGATACACATGATCGCGAGCGAGCGCAATCATCGCGAGGTACGCCTGCCGAATCGTCTCCCAGCGTGAGTCTGGACCGGCGCTGACAACCTGGATTGGCACGCCTTCGGCGCTCGGCTGCGCTTCCCGGAAGTAGCGCGAATCGAACAGGTTCTCGGCCGTCGCGTTGTACCACATGGTAGCGAAGACTGACTGGAGAATCGTGGCTGCCTCGCCGGTGACGCGTGCGTGTGTGTCGCGCCAGCCGGTGAACCCCTTCGGTCCGGTCAGGTGCTTCTCCGTCATGTTCAACCCGCCTGAGTAGCCGATCGTGCCGTCAAGGATCGCGAGCTTGCGATGGCTGCGATAGCTGAGGGTGTGCAACTGATACAGGCTCGAGAACGGCTCCATCTTGATTCCGTCACGGCGCAGCCGCTGCACATAGTCGCGACTCAACATGAAGTAGCTTCCAACCGGATCGTAGAGAATCCGGACCTCCACCCCGTTACGGACTCGGTCGCGCAGAAGGTCGGCGACTGTTTGCGTGAAGCGGTCGGCCGCCCATTCGTAGTAGACGAGGTGAACTGAGTGGGACGCCTTGCGAATGTCCCCGAGAAGCCTGGGGTATTTCTCGGTGGCGTTCTGGAGGATCTCGATCTGGTTCCCCGTCGTGAGCGGCGCGCGTCCAGAGGCCCACAACATCGCTGCCAGCCGCCCGAACTTTCCGTGGCCGCGGGCAAGCTCCTCGATCTTGCGGGGTTGCGCCGCCACGACCCTCGCCGCGCGATCGGCCAGCGTCGATTGCTCGAGGAGCTTCGCCGTCGTCCGGTGACGGCTGAAGGCATACTGTCCTCGCCCGAACATGATGTAGGTGAGGAACGCGCCCGGCGGAAACAGCACGAACGCCAGCACCCATGCGAAGGTCGACTGAGGGCTTCGATTCTGGAGGGCGATCGCCGCCGTTACCATCGAGACATACACGACAACCACCGTCATGACGATCGCAAGTATCTGAATCGAACTGGACATGACGGGGGTCTCTTTCTTAACCTGCCCTGGTCGCGACCGGTCGTTCATCGGACCGTCCGCGGTCGTCAACAGCGCGGGCCCGAAGATTATCAAGGATCTGCGGCGCTTCAAGTCATCTCGTTCATGAACAGCGGACGACCGGGAGGAGCGACAGCGATGATCAGGACACTGGCAAGCGTCAGCATGGCTGTGATGTGCGCCTTCGTGGTGCGAGGTGAGGGCGTCGACGACCAGCTGTCCGCTCTCTTTGCGCAGCTAGGGCTGAACGCACAGCAGACGGCCTCGATAGATTCCGGCCACCCAGTCGCAAGAGTGCTGTCGTGGGGAAGTTCCTCGGAGGTCTTTGTGTTCGGCGCGGTACACGTCAATGGCTCGCCGGAGACGTACCTGAAGCTTGCGCGCAACGTCGGTCGGCTGTCCGGAACGCCGGGATATCTCGCGATTGGCGAACTTCCCGCGACACCGACGGCCTCGGATCTCAGCGGACTCACGATTGATCCCGACGACCTCAAAGCCCTCAAATCATGCCGTGAAGGATCATGCGACGTGCAGCTGCCGACCTCGTCCATCACGGCGTTTCAAAATGCCGTCGACTGGGGAAAACCGGATGCAGCGGGCCAGGCGAACGGTCTCGCGCGCGGGATGATTCTCGACCTGATTCGTGCGTATCGCCGCGGGGGAAATACAGCACTCGGCGATTACCGCGACAAGCAGCACCCCGCGCGTGTCGCCCAGCAATTCGAGACGATGGTCGGACGATCCGCGACGCTACCGGACGTGCTTCCCGAGTTGCGCCAGTACCTCCTCAAGTATCCGGACGTCGATCTGCAAGGTACGGAGAGCTTCTTTTACTGGGAGAAGGTGGATTTCGGGATGAAGCCGACTGTCCGAGTCAATCACGGAGTCGTCTATCGCGTCGCAGATCAGCAGCGCCCGATCTCGGCTGTCGCGATCAAGCAGCTGTATGCCAGCCACTACTTTCATACCGCGCTCGATGTGTCAGTTTGTGTCCCCGACACGAAGGCCCAGCGTCGTGGCTTTTATCTCCTGACGCTCAAGAGCTCGGAACAGGACGGCCTGACAGGCGTCAGAGGATCCATTCTGCGGAAAGTTGTCGTCGACAAGACGCGTTCATCACTTGAAAAGGGGCTCGCGCTGATCAAGGACAGCGTCGAGACGACGCAAACGCCTTTGCGGTGACCGGCTCGCGTCCTGTCTGTCACGAGCCGGGAGAGATCCGATGGAGTCGCCGTCGCGACGCCTTGCGTGTGCAGAAACGTGGGCAGGTAACAAGGACACTGCCAGTCTGGTGGAAATGCCAGGTTTGACTGCCTGGGTGTATTCCGTGTCCGCCGGGCCGGATCGCGTGGGAGGCGATGTTCACTACCTGTCACTCTGTCCGAGTTGCATCGTCTCGCGGATCGCGCTCGCCGACGTCAGCGGCCACGGGCCGACGGTAGCGGCGCTCGGCGAAAAGCTCCAGGAGCTCATGCAGGTGTACCTCCGCGACCTGGAGCAGATCGCACTAATGCGCGATCTGAATCAGGCCCTCCGAGAAGATTTTGGCGACGGTCACTACGCGACGATGGTGGCAGTCGGGTGGCACGGCCGTCGGGGTCTGATGGTCATGACGAACGCAGGACATCCTCCACCTCTTTGGTATCGTGCGTCGCGTGATGAGTGGAGCTGGCTTGAATCGTTACAAGCAAGCGAACGAGGACGCCTGGTGGGTGTGCCGCTCGGCCTCCTCCCTGACGTCACCTATGATCGGCTGGTCGTCAAACCGCAATCGGGCGACGTCGTGCTGCTCTATAGCGACGGCATCTCCGAAGTGACGAATCCAGCTGGAACCGAGCTCGGTCGGGATGGGCTGCTCGATCTTCTCCGCGCCGCTGACTTGAGCTCGCCCGAGGCGTTGGGCACCCGACTGATGTCGGCGCTCGGCGACTTTCGCGGAGACGGAGAACCTCAAGACGATCAGACGATCATCATCATGAGAAGGAACGACGTCTAATCGCGAGCATCCCATGATGAGAGTCCCTCTGGTACTGCTGTGCCTCGGTGTGGTTGCGGCTTCATGTGTCGCAAGTGCCGCGAGCAACCTGCCATCGTTGCGGGCGGAGCGCTGGGTCAATTCGCCGCCGCTCACCGCCGAGGCGTTGCGCGGGAAAGTCGTGCTCGTGGATTTCTGGGAGTACACGTGCGTCAACTGGATTCGCACGGCCCCTTACGTCAAGGCCTGGAATCGCGCGTACGCGCCGCTCGGGTTGGTGGTTGTCGGCGTGCACGCGCCGGAGTTCGAGTTCGGCAAGGACGCCGGCAACATCGACCGCGGAATTCGTGACCATGGCGTGACCTATCCCATCGCGATCGACAACGACTTCGTCATTTGGCGCGCGTTCGGGAACGACGCGTGGCCGGCAAAATACCTCTTCGACGATCGAGGACGCCTGGTGCGGCGCTGGATCGGCGAAGGCAGCTACGACGAAATCGAGCGCGAGATCCGGCGCTTGTTAGTCGCAGCCCACCCCGCGAGCCTCTTGCCGGCGGTGAGCGAACTCGCATCGACATTCGCGAAGACGCGCCAACCTTCCTACGCTGGCATCACGAACGAGACCTACATCGGCGCTGAGCGACGGGTGCCCGGTGCAGTGACCTTGAAGGGAGACTGGCACACGGACCGTCAATACGTCGAACTCAAGAAGGGCGGCGGGGAGATCGTCGTTCCATTTGTAGCGGGCGAGGTGAACCTCGTCATGCAACCCGGGCCGTCAGGACGTGCCGCCGTCACCGTCCTGCTCGATGGAAAGCCGGTTGGCGACGCGCGGGGAATGGACGTCGGCACGGACGGAATCGCACGCGTCGATCACTCAGGCATGATCCGCCTCGTCGCCGGAGCGCCACCACGACGACACGTCCTGACACTGTCCTCGAGCGACGTCGGGCTGCGCGCATATGTGTTCACGTTCGGTCCGTGAGAAACTCGAGTTCTCCGTTCCTCATCCGTCGGTTCCGAATCCGGGTCGTGGTTCTAGAGCCCATGGACCGGATAGGCGTGATGTGTTGTGGACCCGCCGTAAGCGTCCCAGCGTCTCTTCATCGCGACAGCGCTATCGGTGCTGGAGCGCCGGCTGGCCGAGCCACTCGTCGAACCGGATGTCGCCAAGTCGCGCCTCTCCCCAAGGCACCAACGAACGTTCATCGAGTTCCGCACCGAAGTACCGCGCGTGCGGATCGGCCACAACCTCGCGGGGGTCCCTGTAAGCGGTGAGGCCCTGACGGATCAGGTCGTCGAAACGGAACTGTTCTGGACCGGCCACTTCAACGGTGCCGTTCACTGGGGCGCCGACGGCGACCCTGCCGACCGCTTTCGCGACGTCATCAGCCGCCATCGGCTGAAAGAGCACCGGTGGCAGTCGGACCGTCGTTCCGACGGTGGCCTCATCGGCGATGCGCTTCACGAATTCGAAGAACTGCGTCGCATGAACGATCGAGTACGGGATCCCGCCACCCTTGATCAACGTCTCTTGAGCGTTCTTCGCGCGGAGGTACGGACTGTCGGGTATCCGCTCGGTCCCCACCACTGATAGGGCGACGAAGTGCGTCACACCGGCTGCTCCCGCGTACTTGAGAAGGTTGCGCGTCGATGTCGTGAAGAAATCCATAACCGCCTTCTCTTCGAAAGACGGAGAGTTCGACACGTCGACGACGACGGACGCGTTCTGAAGAACGTCCGCGAGTCCTTCACCAGTGAGCGTGTTGACGCCTGTGTCGGGCGATGCCGGCACGGCTTCGTGGCCGTGTTCCCTCAGCTGGGTCACGAGCTTCGATCCGATGAGTCCGGTTCCGCCGATGATGACGAGTTTCAGTGATCGAATTGTGGTTTCCTGCGCTTGGCTCTCCATGGCGTTCCTCCAACCGCGGTTGCGATGATTCCGAGCCTGCCGTGGCCCGCTTCCACGAGCCATTGACCGGATACGGAGCTGGGTTGTGACGTCATGCTGCGGCCGCGTGGGCCGAGAGCGCAACGACGTCCGACGCAAGGACAACTTCGAGGCCGTCGACATCGCCGTGCTGGGCTGCGGCGATGAAGGAATCGAGAAGAAGTCTTTGCTCGGTCGAACTCGCGGGCAGCCTTCGGCCACTGGCGACGTGCTGCCGCGCGCGAGTCATTACTTGCCGTGCGTTGGCCTCTTCAAGCCGGAGGACGTTCGCAATGTCGCGGTAGGAATAGTCGAACGCCTCCCGAAGGATGTACGCGGCTCGTTCCGTGGGCGACAGCCTCTCGAGCAAGAGCTGGATTGCCGCCTCCAGCCCTTTGTCTCGTTCCGTTCGCAACCCCGGGTCGGCGCTCGTGTCGACTGGTTCCGGCAACCGCGGCCCGACGTACGTTTCTCGACGCGAGCGTGCCGACTGCATGACGTTGATCGCCAATCGTGTCGCAGTCGTCGTCAGGAACGCGGCGGCATCGCGAACCGAACTGCGGTCCGCCCTCTGCCAACGTACCCAGACGTCCTGCAGAATGTCCTCTGCCTCTGCGGCGCTGCCCAGCATCCGG
>Ga0075434_100003260_pt1 | contig 14505 bp, 14 predicted proteins | sample RhiMethybrSRZTD3_FD_75298 | JGI IMG/M metagenome (GOLD analysis project Ga0075434, IMG submission 75298) | Populus rhizosphere microbial communities from Tennessee, USA - Rhizosphere MetaG P. TD hybrid SRZTD3 | ecosystem: Host-associated > Plants > Roots > Rhizosphere > Soil | place: USA... | reverse complement strand
CACCACCTTGGCTTGATCCTGACGTCCCATCAGCCGGCGGCTCCCGGAGAGAACCGCATCGCCGGGCTCTCCAAAGCCGCTGAGCCACTGGACCGGGCGGTGGCTGGCCTGCGGCGGGCCGGCCGGGAGGATTATTTGCCCAGCGGCCTCCTGGCCCGGGCCGCGCTCCGGCGCTTCCTTTCCGACTTTCCCGGTGCCGCCGCGGACCTCACCGAGGCCTTGGAGATCGCCGAGCGCGGCCCGATGCGGCTTCACGAGTGCGACGCGCACCTCGAATGGGCGCGCCTCTGCCGGGACCAGGGGGATCTCGCCGCAGCGCGGCGGCATGTGGCGCGGGCGCGGGTGTTGGTGAAGGCGACCGGGTATGGACGGCGGGAGCGGGAGGTGGGGTGGTTAGAGGGGACGCTTGGCAGGGATTGAAAATCGCTGAGAGGGTGTCTGAAAAGTGAGATCCGCCGCGAGCCCGGATCTTGACGAGGACCAATCTCCTGGACGGACCTCTGCCCGCCGCATCGAGGCCCTCATCACCCCGGCCCTCTTCTCCCAGCCTCCCCCCCACCGGCCGGGAGAAGAGGGGGGCTTGACGGGGTAGGAGTGACGAGACTCCAGCAACAATTCCGCTTCGAGTCCTCCGCCACTCCCTTTCAGACTTAGAATCTTGCTGTTCTCCCTCTTCTCCCGTCAGGCGGGGGGGGAGGCTGGGAGAAGAGGGCCGGGGTGATGAGGGACCCGACGGCGCGGCGACCGCTCCGGCTCACGTCGGCTTCGCGTAGCGGCGTCGAGCTCTTCCCATGGACTGTCGAGACACCTTCTGACGGAAGTAGCTCCCGAGGTGCGGAGCGATCCAGCCTGAAGGGCCGCGATCCGGTGCGCCTCCGCCCCCGGCCTTATACTCCCCCGCATGTCCTCTCCCGTCCACGTCATCGGCGGCGGCCTCGCGGGCTCGGAGTGCGCCTGGCAGCTCGCCGAGCGTGGCGTCGACGTCGTCCTCCACGAGATGCGGCCCGTGCGCGGCACTCCGGCGCACAAGACGGGGGATCTCGCCGAGCTGGTCTGCAGCAACTCGCTGCGCAGCGACGACCCATTCCACGCCGCCGGCCTGCTCAAGAGGGAGATGGAGTCCTTCAACTCGCTGATCATCGGCATGGCCCGGCAGGCGTGCGTTCCGGCGGGCTCTGCCCTCGCCCTCGACCGCGACCGCTTCGCGACCCTGGTGACGGCGGCGATCGCCGGGCATCCACGGATCGAGCTACGGCGGGGAGAAGTGACGGAGTTACCTCCGGGGGAAGAGACCGAGGTGGTCCTCGCCACCGGCCCCCTCACCTCCGAGGCCATGTCCGCCCGCCTTCAGGAGCTGCTGGGGAGCGAGTACCTCTATTTCTACGACGCCATCGCGCCCATCGTGGAGGCGGAGAGCCTGGATCACGCGAAGCTTTTCTGGCAGTCGCGCTACGGCAAGGGAGAGGGCGACGACTACCTGAACGCCCCCATGGACGGCGATCAATATCTGGCCTTTCACCAGGCGGTGACCGAAGCCGAGGTGGTGGCCCCGCACGAGTTCGAGAAGGCCGTCTTCTTCGAGGGCTGCCTCCCCATCGAGGAGCTGGCGCGGCGCGGGCTGGACACCCTGCGCTATGGCCCCATGAAGCCGGTGGGCCTCCGCGCGCCCGACGGTCGGCGCCCCTGGGCCGTGGTCCAGCTCCGGCAGGAAAACCTGGCCAAGAGTCACTTCAATCTCGTGGGCTTCCAATCGCGGATGAAATGGGGCGAACAGGATCGCGTGCTGCGGCTGATCCCGGGCCTCGAAAACGCCCGCTTCGTCCGCTTCGGGCAGATCCACCGCAACACCTTCATCAACGCCCCCACCCACCTCGACGCGTACTACCGGGTGAAGACGTCGCCCCGGGTGCGCCTCGCGGGGCAGATCACCGGCGTCGAGGGATACCTCGAATCGGCGGCCACGGGTCTCGCGATTGGTATCTATGTGTCGCTGGAGCGGCAGGGACGATCGCCTGAGCCGTTCCCGGCGACCACGGCGCTCGGCGCGCTGGCCCGGCATCTGACGGAGTCGGACCCGAAACACTTCCAGCCGGCCAACATCAACTATGGATTGTTCACCGAGTTGGAGACGCGGCTGCGCAAGGGGGATCGCAGGGCGGCGTATGTGGAGCGGGCGCGGGGGGATTTGGCAGGGTGGACGGAGCGGAACGGGTTGGCAAGTCTCGTTGCCTCAGAGCTCCCCCCGCCCGAAGACCCTCACCCCTACCCCTCTCCCGCCCCCGCCCAACCCCCCACACCGGGAGAGGGGTCCCGACTGGGGCATTTTTGCTTGTCTCCCTCTTCTCCCGGTGTGGGGGGTGCGGAGGGGGCGGGAGAAGAGGGCCGGGGTGATGAGGGTTTTGGGTGGGGGCGCTGATGCGCCGCCTCATCCATCAATATCTCGAACACCTCCACGGCGAGAGGCAGGTCTCCCCGGAGACGCTTCGCGCCTACGAGCACGACCTTGCCTCGTTCCTCGAATTCCTGGCCTGCGATTTCCTGGGTAAAGAGGCAGGCGAGGTCAGGCCGGGGGAGGTCGACGCGCTCGCCGTGCGCTCGTTCCTCGCGGCGATGACTCACAAGGGGCTGGCCAAAACCAGTCAGGGGCGGACGCTCTCGGCCGTGCGCAGCCTTTTTCGCTTCGCCTGCCGCGAGGGGGTGCTGACGGCCAATCCTGCCCAGGGAGTGCGCACGCCCAAGGTGCCCAAGAATCTTCCTCGCCACCTGCGGCCGGGCGAGGTCGAAAACCTGATCGAGGCGCCGGAGGGGGACGAGCCGCTGGTGCGGCGCGACCGGGCCATCCTGGAGATGCTCTACGCCGCGGGTTTGCGGGTCTCGGAGCTGGTGGGTCTCGATTGGCGGGACGTCGACCTGCCGGCGCGGGTGGTGCGGGTGATGGGCAAGGGGAGCAAGGAGCGCATGGTCCCCTTCGGGCGGCCGGCGGCGGAGGCGATGCGGCGCTGGCTGGACGTCTGGGAGGGGGTTCGCAAATCGGGGGATGAGGGCGAGCCCGTTTTCCTCAACGCCTTCGGCACTCGCCTCACCGACCGCTCGGTGCGGCGGGTGATCGACCGCTGGGTGGATGCCGCGGCCGTGGCCCGGGGGGTCCACCCCCACACGTTGCGCCACACCTTCGCCACCCACCTGCTGGAGAACGGGGCCGATCTGCGGGCCATTCAGGAGCTGCTGGGGCACAGCTCGCTTTCCACGACGCAGAAGTACACGCACCTGGAGGTCGACCGGCTGCTTTCCGTCTACCGCGACGCTCATCCGCGGGCGCGGCGGGAGCAGGGCGAATGATGGCGGAAATGCCGGGAAAGATTGCGGTGACGGCGCGGCGGTTCCCTTGCACTCCGGGCGGCGCCATCCTGCGGGGCCGGCGGCGCCTGCGGTTGCTGCTCGTGGGCTTGACGGTCCTCATGCTGGCGGTGGCGCTCGCGGCCGGAGTGGCGGGTCGGATCGGCCCGGCCGTCGTAGCTCTCGTGGTGGCCCTCATTCCCTGGACGGCCTGGCGGATGAGCGGCGATCTCGATCCGTTCTGGCTGGAGACGGGGGGCGGCTGGCTCGGCGTCCAGATGCGCCGCCGCCGCGAGCGCTTCGCGGCCGCCGGAGCGACCGGCCGGCGATTGAGCGCCGAGGAGATCGCCCACCTGGAGACCCTGTCCACCAGCGGCGGCGTGGCCGCCGGCACGGGCGGCTTCGAGTCCCACCGGTTGGGGGAGATCGATCTCTACGCCAGCGACCTCGCCCACGCGGTGATGGTGGACCTGGGCGAGAGGCGGTTGATCCTCACGCCGGACGATCCCGAAGGCTTCCTCGAAGCGCTCTCCTCCCCCTGATATACAATCTCCCCCCCATGGATACTTTTGCCTCTACCACGGTGCTGCTCGTTCGCCGCGACGGCCAGGTCTGCATGGCGAGCGACGGCCAGGTGACGATGAACAACACCACCATCGTCAAGAGCGGCGCCAAGAAGATCCGCCGCGCCGGGAAGGGGAAAGTGTTGGTGGGCTTCGCCGGCGGCGGCGCCGACGCGCTGGCGCTCTTTGCGCGCCTGGAATCGAAGCTCGAGGAGTTCAACGGCAATCTGGAACGGGCCGTCGTCGAGCTGGCCAAAGATTGGCGCACCGACCGCGCCCTGCGCCAGCTGCAGGCCGTGATCGTCGTTTCCGACAAGGAAAAGAGCTTCTTCGTCTCCGGCGTCGGCGAGCTGTTGCAGCCCGACGACGAGGATGGCGTCTTCGCCATCGGTTCGGGGGCCAACTACGCTCTCGCGGCGGCGCGAGCCTTGATGCGTCACACCTCTCTCACCGCCACCGAGATCGTGCGCGAGGCGATGAGGATCGCGGCCGAGATCTGCATCTTCACCAACGACCGCCTGACGCTAGAGGAGCTCTGAGGAGCCATGTCCACGTCCGTCACCACCGAGCCGCAAGCCGGCCCCGCGATCGAGAACATGACGCCCCGGCAGATCGTCTCCGAGCTCGACAAGTTCGTCGTCGGGCAGCGGCAGGCGAAGCGCGCCGTGGCCATCGCCCTGCGCAACCGCTGGCGCCGCCAGCAGCTGCCGCCGGAGCTCGGCGACGAGATCGCGCCGAAAAACATCCTGATGATCGGCCCCACGGGCGTCGGCAAGACCGAGATCGCCCGCCGCCTCGCCCGCCTCGCCAAGGCGCCGTTCCTCAAAGTCGAGGCCAGCAAGTTCACCGAGGTGGGCTACGTCGGCCGCGACGTCGAGTCGATGGTGCGCGACCTCGTGGAGATCGCCGTCACCATGGTCAAGGAGGAGAAGCGGGAGGCGGTGCGCGAGGCCGCGGCGATTCGTGCCGAGGACCGGCTGCTCCAGCTCCTGGTGCCGCCGCGGCCGGTGAGCAGCTATCTGCGCCACGAGGAGGAGAACGAGGACGAGCTCGCCGCGACGCGGGAGAAGTTCCGCGACAAGCTGCGCTCCGGCGCCCTCGACCATCGCAAGGTGGACGTCGAGGTGGACGAGTCCTCCTATCCCAGCCTCGAGATGTTCACTCCGCAGGGGGTCGAAGAGGTGGGGATGAACATCAAGGAGATGCTCCCGGGCCTGTTCGGCCGCAAGAAGAAGCAACAGGTCACGGTGGCCGAGGCGCGGGAGATCCTCGTCCAGCAGGAGGCGGAGAAGCTCATCGACCGCACCCAGGTCTCCCGCGAGGCGCGCGGGCGGGTCGAGCAGGGCGGCCTGATCTTCCTCGACGAGATCGACAAGATCGCCGGCCGCGAGGGGAGCCGCGGGCCGGATATCTCGCGCGAAGGCGTGCAGCGCGACCTGCTGCCCATCGTCGAGGGGACGAACGTCTCCACCAAGTACGGGATGGTCAAGACGGATCACATCCTCTTCATTGCCGCCGGCGCCTTCCACGTCAGCAAGCCTTCGGACCTGATCCCGGAGCTGCAGGGGCGCTTCCCGATCCGGGTCGAGCTCGACGCGCTCACCGAGCACGATTTCGTGCGCATCCTCACCGAGCCCGAAACCGCTCTCACCAAGCAGTACTCGGCCCTGCTCTCGACGGAAGGGGTGAAGCTGGAGTTCACCACCGACTCGGTGGCCGAGATCGCGCGCCTCGCCGTCGAGGTCAACTCCTCGACCGAGAACATCGGCGCCCGCCGGCTCTCGACCCTGATGGAGCGGCTGCTCGACGAGGTCTCCTTCGAAGCCCCCGACATGTCGGGGGAGGAAGTGAAGGTCGACGGCGAGTACGTGCGGCGGGTGTTGGCGGACATCGTCCAGGATCAGGATCTCTCCCGTTATGTCCTATAAACCGTGCTCTAGACAGCGTGCATTCGCAGTCGCCCTCGGCACCGCGGTCGTGGCGCTGGCCGTCCTCGCCGGATGCGGCAAACAAGGCCCGCCCCTGCCGCCCCTCAAAGCGGTGCCGGCGACCACCAAGGATCTCGTGGCCACCCAGCAGGGGGCGCAGATCGTGCTGACGTTCACCTATCCCAAGACGACGGCCGCCGGCCTGGCCCTGCCCGGCATCTCGGCCGTCGAGGTGTTGAACGCGATCCGCCAGGCGGGCGCGGACGGCAAGGCCATCGCCATGGACCCGAAGCAGTTCGCGGCCACCGGCAAGACGCTGACCAAGGTGGCGGGCGCGGACCTGACCGCCGCGACCTCGGGCGACCGCATCGTCATTACCCTGCCGGTGCCTCCGGCCCCTGCCAAGCCCGCGCCTGCGGCCACGCCGGCGCCGGCGACGACTCCCGCGCCTGGGGCCACGCCGCCGCTGCAGGCCCACTACTTCGCCGTGCGCACCCTCGGCCAGGAGGGCGACCGCTCCGAGATCTCGAACGTCTCCGCCGTGGTGCCCAAGACGCCGCCCCCGGCTCCCGAGCGGCTCACGGTCACCGCCCGTGCCGACGGCGTGCTGGTGGAGTGGGCCGGCGTGCCGGGCGCGGCCGGCGGCTACAACATCTACCGGCGCGATGCCAAGGAGCGCTTCCACGGCCAGCCGGTTCACGTTGCCGGCGCCGAGGAACGGAGCTGGCTCGACTCCACCGCCCGCTTCGGCCAGAGCTACATCTACACCGTCACCGCCCTCGCCCAGCGCGAGCCGGTGGTGGAGAGCGCCGTCGGCAGCGAGCACGAGGTGCGCTATCAGGACCGCTTCCCACCAGCCGTGCCAACCGAAGTCGTGGCGCTGGCCGAGGCCGGCCGCATTCGCCTGGTCTGGAAGTCCGTGGACGCCGACGACCTCGCCGGCTACATCGTTTACCGGCGGACCGGCAACGGCTCCTTCGAGCGCGTCACCGCCCAACCGCTGGCGACGCCCGAGTACGTCGACACCGCGGTGACCGCCGGCCAGTCCTACGGCTATCGCGTGACGGCGATCGACAAGACGGGCAACGAGAGCGATCCGGGAGCCGAGGTGCGGGCCGAGGCGCCATGACCCGCTTCTATAAGGTCTCCGGCAGCGGCAACGACTTCCTGGCGCTGGCGGAACCTTGGGAAACGCCCTCCGCCGAGCGCATCCGCGCCTGGTGCCGGCGCGGCGTATCGATTGGCGCCGACGGTCTCTTCGTCCTGCGGCGGGCCACCGGCGAAGGGGCCGCCGGGGCCACCATGGACTACTTCAACGCCGACGGCCTGCCGGCCGACCTCTGCCTCAACGGCACCCGCTGCGCCGCCCAGCTCGCTTTCCATCTCGGCTGGGCCGAAGGACGAGTTCGATTACGCACTGGCGCCGGCAACGTCGAGGCCCGGCGGCTCGACGAAGGCCGCACCGCCGTGGAGCTGCCCGCCCCGCCGGAGCCGCCGGAGCCGTGGACCGTGGACCTCGGCGGCGAGGCCCACTCGGGGTGGCGCATTCTCGTCGGCGTCCCGCATTTCGTGCTCGTTTGGCCCGAAGGACTGGAAACCGCCCCCGTCCGCGAGCTTGGCCGCCAGCTCCGCTATCACCCTCTGTTCGGGGAGCCCGGGACCAACGTCAACTTCGTCCGCTTCCCCGCGCACGAGCGGATGGAAATCCGCACGTATGAGCGCGGCGTCGAGGACGAGACGCTTTCGTGCGGTACCGGCTGCCTGGCCGGCGCCGCCGTCGGTCTGACCCTCGGCAAGGCCCGGCTGCCGCTGACGGTGGAGACGCAAGGCGGCTTCACGCTCACGGTGGACGGCGACCCGGAGGCGGGAAGCTGGTTCCTGGCCGGCGATGCCCGCGTGGTCGCCGAGGGTGAGATCCTCCCGGGCGCCGCCGTGGAGCCCTCGCCGCCCTCCTGGGTTCGGGAAACGGCTCCCCTCGCCGGACGGTGAGAGATCCGATATTCTTTGGAGCAGCCGCCCCCGGGGAGCTTCGTCCGGCCGCGTTCTTGCAAGCCAGCGCGAGCGGAGGACTTGAGATGAGTGTACGTCGCGAAGCCGGCCTCCGCGTCGCCGCCATCGTACCGGCCTACAACGAGGAAGCCACCCTGATGGAAGTCCTGTCGGTCCTCAAGGCCACCCCGGCGGTCGACGAGATCCTCGTCGTCTCCGACGGCTCGACGGACGGCACGGTGGCCATCGCCCGGGCTCAGGGCCTGCGCACCATCCATCTGCGGGAAAACCAGGGCAAGGGGAGGGCGATGGCCATCGGCGTCGCCCACACCGAGGCCCCGATCCTCCTGTTCGTCGACGGCGACATCATGAACCTGACGGAAGAGCTTCTCGACCGGCTCGTCGAGCCCATTCTTTCCGGCCGCTCCGACATGAACATCGGCATCCGTCACCGCGGCCAGCCCTTCAACGCCATCCAGCAGCGCACGGGGCCGCTGCTGTCCGGCATCCGCTGCCTGCGGCGGGAGATTTTCGAAGCCGTCCCCGAGAGCCACCGCGAGGGCTTCGCCATCGAGACCGGGCTCAACTGGGCCTGCAGGCAGCTCGGATGCCGCACCACGACCACCGTCATGTACAACCTCAAGCACCTGGTCAAAGAGAAGAAGCGGGGGCTGATCAAGGGCTCCCGGGCGCGGATACGGATGTTCGCCGCCGTCCTCGGGGCCTGGCTCGTCCTCCTCTTCCGGCCGCCGGACCTGCGCCATGGCATCGCGGCGGGACCGGTGCTCAACCCTGAGCTCGAGTACATCAACTTCTGATGGCGGCCCAAGAGTTTCCTCCTGTCGAAGAGCAGTTGGAGCTGCTCCGGCGCGGCGCCGTCGATCTGGTCGATGAGGCGCAGCTGCGCTCCAAGCTGGAACGGTCGCGCCGGTCCGGTCAGCCGCTGATCGTGAAGACCGGTTTCGATCCCTCCTCGCCCGACCTCCACCTCGGCCACACGGTGCTGCTGCGCAAGATGCGGCACTTCCAGCAGCTCGGCCACCGGGTGGTGTTCCTGCTCGGCGGCTTCACCGCCCGCATCGGCGATCCCACGGGGAAGAAGGCAACCCGGCCCCAGCTCACCCAAGACGAGGTGGATGCCAACGCCCGCACCTACAAGCGGCAGGTCTTCCACGTTCTCGACGAGGCCGAGACCGTGGTCGACGACAACGACCGCTGGCTCGGCGCCCTCGGCTCGCACGGGCTCATCCGCCTCGCCGGCCGCTACACCCTGGCGCGGATGATGGAGCGGGAGGATTTCAAGACCCGGTTCCAGGAGAACCGTCCGATCCATCTCCATGAGCTCCTCTACCCGCTGGCTCAGGGCTACGACTCCGTCTTCCTCAAGGCCGACGTCGAGCTCGGCGGCCACGACCAGATCTTCAACCTCCTGGTGGGGCGCGACCTGATGAAGGAGGAGGGGCTGGAGCCGCAGGTGGTGCTCACCGTGCCGCTGCTGGTCGGCCTGGACGGCCACGAGAAGATGTCCAAGAGCCTGGGCAACGCCATCGCCGTCGAGGATCCGCCGCGCGAGGTCTACGGCAGGACCATGTCGATTCCCGACTCGCTGCTGTGGAACTGGTACCTGCTGCTGACGGAGCTGCCGCAGGCCGAGATCGAAGCGCGCCGGCGGCGGGTGGAGGCGGGGGAGCTCCACCCCAAGCTCGCCAAGCAGGAGCTGGCCCGCCGGCTGGTGACGCAGTTCCACGGCGAAGAGGCTGCGCGTCAGGCGGAAGCCGAGTTCGCAGCCGTGTTCGGCGGCGGCGGCGTGCCGGACGAGGTGCCCGAGAAGGATCTCGACGGCGCCTGGAATCTCGCCAAGCTGCTCACCGCGGCCGAGCTGGCGCCCAGCAACGGCGAGGCTCGGCGGCTCATCCAGCAGGGCGCGGTGACCGTCGACGGCGAGCGCGCGAGCGATCCGTCGCTGGAGCTGGCGCCCCGGCCCGAGCCGTACCTGTTCAAGGTGGGCAAGCGCCGCTTCGCCCGCGTCCGCCTGCGCTGAGGCGGCTGAGGCAAGCGACGCCCCAGGTTGACGTCGCGGGCTTATCCGCTTACACTGGCTGGTGAAGATATCCCGGGAGAGACGCCTAGCGACTCGTAGGGCTTAGCGGCCCCCCGGGTGTTCTCTTTTCTTCCCCGCCTACCGCACTCTACCAACCCGTCATGTACCTGCTGTACGTTGACGAGTCGGGTGTCACCAATCCTCATCCCAGCCAGACCAGCCACTATGTGATGATTGGGTTGGCGGTCCACGTGAGGACGTGGTTCGCCCTCACCAGTCGAGTCCGGAGTCTGAAAAGCGCCTACGCCTTGGACGGTGACACCGAAAAGCTCGAGCTGCACGCCGCGTGGCTGCTCCGCGCGTTCCACGAGCAATCGGTCATCCCGAATTTCAACGACCTGAGCAGACCTGCCCGCTATAACGCCGTGCAGGAATGGCGTAAACGCCGCCAGCAAGATGATTGGCCCAACCTTGTTCCCCGCGCCAGAGAGCGCGAGAAGAAAGATTTTCGCAAAACCGAGCCCTTCATCCATCTCACACGGGAGGAACGGGAGGAGCTGTGCCGGAAAGCGCTGGCGGTTGTTGGCAACTATAAGCGTGGCATCACGCTCTTTGGCCAAGCCGTAGACAAACGTGCCCTTGCTGCTGGCGTCGATGCTGCGGAGGTGGCGTTCTCGCGGCTGATCGACTCGTTCGAGATTTTCCTCCAGTACCACGCGGAGAATCCTTGGGGAGTGGTCGTGGTGGACAATGACCAAACCCAGAAGGATCGTTACACCACGCTGCTTCAGCGGCTGCAACTGACGGAGCACTATCGGGGCGGCGTTGATCGGGTCATCGAAGCCCCCTTTTTCCTTGACAGCCGATCAAATTCGGGAGTTCAGGTGGCGGATCTATGCGCTTTCGCCCTGAGGCGATATTTGGAAAACCAGGAAGAGCAGCGGTTAGCGGCTATCTTTCCCCGATTCCACAGATTGCCGGGCGGAGGTCTCTGCGGTCTGAAACATCTGACGTCCGCTGGCTGCACCTGCAAAATTTGCTCGGAGCCGGCTGGAAATGTCTCGCGTAGGCGCCGAAGCAGTTGGCGCGGCATCGACCAGGACAAGGTCTGAGCCCCCGCTCCGTTATCATCCTCGCCATGCTTCCCTGCCTGCTCGCCTTTCTCCTCGCCGCTCCAGCGCCTGTCGTGGTCCCTCCACCGCTGCGCCAGGCGGACAAGGCCTTCGGCAGGCCGGCCGAGATCGAGGTCCGCGGCCTGGCTCCCGAGGCTGCCCGGGAGGCGATACACAAAGCTTTCGCGGAGATCGCGGAAACCGAGCGGCTGACCGACGGCGCGCGCCCCGACGGCGGCCTTGCGGTCCTCAACGCCGGCGCGGGTAAAGGCCCCCAGAAGCCGGACCCCCGCCTGCTCGCGATGCTCGGCCGCGCCAGCGACTTCTGCTCGTGGTCGGAAGGAGCCCACGGTCCCCTGGCTCGAGACCTTTACGCCCTGTGGGGTCTGCGCTCGGCCGTCGCCGAGCCGCCCACCCCCGAGCAGGTGGAAAAGGCGGCCGCGCTCACCGCCTGCACGCGCCTGATCCTCGATCCGCAGAAGGGCACGGCCGAGCTCGCGGCTGGCAGCGGACTGGACCTCTGGGGGTTCGCGGAGGGGCTGGCGGTGGACCGGGCGGTCGAGGTTCTGCGCCAGAACGGCGCGGGCAACGGCTTCGTCCGCATCGGCGCGGTCCAGCGGGCTTTTGGCGGCGGGCCGGCCGGCAAGGGGTGGCCGGTGGAGCTGCCCCGTCTGCCGGGTCTCGACGAGCCCGCCGGCCGCCTCAACCTTCGCGACCGCGCGCTGGCGGTCGCATCGCCGGCGGACCATCCCCTGGGAGGGGCCGCGCCCTACCTCAGCCAGCGGACGGGACGGCCGCCCGAAGGAGTCCTCGCGGCCGTGGCGCTGACCGAGCTGGCGGCCGACGCGCAGGGTCTGGCGACCTCGCTCTTCATCCTCGGCCCCCGCGAGGGCCAGGTCCGAATGGGCTCGGTGCGCCCGCGCCCCTCGGTGCTCTGGTTCCTGGGGACCGGCGCCGGCACGCCGCTCCAGGTGGACTACCGCTGGTCCGAAGCCAGCCGGAGATAGGAGCGCAAGGCCAGCACCTGGTGCGCCAGGTAGCCCAGCAGCCACAGTCCCGATGCCGCGAGGTGGACGATCACCCAGATCCGCCGCCAGTCGTCGGCGACGGCGGTCTGGATCAGGTATCCCGAGACCACCATCGGCACCAGGGTGAGGAGCATGGCGCCGCCGCTCCGGCGGCGGCGTTCGACCCCCTGGCGCCAATAGGACCAGGCGTGTTGGTGCCACATCATCCCGGCGGCGAAGACCAGCAAGGGAGCCAGCAGGATGTGCAGATGCTGAACCAAAGGCTGGAGCGGATGGTTGACAACCGCAAAAGGGTCTGCCGGGCGCGCCAGGTAGCGCATCCAGGCGTATACCAGACCGGTGCCGCCGACCAGCAGCGTCGCGGCATGCGTCGTCCAGGCCTCGAAGCGGCTCACGGCTTCCTCTTTTCCGAGGTGCCGTGAAGCACCTGGTGGATCGCCAGGACCCGCCGCACGGCTTCGGTGGTCGCCCGCGCCGTCAGCGACGCGCCGGTGACCCCGCGAATGCGATGCCCCAGAGCCAGCTCGTCGCTCAACCCGTTGCCCAGGAACTGGCCGTACCACCGGCCTGGCGGCAGGTAGTCCTCGGGCTCCGCGAAGGACAGCACCTCGACTCGCGACACTTTGCCCTGGGAATCGACGACCACCATGAGCGTCTCGGGTAGCGTCCGCACGACGTGGGCGTCGAAATAGGCCGTGCCGGCGTCCTTGCCGTCACAGGTCGCGCGGTAGGGGTTGACGAGCGCGCTTTTGATCTCACTTCCCGCCAGTTGGCGCGCCCGGGCGAGCTGCTCGGCGGTCAGGAAGACCGTCCGGCGCTCTACCGAGCAGCCCCGAAAGGCGAGGTGAAGCGCTTCGTCAACGGTGAGGAAGACTTTCGCCGCAACGGGCCCGGCTGCGACCGCAGCCAGGCCCAGAAGCAGGATTCGTCGAAGATTTCGCCGACGCATGGCGCTTTAGAAGACGTAGCCCAAGCCGATCTGAAACTCGTTCTGGCCCGTCCGGGCTTCGTTCCGGAGGCGCAGGATGTTGGCCTTCACCACCAGTTGGTCGATCGGGTAGTAGTTGAAGCCCACGGTGAGGACGTGCTGGTCGTTGGCGGGATCGCGCTCGAAGCCTGCCGGCACCTCGCTCTGCGTGTCGAACGCCTCGACGCGAACGAACGGGATCAGCCGTTGCTTGCCGCCAGGACGCAGACTCAGGAGGTCGTACCCCACCTCCGCGTAAAAGCCCCTCTGGGCTTTTCCAATCCCCTCCTCGCCCTCGAGACCCCGAGCCCGATTGATCGCCGCCGCATCGCCGACGCGGCTCCTCACCCCGAGAGCGCGAAACTGCAGACCGCGCCAGCGCCAGTCGACGTGGGCCTCGAAGAGGCTCACCCGTCCGCCGATCCGTTTGCCGCCGGCGTCGAGCATTCCCTGGCCGGAATTGCCGGTGAATGCCGAGCCGCCGGCCAGCAGGCCCGGAACGCCGGTGAAGTCGAGCCGCCCCACCCAGGCAAGATCCTCGGCCTTGGCATGCGAGCCCTCGCCCATGCCTTCGCCGAGACCGTCGGCCGCGAAGCGCGAAGCGTCGAGACCGTTGGTGAGATAGGTGCGATAACGCCAGGGCCCAGCCTCGCCGTAAAGGCCGAGGCCGATCTCGCGCCAGGTCGTCGGGATGATCGCGGTCTCGACGCTGTTCCTCTGTACGCCAAGGTAAACGGTCGGCTCGTGATATTCGTTGAGCAGGCCCACGGGCATCAGCACCAGCCCGGCGCGCAGATTGGCCTGCGGCTTCCAAAGGAAGTCGCCGTAGGCGAACTCCACCTCCGTCTCACCGCCTTTGTCCGACGCGGTGACCGCATGCTCGACCTCCACCTCCGAGTTGAAGAGGAATCGATCGTTGAACTTGTAGCCGAAATAGAGGACCGCCCGCTGGAGGTCGGCCTCGTCGACGGCTGAAGAACGGCTGCCGTCCTGCAGCCTGCCGTCGAAGTTCCGGTACACGGCCTCGCCGTAGCCGCCGATCGCCAGGCCGTTGCCGCTGCGGTAGATCTTGGAGGCCGCCGGCCCCATACCGTTGTTTGAACGGTCGGCGGTGACCGCGGCCTCGCCGAGCTTCAGGGTTTCGATTTCCTGAGCCAGCACCCCGATCTGGCGTTCGAGCTCGTTCAAACGTTCGGTGCTGGGACCGCCCTGCGTGCGTAACGCTTGGACTTCGGCCCGCAACGCGGCGATCTCCTGTTCGAGTTGAGTGAGGGAAGGCGGTTCGGCAGCCCGAACCGCTCCAATCATGACGGTCGAGATCAGCACTCCGAGCACGAGCGCGCGGCGAATGAATCGCAGCATCTATACTCCTCCATAGCAACGTCCGTCCTGATGGCCGGGCGATTGTGAGGGGGCGGCGGACTTATCCGTGCAAGGGGAGTCCGCCGCTCCCGGTCTGCGTCGCCGGTACACCCGGCGCGCGGGATTCGATCTCCATTTCCAGCTCCGGAACGAGCGCTTCCAGCCGTCCCCGCCAGCCG
>Ga0075434_100003259_pt1 | contig 14507 bp, 8 predicted proteins | sample RhiMethybrSRZTD3_FD_75298 | JGI IMG/M metagenome (GOLD analysis project Ga0075434, IMG submission 75298) | Populus rhizosphere microbial communities from Tennessee, USA - Rhizosphere MetaG P. TD hybrid SRZTD3 | ecosystem: Host-associated > Plants > Roots > Rhizosphere > Soil | place: USA... | reverse complement strand
ATTTCGATCTTCGCTTCGGTGGATGGCGTTCGAGCTCGACACTACGTCTCCTTCGCGATGACATCTTCCATCGGATGACTGGCGCCCGTCGCGACTGACCCATAGTTGCCGGCGCCGGGAGCGAGCCAGGTGCAACGCAGCATGGGCCCGAGTGCGACCTTTGCGATCCGGGAGAGACCGCGTGAAGCACTGGTCAGCGAAGTTCATTGACGGACGGCTTTGGCCTGAACGAAATAAGTGCAGCTCACCGCCCCGCGGCGAAGGGTCTTCGTCTTTAGCTCAACGGAATAGCTGCTTAGCTTGGGATCGATACCCCGGCCATCCAGGTCTGTCGGCAGCTTGACGGTCAAACCAGTCTTGGTTGAAGACCGATGTGTGTTGTTTAGCACTGCGTACTCGCTAAGCGGGGGGCCGCCCAGCAGCGCTTCCTCGAGCACGCGTCCCTGAGCAGCCGGCATGTCGAACTGGAGGATATGCGCGACCGTAGGCGCGATATCCACGTTGGAGGTGGGCAGCATATCGGAAAGACCGGACTTGAAATTCGGGCCACTAGCCATCAGTGAGATGTGCGTATCGGTCGGCGAAAAGCTGCCGTGATCGCCCCTGCGGTTGATTGAACTCGCGTAGCTGACGCCCAACTTCCCCGCCACGGCGATGTTTTCATCGTAGCTGAAGCTAACGATGATGTCTGGCGCTCGCCCGTTACCGCTGGTCTCGGTCTTGATGAGACTCATCGGCAGCGTCCCAGGGACCTCGCCATATTTTTCGCTCACGAAGATCGCGCCGAATTGGAGGCGGCTCTGCAGGCTGACCACGGCCGCCTTCACCGTCTCGATGTTCCCGTCCGGCACGAAGAGATAATCGCTGCCCGCGTTCGCTGCGACCACGATAGAGCCGGGGGAAAGTGGCTTCGGCACCGAATAGCTTGTCGACGTGTACTTTTGCGCACGGCCGCAAATATGTCCCATTTCGTCATCTTTGCGTGAGTGCAGGTGTGCCCCATCGGCCATGATCCCGGACAAGACCGGCACGTCGCGGCACGCCGCTCCATCGAAGGCCTTCAACCCATCGCGTGTCAGCAACTCGGCGGTCCGCACGAAACCTGAAACCGAGTAGCCGTTGCGACTAACCGCTCCGATGCCGCGATCAACGATTGCACGTAATGGAAAATATGCGATGTCACCAGACACTGTGCTGTGATTGTGATCCTGGGTAATGATGATGTCTGTCGACGCTTCCCAGCCTAGCTGGCGCAGTTTTTCGACAACCCGGCCCAAGATCTCGTCGTTCATCTTGGTCGCGTCGATTGAGTTGCACGTTCCAGGCCCGTAGGCGTGGTTCGTGGCGTCAGGCTCCTTCGACCAGAAGATCGTCAGGTGCGGTTTTTTGTTGGGAAGGATGTAATCGACAAACAGATTGGTCAGGTAAGCGAACCCGCGACGCGACAGCGCTCCGCTGCAGTCAAGCGGATTGCCGGTCTGTCCATCCTTGAGCCGCTGAATGGGACTTGGGGCGGTGGGGTCGCCGTTGTCGCTCGCGAGGGTCAACGCTCCCGTCTCATATGCGGTTACGCTGTTGCGCGGAAGCGTGTAACCCGCCTGTTGCAGTTCCTTAGCAAAACCAAGCGGAATGGCGGCATCTTCATCAAGGATGATCCCGCCGCGCTTGTAATCCTGGATGAAGGCGGCTCCGAACTTGCCGACGGCCACCGTCGTGAGCGCTCTGGCCTGCGCGGCCTGCAACATTGTGGGCACCAGGGTGAGACTTCCCTGATATGCATCGCGCACCGCTTCGACCACACCGAAATCCTCGATGAATGCCGGCGCGGAAAAGTCGACCTCAGATCCCTTCGCGTTCCGTCCTTTCGCAGACGGCGCATATACCACGTTACCGTAGAACCCGTGTGCGCCCGGATAGACGCCAGTGGCAATGGAAGCGGAATTCATCATCGTGAAGGTCGGGTAGACGGCATGGTGATCAGCAAAGACGACGCCGGATCGCGCAAGCGAAAAGTAGTTCGGCGCAATTTCCGGCGTCAGGTCGTCGGCTCGAAGTCCGTCCCATACGAAGATGATGACTCGTCGTGCGGCTTTCCCAGTGTCCTGTGGCTGCGCTCGCAAACCTGCTGTCGTTCCGACCAAGCCGAGGGAGAGAGCGCTCAGAAAGAGAAGGAACCGTGTTCGCATGGTTCGTCTCCGAGGTGCCCCCAGAGAGGCAACAACTACCCGCTCCAGGGCCGGTCGTCGCCGGCTGGGTTAGCAAGAGAGATCACCGATTTGATGCGTATTTGCCCAGGCTATGAGCGACGCCGCCGTGGCGTCAAATACATAATTTGTCTATTCCTTATGCGTTTTGGAGATAAGCCCGATGGATCTCAAGCGGTTGCGGACCTTCGTCGAGGTGGCTGACCTCGGTACGGTTTCCAAGGCGGCGCTACGCCTACGCATTAGCCAGTCTGCTTTGTCGCGGCAGATCAGCGATCTCGAATATGAATGCGGCTTCAAGCTCTTTGACCGTATCGGTCGCCGCCTATTCCTGACCACCAGAGGCGAAGACCTTCTCGAAGAGTGTCGCGCGGTGCTGGGTCAGCTGGGATCGCTTGGAGAACGGATAGAGCTACTCAAGCGTGGAGACGCGGGTATGCTTAAGGTGGCGGCACCGCCGCAGACCATCGAGAGCGTCCTATCGGGATTTCTGCCCCGGTTTGCCGACCGCTTTCCCAACGTGCGCGTGAAGTTGACGGAGGCCCTTGGTATGGATCAGGTGCCTCTGCTGGAAAGGGGCGAGGTTCATATCGGCATCAGGCATGATCAAGGCGTAAACCCGTGGTTCGACAGCCTCTCATTGCCCTCCGATGATGTTTTAGCCGTGTACCGTCCATCGCTCCGCCTCAGCCGCGGCGGCATAATCGATATCATTGCGCTCGCTCCGCATCCCTTGCTCTTGCTGGACTCCGGCTACTCTGTTCGCAGGCTGTTCAATGCGGCATGCCGTGTTGCCGACGTCGAGCCCAACATTCTTCTCGAGAGCCGAGCGCCGCACACATTGGTTGCACTGGCGGAAGCCGGGCAAGGGATCGCTGTCATCCCGTCGGTACTGCGGATCGACCGTTACAGGCTAAGCATCGCTCGAGTGACTCATCGGCGCAGACCACTGCGCGACCGTTATGTCATCCAGTGGGACAAACGGCGTCCCATGCCAAACTATGCTCAGAACTTTTGTGCGGCGCTCGCAGCCTATATGCGCGATGTCCTACCCATTACGCGTCCCTCGCCAAAGTAGGCTTATGTGGGCGCCGACAATCAAGGTGAGAGACCGTTCTCACCCAGATTGTCGCGCCATACCGTACGGCCGTGGATAGTGCATTCAGTCACACAGCGCGATTTTTTTGCGCAGTTTCCGATCGCATCGGTCAATTCTGGATGAGCTGGCGAGCGACTTCATGACGTAATGGCTGGACATATGCACAGCGTTGAGGAAGCCAGTTCTGTCGGGTGGCCGTGCGCACCGCGGGCGAATGCTCGGGTGCCCGCGGCGATTGCCGCAGCGCCCGGCGAGGCGAGCATGGTCACGCTTCATGCGCAGGGTGCACAGATCTACGAGTGCAAGGCTGATAGCGACGGCAAGTCTGTCTGGCAGTTCCGGGAGCCCATTGCCTCGCTGTTCCTCGACGGCACGACCGTCGGCCGGCACTACGCAGGCCCAACCTGGGAACTTGCCGACGGCAGCATGGTCGTCGGGAAGGTGGCTGGACGCGCCGCGGGCTCGACCCCCAACGACATCCGATTGCTTAAACTCCAGGTCGTTTCGCAGCGTGGGCAACTCACGGGCGCCTCGGCAATTCAGCGCATCAATACCAAGGGTGGCTCCGCTGACGGCGTGTGTGAGCAGATTGGAGCATTCCTGAGCGTGCCCTATTCATCCGACTATGTTTTTCTAAGAATGGGCGGTTAGGGTCGCTGTCTGCCACCGCACGATGTTGGGGATAGCAACAGGCAGGAGGAGTGTGCAGGCCGTCGCCGCGGGGTTCGTACACGCAGGGACTCAATTGATCTTAGCCAGAATCGCACGGCGGCGATCTGGCGAACGCGCACCATTGCTCGCCACCCCTTCTATTCCTCTTTGTTCCTAACGCTGCATCCGCCGAAACTCTCGCGGCGTAGTCCCAAGCAACCCGCGGAAATGACGAGCTAAATGACCTTGGTCAGAAAAGCCGACGGTGTACGCGATTTCCGCTAGCGAGAGATTCGTCTGAGCCAACATCTGCTGGGCTCGTTCGATACGCTTTTGGATGAGATAGTAGTGGGGGGTGACGCCAGCGGACTGCTTAAATTCTCGCGCAAAATGATGCATCGACAGTCCGGCTACTGCGGCCAGCAGTGACAGATCTATGCTTTCGCTCAGATGAACTTGCACGTATTCCCGTACTCGACGCAGCGCACCAGCCGACAGTCCGCCGTGGGCTTGCGGTGCTGGCGCCAGCTTCAGAAGGGTGTCGATCAAATCGAGGCGCGGGCGCGTATGCAGATTGACGTCCGCTGGATTTCTCGAGGGACTTAAATTTTGATCGGGTGGAGTCACAAGGGCGGGGCGGCTGTCATTACTGCCGGCGAGCAGCAATCGCCTAGAGATATCGGATCGGTCCCTGCGCCGAAATAGGTCGAGGTCTCGTTCGAAGATCGCCCACAAACTCACACCGGCCCGCAGGCTGCGATCATCCAGCAAAAGGGACGCACGTGCGACCCGGTTTGCACCAACGATGCGTTGGTTGCCATCAATCGCCAACAACATACCCCGAATGCCACCTGCGGGCGGCGCTACCGCTACGATCCACTCTCGAAGGAACTGCTCGCGAAAGAACCGCTCTTCTATGGCGCGCGCCGCTCTTATTGTAAGGGCGCCGGTCAGCGCGTGCGCTCGTTCCGAGAGGTCGGGATCGATGGCTGATACGTCCAAGACTGCCGTTAGCCTTCCATCAATACCAAACACCGGCGCACCGGAGCAGCTTAAGTTCATGTGACGCGATCTAAAGTGCTGACTTCTGTGGATAGTGACAGGTCGCTCTTCGACGATGCACGTGCCAATGCCGTTCGTGCCCTCCAGCTCCTCGGACCACACCCCGCCGAGCCAAGTTCCCCAATATTCGAAAGAGCGGGCCTGCCCATTTTTACCGCGATGCTCGACTGCGACTCCCGAGCTATCACAGAACAAAACGGCATACCCTGCCTCCCCGACTACCTTGTATAATTGGTCGATATCCTCCTGGGCGCTGAAGATGAGCTTGTCTAGCGGTTCGCGAAAATGCTTCAGCTCACCGGACGTGAGGATGCGCGGTACCTTGTTGTCGACTGGATTGACGCCGTATTTGGTTGCTGATCTTTGCCAGGAGCTTGATACTTCCTCTACGCCCGGCAGAGGTGCCGCGCCCTCAGCAACCGAACAAACGTGTCGAGCATGTTTCGAAAAGGTGTCCAGCGAAGCTGAGGATCGTTCCGAAACTCCCATCACACACCTAATCCAAGATGGACATGCTCGTAGGCGAGCGGGGTGCCGTTCAGTTTCGGGCGGTGCTTCAGGCAGAACGCGTTGGGCACGCTCGGCGCCGCCGCTCCTGGAACACCGGTACGCTATGAGGGCTCTGTCGATGCGGCAATCAGGGTATTCCTCAAGGGCATGCCGGCAATGGCCCCCTCAGGAGAACCCTGGCTGAGGTGCTTTGCTAGTCCAAGCGGGCGCATGGTTAATTTCTTGCCAGACTCGACAATTCAGCCCGACCCGTCGGGCAGGGGGCGTACAGGTGAAAATTCCCGCTTTCAAAAAATAGCAAACGTGATCTGCGTGCTTGGCCCGCTGCTCTCATCACGACAAGACCAGGAGACCGACCCCATAATAATGGCGACAACTGCAGTCATCTCCAAGCCGTGAAAAAATTACTATCGCCGTCCAGCATTCCTTGCGGAACGGTCGGCGATAGTCGATGCCGAAAGTTATAGGTGTTGAGGGTTGTTGGGCCGCTTGTGCTTAGGACAGCGCGTCCATTTGGGCGGGCGCCTTGTTCGCAACCGCGGCGCGCGTCAAGCGATCGCAGCTCAAAGGGAGATTGAGCTCGCGCCAGACGTCCAGCAAAGCTTCAGTCAGATGATCGATCAGGCCGTCGGTATGGAGCGGTGTCGGAGCGATGCGAAGCCGCTCGGTACCTCTGGGCACCGTCGGATAGTTGATCGGCTGGATGTAGATGCCGTGTCGGGTCAGAAGGAGATCCGAGGCGGACCAGCATTTCTGCGGATCACCGATCACAACCGGAACAATGTGGGTGGCGGTTGAGATTACCGGCAAGCCCGCCGAACGGAGCTTAACCTTCAATCGAGCAGCGCGATCTTGAAGCCTCTGGCGCTCCCATTCGGATGCTTTCAAGTGCCGGATCGCCGCGGTTGCTGCCGCGCAAATTGCCGGCGGCAATGCCGTGGTGAAAATGAAGCCGTGGGCGTATGAGCGCACGGCATCGATGAGATTGGCGGACCCGGAGAGGTAACCGCCGAGGCAGCCGAACGCTTTCCCGAGCGTCCCTTCGATGATATCGACACGATGCATGGCGCCGTCGCGTGCTGCCACACCCGCGCCGCGTGGTCCATACAAACCGACCGCGTGCACCTCGTCACAATAGGTCATGGCACCGTAGCGCTCGGCAAGATCGCAGATGCGCGCGATGGGCGCCGTGTCGCCATCCATCGAGTAAAGGCTTTCAAATACGATCAGTTTAGGGCGCCGCGGTCCCGCTGCGACGAGCAGGCGCTTGAGGTCACCCGTGTCGTTGTGACGCCAGATCTTCTTTTCTATACCGGACTGGCGGACCCCTTCTATCATCGAGTTGTGATTGCCGGCATCCGAGAGGATGAGGCACTCGGGGATCAATCTAGCAATGGTGGAAATTCCCGCTTGGTTTGAGACATAGCCGGAGGTGAAAAGCAGCGCCGATTCCTTGCCATGCAGATCCGATAGCTCTCGCTCGAGTGTGACTAGGGAATGATTGGTCCCGGCGATGTTGCGCGTCCCGCCGGCGCCCGTTCCCATGCGCAGCGCCGCTTTGACCATGGCGCCGAGGACCTTCGGGTGTTGCCCCATGCCGAGGTAATCATTCGAGCACCAGACCACTACTTCCCGTGGACCGCTTTGGGAATGCCAAATCGCGTGGGGGTAGCGGCCAGCGATCCGTTCGAGTTCAATGAACACCCGATAACGATTTTCGCTGCGGAGTCTAGTCAGCGCGTCCGCGAAGTAGCCATCGTAGTCCATCACCAGCTCCAACTTTCTATAGAGCAAACCGCCTTTACGCAGGTAAGGCGGGCGGCTGATGTAGGTCCGTCATGTTGCCGTCCTTAGGACCCGGCATGAAGAGTGCAATGCCAAGTCGATCGCACTGTGGTGCCCATATTCGGCGAGTTGAATCGGCGCAACCAGACGATAGGTTGACAGATCACTTTGAGCTGTCCATTGACCGGAGCACGGTTTCACTTGGCTGGCGCGCGAGCCCGATCATCGATCTCAACGGTGGCGGTCATACCCGGCGGCACCCTATCGGCACTAGATCGGACGCCTGCCGTCTCGTCGCGAATTTTTTTGATTGTCATGACACATCGTCCACAACGTGGTTGGCAACCTAAGCATGTGTAGACTTCGCTTATCGTCGGCGGACGAGGCTGCGACGAACGCGCGACCTGTGCGACTTGCTTATCGGTCAAAACATTGCATGAGCAGACAATCATGGACACACTCTAGCCTTCCGCGCGTAACAGACTAACGATCAGAACCCCAGCAACCGCCGCGCACCAACTCAGTGACCGGCTGACATATTTGCATCCCGCTGGGAAACGCCCCCCAAGCGAACGCGTCGAAGTGTGATCGTCCTGGCTCCTCAAGGTCGGCGTGCGAGCTCATATGGTATTTGGGTTCGAAGCCTCCTCGCACGATCCCGCGAACGGGGGCTTGTCTGATGAGAAGCTTCCAGGCGTTGGCCTCCGCAGAGGAACGAGCGAGCGGCAAGAAACTGCTGACTCGCCGAGTAGATGGGTGCACAGCCTGCACGTCTATCACTTTCACAAACTGGCAGGATCGCGCCGCCAACCGCGCCCCTTCGGTTCGATCATCGACCTCCGGCGATATATCAACCAAGTCGTCATTCGTGTGTTTAGAACCCAAAATTTGCGCAGAGCAAGCAGCTGGGGCACATCCTCGACGATATTGATTGGGGGACCTATCGCACTCGAGTAGTGCGGGATACTCATGTCGTTGCGCAATCTAAACCTTGGTTTAGAAGCCATAACGGAAAAGCGATCTGCAAAATTGCGCGCTCCAGTCCGCTCGATGAGGGAGCAGACCTGCGAGGATGGAGGCAATCGTTCCGGGCGGCGGTTGATCGCAGCGCCTGCCCGCGGCTAGTCCGCAAGGGTGGCCCTGCAGCTCATCCTGTCCGGAGAAATGATCAGGGGGCAGGAAGATCATCATATCGGGCAACAGGCGAGCAACATGCGAGAAGTTCGCGCGTTGTCCGGCTGGTTCCCGGCTTCAGGTTGTCGATCGGGGTCAGACAGGCGAGGTGGTTGCCACCATAACAAAGAACAAGCGAACCGGCAGAAATTCCGCATCACGCGCTCGCGGAACAGCGACGATGTCACGGGCGGATGAACACGCCGCGCAATTTTACGCACTCTCCTCGGCAAAGTCTGATCGCGCAAGAACGGTCAAAACAACAGCAAGCGCGGTAGAGACTGGCGCGCGCTCCTAACGCTAAATCAGCAAGCCAACGCAATGAAACTTACACAGCGTGGGTCTCTTCCGTGATGATCGCCGTGGAGCACCCGATCCTCGTCGCCATCGAGAGGACTGTCTCAATGAGCCTCAATCTAGGAAGGACGCTGTCAACCCAGCCGGCTTTCGCCGCACCGAATGGATCGACGACCCCGGGCTATCGATCCTCAAATCGAACGCTTCTTGCCGGAACGTTGGGCCGCGGTGTTCGCCTGCGTAAGCTCTCGGACGAATAACTCAAGGGATGATGTTATGGCAGAAACGTACATTCCAGAGTGTCATAGCGAAGATATGGACTTGACGAGGGGATCGCAGGAGCCGCGTGTACAGCCCGAGACCTCCATGCCACCGCCAACGCGGTTCGGTGTTCTTGATAGCGAAATCCTCTGGCGATGCAGAACACGGCAGAATCTCACTCGCGCCTCTTTACCCCACATCAGGCGGCGCTTAGCGCAGGCCTGGCGTTTGCTGTTGGCATCGCGGATCGATGAAGCCCTACACGCCATTGAGCGAATTGAGCTGCAACTCGACGACGTGTCGCCCGTGGTCGCAAAACGCTTTCGCACGGCGACTGACCTGCTTCGTGGCGCCTGCCTTGCCTTTCAGGACGACAGTGTTGCCGCGCTCACCATTGCGGTGCCGCATTTGAAGGAGAGCGGAGTGAACCAAGACCACCATGCCGCTTCGACTCTTTGCCGCTTAGGGTATTGGCATCTTGGCAAGTTTGATTTCTTCTATTCGCTACCAAGATCTCAACCCGGCATACGGTGGTCGAAGTCGCGAGCGATATCCGCGATGCTCGACCTGTCGATCGAGGCTGCCGCAGCGCTTGATCATCTACGAGTATCTACGGCCAAACGGCTGGCGACGGACGCCTTAAACATCGCTGAGACGGTCCTCAAGGAAAGCGGTGGGCTCGCGACCCTCCCCGCGTGTCTTACCGCACAGGTCCTTTACGAAGAAGGCTGTCTGGATCAAGCCGAGATGATCCTCCGCGATCGACTTCCAGTGATCAACGCGGAGGCCCCGATTGAATGCGCCTTGCGCGCGTACCTCATCCTTTCACGGATCGCCACGCAAAGATTGCAGTATGATTTTGCAGCCGTGCTGCTTCGTGAAGGCGAGGCTTTGGGGGAGCGCCGCGGCTGGCCCAGACTCGTTGCAGCATGTCTCGCCGAGCGTACCTCGTTGCTGCTGCAAAGGGGCCGGATGGCGGAAGCTCGCATCTGCTTTGATAACCTCGATCGCTATGCCGAGACCCACCACCCAAGATCAGGGCATTGCGGCTCAGAGGTTCTACGATATCGGACGCTGACGCGGTGGCGCGTATCCTGGGCCGAGGCTCCCTCGACCGATGCCGTTGCGGCATTGCGGCAGCTTTATCATCACTCCATGGAAAAGCGGAATTTCTATCTCGGGTGCGGGCTGGCGGTTGAACTGGCGGAAATGCTTGCGGTCATTGGCGAGTCGGAGGAAGCTGACGCGCTTTTCTTCCACACCATTAAGGCAGGCGCTGCGGCAGGTCTCTATCAAGTCTTCTTGGAGGGAACGGCGGGATTGGGTCTGCTCTTGAGGCGAGCCTACTACCGAGCACAGGCGAGCGGATCAACGGATCGCGAAGTTCTACCGTTTGTGGGAAGCTTGCTTTCGCGCTGGAGTGCCCGCTATGCGGATCGCCGCTCCACCGAGCGCAGCAGCCGCGTGAGCGATACCCTCACGGCCCGTGAGCGCGATATCCTTGTAAAGATTAGCCAAGGCTTCCCCAACAAGCGCATCGCTCGAACCCTTAAAATCTCACCAGAGACAGTAAAATCGCACGTCAAACGCATTTTTCTAAAGCTAGCCGTCACGACTCGCTCCGAGGCCGTATCCCGAGCTGGTTCGCTTGGGATTTTGTGAAGCTCGCAAGCTATGAGGTAGTCCGGGCGGCACCTTAACACGGCGCCAGAGATGTCCGGCAAGCGAGGCCTTGGACTCGTGCTCACTTCACATGTCCGGAAGCATGGCGATGTGATTTCGGGGCTAACTGGTCGAAAATCGCGACTGACTACTGGCTTGCTTAGAGTGACATCATAAAGCAGTGTCGGGTACACCGTCGGGCGGGAAGAGCTCCCGAGTTGTCTGGACGCGCCATTGCTTCTTTGGGCCGACGAATAAATGGTTTCGCTTGGCCGCAACCAGCCTGAAGGCTTCGTCGAGCCCGGTGGCATTTATCGTTTGGTTCAGGTGCATAGAGGTTGCGCGTTCGAGTTGCCGAACCAGTCCACGCGACCAGTGCAATCACGCGGAAGCCATCACGCAATGTCAATCGAGCAAAGAAGCGCAGCTACCTGGCGCAGCCGCAGAAATTGACTCACCGATGGCGGAGGCCACTTGCTCCACCAAAAGATTGGAGCGGCGCACGGTTCACCCACCCAGGCCTGAAAAGCGTGCGCGAACCTAGCTTGGCCGCGAGTAGAGGGTGCGGCGAGGTCAGGTCGTAAACGTGCGGCCAAGCCATGTTGATTCTTCTCCGGTTCCACTTCGTGGTACCCCCGAAACACCCAGCCCGCCCCCCCATCTGGGGGATGTTTCGAGGAGTGCATTGAACACAGGTTTCAGCGAGTGAGCGGTCCAGGCCGAGGCCACGACGAGAGCGGAGAACTCTTCGGCCTTGATGGAAACCGCCATGTCGACCCAGCCCAGTTTAGGCGACCCCTGAGGTTCGGTATGAGTAAACGAGTGGCCGATCTACTGGTCGAAACGCTACACGCAGCCGGCGTAAAGACGTGCTACGGGATCGTCGGCGACACGATGAACCAGATCGCGCACGCCATCGACCGCAGCCAGATCGATTTTGTCCATATGCGGCATGAAGAGGCCGGCGCCTTCGCGGCCGCTTCCGAAGCATTGCTCACTGGCCGTCTCACGGCCTGCGCAGGCAGCTGCGGCCCTGGCAGCCTCCACTTCATCAACGGCCTCTATGAAGCCAATCGCAACCGCGCCCCAGTCATCCTGATTGCAACCCAGATCCTGCGGCAGGACCTTGGGTTCGAAGCGATCCAAGAAATTGATTACGACGACGTGTTCAAGGGCTGCAGCGTCTATTGCGAGATGATTGTGACGCCCGAACAGGCGCGTCGCAAGGCAGTCGCTGCCTGCCAGGCCGCCCTGACAAAACGTGGCGTCGCCGTGCTCGTGGTACCGGTGGACGTCGCCAATGCCGCCTCCCACGAGGAGCCGCCGTATGCCGTTCATGCGCGGCGTCCGCTCATTCGCCCGAGTGACGCGGACCTCGATGAGATTGCAGCCATTCTCAACAAGAGCCAAGCAGTCACTATCTATGCCGGCGCCGGCTGCGCAGGCGCGCATGATGGGGTCGTCGCCACGGCGGCACGACTGAAGGCGCCGATGGCCCACACATCTCGCGGTAAGGACTTCCTTGAATACGATAACCCCTACAATGTCGGCATGACCGGTATCATCGGCGGGCCGGCGGGCTATCACGCCATTCTTGGCTGTGATGTGCTACTTCTACTCGGGGCCGACTTCGCGTGGGGCCAGTTCTATCCGAATAGGGCCACAATAATCCAGATCGATGTCGACCCAACCCACATAGGACGACGTCACCCCGTCACAATCGGGGCGGTTGGCGATATCAAGACCACATTGGAAGCTCTGCTACCGCGCCTTGAGCAGCATGAGGATGGAAGTTTTCTGACGACCCACGTCGAGCGTTACAAGCAAGAATTAGCAGCTGCGAAGTCTGAGACCGTGTCGGGTCCCGACTCCGCCATTTCCGGTACTTACCTGACCAAAATCATCAACAAGCACGCAGCCGAAGATGCGTTATTCGCGGCGGACGACGGCACAGCGACTGTCTGGATGCTTCGCCACATCGACACCGGCGGCAAACGCCGAACGTTTGCCAGCTTGCTCCACGGGACGATGGCGGGCGGGATGCCATCGGCGCTCGGACTGCAGAAGTGCCAACCCGGCCGACAAGTGATTTGTCTGGCGGGTGATGGCGGGTTCGCAATGCTGATGGGTGATCTACTGACGACGGTTCAGGAAGAGTTGCCGATCAAGATCGTCGTCTATGATAACGGCAAGCTCGGGTTCGTGGAAATAGAGCAGAAAGCAGCCGGCTTGCTGCCAGTGTACACGGACTTGAAGAACCCGGACTTTGGCCAAGTTGCCAAGGCGATGGGCCTCTGGGGACACAGCGTGTCGAAGGCTGGCGAACTCGAGGAGTCCATCCAGACTTGGCTCGCCCAGCCGGGTCCAGCGCTGTTGAACGTGAAGGTGAAGCCGATGCAGTTGGTGATGCCGCCCTCACCGCTCGTTTCGCCGGAGGCCGTCTTTGGGATGGCGGTCTACAGTGCCAAAGCAATGCTGCATGGCAAAGGCCATGACGTCTGGGAAATGATCGTAGAAAATATCCCGTGATTGCATCAGGCGAGCCATTGGCGCATTCGCTCATGTGGTTGCCGGCAGGTGTATGACGACGCCGACATGATCAGGTCCGACCTGATCGCCTCCATCAGATCCTGATGCCTACTGGCAAAGAGGGCATGAATTCGTGCAAGACGTTGTGACAAATCGGACGAACCGCACACGAATGCGTCCACCGTTCGAGTGCATCGCTTTGCTCCTGCAGGGCGGCGGCGCGCTTGGCGCCTACCAGGGAGGAGTCTACCAAGCCCTGTCGGAGGCGAACCTCCACCCCGACTGGGTTGCCGGCATCTCGATCGGTGCCATCAATTCGGCCATCATCGCCGGCAATCCACCGGAGCAGCGTGTCGCAAAGCTGCGCCTGTTCTGGGAAGGGATCACCACCAATCCGCTGTTCGACTGGGTCGCTGCTGCTGACCAGTTTGCGCCCAAGGGAGATTTCGCGCGAAGCGCTTTCAATCAGTTGAGTGCAGCGTGGGCAATGGTCGGTGGAGCGCCGGGTTTTTTCGCACCACGCCAGCCTGCCCCTTGGTTGCACCCTGGCGGCTGCCTCGAAGCGACAAGCTTTTATGAGACCAAGCTCCTCAAGGCAACTTTGGAACAGCTCGTCGATTTCGATCGAATTAATTCGGGTGAAACGCGCTTCAGTGTCGGCGCCGTAAACGTGCGCACGGGCAACTTCGTCTATTTTGACAACACCACGCGTGAGATCCGCCCCGAGCACGTGATGGCGAGCGGCTCACTGCCGCCGGGCTTTCCTGCCGTAGAGATCGAGGGTGAACACTACTGGGATGGCGGCCTCATCTCGAACACGCCGCTACAATGGGTGGTCGAGCATGGTCCACGGCAGGACACTCTCGCCTTCCAAGTCGATCTCTGGAGCGCGCGCGGCGAGTTTCCAGGCGACCTCGCCGAGGTGGCGACACGGCAGAAGGAGATCCAGTACTCGAGCCGGACCCGAGCGAACACGGACCAGTTCAAGCGCCTGCAACAAATGCGCTGCGCTCTAGCGACTCTTCTGGACAACCTTCCCGATGACCTAAAAGCGAGCGAGGAAGTCGAAATCCTTCGTTCTGTCGCTGACCGCAAGCTCTATAGCATCGTACAGCTGATCTATCGCTCCAAGCACTATGAAGGCAACTCGAAGGATTTCGAATTTTCGCGACTGACCATGGAAGAGCACTGGCGCGCCGGCTATCACGACGCGGTGCGCACGCTGCGGCATCAAGAGGTGCTCGAGCGACCGAACAATTTGGAAGGCGTATTTA
>Ga0075434_100003258_pt1 | contig 14508 bp, 17 predicted proteins | sample RhiMethybrSRZTD3_FD_75298 | JGI IMG/M metagenome (GOLD analysis project Ga0075434, IMG submission 75298) | Populus rhizosphere microbial communities from Tennessee, USA - Rhizosphere MetaG P. TD hybrid SRZTD3 | ecosystem: Host-associated > Plants > Roots > Rhizosphere > Soil | place: USA... | reverse complement strand
CTTTCGGGAAATTGGGTGGATCAAACTGTCGCAGCCGCAGATGAACTACTTCACACACGCGCTCTCGTTCGAGTTGTACCGTAGGTTCGGCTCCGCAAGGACCGGCCAGGTCGAGACTACGCCCAATCGGCCGGTCAGCCGAAATGTGCGCACCGCTTTCTTCATCGTCTCGTCTCTTTTCGTTTGTGGTCCAGCCCTCGCCGATCAAGGGGGGGAAAATTTTGAGCACAATAGGAGGCTGCAATGGCGCCGCTTCTCAAGTTGATGGATATGACTGGGCCTCTGGGCTTTGCGGAGCACGTAGCCTTAGTCGAAGTCCTCCAGGTAGGACCGCATGCCGGGGAACGTTTTCAAGTGGGGAAGCTGAGATTGGCACCAAACAACGAACTCCACCGAAATTTGTTTGAGTTCGACGATCAAACGTTCGTGCCCTTTCAAAACCCGCTACAAATTAGACTTGTCATCGTTGATGCGGATGGCGGACGGGACCTCGGCGAAACAATCATCGACGCCAAGGACGCCAATAGGCCGGGAGAATTGTTCATTAAGTTCTTCGTGAATGGGGTCGTCGGAGGGCCATTCTACGAACTGGGATACCGGGTGCTCCCGGGATAAACCTGCCGCCCGCGGCGCCGCTGCAGTTGACTGGCCCACGAGGAGGGTTTGATGTCAAACGGCACCGTAAGGTTTCGGTCGGTGAATTTCCGCAACCGGTTCATCCGACACCAGAACTTTCTTGCCGAACTTCACGAAATTACGGACGATTTGGCCAGACATGATGCTTCGTTCGTGTTCCACCCAGGTCTCGCCGGGGAGTTCGGAGAGGGAACTGGCTCGTACGAGGCCGTCAATTTTCCAAATTTCCTTTTGCGGCACCAGGATTTTCGGCTCAAGTTGCAGGAGCGGCCAAGAGACGGAGATCCTGCTCAGAGGCAGTTCGATCTCGATGCGTGCTTCGCAATAGTAAAGGGTCTAGCGCCAGCGCCTCCCGGTAGCACAGGCCCGATACATTCATTTAGGTCGGTGAACTTTAACACCATGTGTCTGCGGCACCGGGCCTCTCATCTTTTCCTCACAGAGATCAATACCGACTTAGATCGCAGCGACGCCACGTTCGAAATGCTGGATGGCTTCGTTTAGTGCAGCGTCACGCAGTTGCGCGGACCAACGACCCAATTCGTCCATTGTATCGATACGATCGGGATCTCCGGTAAGCCAGGCGACTATCAACGAGCCAATGCTCCAAATTTCGTGCGCCAAGACCTATGGCTTATTGCCTCGCGACATCTTCGTGCAGGCGCAGAACACTGGCTCGCTCGACTGTGACGATCGACGCATGCTGCTCGATCTGCTCGATGTGCTAAAAGAGGCTGGGTGCCGAGGGCAACAAGTCCCGAATTGGTGTTGCAGTGGATCGCTGAAGATTTGCGCGCTGCTCGTCCCATTAACGGCCAAATCGTTGATCTAAATCATTTCCGAGAATGCTAGGCGTCGCATGCTGTACGCGGCGAAATGAGGGAGGTTCCACATGGCATCAGTCTCAATGCCAGTACACGAAAAATGCCCTCGGTGCGGTTCTGGGTTGGTCCACCTCGAGTGGTACGAACGCGTCAATGCTCACGAAGTCCAGGATCTTTGGCACTGCTGGAACTGCAAAAACGAATTTATCACCGTCGTCACTTCTGACCAGAAGGAACCATCATTGACTGAGATCACCGCACCATTCTTTACGAGTCTGGTAATGGAATGACGTTTGTTCGGATTGCCTCAACCGGCCATTTCGGCGCAACGGATCACATTAGGCAGTCCTCCCTGAGGCACGCAGAATGTGCGCTCTTGGGTTGGTGAACCAAGCTTTATCAATATCAGAACCGCCGCTGTTGTCACCCAACTTAGAAGCTGAGCGTCCGGCTTTGGATTGCGCGGCACGCGCCAAAGAGGCGGACGAATGCGGTTGTCACCCGGCACGCTGTTCGCGTCGCGACGACAGATCCGGGCACAGTACGAGCTTGCCCTCCAGACCGCCCGCTTCGAGACGTCGGTGCGCCTGGGCAACTTCACCGAGCGAGATCCGCTCGGCGACGCGCGGCCGGATAGCGCCGCTAGCCAGCAGAGCAAATAGGTGTTTCAGATCCTCTTTGAACCATGCACGATGTCGCACCCGCATCGCGTTGATGGAGTAGAAACATGCTCGCCTTCCGCCGGGCAGCCACCGCCAGAAATACAAACGAGCGATCCACATCAGCATAGTGAGCATGCGTCGCTGATCCTCTACGCCCGCCGAGTAGCCATAAGCGCAAAGCAGACCGCCGCGCTTGAGAGATGCAACGAGCGGCGATAGCCGTCCTCGCCGATGCCGTCGAAGACAATATCGAATCCGCCCGGCAGCACACGCGTGAAGTCTTCGCGCTCATAATCGATCGGCGTGGCCCGAAGCTTGCGGATCAGCCCGGTGTGCCTGCCGTGGGCGCCGCCCCACAATTCAACCCCGGCCATGCTGCCGAGCACAAGCAGCGCCTGGCCGACTGCACCGGCAGCTCCATGCACCAATACTCGCTGTCCTCTCTGCACTTGCGCAGCGCGGTGCAGGAGTTGGTACGCGGTCATCCAGCTCAGGATCAGCGTGGCAGCCTCGGCCGCGTCGGCTCCGGCGGGTACCGGAGTCACGCGACTCGCCTGGAGCGTGCGATAGTTGGCATTCGATCCAAGCACCGTCATGTCCGCCACACGGTCACCAAGCTGAAATTCACTCACGCCATCGCCGAGCTGATCGATTTCCCCCACGACGTCGTAGCCCATTACGAAAGGTGGGCGACGCGATGCCGTTTGTGGGTAGAGATGGCGACGGATCAGCGTGTCGGTGTACTCAAGGCCCGAGGCGAGCACGCGGACACGTACCTCGCCTGGACCAGCCGTCGGCAAAGGAGCATCGACCACCTCCAACCCCTCGGGACCGCCGAAGAGCTTAAGTTGAACAACGCGGTTGCGCGGTTCGGTCACATGCGGATCCTCCTACCTCATTGGCTAAAAGCGACTGCATGAGAAAAACATCAGAGAAACGTCGCCGTTTCGCGCCTTGCAAGCTACTCTTAGCTCGAAGCTTGGCCTTGTAATTGATGCGGATCAATTCCGCTCATTGTCCGTAGCCCTTGTATATTGGATCAGTCCGGTGATGGACTTCGGTTTTATCGCCTAATGAAATACGCCTGAAGCCCTTCATCAGATCGGAAACTTACTCTGAGCCGCTATGACCGTCACACCTGCCTTCGTTCGGGCACCCCGCGGCTCACGGGCGAATCCGTACCCGTCCGGAAATCTGTCAGCGCCGGGATCGCGGCGGATCATCCGCGTCCGGGTGGAGACGACCAGCCCTACCTCTATTCAGGCTCGCTTGTTGTTCGGGGCAGTGGCGTTGCCGAGGCGATCGCAACCGGCCCACGCAGCGAGATCGGGAAGATCAGTCAGTCGCTGCAGAGCCTCGATACCGAACCGCCGCGGCTGCAGCGTCAGACCGCTAGACCGTGCGATAGAGCATTGTCACGATGAGAAATCCAGCGCAGGTCGAAGCCTCGCACTGCCCGATTGTGAGCCACGTTCGCCGAAGTAACGTAAACGGCTGGAAAATTCCTCGACGCGTGCCGCGCTGTCAGGTCAATCGCGGCGAGCAGAGTGCGCGGCCGTAAAGAACGGCAAAGCCGAGGAAGGCAAACGTCCAGCCTATCCCGGCGGCAGCCAGCAACGCCTGCATGTGCTCAGGCGAAAGCGATGCGCAGATTCGCGTAAGCGCCGCCGCAACGATCGCAGCATAGAGGCATTGCGTGCCGATCGAAGCTTTCAACATGCATCCGGTGTGACCGAGGGTCGCGCGCGTCATGACGGCGATGGTCATCGAGCCGACCGCGCCGCCGGTCCAGGCATGGATCCCGGCACTTGGCGGAAGGACGTCGAAGGCTGCCAAGCCACCGAGAAGATAACCGACCGGTATGAACGCATAGGCAAGATGAAGTATCAGCACGAGGCGATCCGGAATAGTCCGATAGCCGGCCCAGCGGGAGAGGCGAACCACGTGAAGGCAGCCAGCGACGATCAGCGCCAAACCAGTTGCTTCTGCCTCGGGAGCGCCGATCCAAGCCATCAGCGCAATCACGCCAGCCGCCATGACGACAGCGTCGAACCAACCGAACTGCGCGGGAAGGCGGCCGGGATGCTGCCGTGCAAGCCAGTTCCGGGTGAAGCTCGGAACGATGCGGCCGCCGATCAGCGCAACGAGAGTAATCACCAGCGCAATCGCAAAGCGGGTGGAATATCCGGCAAGACCATCGACGTGCGCTTCGATATGGAACGCGACGTTGCTGGCGCCAAACAGCGATACGATCGCCACCACGGGCAGGTTGCCCCACTTTGGGCCTGCGACGATCTCGCGCGCGGCGGCAGTCGCCAGCAACGCAAGAAATGCTGCATCGATTACGCAGGCGACTTCCCATCCGATCCACGCCGACACGCAGACGGCAATGCGCCCCGCGAGCCAGCTCGAGACCAGCACAGCGAGCGGGGTGCCCTGCAAGGGCAGGCGCCCGGTCCAGTTTGGGATGGCCGTCAGCAGGAATCCGCCCACAATGGCTGCGACGTAACCGAACAGCATCTCGTGAACATGCCAGTCGCGCGCCGCAAAGACGGTAGGAACCTGCAGTTCTCCTTCGAACACGCCCAGCCAGACCGGAATGATCGCACCAGCATAAATCGAACCGAGCAGGAAAAAGGGCCGGAAGCCGTAGGACAGTATCGCAGGTCCCTGATACGCGCGAAGCCTCGGTACTGACATGGGATTTCCTCTCAATCCGCCCTTCTGTCGAGAAGGCGCAGTTTTATCGCCGTACAAGCAGTTTTATCGCCCTACAAATAGCGATTATCGCAAAACCGGATTTGAGCTAGCGCAATGTTTCAGTCGAATCCCTGTGGCTTTATCCGGAGCAACGAACAGGGCTTGTCCGCCTCGGTATCGACCCCGGGGAGGCCCGTTTTTAGGTGTACTCGTCAGCGATCTGGCCAGGACCATGCGCAGAGGCTAACGGCCCAACATTGCGTTGTGTCAAAGAGACCTCTGTGAGGCGCGGCTAGATTTGCCGAGCCATGCGGAGCGTCTTGCTTGACCGACCAACCTGAACTGACTGCGAGCGGTGACGAGCGCCCGACGCTTCGTCTGAGCGGTGCGTGGACCGTTGCCAATGTCGAGGCCATCGAACGCCTTTTCGAAAGCGCGCTTCCCGCGCAGGTCGGGGCGATCGACCTCAGCCGCGTGACCGCGCTTGATACGGTTGGCGCATGGGTGTTCGAAAAGCTGGTCCGGCGGTTCTCCACACCATCGGCAAGAACCTCGCTTGTCGGTGTGCCCGAGTCCTATGGCGGCTTGATGCAGGAAATGCAGGGCCTGAACCGCAGGCGACCGGCCGCCAGACAGCGCGACAGCCTCTTGCTGGATTTCCTGGAGCGGATCGGCCGTGCCCTTGCGGCCGAAAGCGCGGCTTTCCTGCAGATGCTGGGCGCTATCGGCGTCGCATTCCTCGGCGCGCTGCGTCATCCGCGTTCCCTGAGGCTGACATCGACGGCCTATCAACTCTACAAGGTCGGCTGGCAGGCTATTCCAATCATGACGCTGATCACCTTCCTGATCGGCGCCATCATTGCCCAACAAGGGTTCTTTCACTTCCGAAAATTCGGCGCCGAATCCTACACCGTCGACATGGTGGGGATTCTGGTGCTGCGGGAGATCGGCGTGTTGATTGTCGCGATCATGGTCGCCGGCCGTTCCGGCAGCGCCTACACCGCCGAGCTCGGCTCGATGAAAATGCGCGAGGAGATCGACGCTCTTTCGACCATGGGCCTCGACCCGATCGCGGTGCTGATCTTGCCGCGCGTCGCAGCGTTGGTCATTGCGCTACCGATTCTGAGTTTCATCGGATCGATGGCGGGACTCTACGGTGGCGGTGTGGTGGCCCAGTTCTATGGCGACATGGCGCCTGCCATCTATATCGAGAGGCTGCGCGAGGCGGTCTCCATCACCTCTTTCAAGGTGGGCATCCTCAAGGCGCCCTTCATGGCGTTGGCGATCGGGATTGTGGCTTGCGGCGAGGGCCTGCGGGTGCAGGGCAGCGCCGAGTCGCTTGGCAAACAAACAACGACTTCGGTGGTGAAATCGATCTTCCTGGTCATCGTGCTCGACGGCTTGTTTGCCGTGTTCTTCGCTTCGGTCGGGATGTAGCTGTGCGGGAGGAGACCATCGCCATCAGCGTCCGGGACCTCGTGGTGGGCTTCGGCAAGCACACGGTGATCGATCATCTATCGCTCGACGTATGCGCCGGCGAAATCATCGGTCTGGTCGGAGCCTCCGGTGGCGGCAAATCGGTGCTTATGCGCACGCTGATCGGGCTGTTGCCGAAGCGGGGCGGACAAATCGAATTTCCTACAACGTCCGAAGGCGAAGCCAGCCGCCGCGGCGTGCTATTTCAGCAGGGTGCGCTGTTCTCGGCGTTGAGCGCGCGGCAAAACATTCAGTTTCCGCTGCGCGAAGCGACGCATCTTTCGGATACGCTGCTTGACGAGATCGCCAATGCCAAGCTGGAGATGGTAGGATTGAGAGCCGAAGACGGCGACAAATTCCCCGCCGAGCTGTCTGGTGGAATGACCAAGCGCGTGGCGCTGGCGCGTGCGCTTGCGCTCGACCCGGCTCTGTTGTTTCTCGACGAGCCGACGTCCGGGCTTGATCCAATCGCGGCGGGCGAGTTCGACGCTCTGATCAGGACGCTGCAGCAAACGCTGCGGTTCACCGTGTTCATGATTACGCATGATCTCAACACGCTTGCCGCTGTCTGCGACCGTGTTGCGGCGCTCGCCGATGGCAAGATCGTTGCTCTCGGGCCGTTGTCATCCGTGCTGGCGTCGGATCATCCCTGGGTCAGGGCCTATTTTCACGGCGCGCGCGCGCAAATGCTTCACCTTGAAGCGAGCTAAAGAGAAAACATCGATGGAAACCCGCGCTCCCTACATCATCGTTGGCGCCTTCGTGCTCGCGGCGATCGCAGCCGTGTTCGGCTTCGTCTATTGGCTCAACAATGCTGGTGGCATCGGCAAGCGCGACAACTACCAGCTTGTCTTCAACGGGCCGGTGCCGGGCCTCCTGGTCGGGGCGGGGGTGTTGTTCAATGGTATCCGCGTGGGCGAGGTCACCTCGCTCGAGTTCGTCGCCGACCGTCCGCACGACGTCCGCGCAACGATCGCGGTTGCGCAGCATACGCCGGTGCGCGCCGATACCAGAGTCGGACTTGACTTTCAGGGGTTGACCGGCGTGCCAGTCGTTTCGCTCGAGGGCGGTGACGGCGCTGAGGCGCCGCAGGTCTCGGGTCCGCTCGTTGCGGAAAAGGGCGCCGGCCAGAGCATGACCCAGGCCGCGCGGGACGCCTTGCGCCGGGTCGACATGGTGCTGTCCGACAATGCCGCACCCCTGCACGACGCCATCGGCAACATCGGCACGTTTGCCGAGGCGCTGGCGCGCAACTCGTCGCGCCTGGATGGCATCGTCGCTGGCCTTGAGCGCATGACCGCTGGGGCGACGCCGCCGCGCAAGGTCACGTTCGATCTTTCCGCCGCCAACGCCTTTACAACGCCGCACCGTCTACTGCAGGCGGGCCTTTTTATTACTGAGCCAACTGCGACAGTTCGCCTGCAGACCCAGCGCTTCCTGTTTGCGGACGGCGAGGAGGGGCAGGATGATTTCGCCAATGTGCAATGGAGCGACAGCCTTCCCGCATTGGTACAGGCGAAATTGCTGCAAAGCTTCGAGAATTACGACATCGCCCATGCGCCGCTTCGGGCGGACAATTTGAGCGAGGGCGGCTTGCGCCTCCTCATCGACATCAGGCAATTCGATATCAATGGAGCGCCTGCACCGCGCGCATCGATTTCGCTGTCGGCGAAGCTTGTCGAGGGATCGGGCCACCTGAAGGCCGCCCGTGTTTTCGAGCAATCGGCGCCGATCGACAACTTGAAGCCTGCAAACGCGGCCGCGGCTTTCAATCGTGCCTTCGAATCGCTCGCCCAGGAGCTCGTGCTGTGGACGGCATCGCTGCAATAGCACCAGCGCAGCGCGCATCTGCAAAGGACCAACTGAGTGACCGCGACCTCCGCCTTGATGCGTGCCGCGGCATCGCGCTGTGGTTCATTTTTCTGGATCACGTCCCTAACAATCTCGGCAGCTGGCTGACGCTGCGTCACTACGGTTTCAGCGATACCACCGAGCTTTTCATGTTCGTGTCAGGCGTAACCTGCGCTCTTGCTTACGGCAGGGTACGAGCGCACGACGGCTGGTCTGCCGTCGTCAGTCATACGCTCCGTCGCAGTTGGGAAATCTATGTGGCGTTCCTGACGCTCACGGTCGCCTGTGTGGTGATGGTTTATCTCATGGGCGCCGGTCAGCTTGCCGACGAAACTAATACGCGGGTTCTGCTGGAGCATCCGGGTCCTGCGCTGGCCCACGCGGCTATCTTGCAGTATCGCCCGGTCAATAGCGACGTGCTGCCGACCTTCGTCATCTTCCACCTCTCGTTCGCGCCGCTGCTATGGGCGTTGTTGAAAACGCCCAACATCACGCTCGGTGCATCGTTCCTGCTCTACGGGCTAGTCCAGCTATTCGGCTGGAACCTGCCGCAATGGCCTGGCAACACCTGGTACTTCAATCCGTTCGCTTGGCAAATCCTGATTGTATTCGGTGCGTGGTGGGAGGTCAGTGATCAAGGGAAATTGTGGGTATGGCTGACGTCGCCCGCCGCAACGGCACTGGCCATACTCTATTTATTCTTCGCCCTAGTAATCGCCTTAAGCTGGAGCTTCGAGCCGCTTGAGGCTGCTATTCCGCAGGCTCTGGCGAACCTCATCTACCCGATCGACAAATCTAATCTCGACCCTCTGCGGCTGTTGCATTTCCTTGCGATCGCGGTCCTCGTTGCGAAATTCGTGGCGCGTGATTGGAAGGGGTTGATGACACCCATCCTACGCGGCGCCGTTCGCTGCGGCGAGAACTCGCTGGAAATCTATTGCGCGGGCGTGCTCTTGGCGCTCGCCGGTCACGTCCTGTTGGTGGAGATCTCTGCTGGCCTAGCCATGCAGGTCGCGGTCAGCGTCGGCGGCGTTGGCGCACTTGTCGGGATCGCTACGTTACTTACGAAGCTGAAGATCGAAAGTCGGAGTGAACTGAGGCTGTTTTGACAACAGCTCAATGGAAGTCGGTGCACTGCTATGCTCTTTTGAGCTAGGTCAATGAATTCGTCTTAGCTCGGCTCTATCGTGGGATTTAATTATCAGAATCCCGGCAAGACGCGCTGGGGCGAGACTATCAGCGATGGGCGATGAGCCGGTGTGGGAAACGATCTCAACAGCGCCATATGATGGCGATCTCGAACTTGCGGTAATCGAGGGAGATCATGTGCATTCCCTGGTCTTCGCCTGCCGCCGGCTGCCGAATGGCTGGATCAAGGTCGCCACGCGCGAGCGCATCTTTGTCCACCCGACGCATTGGCGCCCATGGCAGAACGGCTAGAGTCCTTTCCGTGCTCCCGTCTTGTCGGCCAACGTCCGGGCCAGCTTTCCTCGGCGAGTAAACATTCGATCGTTGGGCGCTTGACCAGGTCCGTTTCGACCGCCAATAGCTTCTTTGAAATGCGGAATATTCAGGTCCGCCACAGTCCTGTCCACGGTCTGCCTCTGCAGTTTGCGTGTTCGCCGCCTGGCTCTATCTGGCACGACGGCAGTGGAGAAAAAAGGACCAAAGCTCGGATGGCTCGAGACTATGCTGGGACTTGCACGCCTACGGTCATTAGACCGCCGGATCGGATCATCCTATGACAGCGCAAAACCGCTTCTGGTTTCGTTACGGAACCGCCGCCGTCGCCGCGATCCTGGTCTTCCTGCTCCATTATCTATTGCGCCAATATTTCGCGGACCGCACCTTCATGGTGATCTGCATGCCGGTCGTCGTGTATGCGGCCTTTGCCGGCGGGCTCGGCCCGGCGCTGTTGGCCACCATTCTCTGCACCGGCATCAGCCTGTTCTTCTTGGGCCGGGAGCTTGTTGCCAACCCGGCCAATCTGATCGACGTCGCATTTTTCGGGGTGCTGGGGCCGGTCCTCGGTTTTATTGGCGAGCGGCTGTTACGGGAATCTGAAGAGTCCCGCTATAGGCAAGCACAGCTGCAGTCGATTCTCGATACCGTTCCGGAGGCGATGATTGTGATCGACGAGCGCGGGATCATGCGATCCTTCAGCGCCACGGCGCAGCGGTTGTTCGGATGGACGGCCGAGGAAGCGATCGGACAAAACGTCTCGATCCTGATGCCGCAGCCATTCCGCCGGGAGCACGACGGCTATATGGATCGCTACCGGACCACGGGAGAACGGCGCATCATCGGCATTGGGCGCATTGTCGTGGGTGAGCGCAAGGACGGTTCGACGTTCCCTATGGAGTTGGCGGTGGGCGAGGCCCGGGTCGGTCCGGAACGTCTCTTCACGGGGTTCGTGCGGGATCTGACGGAGCGCCGCACCCAGGAAAGGCGTATGCAGGATCTGCAATCGGAGCTGGTCCACGTGTCGCGCCTCACGGCGATGGGCGAAATGGCGTCGTCGCTGGCCCACGAATTGAACCAACCGCTTTCAGCGATCACGAGTTATCTCCGCGGTGCAGCAACCCTGTTGAAAGGGGATTCCGTCGACAAGGACCGCGTGCGGGAGGCGCTCGAACGAAGCGCGGATCAGGCGCTTCGCGCTGGCGATATCATCAAGCGCTTGCGGGAGTTCGTCGCCAAGGGGGAAACCCAACAAACCCTTGAGAACCCGGGCATCCTGCTCGAAGAGGCCGCGGCTCTTGCTTTGGTCGGCGCGAGGGAGCAGGGCGTGCGCGTGTCACTTCGATGCGATCGTGAGCTTCCAGATATATTGGCCGACAAGGTTCAGATCCAGCAGGTCGCGCACAACCTGATCCGGAACGCGGTGGAGGCGATGGAAACGACGAGCCGGCGCGAGCTCACGATCGCGGTGACGCGCAGCGGCGAACTTGCGCTGTTTTCGGTGGCGGATACCGGTACAGGAATCAGTCCCGAAATCGGAAAACACCTGTTTCAGCCGTTTGTGACCAGCAAGGCGAACGGAATGGGCGTAGGTCTCTCGATTTGCCGAACAATCATCGAGGCGCATGGCGGCCGCATCACGGCTGGGCCCAATAAGGGCGGCGGCACTGTCTTTGAGTTTACGATTCCACTTGCCGGCGTGGAGGCGACCCGTGGGCGATAAGACGGTTATCCATGTCGTCGATGACGATCCTGCGATGCGCGACTCGCTCGCCTTCCTGCTCGATGTCAACGGATTTGCGCCGAAGGCATATGAATCGGCAAATGCGTTTCTTTCGGGGGCGGCGATCGAACTTCCGACTTGCGTGGTCTCGGACATCCGCATGCCCGGCCTGAGCGGCATCGAGCTTGTCCGGGAGCTCAAGGCCAGGGGTGCGGCCTGTCCAGTGATCCTGATTACGGGACACGGCGATGTAGCGCTTGCAGTCGAGGCGATGAAAGCAGGCGCCGTCGATTTCATCGAAAAGCCGTTTGACGACCAGGTACTGATCGGGGCTATCCGCGCTGCGCTCTTTGCGCATTCGGCGTCTCAAGGCGACAATAGCACCAAGAAGGAGGCGCAGGCTCGGTTGGCTGAGCTGTCGCCGCGCGAGCGCGACGTGCTGCAGGGACTGGTGGCCGGTAAGATCAACAAGGTCATCGCTCATGAACTGAGCATCAGCCCGCGGACGGTCGAGGTCTACCGGGCCAATCTCATGGCTAAAACCGGCGCGCGCAGCATGTCTGAGCTGATGCGCATTGCGCTGGCGGCTGGCTTGTGAGGGCTGCTGGGCTTGTCGCCGGCTTGACCAGCACGCCGCCGCAGATTGCAATTCGTTTTTAGGAGCCAGCCAGTGGCCGTCAGGCCGCGAACTAGAAAGGTCGCTTCTTGTGAGGCCTTCTGGCTTCCCTTGCAATCGCGGGGTCATGCATTTGCAATTGGTGCAATTGGGTCCATGCGAGCGCGCTAGCGAACGACGCCCAAAAATGGCGACCACACTAACCAGCACGATATGGTTGAAACGGTCATAGACCGTCTTCCTGTTCAAGTCAGAACGACTTTTGCAGCTATCTATCCGGCTACGCCTTGACCTGCATCAAAACGCCTTCGTTGCGAAAACCTTATAGTTGAACCTGCCTCCGATGTAGGGAATGCAAGGGAGACCAACATGCGCGCGCACCAGATCATGACCAAGGACGTTCTCACGGTCGCGCCGGATGCTTCGATCCTCGAGGCGGCGAGGTTGATGCTCGAGCGCCACATCAGCGGTCTGCCGGTCCTCGACAAGGATGAGAAGCTGATCGGAATTGTTTCGGAAGGCGACTTCATCCGCCGTGCGGAGATCGGTACGCAGCGCAGGCGCCCGCGCTGGCTTCAATTTTTTGTCGGACCAGGCCGCGAAGCAGATGAATTTGTTCGCCAGAGCGGCCGAAAGGTCGAAGAAATCATGACGCACGATCCGGTGACGGTCAGCGAGGATACGGCGCTTGAAGAGATCGTGACCTTGATCGAGAAGCACGACATCAAGCGGTTGCCGGTCATCCGCGGTGAGAAGCTCGTCGGAATTGTCACACGGGCGAACTTGCTGCGGGCTGTCGCGAGCCTGGCGCGCTATGTGCCGGACCCGACCGCTGACGACGATCATATCCGTGAACGCATTAGTCAAGCGATCGCCAAGACCGGGTGGCGGCCGATTGGGCTGCAGGTGACCGTACGCAATGGCGTTGTTCACCTGCACGGGATCATCGCCAATGCCAGTTCGCGGCAGGCGGCGATCGTAGCTGCAGAAAACGTCGCGGGGGTCAAGGAGGTGTACGACCACCTCTGCTTCGTGGACAGCTATTCGGGTTACTATGTCGAGTCTTCTGAGGACATGAAAGCGGCTGGCTGAATGCCAATGTCGGAGTAAATCCATGATGTGGATTCTGAGAGCTCTTCTTTCGTTGCCTGCCTTGATCGCCACGGGGGTCGCCCATGAGACGTTGGATCCCATCGTAGCCGGCGTATCCGTTATCTTGATCATCGGATTTGCCGTCGTGGCAACCGGCTGGGCCATTCGCCACGACCCTTGATTGATGAACCAGGATAGTACCTCCATGCCGTCATTCGATGTACGCTTTATCAAGACCGTTTGCGACGATACTGGCCATGAGCACCGCGCCTGCCAGGCCGCGTTCAAAATTGATGCTGCTTCGCTGACAGAAGCGGTTCAGCGGGCGGAGATCGACTTCTGCAGGCAAAAGCATGTCCACGACTGGACGATCTTCGCCGACGCAGTGGAGTTACGCTCTCCGAGCGCATTGGAGCGCGCGTGGACCTCCTAGCGTCACCCGACAACTTGCGCGAGTAAGCATGTTGGAAAATGTCACTCCGCGTCATTACTGCAACCTTTGATACCTGTCCGGCCACAGACGACCAAATCAAGCTCCGATGTTTGATGTGCGTCAAACGAACACGCGCCTCCGGAAAAAATCGCTGGACGGGCCAGCGAGAATTCGCCTGATATTCCATAACTCGCGGAGCGCGGAGCCCTCCGGTCTTATACTTAAGGGAACGACCCGAATTTCGATGTTTTTGAAAAAGCGCAGAGTGGCGGCAGAAGCGATCGAAACCGGAGTCCTGCCATGCTCACCGCCGCCGCAATCGCCAAGACTGAGATCAAGTCTTCGATCCACGCCCGCCCGTTCGCTCCAGCTCGGTCGGGTCCGTTTCCCGAAGGACCGCTGGGCCTGATGGGCGCTCCGATGCGTTTTGCCCGCAAGGCCGAGATTTTTGGCGAGGATGAGCCGGCGGACTATCTTTACCAGGTCGTTTCCGGCGCCGTGCGGACCTACCGCATGCTCGACGACGGCCGGCGCCAGGTGATCGCCTTTTACCTGCCGGGCGACATCTTTGGTTTCGAGGCCGGCGATGTGCATCTCTCTTCCGCGGAAGCGATCAGCGAGTCGCAGGTGCTCGTCGTCAAGCGCTCGAGCGTGATGGCCCGCGCCGAGCATGAAAAAGATCTTTCACGGCAGCTTTGGACCCTGACGGTCAGCGAGCTGCAGCGCGTGCAGCAGCACTCCCTCATTCTGATCAAGAACGCGGAAGAGCGGGTCGCGGGTTTCCTGCTCGAAATGGCTACCCGCTCTTCCGCCGGCGTCGCAATCGAGCTGCCGATGTCGCGCCAGGACATCGCCGACTATTTGGGATTGACCATCGAGACAGTGTCGCGAACCTTCACCCAATTCGTGCAGTCCGGATTAATTGCGCTCGAAGGTTCGCGGCGCGTCCGATTCCGCAATCGCGCAGCATTGAACCGCCTCAACTCCTGATGTTGATTGCGCCTAGTTAACATAGACCCCCCTTCTGCAGCAGT
>Ga0075434_100003257_pt1 | contig 14508 bp, 13 predicted proteins | sample RhiMethybrSRZTD3_FD_75298 | JGI IMG/M metagenome (GOLD analysis project Ga0075434, IMG submission 75298) | Populus rhizosphere microbial communities from Tennessee, USA - Rhizosphere MetaG P. TD hybrid SRZTD3 | ecosystem: Host-associated > Plants > Roots > Rhizosphere > Soil | place: USA... | reverse complement strand
GCCTGCGACCAGTCGAGTCGGAGCTTCGGCACGGTGCCGAGCGTGAGCGCGCGCGTCTGGATGCCGTTCGTCAGCTGGTTGTCGAAGCCGTAGCTCGTCCAGGCGTTGGCATCGGTGGGCACGGCCGCGTGGCTCGGCGCCACCCAGGCCAGGAACAGCGCTAACAGCACCAACCGCCGGCGACGCATCAGTCGCCTAAGAGTGAACGCGGAACCGGTCGGAGACCAGCCGTGCGACCTCGGTGGGCGTCGTGCCGACCTCGATGCCGACCGCCTCGAGCGCCTCCTTCTTCGCCTCTGCCGTGCCCGCCGATCCGGAGATGATCGCGCCGGCGTGGCCCATCGTCTTGCCGGGCGGCGCCGAGAAGCCGGCGATGTAGGCGAGCACCGGCTTCGTCACGTGCTCTTGCACGTAGCGGGCTGCCTTCTCCTCCTCGTCGCCGCCGATCTCCCCGACGAGCACGATCACCTCCGTCTCCGGATCGGCTTCGAAGCGCTCGAGCACGTCGATGAACGACGACCCGACGACGGGATCGCCGCCGATGCCGACGATCGTCGAGTTGCCGAGGCCGAGCTGCGTCAGCTCGTGCCCGATCTGGTAGGTGAGCGTGCCCGAGCGCGAGACGAGCCCGATACCGCCTTCGGAGAAGATCTCGGCGGGAATGATCCCGACGTTCGCCTTGCCCGGCGACAGCACCCCCGGGCAGTTCGGACCGATCATTGTCGCGCCCTTGCCGCGGATGTACGTGTAAACGCGCAGCATGTCGTGCGCAGGGATGTGCTCGGTGATGCAGATCACGGTGCCGATGCCGGCGTCAACGGCCTCGTAGATCGCATCGGTGGCAAACCGCGCCGGCACGAAGATGAGGGAGGTGTTCGCGGACACCGCCGCGACGGACTCCGCGACGGTGTTGAACACCGGGATGCCTTCGACGTCCTGGCCGCCCTTGCCGGGCGTCACGCCCGCGACGACGTTCGTGCCGTAGTTGCGGTTTCGGAGCCCGTGGAAGCGACCTTCGCTCCCGGTCAGACCCTGCACGACGAGGCGCGTGTCGTTGTCGACGATGACGGCCAAGCTATCTCTGGCTCCTACGCGCCTCGAGGAGGATCGAGCGCAGCCCGACCGTCCCCTCGTCGTCGATGTCGTCGGCGAGCAGCTCGCGGACCCGTGCGGCCGCGTCGGGCGGCGTCTCGACGCGCTCCAGCCAGGCGTCGACGCTCTGCCGGCGGTCGAAGTGCTCGATCTGCTCGACCTCGAAGCCGACGTCGGTCACGACGTCCTTCCATTCGTCCTCGCTGTAGCAGCGCACATGCGTCGGATCGCGCAGCCGCTCTGCCTCCTCGACGCGCTCGCCCCGAAACACGTTGTCCTCGATCACGAGCAAGCGGTTGCTGACCCGCGCCATCTCCTTGACAGCCGCCGCGATGTCCGGGAAGTGATGCGCTGCGATGCGGCACGTGACGACGTCGAAGCTGCCGTCCGCGAACGGCAGGTGATCGGCGGGCGCGACGACGTCCGCCTTCATGCCGGGCGCCGGGTCGACGGTGACGACCGTGCAGCCCTGTTCGCGCAGGCGGCGGGCCACATGTCCTCCGCCGGTCGCGACGTCGAGCACCTTGACGTTCGGCCCAGGCTCGCACCACTCGACGAGCAGATCGAGGTCCGGGCCTTCGCGGTGCGTCGGGCTTTCGCGAAACGCGTCCGCGCGCTGCGACCAGACGTCGGTCATGCGGCGAGCTCGACCGCGCGCTGCGCGGCCTCGAGCATCGTCGGCTCGACATAGAGGTTGGCCGGAGCCGCTTCCGCGAGGATCCTGCGTCCTTCCTCGGCGTTCGTCCCGTCGAGCCGGACGACGATCGGCAGCTCGATCTTCATCTGGTCGAGCGCCGCGAGAATGCCGCGCGCGACCTCGTCGCAGCGCGTGATCCCGCCGAAGATGTTGAAGAAGATCGAGCGCACCTGCTCGTCGCTCGTGATCACCTCGAGCGCATCGACGACGCCCTGCGCGTCTCCGCCGCCGCCGAGGTCGCAGAAGTTCGCGGGCCGCCCGCCGGCGACGACCACGACGTCGACGGTGGACATCGAGAGACCTGCGCCGTTCCCGAGGATGCCGACGCTCCCGTCCAGCTTCACGTACGTGACGCCTTTCTCGCGCGCGAGCCGCTCCTGCGGATCGGCCGCCTCGACGTCGCGCATCTCCGCAATGTCGGGATGACGGAAGAGCGCGCTCTCGTCGACCGTGAACTTCGAGTCGAGCGCGCGGACGTCGCCGTCGGGCGTGACGATCAGCGGGTTGATCTCCGTGAGCATCGCGTCCGACTCGACGAAGCACCGGTAGAGCTTCTCCACGATTCCGAGGATCTGCTTCTGCTCGTTCGGGTCGTCGATCCCTGCGCCGTAGACGAGACGGCGCGCCTGGTACGGCTGGAAGCCCTCGAGCACGTCGACGTGCAGTCGGGCCAGCGCATCGGGATTCTCTTCTGCGACTTGCTCGATCTCGATGCCGCCCTCCGTCGTGAGCATGTAGAGCGGCTTCTTCGCACCGCGGTCGAACGTGATCGAGAGGTAGTACTCCTTCGAGATGTCGGACGCGCGCTCGATCCAGACCTTGCGAACGATGTGGCCATTGATGTCGAGGCCGAGGATGTCCTCGGCCTTCGCCTCCGCGTCGTCGGCGCCGTCGGCGAGCTTCACCCCACCGGCCTTGCCGCGGCCGCCCGTCAATACCTGAGCCTTGACGACGAGCCGGCCGCCGAGCTCCTCGGCGGCCGCGCGTGCTTCCTGCGGCGTCGCTGCGAGCCGGCCTTCCGAGACGGGGATGCCGAACCGCTCGAACAGCTCCTTGCCTTGGTACTCGTAGAGATCCACGGGCGCGGCGAGTGTACTCGCGCGCGCCCGCGGGACGGCGCAATCGTTTACCGCTGCGGCACCCAGCCGCCCGGGAGCGGCTCGCCGATCTGCAGCGCGAAGCGCTCGAGCAGCTCGGGAACCGTCTCCGGTTGCATCTCGAGCCCGTAACGCGCGTTCAGCGCGGCAAGCTCTGCGGGCTCGGCCTCGAGCGCGCCGCCGAGGGCGTCGAGCTCCTGGAAGAACCGCTCGAACCCGGCGGGCGAGATGATCTCGAGGATCCGGCACGGCTCGTCGCCTGCGTTCCAGAACGTGTGCCACTGGTTCCGCGGCTTGAAGACGAGGTCACCGGGACCGGCCTCGACCACGTCGTCGCCGAGCAGCGCGCCCATGCGGCCCTCGAGCACGAAGCTGTACTCGTCCTCCCGCGTATGCCGGTGGAGCGGCGCCGCGAGCGCCCGCGGAGACATCGGATGCTCGACGAGCGAGAAGCGCTCGTCCGCCTCCTGGCCATCGATCATGAAGCGCACGCCGATGCTTCCGAGGAATCCGTCCCTGCCGTTGTCCGGAGGCACGATCCGTGGGGCTGTGACGGTGCTCGTCATGGCTTCTCCTTTTCGTAGGACAGTGGTGTCTATCGAAATCTATTGCAGACCGGGGCGCATCTGTCAATATTCAGAGAACACTCATGTCCGACCAAAAGCGCCCATACCGCATGAAGCGCCGCGCCGAGCTGGAAGAGGCGACCCGCCTCCGCATCACCGAGAGCGCCGTGGCCCTGCACGAGCGGATAGGACCGGCGCAGACGTCGATCTCCGCAATCGCGGACCAGGCGGGAGTCCGCCGCTCGACGGTCTACCGGCACTTCCCCGACGAGGACGCGCTGTTCGCGGCCTGCTCGTCGCACTTCCGCTCCCTGAACCCCGCGCCCGACCCGGCTGCCTGGGCGGAGATCGACGAGGCCGACGCGCGAACCGAAACCGCTCTACACGAGCTGTACGCGTTCTACGGACGCACGCACCGCATGTACGAGAGCCTCTTCCGCGACGAGAGCCTGGTTCCGGCCGTGCGGCGCCGGCTGCGCGATTTCCACGGTTACCTGGAGGACGCCCGCGACGCCCTGATGAAGGGGCGCAGTGTGCGGGGGCGCGCCGCGCAGCGCACGCGCGCGGCACTCGGTCATGCCCTTGCCTTCGGGACCTGGCGCTCCTTGACGCACGAGCAGCAACTGACGGAGGAGGATGCCGTCGCGCTGATGTGCCGGCTCGTGGAGAGCGCTAGCCGCCGCTGATCACGCAGATGACCTGACCGGTCCTGACCGGCTGTCCCGGCTCGACGGACAGGTCGGTGATGCGCCCTGCACGATGGGCGTGCACCTCGTTCTCCATCTTCATCGCCTCGACGATGCACACGACTTGCCCGGACTCCACCTCGTCGCCGTCCGCGACCTCGACCGCGAGCACGGTCCCCTGCATCGGGCTGACGATCGCATCCTTGCCTGCCCCGGCCGCGCCACCTGCGCGGGCGCGCTCGCGGCGCCGGCGCGCCAGCTCTGCGTAGGGAGGCTCCGGCTTCAGCAGCCGGACCTCGAAGCGCTTGCCGTCTACCTCCACGAACCGGACTGCGTCGGGACTGTCCCCGGACATGTCCCGTGCCGGGACATGTCCGGGGACAGTCCCGGCGCGTTCTGCAATCAGCTCCACGACTCCGTGGCACGTCCCGCCCTCGATGAAGCAGGGATGCGTGAGCAGCGCCTTGTGGAATCCGATCAGCGTCTTGACGCCCTCGACCTCGAGCTCCCCGAGCGCGCGCAACATCCGCCGGCGCGCGTGCTCCCGGTCGACGCCGTGCACGATCAGCTTCGCGATCATCGGGTCGTACAGCGGCGAGATCTCGCTCCCGGCGACGACGCCGGAGTCCACGCGCACGCCCGGGCCGCTCGGCTCCCGGTACGCCGTGATCGTTCCCGGCGCCGGAAGGAACCCGTTGCCCACGTCCTCGGCATTGATGCGGCACTCGATCGCATGCCCGACGAGGCGCACGTCCTCCTGGCGCAGCGACAGCGTCTCGCCGGCGGCGATCAGCACCTGCTCGCGGATCAGGTCCAGGCCGGTGACCATCTCGGTCACCGTGTGCTCCACCTGGATGCGGGTGTTCATCTCGAGGAAGAAGTACTCGCCGTCGCGGGAGAGCAGGCCCTCGATGGTTCCGGCGCTCTCGTAGCCGACCGCCCGCGCTGCATCGACCGCGATCGCGCCGATGCGATCGCGCAGGTCGTCGTCGACGGCCGGCGAGGGCGTCTCCTCGACGAGCTTCTGGTGGCGGCGTTGGATCGTGCAGTCGCGCTCGCCCAGATGAATGACGTTGCCATGGGAATCCGCGAGCACCTGAACCTCGACGTGACGCGGATCCTCGAGGTAGCGCTCCACGTACACGGCCGCATCCGAGAAGTACGCCTCGCCCTCGCGTTGCGCCGACTCGAGTGCACGCGCCGCCTCGTCGGCGCCGCGCACCACCTTCAATCCCTTGCCGCCGCCGCCGGCCGAGGCCTTGATGGCGATCGGCCAGCCGAGCTCGTCGCCGAGGCGCCGCACCTCGTCCGCCGTCTCGACCGGCTCCGTCACCCCCGGCACGATCGGGACGCCGGCCGCACGCATCCGCTCGCGCGCCTCGATCTTCGAGCCCATCGCCTCGATCGCCTCCCGCGGCGGGCCGATCCACACGATCCCGGCGTCGACGCATGCGCCGGCGAAGGCGGCGTTCTCGGCCAGAAAGCCGTAGCCGGGATGGATCGCCTCTGCGCCCGCGCGCCGAGCGGCGTCGAGGATCCGCTCCTGGTTGAGGTAGCTCTCGGACGGCGCGCCGCCGCCGACGAGATACGCCTCGTCCGCGTACGCCACGTGGGCCGCATTGCGGTCGGGATCCGAGTAGATCGCAACCGTCCCGATCCCGAGCTCGCGCAGGGTCCGGAAGACGCGGATGGCGATCTCGCCCCGGTTCGCCACGAGCACTTTGCTGAAGACGGGCACGACCCCTCTATTCTCCAGGCGATGAGCCTTCCCGACGCACTGACGGTTGCCCGTGCCGCGTCGGTCCCGTTCGTCGTGCTCCTCTACGCCTGGAACTTCGACGGGCACAACTACTGGGCGACGGCCCTCTTCGCCGCGGCGATGGCCACCGACTGGTTCGACGGCCGGATCGCCCGCAGCCGGGGACGCTCGTCGCAGCTCGGCTCGCTCCTCGATCCCGCCGCCGACAAGATCCTCGTCCTCGCGGTGCTGATCATGCTCGTGGAGCAGGGCGTCGCCCCGGGGTGGATGGTGGCGCTGATCGTTGTCCGCGAGTTCCTCGTCACCGCACTGCGGCTCGCCGCGCTCGAGCGCGGCGTCGTGCTGCACGCCCGCGACCTCGGAAAGTTGAAGACGTGGTCGCAGGCGCTCGCGGCTGCGATCGGCGGCTTCGCCGCCGCAGGAGCGTGGCGCGACGACTTCGCCTACTGGGCCGTGCTCGTCGCGTTCATCCTGACGTGGATCTCAGGGCTCGACTATGCCCGCGTCGCGCCACGACTGTGGCGCGACGGCGCGCCCGCCTGAGCCGAGCCCTTCCGTCCGCCACGGGCCTGGCGCAGCCGTCTCGGACTCGTCCTCGGCGAGGGCTTCGAGGATTGCCTTGCGCTCCTCGTCACTTGGCTCGGGGCTGATCTCGACGGCCATCTCCGTGAATTAAAGACGCAGAAGGGACCGCCGATAGGACGGGTATGCGCCGCCGTTTCCTTCCGCATGTCTGCATGCTCGTCACGCTCCTCGCGTGGTCGTCGGACGCCGCCGCCAAGCCGGCGACCTCGTGGGCACAGGCCGAGCTGAGGGCAGTGGTTGCTGCCGGTCTCATGGCCAAGGAAGCGGCGGCGCGTCCGGACAACGCGCTCACGCGCGGAGAGCTCGAGACGATGACGGCCGGTCTGCTGCACGTCGTGCCCGCCGCGCCGAGCACGCCGGCCGGCACGGTGACGATCAGCGCGCTCGACGCGAAGCTCGTCACGACGCTCGGGCTCACAGACACGGCCAGGCTCTTCACGCGCAACGCGAAGACGGCCGGGCTGACACCGCCCTCACGGTTCGGCACCGAAGCGGTGGCACGCTTGCTCGGGCTCCGAACGAATCATCCCGCGCCTCTCGACAGCCTCGAGCTTTCGCCGAGCGAGCCCGCGAGCCACGCCGAGGCCGCGTACTCCGCAGCGCGCATCCTCCATTTCGGAGAGTGGGACGCCGCCTCGGTGGAGCAGCTCGGCCAGACGTTCGTCCTACCCGCGTACACGCCATGGCAGAAGCAGATCCTGGACACCGCCGTGCGCTTCATCGGCTATCCGTACGTCTGGGCCGGCGAGAGCGAGACGACGACGTCGCCGTACGGGGCGCAGGTGCACGGCGGCTTCGACTGCTCGGGGTTCGTCTGGCGCGTCTTCAAGCTCCAGGCCTATCCGAGAGAAGGCAACCTCGCGGCCGTGCTCAAAGGACGCACGACGTACTCGATGAGCGGCGAGGTGCCGGCCGCGAAGCGGATCCCGCTCGCGAAGCTCCAGCCCGCGGACGTGCTCTTCTTCGGCTCCGCCGGACCGAAGTCGAAGCCGGCGCAGGTGAACCACATGGGGATCTATCTCGGGAACGGCTGGTTCATCCAGTCGTCCGGCTACGGCGTCGCCGTCGCGCAATTGAGCGGTTGGTACGCACAGCACTTTGCGTGGGCTCGCAGGCCGCTCGCCGAGGCCGGCCTAGTTTCCTCTTCGTAAGCCACATTCCCCATAATCCCCCGCTCGGGGGATTACTCGCGATCGGCGACCCGGAAGAATCCCGGCAGTCTGGCGTCAACTGAAGGGGACTCACGGAATGTTGCAATGGAAGCCAAAGCTGATCGCTCTCGTGGTCGTCCTGGTGCTGCTCGCGGCACTGCTCGGACAGTTCACCTGGGAAGCGTTCGCCGACCAGTTCACCTGGTAACAGCGAAACCGTGAGCTCTCAGGCGGTCACGCCCCGCCGGCTTACGTTCCTGATCGTCCCGGTTTGCCTCGCGGGACTCGGGATTCTCGTTGCCGCCGCATACGTCTTCGCGACGACGGACCACATCGGGTCCGAGCTCATCAGCCTCGTCGCGTTCACTGCGGCTGCGACGCTGGCCGAGCGGTTCCCGGTGCCGATCAACGCGGAGAGCGGCGGCGGCGTCATCTCGCTGACGTTCGTCTTCGCCGTCGCGGCGATCGTGCTGTTCGGCTGGGCGGCCGGAGCCTTGCTGCTGCTGACGGCGACGTCGATCATCCAGCTGTGGGAGCACCGCCCGCTCGAGCGCATCTCGTTCAACGTCGCGGTGCTCGCCGTGGTGGCGCTCGCAGCCGGCGCCCTCATAGCGCCGATCGGTGGCGACAGCGTGGGCGCGCTCGTGGCGCGCGTCGGGATCGCCGCTACCGCCGATTACTGGGTCAACATGCTGCTGATCTCGGCGGCGATCGCGCTCAGCAGCAGACAGCGCTACTCGCACCTGATTCGAGCGAACGTCAGGGCGACGATCGTCCCGTTCGCCTTCATGGCCTCGGCCGCGTTGATGCTCGTCGTGCTCTGGCAGAGGTCGCCGGTCCTGTCGATCGCGCTCGTCGGCCCACTGCTCGCGATCTCGCTCTACCAGCGGTCGACGCGCAGCGCGCTCCGGGCGATGCGGCTCGCGCTGACGGATCCGCTCACCGGTCTCGGCAACCACCGCCACTTCCACGAGCGTCTGGAGCGCGAGCTCCTGCGCGCGGAGGAGGAGCGCATCCCGCTCACGCTGTGCTTCGTCGACATCGACGACTTCAAGAAGATCAACGACCGGTTCGGCCACCCGTCGGGCGATCGGGTGCTGTCGCAGGTCGCGGGCCGGCTGCGCCAGGGCGGCGAGGCGTTCCGCCTCGGCGGCGACGAGTTCGCACTGCTCTTCGCCGACCACGACGAGGGCGCCGCGCTCGTCGCCGCGAGCTCGATCGTCGAGCGGATCGGCGTACTCGACCTCGACCACATCGGCAACGTGACCGTCAGCGCCGGTCTCGCGACCTTCCCGGTGCAAGGGCATGGGCGCGACGAGCTGATTCGGCTCGCCGACAGCGCGCTGTACTGGGCCAAGGAGCACGGCAAGAACCGCGTGCGCATCTACCGGCCCGACGTCGTCGAGCTCGCCGAGCTCAAGCGGCTCGCCGCCGGCCCCGACAAGGCCGCCCGCTACCGCGCGGCCGCGTCGCTCGCGAAGGCCGTCGACGCGCGCGACACGTACACGGGCAGCCATTCCGAACGCGTGAGCGACCTCGCCGCGCGCGTCGCGAAGCGAGTCGGGCTCGATCCGGAGCACGTGGAGCTGACGCGCCTTGCCGGCTCGCTCCACGACCTCGGCAAGCTCGCGATTCCCGAGGAGATCCTGCGCAAGCCCGGCGCGCTGACCGACTCCGAGCGCCTCGTGCTCGAGCGCCATCCGCAGATCGGGTTCCGGATGCTCGACAGCCTCGGCGTCGATCCTGTCGCCGATCTCGTGCTGCACCACCACGAGCGCTGGGACGGCGCCGGCTATCCCGACGGCCTCGCGGGTGAGGAGATCCCGCTCGGCGCAAGGATCATCTTCGTCACCGACGCGTACGACGCGATGACGTCGGATCGCATCTACCGACCCAAGCGTTCCCGAGAGGCCGCTCTCGCAGAGCTCCGGCGCTGCGCCGGCACGCAGTTCGACCCCGGCATCGTGGCGGCCTTCACGGAGGAGCTTGGCGTGAGCTCCTCCGTCGAGGCCGCGGACGCGACGCGTGAACCTGCGGTTCTCGCGTCGTAAGTGACGGCGCTTCGCGCGGAACGCGCGCGGGCATCCGCCCGCCCGCTTCTCGGTCGGTCGGCGGTTGTTCCCTTCCGTGCGGCACGGCGATGCTTCGCATTGCCGCGTCGCATCAGCTCGCCGTAGCGTAAGCCGGCTTCGCCTGGCTTACGCTACGGCCTCTGTGGTTGCTGAGCTAGGGCGTTCTGCGGGTGGATAGGAGGGGCGCATGAACCGCGAGGAGCGACGGCATCCAGACAAGCATCGCGAAATAGGCCGTTCGCCGCGCGTGCCGGCTTCGCCGGTGCGCGCGCACCAACGCGGACGGAGGAGAAGCTCCCTTTGTGATCATCATGGCGCGCGAAGCGCGGCGATCACAAAGGGATATTCCCGTGCTTGCGGCGCGGTCTCGGCTCTTGCTTCGTCAGCGCCGTCTCGAGAGCGTCGATGAGCACCGGGCGGGTGCGGCGCGGCTCGATCACCTCGTCGACGTAACCACGCTCCGCCGCGGCGTACGGATTCGCGAAGCGCTCGCGATAGTCCTCGATCAGCTCGGCACGCCGCTCCTCCGGGTCGTCGGCGTCCTCGAGCTCCTTGCGGAAGATGATGTTGACCGCGCCCTCCGGCCCCATCACGGCGACCTCCGCCGTCGGCCACGCGAAGTTGAAATCGGCGCGGATGTGCTTCGAGCTCATGACGTCGTACGCCCCGCCGTATGCCTTGCGCGTGATCACGGTCAGCTTCGGCACGGTCGCCTCGGCGTATGCGTACAGGAGCTTCGCACCGTGGCGGATGATCCCGCCCCACTCCTGCTGCGTTCCGGGGAGGAAGCCGGGCACGTCGACGAACGTGACGAGCGGGATGTTGAACCCGTCGCAAAAGCGGACGAACCGCGCGGCCTTCACCGACGAGTCGATGTCGAGCACGCCGGCCAGCGATCGCGGCTGGTTGCCGACGACGCCGACCGGATGTCCGCCGAGCCGCGCGAGCCCGCAGATCACGTTCTCGGCCCAAAGCTCGTGCACCTCGAAGAACTCACCGTCGTCCACGATCCGGCGCACGACGTCGTGCATGTCGTACGGCTTGTTCGGGTTGTCCGGGATCAGCCTGTCGAGCTCCGGCTCCTCGCGGTCGCGCGCGTCCGAGGGCTCGCCGAACGGCGGCGGGTCGAGGTTGTTCTGCGGCAAGAAGGAGATCAGGTAGCGCGCGTCCTCGAGGCAGGCCTTCTCGTCGGGCGAGATGAAGTGCGCGACACCCGACTTGGACGCATGCGTCGACGCTCCGCCGAGCTCCTCGAACGTCACCTCCTCTCCGGTCACGGTCTTCACGACGTCGGGGCCCGTGATGAACATGTAGGACGACCCCTCGACCATGAAGACGAAGTCGGTGATCGCGGGCGAGTAGACGGCGCCGCCGGCGCAGGGCCCCATCACGAGGGAGAGCTGCGGGATCACGCCGGAGCACTGCACGTTGCGCCAGAAGATCTCCGCGTACCCCGCCAGCGAGACGACGCCTTCCTGGATCCGGGCTCCGCCGGAGTCGTTGATGCCGATCAGCGGGCAGCCGTACTTGAGCGCCAGGTCCATCACCTTGCAGATCTTCTCGGCGAACACCTCGCTCAGCGACCCCCCGAAGACGGTGAAGTCCTGGGAGAAGACGAACACCTTGCGACCGAAGATCGTCCCGTAGCCGGTGACGACCGCGTCGCCGTAGGGACGCCGCTCGAGCATGCCGAAGTTCGACTCGCGGTGGCGCACGTAGCGGTCGAGCTCGACGAACGAGCCGGGGTCGAGCAGCTCGACCAGGCGTTCGCGCGCGAGGAGCTTTCCCTGCTGGCGCTGCCGTTCGACCGCCTGTTCGCTCGCGGCATGCTCGGCTTCGTCGCGTAGCTGCTCCAGCTGGTCGAGCTTGTCCTGAGTGGAGTCCGCGCGGTCGTCGGTTGTCGCCATCGGCGGAGCCTAGTATGGCTGTCGCGTGGACGAGTTCCGGCTCCTGGGCCCGCTCGAGGCGGTGGTCGACGGGACGCCCGTCCAGCTCGCGGCGGCGAAGCCTCGCGCCCTGCTGGCACTGCTGCTGCTCAACCGCAACCGCGTGCTCTCGACGGAGCGGTTGATCGACGAGCTCTGGGGAGACGATCCGCCGGCGCAGGCGACCAAGACGCTCCAGGTCTACGTCTCGCAGCTGCGGAAGGGGCTCGGCGGTGGTCGACTCCTGACACGCGCGCCCGGCTACCTGCTTCGTGTCGAGCCCGGCGAGCTCGATCTCGAGCGGTTCGAGGAGCTCGTCGCGCAGGCGCGCACGCAGCCCGCGCCCAAGGCGCGCGACACGCTCGCACAGGCGCTGGCGCTGTGGCGCGGCGCCCCGGAGCGGGTGGCTGCGGGTCTCGAAGAGCTCCGAGCGAACACCTACGAGGACTGGCTGCACGCGTCCGTCGAGTCGGGCGAGCCTGTGATTCCGCAGCTCGAGGAGCTGGTTGCCCGCGAGCCGCTGCGCGAACGCCCGCGCGCGCTGCTGATGCTCGCGCTCTACCGCGCGGGCCGCCAGGCGGACGCGCTCGAGCTGTTCCGCCGAACCCGTGAGCTGTTTGTCGACCAGCTCGGCATCGAGCCCGGCCCCGACCTGCGCGAGCTTCAGCAGGCGATGCTGCGGCAGGACACCGACCTTCGTCTGCAGCCCGTCCCGCGCGAGACGCCCGTTCCGCAGCGCGGCCGTCGCACGTGGCTCCTCGCCGCGGCGGCGCTCGTCGTGCTGGCCGCGGCCGGAGTCACCGCCGCACTGCTTGCCCACGACGGCAGCGGCAAAAGCGCTGCCCCCACCCCGACGGCGACGGGACCGAGCTCGGAGCTGCGCTCCTTCGTCTTCACGCTCGAGAACTTCCTCCAGCAGTCGCACGAAGGGCGTGCCGAGGTCACGCGCGTGCTCGCCGGCGCGTTCGACTGCAGCCTGTCGCCGCAGGTGGCGGCCGCGCAGCTCGACAGCGTGCAGGAGAACCGGCAGAGCCTGCTCGAACAGCTCGCCGCGCTGAGAGTCCCCGACGATCGGCCGGCCCTACGCGTCGCAGATCGGCTGCAACAGGCGATCCACGCCTCGATCTCGGCCGACTGGATCTACCGGGACTGGCTCCGTGCACACACGCACTGCGTTCGTGGGAGCAGGCCGCCCGCGAAGGCTCGGCGGGCGGATGCGCGCGCGACGGCCGTCAAGGCGCGCTTCCTGGCCGCGTTCAACCCGCTCGCGGCGAAGTTCGCGCGGCGGACCTGGCGCGCCGACGAGCTCTAGCGCGGCAAGGCGTAACAGCCGTGCCCGCTCGGACGCAATGACCACGCGCGCAGGAGCTCGACGGGCACGACGGTGCTGCAGACGCCGCCGTTCGTCTGGGCGCGGACCCGCCAGCGGTTGTGTGCGTCGGTGCGGAAGATGGTCGGCTCCGCGGCGAAGGTGGCGATCGCGTAGCGCACGCCGGAGTAGCGGCCGTAGTACGTCTGCCCGGCCACCGGCGGATGGGTCGCGCCGTACGCGCGCCGGAGCTCGTCTTTGACGTGCGCCGTGACCCGCAGGTTCTCAGCCATCCACGCATCGCCGCAGCCGAGCGCCGGCGGCGTGTACGCGCCGCCGGCCTCGGCGTAGCTGCCCCACGTCTTCGTCGGGGTGCCGCCCCACACGATCATCGCCGTGCCCGTCCACACCGCGGTGGGCTCGAGCCGGGAGGGGAGCGGCCCGTGAGCGAACGGCGTCCACTTGGCGTCGCCGGGGATCAGACCGGCGCCGCCGCGTGCGCCTCCCCACACGAGCAGCCGTGCGCCGTCGAAGACGACCACCGTGCCGACCCGTCCCGCCGGGAGCGACGGCAGCGTCTGCCAGCGGTTCTTCACCGGGGTGTACGAGACGACCGTCCTCGAGCCGCCGGCGATCACCAGCGCGGTGCCCGCCCAGACCGCGGTCGCGTTCGCGTCGATCGCCGGCGGTGCCGCGACGGGGCGCCACGCGTTGCGTGCGGCGTTGTACGCGGCGGCCTGCCGCCCGCCGACGACGACGTACTCCTTCCCGGTCCAGACGCCCAGGGGATGCTGGTTCCCGCGAAGGGGCGCGGCCGGCAGCGCGCGCCACGCATTCGTGCGGGGGTTGTAGGCCACGCCGTCGGAGAACGCGTCGCCGCAGCACCCGCCGCCCCAGCCGAGCATCTCCTTCCCGGTCCAGACGACTGCGCCGAAGCCGTCGTGCACGCGCAGCAGGCGCGACGCCGGGAGCCGCCGCCAGCTGTCCGTGGACGGGTTGTACGCGAGCTGCGTCCCCTGTCCCCAGACGAGCATCTCCTTCCCGGTCCAGACCGAGTTGAGCGCCATGAAGCCGGAGGTCTTCGGCGGCGGCGCGAGCTTGCGCCAGCTGCGGGACCTCGGGTCGTACGCGGCGGCGACGTTGACCGCGCCGGTCGCGTACGGCTTGCCGTGGGAATCGAGCGCGGTCTGCTGGTCGCGCCCGAAGACGAGCATTTGCTTCCCGGTCCAGACGCTCGTGCGGGCGTTGAACTCGGGTGTGATCGGCGCGGGCGGGAGCGACTGCCAACCGGTTGCCGCGACGAGTGCGAGAGCGAGCTTGATGGTGAACATGGCCGGAGCATCGTCCAGGCCGCTCAAGCGAAGGTAAAGCGGTGGTAAAGCGGCTCTAGCAGCCGGTCCCGCAGGGCGGCGGGCCGGGAGTGTCGTCCGCGAAGCGCGGTCCCCTCGCGAGGGAGTAGTCCCCGACGAAGAAGCCCCTCTCGAGGAGGTCGTGGACTTCGTAGCGCGGTGCATACCCCGGGGCGCCGATGACGAGGTCGTAGCCGTACTTCCGGACCGGCAGGTCGAG
>Ga0075434_100003255_pt1 | contig 14509 bp, 11 predicted proteins | sample RhiMethybrSRZTD3_FD_75298 | JGI IMG/M metagenome (GOLD analysis project Ga0075434, IMG submission 75298) | Populus rhizosphere microbial communities from Tennessee, USA - Rhizosphere MetaG P. TD hybrid SRZTD3 | ecosystem: Host-associated > Plants > Roots > Rhizosphere > Soil | place: USA... | reverse complement strand
CGCCCGCTTGCCGCGCATTGTCTTTTCCGGAAACTACCATGCTTGGCTTTAAGATCATGCCCTCGAGACGCACACGCTGTAAGAAGAGCTCTGTAAAGGTAATCTTCAGAGTTTGTTCGGTGACTTCCTGACATCGTTCGATCGTATGGTTGCCATCGAGCAGGACTTCCGGCTCGACAATCGGCACGATTCCAGCCTCTTGGCAAAGCGAGGCATAACGCCCTAACGCGTGCGCGTTCGCTTGCAGACAGGTATAAGTCGGGATCCCTTCGCCGATCGCAATGACGGCTCGCCACTTGGCGAATTTGCCGCCGAGCTCCTTGTACTCTTTCAATCGTCCGCGCAATCCATCCAGCCCTTCGGTGACGACCTCGCCAGGAAATCCGGGAATATCAACGGGACCTTTGTCGACCTTGATGCCGGGAATGATGCCCTTTTTCGCGAGCAGTTGCGGGAACGGGGTACCATCGCTCGCCGCCGTGCGAATCGTTTCATCGAACAAAATGACACCGCTGATCGCTTCCTCGACGCCCTTGGTGGCAAAGAGCATTTCACGGTAGGCCCGGCGGTTGCTCTCGTTGGACTCGATTTTGATGCTGTCGAATCTTCTTTTGATCGTACCCATGCTCTCGTCCGCAGCGAGTATCCCTTTGCCTTTAGCGACCATCGCCTGAGCGACGCTTTCGAGTGCTTGATTCGACATGGGTTCAGTCCTCCTTATCAGTTGAACGGCCTCATTTTACATGGCGATCTGGTCTTCGCAAGTCATGGTGCGGCTGCATTGTCTGTGTTCCAACGCTTTGATAAGGGTTGGACATTGTGTTGGATTTAGTGATCCACTGGTTCATCAGCACCGCAAGCTTGATGATCGTGGCGTTTCTTTTTCCAGGCATCCAGCTACAAGGATTTGGCACGGCCTTGATTGCGCCGATCGTCATCGGCTTGGTCAACGCAACTGTGGGACTCCTGGTCAAGCTGTTGACTCTGCCTCTTACTGTCCTCACGCTGGGAATTTTTTGGCTCGTGATCAACGCTTTGATGCTGCAACTGGCAGCCGCTCTGGTGCCGGGATTTTTCATCGCCGGATTTTGGTCGGCTTTTTTCGGCGCGATCGTGCTGAGCATCGTGAGCAGCATTCTCAGTCTGTTGATTCGCTGAGTTCTTCAGTTGTTTCAATAAATGATCGAAGGCAAAAAAGTGCCCGCCGGCTCATTGTAAAGTCCCATGCTCATGAGTGTCATTGGCTGCTTGATGCGCAGTCCTTTCTCTAAGCACCAGCGGAGTAGCTCGCTGTTGCGCGTCGGCACCATGAACCCGGGGCCAGGAAACGTTTGCGCGGCTCCGATCAGCGCCTTCAGATCTTCATTACTCTCGCCCACCGCATGACCAAAGAAACCGATCATGGTTGTGTAACCGGTGATCCGACCGTGGTGCTCGACCAAGCTTGCAGTTCCGTGTTTGACCGCGTCGAGAAGCTCAGATGCGCGGTTGTGACCATGGACTCTGACGCACAGATGATTGCAGGCTTCGACATCGCTTTCGTTTGCCGGGCGCACTCGGTAACCGAAAATTTCAGTCCGGATCGGCGAACCCTGTAGGTTTGACAGCGGCTCGCGCGCGTCAAACCCGAGTTTTGTGTAGAGCGAGAGCGAGCGGTTGTGATAAGCCGATTGCAGTAGCCTCACTCCGACGAAACCACGCTCGTGCGCCCGCCGCAAAACATTCTCCATCAACTGTCTTCCAATCGCTGAATTCTGTACTCCCGGCTCCACCGTGATCGGCCCAACACCTGCAATGACGCCATTTTCCCAGAGAAAATTGCTGCCGACGATGTGGTCATCCGTTTCCGCCACGACCGAGTAGACATCCTCACGCCCGAGCAATTCAGATAACAATCCCAAGGCCGTTTCACGATCGGAAAAATCATGCGGAAAGTTATGCCGATCTGCGATCGCCTTGAACGCTTCATAGCAGATCGATGCGCAGATCTCGGCGTCCCCGCGTTTGCCTTGACGAAAATTGATGTTCATTGAGATCCCAAAGTTTCTTCAGAATGAATCAGAAAAATTTCCACCCCGCTAACCCGCGGGTACAACACATCATAACCGACCGGCATCGATTTTAAAGGATCTCGACACAAGCGAGAAAATTTTGACGAACCTGAAGCAGTTCGCCGCTCGATTTGCTAAGATCGTGCGCACCAACGCAGACTGAGCGCATCAGGACTAACACGCTTCCGGATTGAACCGATCTAAGCATTCCAGTGATAAAGAGCAGACCTCGACATTTCAAGGAGCCTCGATGAATCGCACGAAGACACCGCGTCACACGCACGAAGGCTCTGCGAAATGATCCATCATCCTGACGCGCAGAAATCACAGCCGCGGCGTCTCTTTTACGGCTGGTATATGGTCGCGGCGAGTGTCCTCGCGAACACGCTCTTCTCCGCTGCCTATTTCCAGGGCTTCGGAGTTCTGATCCTCCCGATCGAACGAGCTTTCGGCTGGGATCGGTGGGTCATTTCCGCGGCCATGTCGCTGCGCCAGTTGGAATCCGGCATTGTCAGTCCCGCTGTCGGATTTCTACTCGACCGCGTCAGCGCCCGTAAATTGATTTTCTGGAGCGCGGTTGTCGCCGGAGCCGGCTTTCTCGGCCTTGGCTTCACCGCCGGCATTGCCACCTTTTTTCTTTTCTTTGTGATCATCTCGCTGGGTGCGTCCGGTATCAGTCACGCCGTCACCTGGCCGGTGATTATCTCGCGTTGGTTTCGGCGCAAGCGCGGTCTGGCAACCGGACTGGCGGTGACCGGTCCGATTTTCGGCTCGCCGCTCGTGATATTGAACACACATATCGAGGCGGCATACGGATGGCGCGTCGTGCTGTTCGTTTACGGCGCCTTGGTTTTACTTGGTGTCACTCTACTCAGCATGATCGTGCGCGATCGCCCCGAGCCTTACGGCTTGCGACCCGATGGCGACCCGCCGGAGGATCGGCCTGCGGAAAACTACGCTGGTCCATCGCCACACCGAATCGATGCCGGTCTGACGTTCCGCGCCGTACTTCGCACCAAGGAATTCTGGCTCTTCACGAGCTATTTGTCCGGCACGTTCGCGATAAACTCCGCCGTCCAAGGCCACATGATTCCCTATTTCCAGCAAGACATCGGGCTAAGCGCCGCTTGGGCGGCCGTGGTCATGTCGATGGTCTTCATCATCAGCGGTATTGGACGCATCGGCGGCGGTTATCTGCTCGATCGCGTCGATTATCGCTTCGTACTCGCCATCGTCGCCGCGATGATGGGGTTTGGCCTTTTGTATCTGCAAGTCTTGGGCGCCAAATCGGTTCCAGAAACGGTGCCGTTCGCGCTGTTGTTCGGCGTCAGCTTCGGTTGCCTTGTTCCGATGCGTGGAACCGTGGGAAGTATTATGTTCGGCACCCGAGCGATCGGAAAAGTATTAGGGCTTTTGCAAGGAGGACCGATCGCCGCCGGAGTCGTCGGTCCGATGGTGATGGGCATGATCTTCGACCTGCACGGCAATTACTCCGCCGCCATTTGGGGACTCATCGTGACCAGCGCATTCATGATCCCGCTGTCCCTAGCCATGGCGTCGCCGGCGGAGTTAGCGCTGCGTATAGAGCAACAAATGAATAAAGTAGGAGACTGAAGTAAAGACCAGTTATGCGCGTCTTTACTCGTCGTCTTCATCGGCATCATCTTCTTCCGGTCCGATAGCGAAGGTATTTTTGTCTCCGGTGGGCCGCCGGTCTTCAATCTCATTCGAAGAAATGCCACTGAGGACTTCTGCCAGATCCTCCATCACATCAGCGGTGTCGCGGTAAGCGGAATGAGACTCAATCAATGTACTGCAATCAATCTGAAACGCATTCCTGGGTAATCGGCTAGGTCGTTCCGCGCCGGCGAGGCCTAGACGGCCATCGCGGTTAACAACTTGCGAAATGCTCAGAATGGGATCTTTGTAGGAAAAATATGATGTCAAACGATTCGCTTCACCGACCGCGATTTTTCCGTCTTCTCCCTTCTCGAGAACTTCATTGCTCACATCGGCGGCAAAAAAAGTCATCTCATCGACGAGAAAACGACCCGGTACGACTTCTTCGATAGCATCGATACGCGAATAAGCGGCTAAGGCGCGAATGAGCAGATGCGCGCCCATGCTGTGGGTATTGATGTGAAATTTGTTTTCGCCCAGCAACGGACGAAAAGCCAGGACAAAATTTAGAAAGCCGAACGCGGCATACTCGACCTGCGCCACGTCACCGAAATACTGGAACCACTCGCCGTAGCTGGGCCAGGTAAATCCCATGGTATTACCTTTATATCCAACCGCGCGAATTCTTCGATCGAAATCAAGATACGCAGCGGTCACCTCATCGAAATCATTGTTGAACCCGTGTACGAGGAGCAGCATGTCCTTATCGACTGGGATATCCTCTAGCGTTTTCTCCTGAGCGTCCTTACCGTCGGATGACTTGAAAAATTCGTACACCGCGTACTGACCCTTCAGCATTCGTTCGTGCCCCAAGCTCTTATCGGGATTGCGTTTGCGCGTGCTGATAAGAAACATGCGACTCCCGCCAGTTTATTGCGCCCACGGACGCGTTAGAACTTAGACCAGTGCCATCCTGCTCAGATCCCGTAAAAGCGCGCGGTGTTATCGATGAGCAGCTTGCGCTTGCTCTCGTCCGTAATATCTCTTCTCTTCAGAAAGACATCGACCGCGCCGTAAAGCCTGTCTCCGTGTGGAATGTCCGAGCCGTAAGCCCAGCACTCATCGCCGAACTCTTCGATGGCGAACGGCAGCAGTTTTTCATCGACCTCGAAGCCGAAATAAACCTGCCCGCGCTCGATGTATTCTTTGGGCAAATGTTTGCCGGTGTAACCGCGGTGAAAATCAACTCCCGCCCGAGCGCCGGGAAAACCGCTGTATTCTTCGATCCGCTCCACCAACGCCGGCACCCAGGAACAACCCGCTTCGAGAAATGCAATCCGCAAATTCGGATAACGGTCGGCGATCCCTTTCGAGATCACACGGTGAAACGCAAACTGTACGGTGAGCCAGAAAGAAATCGCGGTCTTGTCGTGATGCGTGTCGTTGACCTGACCAAGGGCGCGAAAACTGTGGCCCGTGTGCACCGCCACCGGAAGACCGGCATCGTTGGCTGCGGCCCAAATCGGCTCCATCGGCGGATCGTCGATGCGCACATCTCCGGTCACGCCAAGCAGCATTACGGCTACTGCGCCGCGCTCCTTGCCGCGCTCGATTTCACGAACTGAAGCCTGCGAATCGACGGGATCGATCACGACCACCCACTTCAGCCGCTCTGGAGCTTCACTAGTGAGATCGGCGATCCAGCTATTGTAGGCGCGCATCATCGCCACCGCTAAGGCTCGATCGTAAGTGATCGGATAAGAGAGAAACATCGTGGGATAAATCACTTGAACTTCGGTATGTTCGCGATCCAGTTGTTCTAAGCGAGCTTTGACCGAGCGCATTTCCGCGCTCTCGACGGGATCATGAGAACTGATTCCCGGCGTGATTTTGGCCGGAACACCGTTTTTGCTGAGGGGAAAGCCGGCCTGCTGATACGGTCCGCTGCGCACGGGAAAGGATCGGGTATCGATCATCCAGTAAAGCGGCCCGTCCGGGCCAGTCTCGATAATCCTGGGTCGGCGATCCTTCAATTCAGGATCCCAATATTTATCCGAAAAGGTTACTTCGGATTCCGATACATGCCCATCAGCATCCCAAGCTTTAATCATGTGCACCTCTTTTTCGAACCCGCGTCGGCTCCTCTGGCTTCCAGTCCACTGCCGGCTATGGCGTCGTCCGGCGATCAGCTAATCGACCGCACTCGCGGGCTTGCAGGTTTTTTTTGTTTCCAGATGCTTTTGAGAGACTCGAGTTTCTGGCCCAACCACGCAATTCCAATCACGAACACGATGACGTAGACAATCATCAACGCCACTGTCAGAACCGTGATTACCATTCCGAAAATTAGCGACGCTATAACCTTCATTTTCTTCTTAGTCGTGCACTAAAACCCGCTGATGCGCTCCGGCGGGCGTTGAAATCTAAATTACCCGCTGACGTTCTTTTCTTCTCTCGTTTAGCGGCTCCTGCCGACAGCGCCTGTGATCAGCTGATCTGTTGCTAATCACTCATTTATCGGTTCGTCAACCGCGGAGACCGGTGAGACGGCGACGTATAATTGTACCTTGTTGCTCCTCGTTCCAATCCGGAATATCCTGAGCGGCATTTCGCATGCTGAAATCGCGATTGTTTTCTACTGTGGCGCTGCTCTTCACGATCAGCGCCTTTGTCCTCGTGCTCCCACGGCCAATACAGAAATGGCCCTGGCGCGGTCAAGCGGAGCCGAGCGATCCGCCGTATATTCAGCGCGGCAACGAAATACAGACCGAGTTTCAGTCGTACAGTAACTCTCTCGCCGATTTCTTTCGCCGCCTCTCGGCTGCTCTTCAGTCGGACGCTCCCGAGCTTCTCGCCGGCGTTCGCGCACCGGACAGAAAAGCGCCGGGGTATCAGATCGTGCCTCGAGTGACTCCCGATGATCATGTGCAAACACCGACGCTCAGCCAATCGGGGTACAGTTGGCCTTGGACAGAGCGTCTGATTCGACGCGCGCGGGATCGGCTCGCGGATCTCGAACGGCAACTGCGTCTTACCGAAGCGCTCGATTCGGCGCGCAGACGCGCGGCGCTGCAAAAACTCGCGCGCGACTATCCCGAAGTCTCGGAGAACCTGGCCAATCTCGAGGCGCATGTTCAATACAATCGATTCTGGCAGTCGGTTATCGCGGCCGACCGCGAGCGCTATGACCGTGAAACGCTGGTTTACCATGACGTCGTCACACGAGAACAGATTCGAGATGAATTACGCTATTTCGACCACGTATTCGCGCATGCACCGCCGGTGCTGCAAGCGGCTTTGGGAATGCTGAGGCTTGCTGGTTTCCGCCGTAGCTTGCAAATGCGCGAAGCGCTGCTCGCCGAACGTATAGACAGCGCTCTCGGGCCAATCACAACGCCCCCGTTTATCGTTTTGGAGCGACGAGCGCGCGAATGGATTTTCCGCGTGCCGCTCTACACGGATATCGACGATAAGAGTTTTGTCGCGGCCGCTAAGCGGATGATTGAAGCGGTCTGGCAGCACACCGAAAACGGCAATACGTACCGTGTCGCGATTGACGTTTCGTTTTTGCCAGCCGACCTACTGTACGCGGAGTCAGAGGAGCCCGCGCCGGGTGAACCCCTTGATCTCAGGAAACACCTGCGAAAGTTTTCGGCGGACGCGGCGATCCTCACCACCGGCGCTTTGACAACCCATGTTGAAAAAAACGCGATTGTGCTGGGGCCTCATGCGCTCTCACCTGGTGTATTGGCACACGAGTTTGGCCACATCCTAGGATTCAGGGATCGCTATGTTCGCGGTTACCGAGATCTCGGGAAAGACGGGTTCGAGGTTTTGGAAACGATCGCAGATCCGCGCGATATCATGGGGGTGCCCGGGACGGGCGCCGTGCTGGCCGAGCACTTTCACAGTCTGATTCAGGCAATCTCGCGCGCGCAAAATTGATTGCCAATTCTCAAGTGGTCGACATCAAGCGCGAAAATCGGCGGATCTTCGATCCGGCAATGACGATGCCGCACCAAAAATCCGCCGACAGCTTCGGTGGCTTCGTTTTGCTAGTCTCTGCCCCGCGATGCGGCGACGATTCCGACAATCACGACTGCGAAAATAGCCAGCCCGACGAATAGCGCCACCGTCGAGTCCATGCCCAATACCGTTCCGCCGGAAGGACCTGCGGGTCCGGCCGGCCCTTGAGGTCCCGGTTCTCCTTGCCTACCCTGCGGTGCCGGCTTGCTGTTGTCGAGCGCTGGCGATTCGCGTGACGGTCTCGCGTCGCGGCGAGATTCTCCGCCTTGAACTTGCACGTCGAAGCTCCGATCGCCCGCTTTTCCCTGGATGCGGGCGCCCCCATCGTCCTTTCGTGGAGAATCCTGAGCCGCCGCCAAACCGGTCACTCCAAGCACAAAGAGGAACAGGATGCCGGCGAAGAAATATTTGTGTTTTTTCATAAAGCACCTCCTCTCGTTTCTGGTACATACGAGCAAAAGATATGCCCCGTGCAGGTACGTTTAAAAATATCAACGAGTTAGTAGCTCGGTCCAAACATCGCCCAATCAAAACAACGACGGCGAGCGCCCGATGACCGGATTTAACTGCTTGCACGCTAGCTAAAATCATACGCGAGAGATCGCGCCTCGAGACTGCATTTGTTTTGCCAGGCGGCGACGATAACTCGGCGCTGCCTTTGTCGAAGTTGCGAATCGAATTTTTCTGCAGGTCGTAGCGGTCCATGTAGTCATCGATCCTAAAACTGCGGACGTATGCTTTATTATTGACTTCGATCGCCGGCACGGTCATAAGTCGAAAGCGATTTCATCCGAGGCGAGGGAGCACGGTTATGTTGAAAATCCGGTTCAAAGCTCTTTCTGTTTTGCTTGCGCGCGTCGCGTTAGTGACAACTCCGGCGCTGATCATGAGCCTCTGCGAGTTTCCATCTGCGACAGGCGTGTTGACTTCTCGCGCTCACGCGCAAACCGCAGCGAAGAGCGAAAAGATAACCGCGACCGTCGCTCTGCCGGGAGTTCAGGTGGAAAGTCTGAATCCCTATGCCCATTCGACAACGCAAATCTATCCGACGTGGAAACATGTCATCGAGCCGTTGATCGAGTGGAGTTGGAGCAAGAAAGAACTGGTCCCAATTCTCGCTGAATCGTGGAGCAATCCGGACGATAATACCTGGGTCTTCAAGCTCAAAAAGGGAATCAAATTTCACGACGGCAGCGATTTCACATCCGCCGACGTCGTGCACTCTTTTACTCGCATTCAAAAAGATCCCGACAGCAAGCAAGGCAGTTCTATTGCCCACGTTATCTCGATCGAGGCGGTCGATCCTCTCACAGTCCGGCTCCGGACAAAAAACCCGGACGCGGCGCTGCTGTTTCGTTTGACGCAGCGTTTCATCACCAACAAAGCGGCATACGATCGTTTGGGCCCGGCCGTGGCCGACAAGCTTGCGCTCGGCACCGGTCCCTACAAATTCAAAGATTGGGTAAGGGGCCAGTGGTTTGTCGTAGAAAAAAACCCTGGTTATGCGCACAGCGATCATCGACCGACCGTGGACGAAGTTGTCTTTCGCAACATCGGGGAATCTGAAGTGGCGATCGCGTCGCTGATGAACCGCGAAGTGGACGTGATTTCCAATGTCCCTCCCGAGAGCGCCGCGCGCGTGAACGGCAGCGCTCGTATCGAGAGCGCACGCACGATCAATATCATGTTCCTCGGCATGCATAGCTCCGTGCCGCAGTTTAAAAACAAACTCGTTCGTCAGGCGGTCAACTACGCCATCGATCGCAATGCTCTGACCAAAAATGTGCTGAGGGGCTATGCCAATCCGATGGACGCACCGGTCGGACCCGACCAGTATGGCTACAGCCGCGAGATTCGGCCGCGTTACGCGTACGATCCTGCCAAAGCGAAAAATCTCCTCGCGCAGGCCGGTTATCCTAACGGCTTCGAAGTCGAGTTCTTGGTTCCGCTCGGCCAGTACAACAAAATCAAAGAGGTTGCAGAAGCGCTCAGCAGTATGTTCAACGCCGTCGGTATCCGCGCGAAGCTGCACACACAGGATCAGGACAGCGGTTTTGCGGCGATCCAAAATGGCAAAGTCGGCATGTATATTTTCGGGCGTGGATCGGTGATCGATCCGAGCGAATACTTGCACCAGTACTTTCGCACGGGAGTCACCAGGCGTTTGGAATTCTCGAATCCGGCAGTCGACGCCGCCTTGGAGGCGGAGCAGGCAAGTTTCGACCCTGGGCAGAGAGTAAAGTTGCTACAGAAGGCGATGTCAGTGCTGATGGATGAGGCGCCGGCGGCCTGGCTCTATCAGTATCAAGGGCTGCAGGGCGTCAGTAACAGGTTCGATTTCAAGGCGAATCCTGGAGAGGACGTTTACGGCTGGAATTTAAAACCGCGATCGCGCTAACGCATATATTTCTTGTAGTCGTCCATCACCTGATTCAGGCGATCGGCGATCGTTACATCCTCGGAAACCATTTTCGTGCGGACAATGTCGTCCTGAGGAATATCGGTGCGCGAAATGACTCTCCCCATATTCTTGATGAACGTTTGACCTTCCTTGGACAGCGCATACTCGATGAAAAGTTTTCCGGCATTCGGATGGGGCGCGTGCGCGGCGAGTCCGAGTGGATGAATATTTTTTGTCACGAATGGCAGCGGCGCGGCTGCAATCGGCGCGCCGCGGCTTCTGAAGCGGAGAATCTGCGTGTCGTAGGTAAACCCGATATTGAACTCGCCCACGGAGATCATTTGAGCGATCATCACTTGAGCGTTCCGATAGTTGAGATCCTGGCGCGACAGACCCTGGAAAAACTTTCTTCCTCTTTCCTCCCCCATGATTTTCAGCATCGTGGCGTACCAGGAATACTGTCCTTCGGGAAAGCCGATCTGCCCTTTCCATCCGGGCTGCAATAGGTCTTCATAATTTTTGGGGATTTTTTCGTTCGGCACGATCCGGGTGTTGTAGCCGATCATTCGGAGATTCGAGTAGAGATCGACCCATCTTCCGGCAGGATCCTTCGAATCGGCCATGAACAAAGAAAACTCCGGAGTCATATAGCGCGCTAGCAAACCCATTTTCGTCAGCAAGTAAATTTCCATACCGCTGTTGGTCACGGCGTCGAAAAGATGACTTCCGGCGCGGCTTTCGGTAATGATGCGTTGCAGTTTTCGCTTCCCAACCGAGTGATCTCGACGCCAATCGAGGGGTACTTGCTTTGAAAGCTATCGGCGAGCATCTTCGCTTCATCCGCCCCCATCGTGGTGTAGAAACTGACCCGCCCTTCTTTCCTGGCGGCTTCCACTGTCTTGTCATCGGCTGCCTGGACAACGGCGCCACGAGCACTGAAAGAAATCAGACAGATGAGCAGCAATATGTTTTTACTCGAAATCACCCTCGCCTCCGAATTGCATGTACTGTTCGCGCGTGCTGTCTTTCAAATTCATGCTGCATTTATTATTCGTCGTTATTCTCCATTATTAGCGATTTTATGCTTATCCAATACTAAAGCGGACGACGCAAGTGTTGATTGTCACTGGAACGTTCAACGCGCATGCGATATAAAAAGCGCTCATATCAACCGTGATCATGATGGCAATTTCGAGCACCGCCTCGAACTGCGCGACGGCCATGCGAACAGTTTGAAAAGAGGAGAATCGAACTATGGAGCAGGACTTTGTCGGTACGAAACGCTGGATCAGACAGGCATCGCCCTATGAGACGTACATGGCGGAGCAGGATCTCCCGATTCATCGCGGCACGATCGGGTTTTACGATATTCGCGATCTGACGTTGGCGCCTTGGAGGCGCATGGGCGTACAAGGAGCATTCCTCGAGCTCAACGGCTGCGGCGGATTGCAGGGGATTCACGTGCTCCAGATCCCGGGGGCGGGCGCGGTCAATCCTGAGAAGCACATGTACGAGGAGATTTTTTACGTGCTCGAGGGAAGAGGCACAACCGAGATCTGGAGCGGCGACGAGAAAAGCAGCAAGCAGACCTTCGAATGGCAGGCGGGAAGCCTCTTTTCACCACCGCTCAATACCTGGCATCGTATCGTCAATGCGACGTCCAGCCCCGCTCTCCTCGTCGCCGTGAACAATGCTCCGCCGGTATTTTTTGTGTACAGGACTCAAGACGCGCTCTTCAACAATCCATATCAGTTCAAGGATCGTTACGACGGCGGCGCCGATTATTTCAAGGCGCACACCGAGCTCGGCAAAGATCCGCGTCACGGACGCGCGCGCAACTTTGGCAATATCATTCCCGATGCCGATCGTGTGGAGCTGCCGCTTGACGGCCAGCGCGGCGTCGGTCACCGCACGTTTTTCTGGAGCCTTTCGGGAAATAGCTTTCAAGGTTTTATTGCCCAGTATGCGCCCGGCCGTTATTCCCGTTGTCACGCGCACGAAGCCGGACCGGTGTTGCTCTGCTTAGGCGGCAAAGGCTACACGATCACCTGGCCAAGCGAAGCAGGCACGACGCCCTGGAAGGACGGCAAGAGTGATCTCGTGCAGCGACAGGATTACAAGCCGGGCGGCATCGTCAGCGCGGCGCCCGGCGACGCGGGCTGGTTTCACGGCCATTACGGTGCCTCCAAAGAACCACTCCGAGTGCTCGCTTTCCTCGGCGGCTATCCCAGACGAGTAAAGGGAATACCAGGCGTCGATTGGCGCGGCTTGAATCTCGACATCAAGGAAGGCGGCAACACGATCGAGTACCGCGACGAGGATCCGTACATTCGGAAGATGTTCGAGGAGCAACTCGCAAAAGAAGGCGCGACGTTCAATATGCCGGAGGAAGCGTATCGGTAAGTCGAATTAATCTTGCGTTGGTTTGATGCTTTCTCCAGGTCTCTTCGCAGCGGATGATGGGTGATGTCATCCTCAGGCGGTAACCGAAGGATCTCGTCTTACAGATACTAGTGAACTGTGACAGCAATTTAGCGTTCGCCGTTCATACTTCGAGAGCCTCAGCGCTAACGGCTTTTGTTTTGACCGCTCGCCCTGAGCTCGTCGAAGGGCTCTTCGAATTCAGACGCAAATCAAATGTTACAGTCCACTAGCAACTGCGAGATTCTTCGCTGACTGTGTGAAAACTTGTCATTCGAGGCGATTCGACTTTGCTCAGCATAGACTCCGCCGAGAAATCTTTCTTTTTATGTAGTTGAAAATGCTAGATCTCTCACGGAGTTTACCCTGAGGTAGCGAACGGGTTCGAGATGACAAATTGGCGGCAAGATGAGTTTTCACACAGTCTGACGCGCTCAGAATGACATCTGTGCGATAGCTGGGCGCTTTTTAAAATCACTGCGCACCACTCTACACCAACCCCGCACCCCGCGCCCATTTGTACTTCGCGCCGAGCACTGCAACCGGTAATTCCGTCGTGTACGGATAGGCGACGATCCCTCGCTCATACAAATATTCGCTCGCCTCTTCCACCTGCACATCGCCAACCAGCGATGCGACGACTGGCTTGTCGATCCCTTGATTGCGCGCCTCTTCGACGACTTCCGCGCAGAGCTTCGCAAACACCATCGGCGGCGTGATGATCGTGTGCCAGTATCCGAGTATCAGCGAATGGATGCGCGCCTCGCCCAGGGCGTAGCGGATCGTGTTGGCGTAAGTCGTCGGCGGCTCGCCGCCCGTGATATCGACCGGATTCCCCGCGGCGCCAAAAGGCGGGATAAATTTGCGAAACGCCGCATCCATGTCAGGCGGCATCTTCATCAACGTCAATCCGTTATCGACGCAGGCATCCGACAGCAACACTCCCGAACCGCCCGCGCCGGTAATGATGACGATGTTTTCCCCTTTCGGAGTTGGCAGCACCTGTAGTCCGCGGGCAAACTGCAGCATATCGTTGAGAGTCTTGGCGCGAATAATGCCGCACTGGCGCAAGACGTCATCGTAGATCTTATCGTTACCGGCGAGCGCGCCCGTGTGCGATGCCGCGGCGCGCGCGCCGAGCGCAGTGCGGCCCGCCTTGAGCACAATGATCGGCTTTTTCTTCGATACCCGGCGCGCTACCTCGGCGAAGGCGCGGCCGTCTTTCAAATCCTCGCAGTGCATCGCGATCACCTGCGTATTGTCGTCTTGCTCGAAATAGGTCAGCAGGTCGTCCTCGTCGAGGTCCGATTTGTTGCCCAGGCCGACAATCGCGGAAACGCCCATGCCCGTCGTACGCGAAAAACCGATGATCGACATGCCCACGCCGCCGGATTGCGAGCTGAGCGCGACCTTTCCTTTCACATCATAGGGCGTACAGAAGGTCGCGCAGAGGTTTTGCGGGGTATAATAAAACCCATAAATATTCGGGCCCATGACCCGTACATTGTGCTTGCGCGCGACGGCGACCAGTTCGTCCTGCAGCGCCTGCTCGCCCACTTCGGCAAATCCCGAAGGGATCATCACCGCGCCGGGAATTTTTTTTCGCCCGACCTCCTCCATCGCGGCGGCGCAAAGCTTAGCAGGAATCGCAAACACAGCGACATCGATGTCGTCTTGAACCTCGAGCACGCTCGCATAGGCTTTGCGGCCCAGGATTTCACCCGCTTTCGGATGAATCGGATAGATCGCGCCTTGGTAGCCGCCGTTGATCAGATTTTTCATCACCGAGTTTCCGATCTTCCCGTCTTCTGAAGAAGCGCCGATCACGGCAACCGCGCGCGGATTCATGATGCGCTGCATGGCAGCGAGAATCTCGCTCTGCTCGAACCGGTGGCGCATCGCCGGCTTATCGCCGAGCACGATGCGTACATCCACCGCGTGCGCGCCCTTCTCCGTCGCAAAAATCGGGTTTAGATCGACTTCGTGAATC
>Ga0075434_100003250_pt1 | contig 14515 bp, 10 predicted proteins | sample RhiMethybrSRZTD3_FD_75298 | JGI IMG/M metagenome (GOLD analysis project Ga0075434, IMG submission 75298) | Populus rhizosphere microbial communities from Tennessee, USA - Rhizosphere MetaG P. TD hybrid SRZTD3 | ecosystem: Host-associated > Plants > Roots > Rhizosphere > Soil | place: USA... | reverse complement strand
AAGGTCTCGCTGGCGTTCGCCCGGCGGGTGACCGTGACGCCGCCGAAGCCGGCGCCGGCCAAGTCGGCGAAGAAGTCCGCGCCGGCAAAGTCCGCCAAGTCCGCCAAGAAGCCCGCGCCGGCCAAGTCCGCCAAGAAGCCGGCGCCGGCCAAGTCGGCCAAGAAGCCGGCGTCCCGCACGAAGAAGAGCTCCCGGTAAATCTCCCCCTTGACACGCTGGGCCGCGCCGGGCCGCAGTGCGCCCCGGCAACGCCGCCCGCAGGGCCCTCTCGCGACGGTTCGCCGATGGCGTTTTGCTGCACTTGTGTGTTGACAGCGCGCTTCAGTTGTGCTAACTACTCAGTAATCGTTGTAGCTAGGCAGTCGAGGTAGAAGATATAGGGAGGGGAGGCGACCTAAATCAGGAGGTGAGACCGATGAAAGAATCATGGTTGTCACAGCTTCGCGGCATGCGGACTGCCTTCGTTCCGGCGGCGCTGGTCTTTCTGTTGTGCGGGTCTCTCTACGCGGCTCCGCGGCCGACGAAGCCGGCCGGCGGGCTGGCGCCGGAAGAGGAGACCCTGCGGATCGGTATCGGCATCAAGCCCGACACGCTCGAGCCGTCGCAGGTGACCAGCTCGGCGGTCGCCAACCTGCTCGACCAGGTGATCGAGACGCTGGTCACGGTGGACGAGAACGGCCAGATCGTGCCCCAGCTCGCCGAGCGGTGGGAGGCTTCCGCGGACGGCCGCGTGTACACGTTCCATCTCGCCCAGGGCGTAACCTTCCACGACGGCACGCCGCTCGACGCCAACGCGGTGGTGTGGAACTACAATCGGCTGAAGCTGCTCGACGCCGAGGTTACCGATTGTCCGGCCACCGCGCAGTTGGCGCCGATCGACAGAGTCGACGCGATCGACGGCAGCACGGTCCAGTACAAGCTCTTGCGGCCGGTGCCCAACTTCCTGGCGACCTTGAGCTGGGTCTCGTTCGGCATCCTCTCGCCGCGCTCCGAGAGCCTGCCGGACAACAAGCGGCTCAACATCCAGCACCCGGTCGGCACCGGCCCCTTCGCTTTCGAGGCGCTGACGGCGGACCAGCTCGTGCTGCGCCGCTTCGACGGCTACCGGGGCGAGCGGCCGTACTTCGGCAAGCTGGCTTTCAAGTTCATCACCAGTCCGCAGGAGCGCGAGAAGGGGCTGACCAACGGCCAGTTGGACGTGATCCTGCTGCCGAGCGCCAAGCAGCTTTCGAGCTTCGCCAAGAACGCGCGCTACGAGGTCATCGCCAAGCCCAGCACGCGCACGATCTTCGTCAACCTCAACAACCAGAAGGCGCCGTTCAACGACGTGCGGGTGCGGCGGGCGGTCAACCTGGCGATCGACAAGCAGGCGATCATCGACCAGGTGCTGCAGGGCGCGGGAACGGTGATGGACTCGCCGGTGGCCGCGGGCGTCTTCGGCTATTGCCCGGCAGGGTCCTACGCCTATGATCCAGAGGCGGCGCGGTCGCTGCTCGCCGAGGCGGACGTCAAGCCGGGCACGCACCTGAAGATGCTCACCACCCGCGGTCGCTACCTCGAGGACGAGGCGGTGGCGCAGCGGATCGCCGGCTACCTGCGCGACGTCGGCTTCGACGTGACGGTGGAGCCGCTCGACTGGCCGGCGCTGATGGGCGCGCTCTACCGGCCGCCGCAGCAGGTGACGGCGGACATGCATCTCTTCGGCTGGGCGCCGAGCTTCCCGGACGCCGCCTATCAACTGCCGCAGCTCTTCGATTCGAAGAAGTGGCCGCCGTTCGGGCCGGCGAGCTCCTTCTACAAGAACCCCGAGGTCGACAAGCTGCTCGACGCCGCCGTCGACGAGGCGGAGCCGCGCGCCCGCAAGGACATGTTCTGCCAGGCCGGGCAGGCGATCTGGAACGACGCGCCGGCGATCTTCCTCTGGGTGCAGAGCTTCCCCGTGACCTACCGGGAAGGGCTGACGAACATCGTGTCGCTGCCCAGCGAGAAGGTCCAGGTGGCGTTCGCCCGGCGAGTGACGGCGCCGCCGGCCGAGAAGCCGGGGATGCACCAGAAGGGCAAAACGCAGTAGACTTGCGTTCTCAACATCGCCCTCAGGCGCCGGGAGTCGAGATGATCCAGGGTGGCACGGCCACGATCTACGTATCCGACATGGACCGCGCGGTCCAGTTCTATACCGGCGCCCTGGGCCTGAAGCTGGTGAGCCGCTACGGCAACGAATGGGCTTCGATCGACGCGGGTGGAGGCCTGGTTCTCGGCCTTCACCCGGGCAAGTCGCGGCATGACGCGGCGGAGAAGCGGGCGGTGGAAGCCATCGAGATCGGCTTCACCGTCCAGCAGCCGCTCGACCAGGTGTGCGCCGAGCTGAAGCGGCGCGGCGTCGAGCTCCAGGACATTCCGGAGGATCCCCGAGCCGCGATCCGCCTCGTCCGGTTTCACGATCCCGACGGCAACGGGCTCTATCTCTACTCACCGTCGTGACCGGCCGAGGAGGAGCCATGCGCAAGGGCGCGGTTGTGCTGCTGGCGCTCGCGGCGGCGCTGGGCGGTGCCCGCGCGCCGGCGGCGCCGGCCGGCGAAGAGCGGCCTGCCGGCGCGCTGGAGCCGCAGGAGTTCCAGTTCTCGATCGACGAGATCAGCCTCGAATCCAAAGGGCGGGTGATCGTCCGCGACACCTTCGACCGCGACGGCGTGTTCCACCCGCCCGCGGTGGACGGCAAGAGCGCCGAGCGGGCTCCCTATTTCGTCAACATGGGTCTGGTGGACGGCTCGCGGGTCAAGGGCGGCAGCCTGGTGATGGACCAGGTGGGCATGGTCAATCCGTTCGAGAACTTCGCCTGCGACTTCAGCATCCCGGTGGACGCGGACGGCCGCCTCTGGTTCGTCGGCAAGGAGCTGTTCGGCGACCTGGTCTTCCGGGCGAAGGTGAAGTCGCCGCGCTTCCAGGGCGCGCCGAAGTTCAAGATCGGCCTGGTCGACATGAAGAGCTTCTTCACGGTGGCGGCCGTATCGCTGGGCCGTGAGGAGGTCTCCTTGCAGCGTCAGGGGAAGAACCCGAAGTTCCCCGGCCTGCCGTTCATCGAGACCTTGTTCGGCAAGAACGAAGAGGTCGCCCGCTTGAAGCGGATCGACGAGGCGGAGCTGACGCTGCGGATCGGCGCCAAGGGGGAGTTCTCCGGCTCGGTGGTGGTGGTCGACTCCGGCACGCCGCACCGCTATGACATGGAAGCGACGCCCGAATGGGCGCACCTGGACCCGGAAGGCCATTACGCGATCCACCTCTTCTGGGAGTCGTTCGCCAAGCCGCAGCTCTTCGCCGTGCACCCGCACTACGTGCGGAGCGCGGATCTCCGCGACGCCGGCGGGGCGGTCGATCTGAGGCTGTTCGGCATGAGCCTGCTCGACGACGCGGTGGTGGAGATCGTGCCGTCGGGCCGCGCCGGCGCCCGGGCGGCGACCAGCGATCTCAAGGTCCTGGGCTTCAACTCCGGCCTGCAGATGAAGGCCGTCTTCCCGAAGATCGAGCCCGCGGAGTACGACATCCGGGTGACGACCGGCGGCCAGACCGTAAGGAAGCTCCATGCCCTGCGAGTGGATTGAGCGGCGGCGCGGCGCGCTGCAACGGCTGGCCGTGCTGGCGGTCTGCGGCGGCGTCATCGTCTGCGGCGTCGGCGGGGTGGCGGAAGAACGCCGCCAGGCGCCGGCCGCAGCGCCGCGCACCGGGCTGATCCCGCGCGACTTCGAGTTCGTCGTCGACGACCTCAAGGTGACCTCCAAGGGGCAGATCCTGCTCGAGGACGGCTTCGACCGCAACGGCGTCCTCTATCCCGCGAAGGTGCGCGGCAAGAGCACGCAGGGCACGCCCTATCTGGTCAGCCGGGGGCTGATCGACGGCTCGCGGGTGCGGGGCGGCCATCTGGTGATGGACCAGACCGGCATGGTGAACACCTTCGAGACCTTCTCGTCCGACTTCGTGGTGCCGATCGACGAGAGCGGCCGGACGTGGTTCGTGGGCAAGGAGCTGTTCGGGGATCTGGAGATCTCCTGCAAGGTGCTCGCGCCCCGCATCGACGGGCCGTCGCGGTTCTCGATCGGCCTGGTCGATCTGAGCGACTGGTTCACCTTGGGAGCGGTCTCCGTGGGGCCGGAGGAAGTCCGGCTGCAGCGGCAGGGCCATCCGAAGTTTCCCTACCTGCCGTTCATCCATTCGCGCTTCGACCGGGTCGATCTCCTGCCCTACAAGAACCTCGAAGCGGTGGAGATGACCTTGAAGGTCGGCGCGCAGGGCCAGCTCACCGGCAACGCCAAGATCCATGATTCCGGCAAGGTCCAGAGCTTCGACATGGTGGCGAAGCCCGACTGGGCGAAGCTCGATCCCGAGGGGCAATACGCGGTGCAGTTGCTGTGGGAGACCTGGCCGAAGCCGCGGCTCTGGGCCTTCCATCCTCAGTACTTGAAGACCGAGGACTTGAAGGCGACGGGCGGCTTCGCGGAGCTGATGGTCTTCGGCATCGGGATCTTCGACAACTCCCAGGTGGAGATCTTTCGCATGGACGGCGGCGAGAAGCGGCAGGCCGACGTGCGCGAGGTCAAGGGTTTGCTCACCCGGCACGGCGTTGCGCTCAAGGTGATCCTGCCGTACCCGTATACCGGCGACTACACCGTCCGCGTCACCACCGGCAGCGACACGGTCGAGAGGCAAAACGCCTTCCGGGTGGCCGACACCGCGCGCAGCGCACTGTAGATGCTCGACCGCCGCGATTTCCTGAAGCTCGGCGGCGTCGCGGCATCCGGCCTGGTCGTCGGCTTCTATCTCCCCGAGCGCTGGCCGCTCGCCGCCGCGCCGGCCGCGGGCACCTTCGCGCCGAACGCCTTCGTCCGCATCTCGCCCGACGGCGCCACCACGGTGATCGTCAACAAGTCGGAGATGGGGCAGGGCGTCCATACCGCGCTCGCCATGCTCGTCGCCGAAGAGCTCGACTGCGACTGGAGCCGCATCCGGGTCGAGCCCGCTCCGGTCGAGCCCGAGTACGACGACCCGGTGATGCGGGAGTACCGGACCGACGGCAGCACCAGCATGATGTCGTCCTGGGGACCGTTCCGGCACGCCGGCGCCACCGCCCGTCACCTTCTGGTCGCGGCGGCGGCGGCGCGCTGGGGCGTGGAGGCGAAAGCCTTGCGCACCGAGGACGGCCGCGTGCATCACGACGCGACGGGGCGCAGCGCCTCCTACGGCGAGCTCGCGCCGGCGGCCGCGGCCCTGCCGGCGCCGGTGGACGTGCCGCTCAAGAGCCCGCGCGACTTCAGGATCATCGGCACCGACGTCCGGCGCCTCGAGGGCAAGGACAAGGTGACGGGCGCGGCTCTCTTCGGCCTCGACCTCCGGCTTCCGGGCATGCTCACCGCCGTCGTCGCCCGCCCGCCGGTCTGCGGCGGCAAGGTCAAGGAGGTCCGCAGCGCGCGTGCGCGCGCCGTCCGCGGCGTCGTCAAGGTGAAGGAGGTCTCCTCGGGCGTCGCCGTCATCGCCAGGGACTTCTGGTCCGCGCGCACCGGACGGGACGCGCTCGAGGTCGTCTGGGACGAAGGGACCAACGCCGGCCTCTCGACCGAAGCGATGCGCCGGCGGTACCGCGAGCTGGCGGAGACGCCGGGGCTGCTGGTGGAAAAGGAGGGCGACTGCGAGAGGGCGCTCGCCGCGGCGCAACAGACGCTCGAAGCGATCTACGAGGTGCCCTACCTGGCGCACGCTCCCATGGAGCCGTTGAACGCCGTCGCTCACGTCAAGGCCGACGGCTGCGACGTCTGGGCGGGAACCCAGTACCAGACCATGGACCAGAGAGTCGCCGCCGCCGTCACCGGCTTGCGCCCGGAGCAGGTCCGCATCCACACGGCGCTGCTCGGCGGCGGTTTCGGCCGGCGCGCCAATCCGACGTCGGACTTCGTGGCGGAGGCGGTCGAGGTGGCGAAGGGCGAGTCCGCGCCGGTGAAGACGGTGTGGACCCGCGAGGACGACATCCGGAGCGGCTACTTCCGCCCGATGTTCGTACACAAGCTGCGGGCCGGCCTCGACGCAGAGGGCTGGCCCATCGCCTGGCACCAGCGCCTCGTGGGGCAGTCGATCGCCGAGGGGACCGTCCTCGAACCGGTGATGATGATCGACGGGATCGACATCGCCTCGGTGCTGGGGACCCATCTACCGTACGCGATCGAGCACCGGCGCATCGAGTCCCACAACGCCGCGCGGGCGCTCAAGGTCCTGTGGTGGCGCTCGGTCGGCCACAGCCATACCGCTTTCGTCAACGAGAGCTTCCTCGACGAGCTGGCTCACGCCGGCGGCAAGGACCCGTTCGCGCTTCGCCGCCGGCTCCTCGCGGGCCAGCCGCGGCACCTGGCCGTGCTGGAGCTCGCGGCCGAGAAGGCGGGATGGGGCAGCCCTCTGGCCGCGGGACGGGCGCGGGGCATCGCGGTACGCAAGGCGTTCGAGAGCTACGTCGCCGAGGTCGCGGAAGTCTCCCTCGACGCCGGCGGCCAGGTGCGCGTGCACCGGGTCGTCTGCGCCGTCGACTGCGGCCTCGCCATCAATCCGTGGAACGTCGTGGCGCAGATGGAGGGCGCCATCGTCTTCGGGCTGTCGGCGGCCCTCTACGGCGAGGTCACCGTGGAGAAGGGACGCGTCCAGCAGAGCAACTTCCACGACTATCCCGTGCTGCGGCTGGACCGCATGCCCGCCATTGAGGTCCACCTGGTGAAGAGCGACGCTCCTCCTTCCGGCGTCGGCGAGCCGGGGCTCCCGCCCATCGCGCCGGCGGTGGCCAACGCGCTCTTCGCGCTCACCGGCGAGCGGATCCGCAAGCTCCCCATCCGTCTCGCCGAGGCGAGCGCATGAGAGCCCCCGGCAAAACGCTGCTGGCGGGTGCCGTCCTGCTCGCCGCCGGGCTGGCGGCGGCCGTCGGCTCTATGCGTGCAGCGCGGCCCGCGCTGCACCCGCCGTCGCCGGAGAGAATCGAGCCGACCCCCGCGCGGCTGGAGCGCGGCCGGTATCTGGCGGTCCACGTGCTGAGCTGCTTCGACTGCCACTCCCGCCGCGACTGGAGCCGGTACGGCGGCCCGACCCTCGGTCCGCCGGGCGCGGGCGGGCACTGCTTCACCCGCGAGGACGGCTTCCCCGGCACCATCTGCTCGCCGAACATCACGCCCGACCCCGAGACGGGCATCGGCCGCTGGAGCGACGGCGAGATCCTGCGGGCCCTGCGCGAGGGGGTGGATCGCGACGGCAACGCGCTGTACCCGCGGATGCCGTATCTGGAGTACCGCTATCTCTCGGACGAGGATGCGCGCGCGGTGGTGGCCTACCTGCGCAGCATTCCCGCGGTGCGCAACGCAGTGCCGGAGACCCGCGTCTCCTTTCCGGCGAGCTTCTTCATCACGCGCCTGCCGCAGCCTTTGAACGGTCCGGTGGCGGCGCCCGATCCCGGGGACAGGATCGCTTACGGCCGCTATCTGGCCGACGTCGCGGGCTGCAGGTCCTGCCACACGCCCGTCGACCGCCGGCAGGAGCCGATCCCGGAGCTGGCGTTCTCCGGCGGCCATGAGTTCAAAGGCCCCTTCGGCACGGTGCGAGCCTCCAACCTGACTCCTCACGCCACCGGCATGGGATCGCGCACCCGGGAAGAGTTCATCGCGATGTTCAAGGCGTTCTCGAACGTCGCCGCCGTGGCGGCTCCCATCGATCCGCACGCGAACACGGTCATGCCGTGGTTCTCTCTTGCCGGCATGAGCGAAGCGGATCTAGGCGCGATCTATGACTATCTACGAACCGTCCGGCCGATCGAAAACCAGGTTCGTAAACGTTGAGCGTTCTTGACGGTTCGCTGCATCCGATATAGGATCACAAGCCGAGTTTTCTGACTTGAGCATACCTTTGGGTGATCTCGCCCGCAGGGGGAGATAGTGCCCCGGTGCGCTCCCGACGACTCCGCCGCAGGCGGGTGGCGAGGGGATTCCGAGATGGCCGAACCGTCGGTAGTAGAGATCGTGGCGTCCTTGCCGGAGACGGGGACGGCTGAGGCCTATCCCTCCGCCGCTCGGGCCTGGTACGCGGCCGGCGTGCTCACCCTGGCTTCGCTCTCGTCGACGATCGACGGCTCCATCCTCAGCATGCTAGTAGACCCGGTGCGCCGGGATCTGGGGATCAGCGACACCCAGATCAGCCTGCTCATGGGCTTCACCGTCGCGGTGTTCTTCGCCGTGCTGGCGTATCCCATCGGCCGGCTCGCCGACTCGAAGAGCCGCCGGACGATCATCGCGACGGGTATCGCGCTGTGGAGCCTGATGACCGTCTTTTGCGGCCTGGTGCGGCGTTTCTCCCAGTTCTTCGTCGCGCGGCTCGGGCTGGGGATCGGGGAAGCGACCTTGACCCCGGCGGCCATGTCGATGATCTCCGACTCGTTCCCCAAGCGGCGGCTGGCGACGGCGATCAGCGTCTTCGGGTTCGGCATGTTCCTGGGTTCCGGACTGTCGATCTGGCTGGGCGGCGCCCTGGTCGGGGCGGTCTCGACGCGCGAGTACTGGCAGGTGCCGCTGCTCGGACCGATGCGGCCCTGGCGGGCCGTCTTCCCCATCCTCGGCCTCTCGGGTCTTCTGGTGCTCCTCCTGATGTCCACCGTCCGCGAGCCGCGGCGCCACGGTGGCGGCCGGATGGCGCGCGGGGTGTTGATCCCGGCCGGCTCGCTGCCGCTGCGCGAGGTCTTTCGCTTCATGGCGGCGAACCGCCGGACTTTCTGCTGTCACATCCTGGGCTTCTCGCTCTTCGCCCTGCACAACCTGGCCTTCGCCGCCTGGCTGCCGACCTTCTTCATCCGCACCTACGGCTGGACGCCGGCGCAGGTGGGCGCGGTCTATGGGCCGTTGCTGATCGTCATGGGCTGCCTCGGGGTGCTGGCGGGCGGGCGGCTGGCCGATTGGTTCGACAGCCGGGGGCATACCGACGGCAAGCTGAAGGCCGGCCTGATCTCCGCGGTCGCGGCGATCCCTTTCCTCGTGCTCTATCCGTTGATGCCCAACGGTACGGCGTCGATGATCGTGCTGGTCCCCTTCACGTTCCTGGTGAGCTTTCCCACGGGAGCGGCCTCGGCGGCGCTGCTGGCGATCACGCCGAACCCCATGCGCGCGCAGGTCATGGCCGTCTACCTGCTGATCGTGCACCTGCTGAGCAGCGGCCTCGGACCCACGGCCGTGGCGTTGATCACGGACTACGTCTTCCACAACGACCTCGCGGTCCGGTACTCGCTCATCGTGCTGGGAGTGCCGGTGATGGCGGCCTCGGCGGCCCTGCTCGCGGCCGGGCTGGCGCCTTACCGGCGGTCCTGGACGGAGGCCGAGAGCTGGACCGCCGCTCTTGAACGATAGAACCGATGACTTCCGGGGGAGAACGAACGTGAGGTACTCGAAATCCAAGACTCTGCTGCGATCCTTGATCCTGACGCTCTCGCTGATGCCGATCTGCTGCGCCCTGCCCGCGGCGGGTGGCACGGTGTCCGGAAAAGTCCTCGCCGCGCGGGACCGCACCCCGGTGGCGGATGCCACGATCACCGTGCCGGCGCTCGGCAAGTCGGCGCAGTCTTCCGAGACCGGCGAGTTCCTGATCTCCGACCTCCCGGATGGCAAGGTCGAGCTGCAGGTCAACGCCGTCGGCTTCCAGGAGCACGCGGTCCAGGTCACGGTGCCGTCGCCCGAGGCCGGGGCGGTCGAGCTGCTGCTCGCGCCGCTGGCCTCGTTCGCGGACGAGATCGTCGTCACGGCGAACCGCACCTCGACGCCGCTGCGCGAGGTGAGCCAGAGCGTCGGAGTCGCCAGCGGCGAGGCGATCAAGAACACCAAGATGGTCGGTCTGGACGAGGTGCTCAACGACATTCCCGGCGTCAAGGCCGAAGCCCAGAACGCCACCGATCAGGTGCGCATCTCGATCCGCGGCCGGGGCGAGCGGACCGGCTTCGGGACGCGCGGCATCCGCATCCTCGTCGACGGGGTTCCCGAAGGCGACGCCACGGGTGAGACGCCGGACCTCAGCGGCCTCGACCTGACGGCCCTGCGCCGCATCGAGGTGGCCAAGGGCCCGATGTCCGCGCAGTACGGCGCCAGCCCGAGCGGCGTCGTCAATCTGTTGACCGAGGAGAGCGCCGTGACGCCCACGGTCGATGCCCGCTACCTGGGCGGCAGCTTCGGCTTCCGCAAAGCACAGTTGAAGGCCTCGGGGACGACCCATCCCCTGAGCTACTTCTTCAACGGCACGGACACCAGCCTCGATGGCTACCGCGAGCACAGCAACCTGGACGACCGGCGGCTCTACGGCCGTTTCGGCATCCCGCTGGGTGAGAGCCAGAGCCTGACCCTGACCGCGCGCAAGACGCGAGAAGACGTCCTCCTTCCCGGCGGGCTGACCGCCGCCGAGCTGGCCCAGGACCGCAATCAGGCGTCGTTCTTCTACGAGCTGTTCGACGCTCGCCAGCATCTCGAGCGCGAGGTCTACGCGGCGAGCTACGACAAGCTGATGGGCAGTGACAACCAGTTCTCGGCCACGGCGTTCAGCCGCTCCCTCGACTTCGAGGTGCCGGTGCCCTTCATCTTCCTGACCGGCAAGCGGGACTCGCTCGGGGGCAACGCCAGGCTGGCGCTGCTGCGCCACGCGGGAACGGCGGAGCACACCCTGAGCTTCGGGGGCGACGTGCAGAAGGACGACGAAGATGGAGTGGATTTCGAGAACGACAACGGCGTGCGCGGGACGTCGAAGTTCCGCGACGAAAAGGACACGAACAACAGCTACAACCTCTTCTTCCTCGACGAGATCCGGCTCTCGGAGCGCCTCGGCCTGCGCGCCGGCCTGTCCTATTCCAAGCTGAAGGTCGAGGTCGAAGACCGGCTGCGGGCCTTCGGCGGCGACACCTCCGGCGAGACCAGCTTCGACGACGTCTCCTATCAGCTCGGCGCGACCTACCAAGTCAACCCGAAGGCCTCTCTCTACCTCAACCTGAGCACCGGCTTCGAGCCGCCGACGAGCTCGGAGATCACCCGCGGCGAGACCGGGGCCGGAGGCATCAACCACCGGCTCAAACCCCAGGAATCGAAGAACTACGAGGTGGGCGGGCGCTTCAGCCTCCATGACAAGGTGTTCCTCGACCTCGCCGTCTTCCATCTGAAGATCGAAAACGAGATCCTGCCGACCGGCACGGGCTTTCCGCAGGGCACCTTCAACAACGCGGGAAGGACCACGCATAACGGCTTGGAGGTGGGTGTCGGAGCGGATATCACCAAGGACCTGGACCTCCGGCTCGGTTACACCTATTCGGACTTCACCTTCGACAAGTTCGTCAACGCCACCGGCAACTTCACGGGTAACGACATCCCGGGCATTCCGCCCCATCGCTTGAGCCTCTCGCTCCTCTACCGGAATCCCCTCGGGTTCGGCGCCGGCGTCGATTGGCGATACGTCGACGAGTTCTTTGCCGAGGACGCCAACGAGGTGGTCAACGACTCCTTCCAGTCGACGAACCTGCACGTGACGTACGAGCGCGCGATGAAGAGTCTCAGGGTCTCGCTGCTGGCCGGCGTGAACAACGCGTTCGACAAGGAATACGTCGACTACGTCGTCATCAACGACAGCTTCGGCGGCTACTTCTATCCCAGTCCGAAGCGCAACTATCTGGGCAGCGTTTTGGTGGGCTGGTCGTTCTGAGACGTGGCCTCTCGGCGCTGGCGCTCGCGATATCCCTCGGGCACGGCGCCGGCGAGGCCCACGATGTTGCCGTCGGGGTCGAGGTAACGCGCCGTCCAGCCCCAGGGCTCCTGGCGCGGCGGGTGTAGCACGGTGACGCCCGCCGCCACCGCCCGGCCGTGGGCGGCCTCGAGATCGGCGGTGCGGAAGCCGATCTGGACGCCCGTGGTCACGGGGCGCTGCGGTGGGTTGGCGGGCACCACCGCGAAGTGAAGATAGGCACCCTCGAACCAGGAGATCTCGGCGTGGGCGCCGCCGGTCCAGGGATCGCTCCGGGGTTCGTTCTCGCCCGCCACGAGCGGCACTCCGACGACGTCCCGGTAGAAGCTCGCCGACCTCTCCAGGTCAGAAGCGTGGAGCACGATGACGGCCAGCCTGCCGCCCGGCCGCGCCGTCTGCTCGCCAGCGTCCACCCGCCGATCCTCCTACCAGACTCCGCCGGGCTTGCCCTTTTTCCATTCCAGGAAGACCAGCGCGGCGCCTCCGGGATCGAGGATCGCGAAGGCCATGGGCCCCCAGTGGAGCCGCTCCGGTTTCGTCAAGGGCTTGGCGCCGCGGGCGACGAGCTTCTCGTGCAGGCCCTCGATGTCCTCGACTTCCAGGTGCATCACCAACCGGTTCGTCTCGTGGATCCGCAGTTGCTGGTCGTCGTCGGCCTGGTGGGACTCGGCGATCACCAGCTTGAGATGGCCGGCGCGCAGGCTGGCGGCGCGGTGCTTCTCGTCGCCCCACGTGCCCTCGATCGGAATGCCCAGGATGCCGTTGTAGAACTCGATGTACTCATCCCAGTCAGAAGGGTTGACGCGTACGGCGGAGATGTCTTTGATGTGCTCGGTGGCGGGAGTGGCAGACTTCTGGATCACTGCGTGCTCCTTTCTGAAGGGGTGGGGACCGAGCGACCGGGCTGCAGCAGCTCCTCGAGAGTGTAGACGTCGCCGTTCTGGATCACTATACGCAGCCGGCTCAGGTCGTGAATGTCGTGCAGCGGATCGCCGTCCACTACCAGGAGGTCGGCGAGCTTGCCCGGCTCGACGGTGCCCAGGTCCGCGGCGACGCCGAGGCTCTCGGCGGCGTGGAGAGTCGCCGTGCCGAGCGCCTCGGCAGGGGTCAACCCGGCATCCACGAAACCTTCGAGCTCGGTCAGCAGGCTGAGACCGTAGGGCACGGAGGGAGAGTCGCTGCCGGCGGTCACCCGGCCGCCGGCGCGCACCACCGCCGCCAGGGTGCGCAGCAGCGGCGCGAGGGCGGCCTCGCGCGCCTTGAGGTGGCGGCGGGCGGCCGCCATCCGGCCGTTGGAGCTGCCCACGACCCACTCCGGGAAGAGGGTCTTGAAGCGGCGGTCCTCCAGCAGCGACGGCTCGCGCGCCACGGCCACGTCGAAGCCGCCGGCAATCCCCAGGGTCGGGGTCAGGTTCAGGCCGCTGCGCGCGAGCAGTTGGACGACGTCCTCATAGCTGCGGTTGAGGCTCGAAGCCTTGAGCGGATAGCCGCGGCGATCGACGCTCGACAGGTGCTCCACGCCGTCGGCGCCAAAGGCCACCGCCGGATACAGCTCGTGCGAAGTCACCGGGATGCCCAGCCGGTGGGCCGCTTCGACGACGCGCTTCTGCAGCACGTCCGGCAGCCGGACATACGTCTTGATCAGGTCGTAGCCGAGGCGCCCCGCCCGCTCGATCTCCTCGTCGATCACCGGACCGGCCTGCATGGCCAGACCGCGGGCGTAGTATATCCGCCCGCCGTCGAAGCTCGGACCAGTGAAGAAAATGCGCGGACCGCGCCGCGCTCCCGACGCGTAGGCCTCCTTGCGTTCCAGGGATTCGTAGGGATCTCCCGCCGCCTCCCGCACCGCGGTCACGCCGTAGGCGAGCCAGATGCGGCCGAGGGCTTCGCCGAAGCGTCCATCCTGATGGGTGTGCATGTCGATGAGGCCGGGGAGGACCGTCGCTCCGGAGGCGTCGATGAGCTTGCCGCGATGCGCTTCCGGCCGATGGGGGAGGATCTCCAAGATGCGGTGGCCGCGGACGACGACGTCGACGTCGAGCCGCGGCGTCGCGGAGCGGCCGTCGAAGAGCCGGCCGGCGTGGATCACCAGGTCGCCCCGCGGCTGCCGGCGTTGCCAGTCGAGCGCCAGCGGCACGTCTTCGACGCGGCCGACGTCGAGCACGGCTCGCCTCAGGCCGGCCGCCGTCTGGAAGTAGAGGGTGCGCGAGTCGCCGCTCCACGACAGCGAGGTCGCCAGCTCGTCGGCCACCCGGTGGGCCGAAACGACCTCTCCTTGCGCGGCCACCTGCGCGATCCACACGGCGCCCTCGGAGGCGAAGGCCATGCTGGAGCCGTCCGGAGACCATACCGGCCCGTCGCTGCCCCGCGTGCCGATCGAGCGGTGGGGGAGCGGGTTGACGTGGCGCGTCTCGCCGCCGCCGGCGGGCACCAGGAGGATCTCGTTGCGCCCTTCCCGGAAGCGCGAGGAATAGGGTTGCAGGACCGAGAGCGCGATCGTCTTGCCGTCGGCCGACCAGGAAGGCCGGCCGGGCATGAAGAGCGGCGGCTGGAGGCGGCTGGTCTTGCCGCTGCCCACCTCCACCGTCCGCAGCTCGCCTTCGCCGGTGAGGAACGCCAGGCGCGATCCGTCCGGCGACCAGGCCGGCGCGCTCTCCATGCCGGGAAGGTCGGTCAACTGCCGTTCCTCGCCGGTCGCCAGCTCCCGATACCAGATGTCCATGGTGCCGGCGCGGTCGCAGGCGAA
>Ga0075434_100003249_pt1 | contig 14516 bp, 13 predicted proteins | sample RhiMethybrSRZTD3_FD_75298 | JGI IMG/M metagenome (GOLD analysis project Ga0075434, IMG submission 75298) | Populus rhizosphere microbial communities from Tennessee, USA - Rhizosphere MetaG P. TD hybrid SRZTD3 | ecosystem: Host-associated > Plants > Roots > Rhizosphere > Soil | place: USA... | reverse complement strand
GTACATGCCCAGGACGTCCGCGGGCACGACATCCAGGAGCGGGTTCGCGTGGTCCGGCGCCGAGAGGGCGGCGCGCTGGGCATCGCTGAGCTCGTTGTCGTCGTACAGCATCACGGTGTCCATCGCGAGGCCGTCCGTCTGCGCCGAGAGCGCGGCGCCGATCCCGTCGAGAGCGGAGATGTCCGTGACCCCCGTGGTGACGCCGGCGGCCGCCAGCTGATCGCCGAAGGTGTCGGCCAGGTGAGCGGCGTCGACGAAGGCCATGCCGAGCTTCGCATCGGGCAGGGCTGCGGTGACACGCTGGAAACCGGCATCGTCGGCGATGGCCGCACCGCCGTGCGCCGTGTCGATCGCGGCGTCGACCGCGGCCTCGTCCGAGCCGAGGACGACCACGCCGTCGAAGAGCGCGACCGCGGCCTGTCCGGACGGGTCCCCGGCCGGGACCGTCACCTCGACGCCGTCGTGATCGACGGTGTGGTACGTCACGCCGAAGCGTTGCTCCTGCCCCTGCCGATAGCGGTCGACGAACGACTTCGCGGCGTCGGTGTCGTCCGCGGCGATCAGGACGGCGTACGACACGTCGTTCGCGCCGTGGACCTCGACGTAGAGACCGAGCTCGGGCCCCACCCACGCCAGGTCCTCGTGGTTCATCCCCACGTCCCCGAGGATCTGGTCGAGTCCCTCGTTCAACCGGTCGCGGAGCTTCGTCTCGTCGCCGAGCGCCGGGAACTTCGACGTCATCCGGAGGAGGTTCACCTTCTGGCTCGCCGCCGGGTCCAGGTACGCGGTCACGACGACGTCGGCGTCGGCCGGCACCTTGTCGAGGATCACCTCGCCGCTCCCTCGGAGCATCAGGAACGCCGTGGCGCCCGCGGCGCCGGCGACGATCAGCACGGCGGCGAGGGCGATCCCGAGGATCTTGAGCCCGCGTCGAGGCGGCGCTCCATTGGGCGCCTGCGGGCCGACATCCGTCAGCTCCGACTCGACGACGGGGAGCGCCGGCTCCGGAGGCGGCGGGAACGGCTGACCCGAGGTCGGCGTCGACGGCGCGTCGAGGCTCCACGTGTCGCCCGGCCGCGCGTCGGCGGGCGGCGGGGAGGCGTCGTCGGGAGGTGGCGGCTGGCTCATGCGAGATGAAGGGTAGACCCGAGGGGTTCTATCGGCGAGGGAACCGTTCGACTAGAGCTCGAGGGTCTCGCGCCGAAGCGTCGCCGCCTCGAGTCGGGCCGGGTCGGGCGTCACGCCGATCCCCGGGCCGTCGGGAACGCGCATCGTCCCGTCGGGTTCCAGGACGAACGGATCGGTCAGGTCTTCGGGGAAGTACCGGGACGACGCGCTCGTGTCGTTCGGGAGCGTGAACCCGGGCATCGACGCGAGCGCCAGGTTCGTCGCCCGGCCGATCCCCGTCTCGAGCATGCCGCCGCACCACACCGGCACGCCGGCCGTGACGCAGACGTCATGGATCGCACGCGCCTCGAGCATGCCACCCACACGCCCCTGCTTGATGTTCACGATCCGACACGACCCGAGCTCGATCGCTGCCCTCGCGTCCGCCGCCGACCGGATCGACTCGTCGAGGCACAGATCCGTCGAGATGCGCGTCTGCAGCTTCGCGTGGTCGACGAGATCCTCGTGATGGAGCGGCTGCTCGATCATCAGCAGGCCCAGATCGTCGAGCGCACGGAAGACGTCTTCGTCCGCGAGCGAGTACGCGGCGTTCGCGTCGACGGAGAGGAGGATCCCCGGGTGATCCGCCCGGATCGCGGCAACGCGCTCGACGTCGATGCCCGGCTCGATCTTCAGCTTGACGCGGCGATAGCCCTCCGCCAGGTACGCATCGACCTGCTCGCGGAGGGTGTCGGTCGTGTCGGTGATACCGACCGACACGCCGCAGACCACGGCGTCCTTGTCCCCCCCGAGCACCGACGTGAGCGACTCGCCACGCGCTCGGAGCTCGGCATCGAGCACCGCGTCGACGAGCGTCGCCTTCGCCATCCGGTTCCCCCGCCACGGCGAGAAGACCCGCTCGACGGACGCCGAGGAAGCGTCTCCCTCGGCGAGCAGCGCCGGGCCGAGGAACGTCGTGATCGCGTCCCAGGCGCTCCCGTTCCACTCCGCGCTGTAGTCCGGCTCGAGGTCGGCGACGCATTCGCCCCACCCCTCGGCCTCGTCGGTCTCGACCCGGACCAGGACGCACTCCTTGCGCGTCGACACGCCCATCGAGGTCCGGAACGGGCGGACGAGAGGAAGGCCGACGAGCCGCAGGTCGAGCCGGAGGACGCGCGTCACGACGAGCCTCCATCCGGTCGCGCGAACAGGTACGCGGATCGCTCCCGGTCGAACGCCAGCCCGACCTCACGGCGGGCGAGCGCGGCCTCCGCGGCCTGCGCTACCTCGTCGCGCCAGCTGCGAGCGCGCTCGGGATCGCGTTCGCGCAGCTGCAACAGGTCGGCCGGGACCGCGATCTCGGTCGCCGGGGCGGCGACCGAGCGCGGTCCCGGCTCCCGCTCGAGCTCCCAACGGACCATGAAGCGGTCGCTCCGCTCGCCGGCGTTGAGGTCGTCGGTCATCTCGCCGTAGTAATCGCGTTCGAACCGGTCCACGACCGCGCCCAGCTTGCCGATGTTGAGCCATGCGTTCCGCGCGACGAGCGGATCGAAGGTCCAGCGGACGACCGTGATCCCTTGGTCGAGCGCCTGCGCCCGCTGCGCGAGCTTCAGCGCGTACCCGACGCCGCGGTGCCGGTGGTGCGGCACCGCGGCCAGCATGTGGGAGTGGACGTGGAGTCCGTCCTCGTCGATCCCGGCCCACCCCAGGACGAACCCGATCGTCCGGTCCCCGCGGAACGCTCCCCACGGGACGTTGCCGCTCGCCGCGAGGGCGCGGACGACCTCGCGATCGATCCGCTGGCCGCCCCAGGTCGCCTGGATCACGTCGTTGATCCGGTCCGCGTCCTCGACGGTCTCGAGGGGCCGGAGCTCGACGCCCGCCCCACCGGCCGCGGCGTGCGCGATCCCCCACGCCTCGGACATGCGGCGAGCGTAGCAACGCGGAGACCCGCGCCGGAGGCGCGGGTCTCCGGACGGCGTGTGGGCTTCGAGCGGTTACCCGCCGGCGGGCGGCGGAAGCTCTTGCCACTCGACGTCGTCGAGGTCGCTGCCCTGCTTCCGCTTCCAGAACATCAGGAACGCCCCGATCGCCGCGAGGATCGCCGTGATCTTGAGGAGCCTCCGGAAGAAGCCCTTCTTCTTCGTGCCTTCCGTCTCGTCCCCCATCGGAACCTCTCTCTCGTGGGCCTGATCGGATCCTCGTCCACCCCAGAGGCCGAGAGCCTACTTGCTCTCCGGTCCTGTGTGGGCGGGCGGCCTTACCGGTCCGTCCGTGCGCGGAGGCGGTCATCCGATCTCGTGGGTGGGCCTGGATGGACTTGAACCATCGACCTCTTCCTTATCAGGGAAGCGCTCTAACCGAGCTGAGCTACAGGCCCCGAGAGGTTGGCATCCGAGCGTAGCCACGGCCTCGGAAGCGTGTCAATCGATCAGTGGCGACGCTCCGACAGCGTGACCTCGACACCGCCGACGATGTCGCTGATGAGGTTGTAGAGGAGGGCGAAGAACACACCGAGCGCCGTCCACACGAGGGCGAACAGGCACCCGATCAGGAACAGCCACGTGAAGATCTTCGCGCCGTCGATCACGGCCGGCGTGCACGCCTTCGTCCCCTCGGTGGTGTTGACGAGGCACCCGATCCATTCCGCGATCGTGTCCGTGACGCCGACCGCCTGCAGGACCAGGAAGATGATCAGCAGCGCCAGCCAGATCACGAGCATCATGCAGAACGACATCACGAGCGAGAAGCGGAACACCGACAGCAGGCCGAACCGCCGGACGGTCACCCGGGTCCGCCGAGGCTCACCGAACACACGCGAGCGCTCGGTCCGCGTTTGGGGCACGGAGCCGCTCAGCTCCACGTCGATCACGGGATCGGAGGGCGTGGCGGCGCGAGTCGCGGGTTCATCGGCCGTGGTCGTCATCCTCGCTCGGGGAAGGTTCTAAGCCTACGCCGACGGGTGAGCAAGCACCCGGAAGGGCGAAGCTCAGGTTCGGAACGGCCCCGCCCCCGCGAAGAGTGCCCGCACGTGCGCGATCGCACCCGCCGCGAGGAAGACCGGCGCGAACACCCACGACGCCGCGCCCACGTCGTCGAGGAAGAGCAGACCGCCGACCGCCACCCCGGCACCGGAGACCGCGAGCAGGAGTGCCACGAGGCGCGGATGGAGCCGGGTCCGCAGCGGGAGGGCGGCCAGGAGGAAGACGGCCGATGCCGCCCCCAGGACCGACCAGGCGAGAAGCTCGTCCACCGACGGAGCATACGCGCAGGTCAAGCCCCGTTCGGTGCGTGCCGATGGACGCCCCATGGAACGGTGCACGCACGGCATGGAGCCGGACTGGTGCTACCTGTGTCGGATCGACGCGAGCGGCGTGGACCCGCGCGCGGCGTGGGGCCTCGACGTCTGGGACGACGAGGACGACCCGGAAGATCGGATCGGCCCGATGGCGCCGTCGCGGGCCGCCTACCTCCGGTTCCTCTGTGAGGAGTTCGGCGACACGTTCGACCCCACCTTGAACGACGGCGAGTCCTCGATCGTCCTCGAAAGCCTCCTCGCGGAGCCCATGACCGACCCGCAGGCGCGGACCCTGTTCTTCCTGAGCCAGTCGACCGGCTCCGATCCCGAAGTGCATCTCACCTACGGCGAAGCCCGTTCGAAGATCCGCCGGCTCATTGCGCACCGAGGGCTCCGGTCGGCCTGACCGGGGGCCCGTCCGACACGCCTGCGATGATGCGGGCGTGACGACCGCCCTCTCGACGCCCGACACCGACGCTCGCCGTGGGCTCGTGCTGGCGGTGGCCGGGATCGTGGCGATCCCGGCCACCGGCGCGCTCCTCGCGGCCGCGCCTACGGGCGTTCGGGGGATCGTCTACCTCCTCGGGCTCGCGGCGATCGCCGCGAGCTCGTTCGCCGGGGCCCTCCTCGGGAGGCGCGCCCTGAGCGCCGGCACGGCGCTCAGGGCGCGCGCCCTCACGGCGACGATCGTGGGCCTGTGGCTCGGTCTCACGGCCGCCGCGCTGTGGTTCTGGACGCTCGTCGCGGTGGCGTTCTGAGGTGGCCGGCGTGGAGCAGGTGAGCATCGAGCGGGACCTTCGCCTGATCCTGGGGATCCAGGCCGTCCGCGCGTTCCTCTACGGGTTCGGCGCGGTGATCCTGGGCACCTCGCTCGCCGCGTCCGGCGCGAGCGACCTCCGGGTGGGCCTCGTCGGCGCCGCGATCCTGGCCGGGATGGCGCTGTCGGCCGTCGTCGTCGGCATCGCCGGCGACCGGGTCGGTCGCCGGCGCGCCTACGCCGTCCTCCTGATCCTCGTCGGGGTCGTCGGTCTGGGCTACGCCCTGACCGACAACATCTGGGTCCTCGTGCTGCTCGCGCTCTTCGGAACGATGTCGACCGACGCGAACGAGAACGGGCCCCTCACGACGCTCGAGCAGGCGATGATCGGCCAGGCTCCCGCGGGAACGCGTATCCGCGTGTTCGGCCGGTACAACGCGGTCGCCTATCTCACCGGCGCGCTCGGGGCGCTCGCGGCCGGCGGCCCCGCGTTCCTCGCGAACGTCTGGAGCGGCGCGCCCACCGGACGTATCTGGTTCCTCCTGTTCCCGCTGGGCGCCGTCGTCTGCCTGTGGCTCTCGACGCGGCTCAGCGACGCGATGGAGCTCGAGGTCCGGGCAGCGGCGCCCCTCGTCCGTTCGCGTGAACGCGTCTTCCGCCTCGCGTCACTGTTCGCGATCGACTCCTTCGCCGGCGGCTTCATCGTCACCGTCTTCATCGTCTTCTGGTTCGAACGGCGCTTCGGGGCTTCCCCGGAGCTGATGTCGGCGGTGATCTTCGCGGCGGGCCTGCTCCAAGCCGGATCGTCGATCGCGGCCGCGCGCGTCGGCGCCAGGTTCGGGCTCCTGAACACGATGGTGTTCACGCACCTCCCCTCGAACATCCTGCTGATCCTCGTCCCGCTGATGCCGACGCTCCCGCTCGCGATCGCCGTACTGCTGCTCCGCTTCGCGCTGTCGCAGATGGACGTCCCCACGCGCCAGGCGTACGTCGCCGCGATGGTCGACCCCGAGGAGCGGACGGCGGCCGCCGCCACGACGAACACCGCCCGGTACGTGGCCAGACCGCTCGGGCCGATCGTGGGAACCGCGCTGATGCGCAACGTCGCGCTGGGCGCCCCGTGGGTCGTCTCCGGGGCGCTCAAGGCCGTCTACGACCTGCTGCTGTGGCGCACCTTCGGGAAGGTCGAACTCCCGGACTGAGCCCGGCGGGCTACTCGTCCTCCATCTGCGTGATCACCGGGGCGATCGCCGCGACGTGCTCGCCCTCCTCGACGCGCATCGTCCGAACCCCCTGGGAGCTGCGTCCCACGCGGCGGATCTCCTCGGCGGCGACGCGTTGCACCTTGCCGGCCGACGAGATCGTGAGGAGGTCCTGCTCCTTGCTGCCGATGAACGCGCCCGCGAGCTCGCCGGTCTTCCGCGTGAGCTGGTGCCCGATCACGCCCTTGCCGCCTCGGCCCTTCACCGGGTAGTCCTGCAGGCGCGACCGCTTGCCGTACCCGTTCTGCGAGACGCTGATCATCTCCTCGCCGTCGGAGGCGAGGGCGAGCGCGAGGACCTCGTCGCCCTCCGCGAGCCGCATCCCGATGACGCCGGCCGTCGCCCGCCCCATGGGCCGCGCGAGGGACTCCTTGAACCGGATCGCCTGTCCGCGGCGCGAGACGAGGAACACGTCGTCCTTCCCGTCGGTGAGGCGGACGTCGACGAGCGAGTCGCCTTCCTTGAGGTTGATCGCGGCGAGTCCCGTCCGCGCGGACGCGTACTCCGGCAGCGGGGTCTTCTTCACCATCCCGTGCTTCGTGGCGAACAGGAGGAATCGGCCCTCCGCGTACTCCTTGAGGTCGAGCACCGCGCTCACCTTCTCGTCCGCGCTCACCTGCACGCCGGGGAGGTTGGCCGCATACAGCCCTCGCGCGATGCGGCTCGAGTCGGGCACCTCGTGCACCTTGACGCGGTAGACCTTCCCCCTCGTCGTGAAGAACAGCAGCCAGTGGTGCGTCGTCGTCGTGAAGACGTCCGTGATGACGTCTTCCTCTTTCAAGGTGGCGCCGCGCACACCCTTGCCGCCGCGGCCCTGCCGCTTGAACGTGTCGATCGGAACGCGCTTCACGTAGCCCGCGCGGGACACCGTGATCACGACGTCCTCCTCGGCGATCAGATCCTCGAGATCGAGCTCACCCTCGTCGGCCTTGAGCTTCGTCCGGCGGGCGTCGCCGTGCTTCTCCTTGATCTCGGTGAGTTCGTCCTTGATCACCCCGCGCAGCTTCTTCGGGCTCCGCAGCAGCGAGTCGAGGTACTTGATCCGGCCGACGAGCTCGGCCTTCTCGCCGTCGAGCTCCTCGCGCGCAAGCCGGGTGAGGCGGCGAAGCGGCATGTCGAGGATATGGGTCGCCTGGGTCTCGCTGAGCTTGAACTTCGACATCAGCTTCGTCCTGGCCTCGTCGGCGTCCTGCGACCCGCGGATGATCTTGATCACCTCGTCGAGGTGGTCGAGGGCGATGAGCAGTCCCTCCACGATATGGAGGCGCTCTTCCTTCTTCCGCTTCTCGTAGCGCGTGCGCCGCGTGACGACCTCGACCTGATGGTCGACGTAGTAGCCGATCATCTCGGCGAGGTTGAGGGTGCGCGGGACACCGTCGACGAGCGCGAGCATGATCACACCGAAGTTGTCCTGGAGCTGCGTGTGCTTGTAGAGCTGGTTCAGGACGACGTGGGGGTTCGCGTTCCGTTTCAGGACGATGACGAGCCGCATCCCCTCCCGGCCGCTCGAGTGGTCCTGGATGTCGGCGATCTCCTTGATCCGGCCGATCCGGACGAGCTCCGCGATCTTCTCGGCGAGGCGAGCCTTGTTGACCTGATACGGCAGCTCCGAGACGACGATCTGCGAGCGGCCGCCCGAGCCCTCCTCGATCGTGGTCGTCCCCCGGACCTTGATCGAGCCGCGACCCGTCGTGTACGCGTCCTTGATCCCGTCCTTGCCCATGATCGTGGCGCCGGTCGGGAAGTCCGGTCCCTTCACGAACTTCATGAGCTCCGCCGGCTTCGCGTCCGGGTGATCGATCGCGTACACGACCGCGTCGATCACCTCGCGTAGGTTGTGCGGCGGGATGTTCGTGGCCATCCCGACGGCTATCCCGCCGGACCCGTTCACCAGGAGGTTCGGGAAGCGGCTGGGGAGGATCAGCGGCTGCTCGCGCTCGCCGTCGTAGTTGGGGACGAAGTCGACGGTCTCGGCGTCGATGTCGCGGAGCATCTCCATCGCGAACGGGCCGAGCCGGGCCTCGGTGTAGCGCATCGCGCCCGCGGGGTCGCCGTCGACCGAACCGAAGTTCCCGTGCGGATCGATCAGCGGGTAACGGAGCGAGAAGTCCTGCGCCATCCGGACGAGGGCGTCGTACACCGCGTCGAGCCCGTGCGGGTGGTAGCGGGCCACGACCTCACCGACGGCGTTCGCGGACTTGCGGTGCGGCCGGTCGGGCCGCATCCCCGACTCGTACATCGACCACAGGATCCGGCGGTGGACCGGCTTCAGGCCGTCTCGGACCTCCGGCAACGCGCGCCCGACGATGACCGACATCGCGTAGTCGAGGTAGGAGCGCTGGATCTCCTCCTCGAGCTGTACGGGCTCGATCCGCCCGGCGAACAGGTTCTGGGACATCGGCCGGCTCCCCTCAGACGTCCAGGTTCTGGACGTACTGCGCGTTCGTCTCGATGTACTCCTTGCGCGACGGGACGTCCTCGCCCATCAGCACGGTGAAGAGCCGGTCCGCCGTCGCGGCGTCCTCGAGCGTCACCTGGAGCAGCGTCCGCGCGTCCGGATCCATCGTGGTGTTCCACAGCTGCGAGGCATCCATCTCCGCGAGTCCCTTGAACCGTTGCGGTTCGAGCTTGCGGCCGTCCCCGTTCGCGGAGCGCCAGTCGTCCCACTCGCGCTCGGTGTAGAAGTACCGCTCCTGCTTGCCGTCCTTCAGCAGGTACAGGGGAGGCTGCGCCAGGTAGACGTAGCCCGCGTCGATCAGCTGCAGCATGTTCCGGAAGAAGAAGGTGAGCAGCAGCGTCCGGATGTGTGCTCCGTCGACGTCGGCGTCGGCCATGATCACGATCCGGTGGTACCGGGCCTTCGTGATGTCGAACTCGTCGCCGATCCCCGTGCCGATCGCGGTGATGAGCGCCTGGATCTCCTGGTTCTCCAGGATCTTGTGCAGGCGCGCCTTCTCGACGTTCAGGATCTTGCCGCGGATCGGCAGGATCGCCTGGGTCGCGGGGTTCCGCGCCGACTTCGCCGAGCCTCCGGCGGAGTCGCCCTCGACGATGTAGAGCTCGCACGATCCGGGATCGTTGAGCTGGCAGTCGGCGAGCTTCCCGGGCAGCGACCCGCCTTCCAGGAACGACTTGCGCCGCGTGAGGTCACGCGCCTGCTTCGCCGCGAGCCGGGCCTTCGCCGCCTGCTGTGACTTCTGAACGATCCGCTTCGCGTCGCCGGGATGCTCTTCGAGCCACTCCGCGAACTGCGCGTTCACCGTGGTCTCGACCAGGGAACGCATGGACGCGTTCCCGAGCTTCGTCTTGGTCTGTCCTTCGAACTGGGGCTCGTGGAGCTTCACGGAGATGATCGCGATCAGTCCCTCGCGGACGTCCTCCCCGATCAGGTTCTCCTCCTTCTCCTTGAGCACGCCCTTCGCTCGCGCGTAGCGGTTCAGGACGTTCGTGAGTGACTTCTTGAATCCCTCCTCGTGCATGCCGCCCTCGTGGGTGTTGATCGTGTTCGCGAACGAGTAGACGGACTCGGCATAGCCGCCGGTCCACTGCATCGCGACCTCGACCTCACCGTCGGCGCCCTTGTACTCGATCGGGATGATCCGGTTGACGGGGTCCTTGCCCTGGGCCAGGTACTTCACGAAGTCCACGAGACCGCCGTTGGCCTTGAAGACCTCCTTGCTCTTGTCACGTTCGTCGACGAGGACGATCTCCGCGCCCTTGTTGAGGAAGGCGAGCTCCTGCAGTCGCTCCGCGAGGATCTCCTTCCGGAACTCCAGCGTCTCGGTGAAGATCTCGGGGTCGGGCCAGAAGCGGACGGCCGTGCCGGTCTTCGTCGTCGCCTTGCCCTTGGCGAGCTTCTTCGTGACCTTGCCGCGCGAGAACGCCATGGTCCACGTGGCGCCGTCGCGCGTCACCTCGACCTCGAGCTTCTCCGACAGGGCGTTCACGACCGAGACCCCGACCCCGTGGAGCCCGCCGGAGATGGCGTACCCGCCGCCGTCGAACTTGCCGCCGGCGTGGAGCACCGTGAGCGCGACCTCGACGGCCGGCCGCCGATCCTTGCGTCCGGGGATGGGCTTGACCGGGATCCCTGCGCCGTTGTCCGTCACGCGAACGGAGCCGTCCGCATGGATCGTGACGCCGATCTTGTCGGCGCGACCGGCCATGGCCTCGTCGATCGCGTTGTCGACGAGCTCGTACACGAGATGGTGCAGTCCTCGAACGCTGGTGGTTCCGATGTACATACCGGGTCGCCGACGGACCGGCTCGAGGCCTTCGAGGACCTGGATGTTGCTGGAGTCGTAGTCGGATCGCTTCGACGTTCGCTTGGTGGTGGTCGCCTTCGCTGCGGTTGCCAAACGTCCTCCGATCGGGGCCGCGCGACACCCATCGCGGTCGTGGCGAGGGGCGTGCGGCGAGGTGTCGCACGAACACCCGTAGTTTACCGGACGAGGGTGTCGTTCGACCGTAGGCGCGGGTCCGAAATCAGCCCTCTGACCTGCGGTTTCGTCGATCGGAGGGGCCGCTCCCGACGACCACCCGGACGGTCCGCACCGACCCCGCCCCGAGGGCCTGATCGGCCCGCTCTCGGATCTCCTCGGCCAGGTATCTGGCCTGTGCTCCCCAAGGTCCGTCCGAGGCCCGCACGAGCAGCACGCCGCCCTCGAGCGAAGCCGGCTGGGTGGCCCTCGCGAGACGCTCGCCGACCAGCTCGGGCCACCGCCGGGCGAGCGTCGCGATCGGCATGCCTCGGCTGAAGACGTCCTCGTCCATGAGCGCGTCCACGACGTCACCGATCGGAACCAGGTCATGCGTGCGGCGGTCGGCTCGGCGTCCGAAGCCCTTGGAGTGCGGCATCAGGCCGCCTCGCCCCTCGGCGTAACGGTGCCCGCGCGGACGTCGAATACGACGTCCGCGCGGGCCGGGACGTCGGCTTCGTCCGCGACGCTGATCACGACCTGGCCCTCGCGATCCGCGAGCATCGTCGCGATCCGGTCGCGACGGGCCGGATCGAGCGCGCTGTACGGATCGTCGACGAGCAGCACCGGCGGCTCGCCGATCGCATCCTCCACGGCGGTCGCGATGCCGAGCCGGATCGAGAGCGCCGCGACCCACGTCTCTCCGTGCGAGGCGAAGCCGCGTGCGCCCAGGTCCCGCACCGCGAGGTCGAGGTCGTCGCGGTGCGGGCCGACGAGCGACGTCCTGCGGACGAGCTCGTCGGCCCGCCGTTCGGCGAGCTGGGCTCTGAACGCCGCGTCGCGATCGCCCGCGCCCGCGACGTTCGGCGCATAGGTCACGGCGAGGCCATATCCGCAGACCGCCTCGAACGCCGCGGAGGCCGGCGAGGCGAGCGCCTCGACGGCCTCCGCTCGCGCCTCGATCACGGCCACCCCGGTCCGGACGAGTTGGTCGTCCCACGCTTCGAGGTCGCTCGGTGCCCCGCGACCGTCGTGCTCCTTCAGCAAGCGGTTCCGCTGGCGCAGGACGCGGTCGTACGCGCTCGTCAGCGTGTCTCGGGACGGCTGCAACAGCACGACCGCCTCGTCCATGAAGGCCCGGCGGCGCGCGGGGTCGCCCGTCACCACCGGGAGGTCGAAGGGGCCGAACAGCACGACGCGCACGACCCGTCGGAGATCCCGCCGGCGTCGCACCGTCGTGCGGTCGACCTGGACGCGGTTCGCGCCCTTACGCCGGATCTCGACCTCGACGAGCGACCGGCCGTCGCGCGTCTCGAACTCGCCGCGGACGTACGCGGACTCCGCCCCGTCCCGCACGAGCGGCGCGCTCGCGCTCACCCGGGGGCTGCCGAGCGCGTACAGGTAGTCCATCGCCTCGAGGAGGTTGGTCTTGCCTTCGCCGTTGAGACCCGCGACGACGAACAACCCGTCGGTGCGCAGCTCGACCTGTGTGTGCTCGTGGTTGCGGAAGTCGCGAAGCTCGACCCACGACAGGCGCATCGCGTGGGCTCCGCGTCGCCGGCGCGCTAGACGACGGCGGCCGGCAGGCGCACCGGCATCACGAGGTAGGTGTACCCGTCGCTCTCACCGTGCACGACGCCGGGCTTCAGGCCGTCCCGAACATCGAGCCGGATCGACTCGCCCACCGCAGCCGTGAGGCCGTCGATCAGGTACTGAGGGTTGAACGCGACCGTGAGATCGTCTCCCTCGTAACGCGCCTCGACCGTCTCTACGGCCTGGCCGAGGTCGGGCGAGCTGGAGGACAGCTTGACCCCGAGCGCGTTGAACTCCAGCCGAACGGGCGTGGTGTCACGAGCGAGGAGCCCGACGCGACGCACCGCGTCCAGGAGCTGCTGGCGTGAGACCGTCAGCCGGCTCTCGTGGGTCTCCGGCAAGAGCTGCCGGTAATTGGGGAACTCGCCCTCGATCAGGCGCGAGGTGAGCATCAGCTCTCCCACCCGGAACGACACCTGCGCGTCGTCGACGAGGATCTCGACCTTGCCTTTCTCGTCCGCCGCCGCGGCACGGCCGGCCTCCGAGAACGCCCGCTCCGGCACGATCGCCTTGGACTCCCCATCGGCCGTCGCGACCAGATCACGCACCGCGAGCCGGTACGAGTCCGTCGCCGCGAGCACGCATCCCTCGCGGCTCACCTCGACGAGCACGCCGGTGAGGACCGGACGCGCCTCGTCGCGGCTGGCGGCGCGGGCCACCTGAGAGACCGCCTCCGCGAACGCGCCCGCATCCGCCTCGACCCGCGTCCCCCCCGGCTCCTGGAGCCCCGGGAAGTCCTCGGCCGGGAGCAGCCGCAGCGCACCCTCGTACGCCGCGCACCGGATCCGCGCTTGCGACTGGTCCGTCTCGAGATCCACCGGCGCGTCCGACAACGACTTCACCGTGTCCGCGAGCAGCCGCGCCGGGATCAACGCCGTTCCGGCCGAGCTCACCTGGACGTCGATCGCGAGGCGGGCCGACACCTCGAGGTCGGTCGTCGTGAGTGTGAGACGGCCGCCCTCCTCCGCGTCCAGGAGCACACCCGTGAGCGCCGGGATCCCCGGTCGCGACGAGACCCCGCGCTGGACGGTCTGCAGGGCCTCGGACAAGGCGTCGCGATCGCATCGGAACTTCACGGTGTGCACCCCCTGGTGTCGTCGTTGTTCTTCATAGAGACCTGTGGTGGTAGGAGCTGTGGAACCGTGGACAACGGTGCCATCCGCGCAGCGTAGCTGGGGTGTCGGACATGGGGACGGGCGGTGGATAAATGTTGTCGGTCCTGAGCCCGGGGCCGAGAGGCGTCCGTTTGTCGTCGGGCGTCCACATCGTTGTCCACACCCTCAGCCGGCGCTCCGGACGCGCCCTCGGACGATGCGCGTCAGGTCCTGGACCTGTCGGAAAGTGGTGTCACGCTCGCGCATCTCCTCCTCGACCTTCTTGATCCCGTGCAGGACGGTGGTGTGGTCGCGTCCGCCGAAGATCTCGCCGATCTTCACGAGCGAGAGCCCCGTGCACTCGCGCATCAGGTACATCGCGATGTGACGTGCTTGCGTGAGCGGACGGGAGCGGGACTTCGACACGAGGTCTCCCGTGGAGAGGGAGAAGTAGTCGGCCGTCTGCTCCATGATGAGCTGCGGCGGGATCTCGTGCTCGGTCTGCGGGATCAGGTCCTGGAGCGCGCGCTCGGCCAGCTCGCGGTCGATCGGTTGCGCCGTCAGCTCCGACCACGCGACGCAGCGGACGAGCGCCCCTTCGAGCTCGCGGACGGACTGGTCGAACTTCGACGCGACGAACTCGATCACGTCGTGGGGGATCGTGAGTCGCTCGCGCTCGGCCTTGAGCTGGAGGATCGCGATCCGCGTCTCGAGGTCGGGCGGCTGAACGTCGACGCACAGTCCCCATCGGAACCGGCTCACGAGGCGTTCCTCGAGGCCCGAGAGCTCGTGCGGCGGACGGTCGGACGCGATCGCGATCTGTCGGCCGCTGCCGTGGAGGTGGTTGAACGTATGGAAGAACTCGGTCTGGGTTTCCTCGCGCTTGGCGAGGAACTGGATGTCGTCGACGAGCAGGACGTCGACCTCGCGGTAGCGGTGACGGAACTGATCGCCCTGCCGCTCGCGGACGGCCTTGATGAACTCGGT
>Ga0075434_100003248_pt1 | contig 14517 bp, 12 predicted proteins | sample RhiMethybrSRZTD3_FD_75298 | JGI IMG/M metagenome (GOLD analysis project Ga0075434, IMG submission 75298) | Populus rhizosphere microbial communities from Tennessee, USA - Rhizosphere MetaG P. TD hybrid SRZTD3 | ecosystem: Host-associated > Plants > Roots > Rhizosphere > Soil | place: USA... | reverse complement strand
GCCCGGCGCGCTGATCGGATTTGCCGGTCCGCGCGTGATTGAACAGACCATCCGGCAAAAATTGCCCGAAGGATTCCAGCGGTCAGAGTTCCTGCTGGAACACGGATTCCTCGACGCGATCGTCCCCCGCAAGGAACTGAAATCCTTCATCGCCTCCTCGCTTGACCTGTTAATGAACTGAAATGAAATTTCAGGAAGCGGTGAGCTATCTGTTGTCGCTGGGACGCGAACTTGCCGCGCCAACTCAGGCCGCGGCCGCTAAATTCAACCTGGAAAACATTTCGGTGCTGGCACAGCATCTAGGCCATCCTGAGAACAAATATCCTTGCGTGCACATTGCAGGGACGAATGGCAAAGGTTCGACGGCGGCCTTCTTGGAAGCGATGCTGCGCGAGGCGGGCTATCGCACTGGGCTTTATACTTCGCCGCATTTGGAACGGATTAATGAGCGGATTCGGATGGACGGCGAGCCAATTTCAGACGAAGCGTTTGCGGAAATCTTCACACGTATCCGAGAGCTGATCGAGAAACTGCTTGCCGACGGGACGTTGCGTGGGCACCCAACTTTCTTTGAGTGCGTAACGGCGATTGCGTTCGTGTACTTCGCCGAATCAGGCGTGGACTTCGCTGTGTTCGAAACTGGCCTCGGTGGCCGGCTCGACTCCACCAACATCGTTACGCCACAAGTCAGCGTCATCACGCGGATTGATTTTGATCACGAAAATTTTCTTGGCCATTCGCTGCGTGAAATTGCGGCCGAAAAGGCCGGCATCATCAAGCCAACAGTGCCGGTGGTGATTGCCGAACAGCGCGACGAAGTGCGGGAAGTGCTGGCGGCGCGCGCGCGCGAACTGCATTCCCCTCTGCTGGAGACGGCTTCCGTGTATTCCGCGGAATCCCTGAAGATGGAAGAGGGCCGGGTCCGTGCGGTGGTGCGAGAGAAGGGTGCGGACAAGACCATCAACGTTGATCCGCAGCTTGCCGGGCGATTCCAACTGCAGAATGCGTTGAATGCCGTGGCTGCCGCGCACCTTTTGAAAGAGCAAGGTTATCGGCTGGCGGATGGCGTCACCGAACTCGGCATCGCCACCGCTGTGTGGCCGGGCCGGATCGAAAGGGTTCGCTCGAAGCCAGACATTATTGTGGATGGGGCGCACAATCCTTCTTCGGCTCGGGAATTGGATACGTTCATTAGTGAGAACTTCGCCGGCCGCAGGATCGTGATGATCTTCGGCGCGTTACGCGACAAGGCTGTGGACGAAATTGCGGGCATTCTTTTTCCGCGAGCTGCTCACGTGATTTTTACAGAGCCAGCCACGTCGCGCGCGATTTCGGCTTCGCAGCTTGCGGAGATTGCAAGCCACTACGTCGAGTCTTCGGAAATTATTCCAGATGCGGACCAGGCTCTTGATGCGGCATTGGCGATGACCGCGCCAAGTGATGCGATTTTCATTACCGGATCGCTGTATCTGGTGGGTCAATTGCGCCGCCGAGCTCGAGAAACCGCAACAAACGCGGCGAGCCGGTGATTACCATAGTTCGCGGAACGGATTCTCTTAAGCTGCATCCAACTGAGCACTCAATTCACAAGGAGCCTTTATGTCTGATTCAGCGCCCGCCGCGGAGACCACTCTTTTTGAACGGATGATGAAGCATCGAGCGCCGGTTGGCGACCTGATTGGTTTTGAGGTGCCGGAAGCTGGGAACGGAAGGACCGTGGTGACATTGCGGTCGGGCGCGCAGCATTTCAATCCGATGGGCACGCTGCACGGAGGCATTCTGTGCGACATTGCCGACACAGCGATGGGAGTGGCGTTCGCCAGCACGCTGGCGCCGGGTGAGACGTTCACGACCGTGGAGCTAAAGATCAATTACCTGCGACCGGTGCGCGAAGCGAAGCTCCGCGCGGAGGGGCGTGTAGTGCAGCGCGGGCGCACGATCGGATACGTCGAGTGCGAAGTCACTGACGAAAACGGCAAGCTCATCGCCAAGTCCAATTCCACTTGTCTGGTCTTACGCGGCGAACAGGCCAGCGGGCGCTGAGAGACTGGTCGGGGCGGCTGTCCGGTACGTTTCCACGTTTTTCAATTGGCTGCCGGGCGCGATAAACTTGTCAGCCTTATGGCGGGCAAATCCGCAAAATCGCAACGCAAGACCTTGGTTGGCATCATCATGGGTTCCACGTCGGATTGGGAAACCATGGAGCACGCCGCGGACACCCTGAGGGACCTGGGCGTGGCGTATGAAACGCGTGTGGTTTCGGCGCATCGGACACCGGACTTGCTCTTTCGCTATGCTTCCGAAGCTGAATCCCGCGGCATTGAGGTCATCATCGCTGGAGCGGGCGGCGCGGCTCATCTGCCCGGAATGACTGCATCCAAAACAGTTCTTCCGGTGTTTGGCGTTCCGGTGGAATCGAAGGCGCTGAAGGGTCTGGATTCGCTGTTGTCCATCGCACAAATGCCTGGAGGAATCCCGGTCGGCGCGCTGGCGATCGGCAAGGCGGGCGCGATCAATGCGGCGTTGCTTGCGGCAGCTTCGCTCGGCAATAAATATCCTGCGATTCGCGAAGCGTTGCGTAAATTTCGTGCGAACCAAACGAAGAAAGTGCTTGCGGTCCCCGACCCAGCGAAGTTCGCGGCTGCTGCCAAGGCTTTCGGCAAAAAAGGAAAGCGCAAGTGACCGTCGGGATTCTTGGCGGCGGGCAGCTGGGCTATATGCTGGCGTTGGCGGGCTACCCGCTGGATTTTCACTTTCGTTTCCTGGACCCGTCGCCGCAGGCTCCCGTAGGTCGCATTGCGCCGCGCGTAACGGCGGAATACACCGACTACGAAGCACTCGATAAGTTTGCGCACGGCCTGGCGCTCGTCACCTATGAGTTTGAAAACGTGCCGGTGGAAGCGGCACGTCACCTGGCGCAGAAGGTTCCTGTGTATCCGCCGCCGCAAGCGCTCGAAGCGGCACAGGATCGACTGAACGAGAAGACGCTCTTTCAAAAACTTGGCATCCCTACTACTGAATTTGTCCTGGTCAACTCGGCCGCAGAGCTGGATGCCGCGGTTCGAAAGCTAGGGCTGCCTTGCGTGCTGAAGACGCGGCGGCTTGGATACGACGGCAAAGGCCAGTGGGTTTTGCGGACGCAAGAAGATGTTGCTGCGCTGGACAAGGATTTTCCGGCTGCGCAGTTAATTCTGGAAAAGTTCGTCGGCTTCAGCCGCGAACTTTCGATTCTTGCGGTACGCGGCCGAGCGGGCGAAACCGCATTTTATCCACTGGTGGAAAATCACCATCGTGGTGGAATCCTTCGCTTATCGCTGGCGCCGGCTCCGAAGCTTTCTCAGGCGTTACAGCGTGAAGCGGAAAACGCGGCGCGGAAAATACTTGAGGCGCTCGATTATGTTGGCGTCCTGGCTGTCGAGCTGTTCGAGTGCGGCGGCCATTTGCTGGCCAATGAGATAGCCCCGCGGGTTCACAATTCCGGCCACTGGTCCATTGAAGGAGCGGTTGCCAGCCAGTTTGAAAACCATTTGCGCGCAGTCGCCGGACTGCCGCTAGGCGAAACGAGGACTCTGGGTTATTCCGCCATGCTGAATTTAATTGGCGAAGTGCCAGAGGCCGCGGAGTTGCTAGCCGTAGCTGACGCGCACCTGCACCTTTACGGCAAATCGTCGCGTCCCGGGCGGAAAGTCGGCCACGTGACGGTGCGGGCGGATTCTGTCGAGCAACTTTCCTTTCGTCTAAAGCAGCTTCCAGCGTTTTTTCAGCGCGAAGAAACTTTGTCTCTTGCCTTACGCTTCAGTGTTGCTAAGTGATTAGAAACAAGTCACTTAGTATTGCCGGTGGTGATGGTTGCCGCTTTCGCTGGGCCAATGCTACGATTTTGCTCTATCAATGTCCCCTGAAATCCAGCAAAAGCCCCGCGTCGGTATTCCGTGGCGCACGCGCGAAGAAGAACGCCAACGCAGAGTGGAAAAGCTGAACTATTACTTCGATGCCGTGCGACGCGCGGGCGGCGAACCTATACACATCTCGCTTGGTTCGAACGACGTGGAGCTCAAGAAGCAGGCGGCTGAGCTGGATGGGTTCGTTCTGCCGGGCAGTCCGGCGGATGTCGATCCTGCCCGCTACGGCGAAGCACGGCACGCGAAAACAGTGAACCTGGACGCGGATCGGGATCGCACCGACAGCGTACTGCTGGAGCATGCGCTTGCCGCGCACAAACCGGTGTTGGCGATTTGCTATGGCTGCCAGATTCTGAATGTGCACCGGGGCGGGACGCTAGTGCAGGACATTCCGTCGGAGAAACCCGGAACCGAGGCGCACGGGAAAACCGATCTGGCGGCGAATGCGATCAAAGGCGACTTGGAGCACAACGCGATGCTGGTGGCGGACAGTCAGCTGGAAAAGCTGGCTGGCGCGGACCATGTGCGGATTAACAGCAGCCACCACCAGTCCATTGACCGGCCGGGAGAAAAGTTGCGCGTGACGGCGCGCGGTGTGGACGGAATCGTGGAAGGTGTGGAACTGCAATCGAGAGAGGATTGGGTGATTGGTGTTCAGTGGCATCCGGAGCGCATGCCGGACGATGCGTTTGCGCAAAAACTGTTTGCTGATTTTGTCGGCGCCGCGCGAAGGGTAAAGGTAGAAACGACGGCAAAGCGATGACTGGACTCGCGACCGAAAAAGAGATTCCGCTGGAATTCATTCGGAATGACGGGTTCCGTTTTACAAGGGTTTCTTAAATTCATTTGGGGGAATCATGATTTCTTTGGCAGGAAAGGCTGCTTTGATCACCGGAGGTTCGCGCGGAATCGGCGCGGCGGCGGTGAAGCTGTTCGCGCAGGCTGGCGCGGACGTGGTGTTCAACTACAACAAGGCGAAAGATGCCGCGGCGCAGATCGAAGCTGAGGCGCGCAAGCATGGCACGCGCGTGGAGGCATTTAAGGCCGACGTCAGCAAACACGCCGATAACAAGAAGCTGGTGGAACAAACGATTGCGCGGCTGGGACGCATTGACATTCTTGTAGCTAACGCCGGCGTGTGGAACGTGGACGATCTGCCGATCGAAAAGATGACGGAAAAGCAGTGGGACGATATGGTGCGCATCAACCTGACAAGCGTTTATTCCATCATTCATTTCACTGTGCCGCAGATGATCAAGCAAAAGTCCGGGAAGATCATTCCGATCAGTTCGACGGCGGGCCAGCGCGGCGAATCGTTCCATACCCACTACGGCGCGACCAAGGGCGGAGTGATCAGCTTCACCAAGGGTCTTTCGACGGAGTTGGCGCGGCACGGGATTCTGGTGAACTGCGTGGCGCCGGGCTGGGTGGCAACGGACATGTCGAACCCGGTGTTGGACACCAAGGCCGGGCAGAAGATGGCGGCGAGTGTAATTCCGCTGGGGCGGCCGGCCATGGCGGAAGAGATTGCCGGGCCAATCCTCTTTTTGGCGTCGGACCTGGCCAACTTCATGACCGGTGAAATCATCAATGTAAACGGAGGCTCGGTGCTTTGCGGATAAAGCCGTCCCAGAACGTGTGCAAAGTTGCGGCGCGATTTGCGTGCGCGGCGTTGATCGCATTCTTGTCGGTGAGTCCACGCGCAGTGGCGCAAAATCCGGATACGATGATGCCGGATGCGAGCGCGGCGAAGGCCAAGCAGATTCTGGCGCAAATGATCGAGGCGTTCGGCGGACCGGCGTATCTGAACGCAAAGCAGTCAGAGTGCTCCGGACGCATGTCGCAGTTCGGTCACAATGCGGATCTGACTGCCTACCTTCCGTTCAAGACCTACTGGGAATTCCCCGACAAAAATCGCAATGACATTGGGAAAAAGGGGAACGTGATCGACCTTTACGCCGGATACGAGGGTTGGACGCTGGACCACGACGGCGTGGGCCCTGAGCCCGCGGCGCAAGTGGATAATTTCCGCGCGCAGCTGCCGAACAATCCGAACTACATTTTTCGTTACCGGCTAAGGGAAGAAGGAATGAACTTCCGCTGGGCCGGGTTGGACTTGATTGATTTGAAGCCGATCGACTGGGTGGAGGTGACCGACAACAAGCAGCGCGTCTATCGGATCGCGGTGGCGAGAGACACGCACCTGATGGTTCGGTTTGTAGTACTGACGCCGAATGAAGCGAACAGCCAGCCGGATGAAGACGTGACCTCGTACGCGAACTACCACGCGTTTGATGGAGTGGTGGCGCCGCTGCAAGTGTGGCGCGAGCACAACGGGCGCAGAGTGTTCCAAGCGTTTTACGACACCTGCCGCTATAACCCGAATCTCCCCGCGAATTTTTTTACCAAGGCAGGGCTCGAAGAACGCTTCCGCGACGTGGGTAGCCGTTCGGACAAGAAGAAGGCAGCGCAAGCGCGGGAGTGACGATCAGTTCATTGTCTGTGGTTAGTATTCGATTTTCCGTCGAGAAGAAATTCCTTTCGCACCGTTAATTTCAACCAGTTCGGAGCCTGGCTGCGCACCTGCTGACCTCTGTCCGCCGCAAATACCGAGAGTTTGGACGCCTCTATCTTGCCGGTTAACCCCTCCCCCCGTTTTTGCCGCGGCGGAGGAAGGCGTAGTTTTATTTGCCCAGGTGTTTCGCCAAGAAATTGGCCATGAGCTGATGGGCCTCCTTGGATTCGGGGAGGTCGGGATTGTTCCAGAAGGCGTGCGGGAGGGCTTCGAAGACGACGAGATGTGCGTCGACACCGGCGCGGAGATAGGCACGATGAAGGATGGTGGTGCCGCTGAGGAGAAGGTCGCGGCCGCTTGTAATGAAGAGGGTTGGTGGAAAGCCGCGCTGGTCCGCATAGACGGGAGAGAGCACGGGATCTTTTGGATCGATGGACGGAGTGAGGTATTCGGTGTTGCGCCAGTGGGGATCCGGCGGGTCAAGATGTCCGGCGAACCCGTTGAGCGCAAAGAGAGCGATAGAGTCTCCGCTCTGGCTGAAATCGCCAAGGCCGGAGAAGATGCCGGTCGCGGCGGGAAGCGGAAGCTTGAGCTGTTTGAGTTTGCATGTCACTTCTGCGGTGAGGATGGCACCGGCGGAGGTGCCATAGACGCCGATGTTTTTGGGCTTGTACGTCTTCAGAAGTTCTTTGTAAACCGCGACAGCGTCATCGAGGCCCGCCGGAAAGGGATGCTCCGGCGCGAGGCGATAGAGAACGGCGATGACCTTGGTTTGCGCCAAGTAGGCGACGGGAATGGTTTCAGTGAAAGAGCCGGAGTCCGAATTGAAACCGCCGCCGTGCAGATTGATGAGGACGTGGTCGCGATTTTCCGGTGGGACGGTAACCGGCAAGATGACACGCACGGGAACGCCGGCGATGGTGTCTGACGCGATGTTTACGGGATAGATTTTCTTGAAGGCCTCGCCAGTTGCGGTCTGCCACTTGTCGGTGCCAGCGCGGCGCTCTTCGAGGGTTTGCGGCACAGCGGCATCCGAAACGACGCGGGCGAGGACTTCTTGAGCTTTGAGACTGACGGTAGGTGGAACGGGCACGACGCGGGTTACGTACGCCGTGCCGTCGGGAGCGATGGTGCTGCTATCCGTCTGCGGTTGCTGTGCATTTGTGCAAGCGACGGCAATTGGGCCGAGAATCACGGCAAGGATGAGTGCTCCACCGAAAGTTCGCATCGCGGATTGCTCCTGTGGGTCGAAGAAGCAGCATGTTAACAGAGGCAGAGTTGGCTGAAACCTTTTGCCAGCGAGAGGATCTTATGGCGTTTGAGGACTTACGCTGAGGAGCGAAGGCGATGAAAATTGTGTCGCTGAATGTCGGGATGCCGCGAGAGGTAACGTGGCACGGCAGGACGGTAACGACAGGAATCTTCAAGGAGCCAGTGGCGGGGCGAGTGGCCTTGCGGAAGTTAAACCTGGATGGAGACGGGCAGGCAGATCTGACGGTGCACGGAGGGGAGTACAAGGCGGTGTACTGCTATCCGGTGGAGCACTATGCGTATTGGAAGAAAGAACTGGGACGCGAACTGCCGATGGGAATGTTCGGCGAGAATTTTACGACAGAGGGACTACGGGAAAGCGACGTTAATCTCGGCGACCGGTTTCGCATGGGAACGGCAGAAGTTGTGGTGACGCAGCCGCGGCTGCCTTGTTACAAGCTGGGGATTCGATTCGACGCGGACGATATGGTAAAGCGTTTTCTGGCGAGCGGGCGGATGGGGTTTTACCTACAGCTGGTTCGCGAAGGAGAAGTTTGTGCGGGTGATGAAATCGTGCCGATGGGGCGCGACGCAAATGCCGTGCCGGTGCTGGCAATCGTGAAGCTCTACGTGGCGAAACACTATGGAGCAGAAGAGATGGAGCTGGTCCGACGCGTGATGAGAGTGGAAGCGGCGCCGAATGATTGGAAGGATTATTTTCGTGAGCGAATAAAGAAGACGAAAAATCGAGCTTAGATGACACCCTGCGGCATTTCGCCATCCGTATCGCTTTGCTGATGAATGAGCTTGGGAGGAGAGCGAGATAGCCAACTCATAACTCCATAGAGCCTTGCTGCGTCTGTTGGGCTGCGCAATCAATCTGAAATTTCTCTGTTCGGTGGACTCCTCAGGCTTCCCATGCGCGTGGGCGGCTAAAGAGAAGTTAAGCTCTGAGATCGCTCTGCCGGTTATTGCTTGGGCTGGCTGGGTGAGAGTTCGGCGCCTTCGCGGTCGGGGTCGAGGGACCAGACCTGGCGGTCCTTAAAATAATCGAGAAGTTCGCGATTGCGCACGGGGCCCATGTCCCAGGCCCAAACAACGTGCGCGGCGTCTACGTCCGCTTCGTTGTAAACCCACTGAAGGCGCGAAGGCGAAGTCTTGCCGTATTGTACGAGGACCAGATGTTTGCCGAGGAGTCGATTCAGTTCGGCCATAACCTTGGGCCGGTTCGTAAGGATTGGTTGGGAGTTGTACCACGTCGGCGGCCAATCGGAAGTGATAGCCAAGTGTAGAGGCGCGGCGGCGCAACGCAGCGCGAGGAGAACCAGACACACGACCGGAACGCTGCGCGAGAGGAAGAGTCCGACCGGTTTGGCTCGCCATACAATGGCGCGCACGTGGCCCAGCGCACGCAGCGCCAACAGCCAAAGCACGGGTGCAATCGGTGCGGCGTAATGCGGAAAAAAGAAAGTCTCGAAAGAGAGTCCAAACAAGAAGCATCCGATCACGATGAACAAAAAGCGCATGTCGCGGTCAATGTTTCTCCAAGCCAGTTTGCTGGGACCGGCGAGCCCCGCAACGAGTAAGGGCACTGTGAGTACAGGGCCCAGATATAAGAGCCAAACTTCGGAGACTTTAACGATCGTCAGCGCGGCGATCGAAGTGAAAGTGCGGTTGCTTTCATAGAAGGCCAGTTCGGTGCCGATGTAAAAGTCATGAAGGAAAGGGTGGTTGTAGGCGGGTTCAGGTCTGGGCTGTTGCCATAGAAAATAGGGAGCGACGGCGTAGGTCCTGCGTTCGAGCATCTGCGGCAGGAGGAACGGATTTCCGGTGACCCGCCAGAAGTAGTAGCTCGTGGAAAGCGCTGCAATCACAAGAACCACGCCTAAAGGAATTGCAACGCGACTGAGCGCTCGGCGTAGTGCTTTTCCTCTTTGCCGGAAGATCCAACCGAGCAGCCAGATCGCGACCGGAATACACAAGACCAAACCCTCATAAGGACGGCTGTTAGCGAGGAGGGCCATGCCGACGCCCATCGTGATGGCGGCTGAACGATTTTGTGTCTTCTGGATGCGCGGCACTGCGCCGACGACCAATGCTCCGCCGAGCGCGGCCGTCGCGCCCCCCCAGTAGCTGTTGGCCCAATAGCTGAACATGCCGAAGCGGATGATGGCGAGCAATCCGCCGAGGAGAGCGAGGTTTGGTGAGGTCCAACCTTGTAGCATCCAGCAGGTGGCAGCACAGAAGAGAGCAACGACCAGACAGACTCCGGCGAATGGATGGCCAAAGATTCGCTGGCCAATCGCAAGAAAAACACCCTGCGCGGGCGGATACATGGAAGCGTAGGTGGGTTGTTGAAGTTCATGCAGATTTTCAAAGTGGACCCACATGGGATGGGCAGGACTGGCGAGGCGACCGTGCGCGAATGTGTCCGCAGCGAGCAGGAAGCTGAACTCATCGTTGATGCTAGGGTACGGAACAGGCTTGACGGGAAGGATTGCGATGCGTGCCGCGAGGGCCAGGACGCCGACGAGAAAAACGGCAAGGACGCGCCGTTCGGCGACGCGGCGGAACACTGACTCGACGCTAGTAACCCACGGCCAATTTTTGGCTGAGACGAAGAATGCGGCCAACAAACCGAGCAGCACGAGAAACGCCTCAATCCAGAAGAACAAGAAAGTGTCCGTTCGGTCCGCGCTTAGTCGGACCCGTTAGTCTCGAGTTGCTCAGGCTTGCATCATAAGCCCGGTGGCGTTTTGCGTCACTTGGACATGAGCAATTTCCAGCGGGTCCAGGCTTGTTCGCGGGCGGTTTTGTTGGCCGGGTTAGTGTCGTCCGGAGTTTCGCCTGCGCGCATGAAGCCGTGGCCTGCGCCGTCGTAGGTGACGGGTTCGTAGGTTTTCCCCGCGGCCTTCATCGCTTCAGAGGTTTCGGGGATGGTGGCGTTGATGCGGGCGTCGTTGCCGCCGTAAAAGCCGTAGACCGGAGCTTTGATACGGGCCATGGAGTCTTTCGCAGGCGGCGGGCCGTAGAAAACAAAAGAGGCGGAAAGATCCCCGCGATTGGTGGCAAAGCGAAAGGCCTGCCCGCCGCCCCAGCAGAAGCCAGCGACGAAGAGTTTTCCATTGGCGGCGGGGAGCTTGAGGCCGTAGTCAGCGGCAGCATTGAGGTCGGCCGTGACTTGATCGGGAGGAAGCTTGCCGATCGCTTCGCGGACACCGTCGATTCCGAAGTCCTTGGTGCGTCCGCCGTTTGCTGCCATGCCGGAAAGAAGGTCGGGAGCAACGGCAATGTAGCCTGCGGCGGCGACTTCGTCGGCCAGCTCTTGAGCCCAATCGCTTAGGCCAAAAATTTCGTGGATGACGAGGACGACGGGACGCTTATCTTTCGTTTCGGGATAGACAATAAGCGTTTCAACGCTGCGGCTGCCATGTTTGATGCTGACCCATTCGGAGTGGCGCGGAGATTTGGCGATGCGTTCACGAGCCCAGGGTTGCGACCATTCTTGTGCGGCAGCGATTTGCGCGGCGAAGAGTACGGCGGTGAGAGCGAGCGATATTTTCAAAAGATGATACACAAAGCACCTCGTTGGCGATTGGGCGGTTCGGATACTAACGGTTAGGAAGTCGGTTGGGCAAGAGAATCGTTTCCGGTGGCCCGTCTTAACGACAGAAAGCAAAGACCCCCAAAAAGAAAGAGCGGTGCGGCAGCCAGCAAGGAAAAGCAGATTCCTCGCTTGGCTCGGAATGACAAATTCTAGTCAACGCTAGCGGAAGAGGAGTTGGGCAAAGTCGCTGAGGTTGCGGCGCCAGACCATCCAGGTGTGCATGCCAGGCGTCTCGATGTCCGCATGTGTAATGTTCTTGGAGGCGAGCCATTTGCGGAAGTTGCGGTTGATCTCGATGAGGCGATCTTCGGTACCGCAGGCAATCCACAGCAGTTTGATTTGCGAATTGGATTTGGCGTCAAGATTGGGAAATTCATTGTCGAATTCGGGCGTGAAACCGCCGGAACTGAAAGCGCCTATCCAGGCAAATTTGTCGAGCGTGTTGAGGCCGGTAAGCAAGGATTCGGAGCCGCCCATGGAAAGACCCGCAATGGCGCGGGTGGTGCGGCCCGTGTTGACCCTGTATTCGGATTCCACGCGTGGGATGACCTCGCTGAGGAGGGCTTCGCGGAATTTATCGAAGTTGCGGTCGGTGATGGAACGGTCGCGGAAGGCGCTTGAGTTGGGTTCGAGGATTTTGGGCTCGCCGTAGCCGAGCGGCATGACGATAATCATCGGCTTGGCTTTGCCGGCGGCGATGAGATTGTCGAGTATGAGGTTGGCGCGACCGACCGCGGACCAGCCGCTGGCGTCGTCGCTGTAGCCGTGAAGCAGATACAGAACGGGATAGGTTTGCTTGCCGCGCGCTTCGTAACCGGGAGGCGTGTAGACATAGTAGTCGCGATGGTCGCCGACTACGCTGGACTTGTAGAAGTGATGGTGGAGCTCGCCGTGAGGAATGTCGTTGGTTTCCCAGGTTAGAGATGCCGGGCCGGAGATGTGAACTTCGCTGGCGCGGTAGAGAAAATTGGGCTTGATGGCGTGGTTGGAAGGATCGAAATTCGTGACGCCGTCCACCTGGAATGAATAGCCGTAGAAATCGGGAGCGAGCGGATCGGAAGTAACGCTCCAGACGCCCTGATCGTCTTTCTGCATGGGAAGCGGCTGCGCTGCGCCTTCGATAGAGACCGCGACTTCCTTGGCGTTTGGCGCGCGAAGGCGAAATACGACGCGATTGTCGGAATGAACTTCGGGAGAAACGATTGGAGGCGGAGGCACCGGCCTAGGCGTCTGCGGTTTTGTGTCTTGCGCTCGAATTGAAACTGCAATCAGACCGCAGGCGAGGAAAAAAAGGGTTCGCTTCATTTGGCACCGTTGGACAAAGGTCGAATGGAAGCCCGGCAAGGCGGGAAGGAGTTTACAACAAGCGCGTTTTGCTGCGCAGAATTCAGTGTCTTTGCAGCTTCGAGAAAACTGTCCATGCGGGGAACCTGTCGAAGAACAAGACGGGAAGCTGTTACACTCTGCGCCCGTGGGGTTTGTATGGAATTGACGGAGCGACAATACAGGGCGCTGTGCGCGATTTGCGACGCGTTTCTGCCAGCTGGGCCAAGTTGGCCCTCAGCGGTGGAGCATGGCGTGCCGGATGCGCTCGCCTTGGCGCTGGACTTCAATCCACGTGTGATTGACCGCTGGGAATTTCTGAACCTATTGGACTTTTGGGATTCCCGCCTCCATTCGTTCTTTGAAGTGGGCAGTTTTGCGCGCTTCTCTGAACTTCCGGAAGAAGACAAGTGCCGGATGCTGCTGTCCTGGGCGGACAGCTCGATTGCTCTGCGGCGCGCGGCGTTTCAAGCGCTGCGCAAGGCCGTGGGATTTCTCTACGTAATGCTGCCGGGAGCGCCCGGGGCTCTAAACATGGTGTGGCAGAAGATTGGCTATCCCGGACCAATTGGAGTTCAGCGCCCCGAGACTCCTCGCAACCTGAACGTGAACACCCCGGATAAGGAAACAACACTGAAGTGCGATGTGTGCGTGATTGGATCCGGTGCGGGCGGTGGAGTCGCAGCAGCGGTGCTCGCGAAAGCGGGCAAAGAAGTGATCGTGCTGGAGGCCGGCGGGTACTTCGACGACGCGGATTTTGACGGCGCAGAGCTGAAAGGCTTCGAACGGCTGTACGCGGAGTGTGGCTTTGCTTCGACGCGAGATCACAGCGTGGGCATGCTGGCGGGAGAATGCCTGGGCGGCGGCACGGTTGTGAATTACACGACTTCGTTTCGAACGCCGGACGACATTCGTGAGGAGTGGGCACATGCGGGGGTGGAGTGGATTCGCAGCCACGAGTACACGCGCAGCCTGGATGCGGTGTGCGAGCGGCTGCATGTGAACCGGGCGCACAACCGCTTGTCACACCGCGAGCGGGTAATGGAGCGCGGACTGCGACGGCTCGGATGGCACATGGATGCGATGCCACGCAACGTGATTGGCTGCGAGCAGGGACGGATTTGCGGCTATTGCGGCTATGGCTGCTCGATCGGCGCGAAACAATCCACTACAAAGACCTGGCTTGCGGATGCCCAAACGCACGGGACGAAATTCGTTGTTGAGACGCGAGCGGAACGAGTGCGCCTGGAGCGCGGGGTTGCCGCCGGCGTCGAAGCGCGAACAAAAAAGGGCTACCGCGTCGTTGTGAAATGCAAGCACGTGGTTGTGGCGTGCGGAGCGATTCATACCCCGGCGCTGCTGCTGCGATCAAGCTTGGAAAACCGGCATATTGGCCGGCACTTGCATTTGCATCCCGTTTCGAACGTGTGCGGAATTCTTGACGAAGAGATCCTGCCGTGGGAAGGGACGATGCAGGCTATTTACTCTGACCAGCATCGTTTTCTGACGGCGAACTACGGCGTGAAGTACGAAACCACAGCACTGCAGCCCGTGATCGCTATGGCCGTGATGCCATGGCGAGAGCCGGAGCATTACCGCGCCCTAATGGAAGACTTGCAGAGAACAGCTGCGATCGGTGTTCTGCTGCGCGATCGTGGCGAAGGGCGGGTGAGGGTGGACCGCGAAGGTCATCCGGTGACGAGCTATTCGCTTTCGGATTACGACCGCCGCCACATGCAGCGGGGATTTCGCGGCGCCGCGGACATCCTGGAGGCGGCGGGAGCCCGGCGCATCTACTCGCCGCACGCGAAGCTGTGTTCTTATGAGCCGGGCCGGCGCGGGTCCATCGAAACGTTTGTGCGCGACATGGATAAAGCAGGGTGGGGCAATGCGCAACTGGCGCTGTTTTCGTTTCACAT
>Ga0075434_100003247_pt1 | contig 14517 bp, 14 predicted proteins | sample RhiMethybrSRZTD3_FD_75298 | JGI IMG/M metagenome (GOLD analysis project Ga0075434, IMG submission 75298) | Populus rhizosphere microbial communities from Tennessee, USA - Rhizosphere MetaG P. TD hybrid SRZTD3 | ecosystem: Host-associated > Plants > Roots > Rhizosphere > Soil | place: USA... | reverse complement strand
GATCCACCACTGGCGGGAAGCCCTGAACCACTTCACGATTTTGTGGCCGGAACGCATGCCGGCCCTGGAGAGAATTACGCAATGAACGCGCATCCCACTTCTGCAGAGATGGGCTGGGGAAGGGGAACTGCCCCCCTTCCCCAGACCCCATCCCCAAAAATAAAATTTGGTCGTTTACACAAAAGTCTGGACATACCTAATCAGGGAGGTCGCACGGAAGGCATTTCGCTGCGACCTCTGCGGCTCTTCCTTCCGATCTTCGCCGTTTAGCTTTTCTCCGCGCCCTCTGCGGCATTCCTCAGCGCCCTCTGCGGTTATAAGCTTTTTCCGCAACGCCTCCTTTCCATACCGGCAGTTGAGTTTCGTCGATTCGAACCCAAACGGGACACATTCAGGACCAACTGGTGACCGCGACCGAACTACGTATTTAGCACTAGTTTTTCCCTGTGTCTCCGTGCCTCCGTGGTGAAACGTGTTCTCCTACCGATTCATCACCCCCACCCGAAACGGCGGCTTCGCCTTTTCCCCAGCCTCCATCTCGTAAGTCTGATCCGTCTTCGACCGATCGTAATCCCTCCATAACCAGATCATCTCCTCCGGAAACTCCGCCGCCCCGTGCGCCGAGCTATGCGTCCCCTTGCCGAAACTCAAATGAAAATCATATTCGCGGGACTTCAACGCATTCGCCATGCGTAGATTCGCCAACGGCCAATTCCCATACCGGGGATTATCAAGATCCTCCGATCCATCCTGCAGCCACACGCGAATATTGCGCTTCGGCTCCCGCAAAATCTTGTCCGGATAGTCCTGCCCTCCGTCCGCGACCGCCGGATCTTCCTTCCACTGAATGCTCGAAAAACTCCCGATCCACGAAATCACCCGGCTGAACTGATCCGACATCTGCCAGGCCGCATTGAACGCGCAAATTCCTCCCGACGACAAGCCTGTAATCGCCCTGCTGTATCCATCCTTGCGAATGTTGTACTTCGCCGAAACTTCTGCCAGCACCTCATCGCGCAGATATCGCACGTAGCGGTCGCTCACCGTGTCATACAACGTACTTCGCATGGAATCTTTCAGCGTTCGGCTCCACTCATCCGAATACCCCTTCACGAAGTTATAAGTGGGTGTTCCTGGCGACTCGCCGATGTCCCCCGGATTGATGAACACGGCAATCAGCACCGGAATCTTTTTCTGCGCGATCAGGTTGTCGATAACATTCAGCGTCGGATTATTCCCATCCCGGTCGATGTACCCGGCCCCATCCTGGAACACCATGAGCGCGGCCGGAATCTTGGGATCATATTGTGCCGGCACATAGATCCAGTATTCGCTCTTCATCCCGTCATAAATCTTGCTGGTGTGAACTAGCTTCTCCGAAAGCGTTCCCGATAGCACTCCCGGGTGCAGATAAGAGAGCGGTGTAAACGCCGGCAAATCCAGTTTCCCGCCAAACGGTTTCCCATCGATCAAGTAGTGAAACGCATGCAGCTGTCCGACCGCCTCAATGCGCGCCGTGGCGTACCAGAGGTTCATCCCCTCGACACGCCTCATCGCCACGCTCGGATTTTCATCGATCAGCAGCATAGGTTGCGAAGCAGCCTCAGTCGCAAAGAAGAAATCCGGTCCATGCCCCGCCCAAGCCGTTCCTTCCTTGAGATCTTTCGCATCGAAGCTGCCAGTGATCGCCGGCCGCAAATCTGCGCTGCTTGATTTCGCCAGCTCAACCAATTCCGTCGCCGTCTTCTTGTCCGCTGCGCACGCTGATGCCATCAACCCAATCCAAAGAAACGCACGTTTCCACATAGGCCCACTACTATACAGTGAGAAAAACAATGCCCACGGCGTAAGCCGCGGGCTGAAAAGAGAAAAATCAACAGATCGTCGGTGCCCCAGGTTCGCGTCCGTCCTTTGGACGCTAACCTGGGCCACTCAACCGACCTAAAAATTAAACTTCATCCCCAGTTGTAGCTCGCGTGGCCCAACCGAGGTGGAAGTGATCGCTCCGAAATTCCCACCATCGACAAACGTATCCGGCGAGCTGAACACCGGGTGGTTGAAGGCATTTTTAGCCTCGATGCGAAATTCGAAGTTCATCGATTCGCGTATCGAGAACTGCTTTCCCAAGGACAGATCCGCGGTAAACGCCCACGGACTCCGCACGCTGCCCGGCGCGCGCGGTGCATCGCCCAAAGTGAAATCGGCCGGGCGTTGGAAAACGTTGTCGTCCGCAAAGTAGTGGTCCACCCAGTCTGACCCATCATTGCGCCTTGGTGTCCCTACAATGTGAGGTCTCTGGTCGCCATAGGTAGGCAGCGGATTTCCACCCCCATCGATGAAGATGCTCAGTGGATGCCCATCGGAGATGCGCCAGATGCCGTTCGTTTTCCATCCCCGACGATCAACTCCGCCAGCGCGGCATGTTCCCCAGGAACGGCGGCCCATGCCCAATCGGTAGATCGTAGCTGTAGGTGAGCTGAATCACGTGTGGAATGTCGAAGGTGGAGAGGCTCCGCTCCAAAAATGGTTTATTGGGATCTTGCAAGCTGTCGAAGCTGCCCAGCCACGTAATGTTCTGATCTGCGTTGGAAGAATCGTCAATCGATTTCGACCATGTGCAGCTGGCTAGGAACTGCAAACCGTTCGAGTATCGCTTTTCGGCGATCAGTTGCAACCCGTGATAGATGGAATTCGCGATGAGCTGAGGTTCCGTGCTAACGGAAGTGAATTGCGGAAAGGGAACCAGCAGCCGCCGGTACTGAACTGTCTGATTCGACAGAGCGTTGTTCGGGTCCGTGATGACTCCGAAGAACGGATTGGGCACGAAACTATTGAGGCAAGGCACCGTGAGCGTCTGGCACGGGTTGTCCGGGTCGGGAGCCTCTGTCGGCAGACTCTCCACCCATGGCCCCAGATAATTACGCCGGTGGCTGCCGGTGAAAGGCAGGTGGGTTCCTTTCTTGCCGATATAGTGTGCGCTGAAAACGATATTGCTGGGCAGTTCGCGTTCGATCCCAAGGCTCCAGCTCTGTTCGTAGGGTGTCTGGTTCGCACCGGGCGTTTTCAGCGGGCCATTCCCTCCGAACCCAACATCGTTCATCAGGCCGAGCGAATTACCTGCGGGCTGGATCAATCCGTTGGGGAACGGATTGTCCAAGTGCAGGTAAGGAGTGGCCCCGTCACTGTTAAAGGTGGTGACCACGTCCGTGAACTGATTGAAACCTTGGCTTCCGTACGGCACGACACCCGTGACCCCCGACCGCGATTGCCCGTAGTAGATTCCGTAGCCTCCTCGTAACACTGTCTTCGGAATGAACTGAAAAGCCAAGCCGAGGCGTGGCTGAATGTCGGTCCAGTCGGTCGCATAGTTCTTACGCTGGTTCGACGCGGCGAAAACCTCGCCGCCGACTAGCGGGATAGTGACCGGCTGGCCACTCACAGGATCGTTGTATGTCACACTACCGCCGTTCAACGGGCTCGTGACTTTTGCATCAAACCAGTTCTGGCGGTCATAGCGATCGGTGCGGTAACGTGACGTCATAACGCAGCCCCAGATCGAAGGTCAGCTGGGGTGTGACCTTCCAGTTGTCCTGCACAAAGAAGCCGTACTGGTCATTCGTGGTGGCCGGACGGAACTGGATTTCATAATATGAGCCACTCCCATTCCCAGCATCGCCTTGCTTAATCTGCCCCATCATGAAACTGGCCATCGAATCGCCGCCGCACGCGTCTTTTCCCGAAGGGCACGCGTAGGAACCGTCAGAATTGAAGCTGAAGAACCCATTGGGCGCGTTGGTCTGAATGTAGTTGATCTGGTGAAGGCGGCCGTCAAACCCGAACTTGATGTCGTGTAAGCCGTGCACCTTGTTCAGTGTGGCCGAAAGTTGTCCCGTATTTTGGCCTAGCCGGTAGTTGCCGTACGGATCGGTCCCGATGCTCGTGTAACTGGCACTTGGATATTCATTGGTATCGATGAAGATCGCCGGCACGCCGGTGAATCCGTTGCTGTTTAGATACGAAGGGAATCCCAGTGTGCCCAGGGGATCATTCGTGCCATGTGGGTCGTAGGCGTCGATATGCCATACCCCCGCGAGTAAATCCGAGTGTGATGTTCATCAACAGAGTTGGACTGAACGTGTGAACGTAATTCGTCGCAAACAGGTGGGCATTGCTCCAACCCTGGACCCCCTGCACACGGATCAACGAAGTTCTTGAAACAGTCCAGGCTCTTGCCGTGACTGTACTGATACGCAAACTTCCTTGAGATCAAGTTGCTTTCGTTGAAGCGATGGTCGATCTTGACGTTGAACTGGTCGTTGTAGCTGCGCCTTGAACCCGAGCCAAACCAGTTCTGGTAAATGTCTCCCGTAGAAGTCGGTTCCGGAAACAGGCTCATCAACTTTTGCGCCACCGGATCAATCAGATTCCCCGCAACGCCAGGTGCCGGCTGAAGATTCGCCGGTAGATTCGTACTGCCCGGGCTGGTGTATGCCGCAATGTTGTTGAACGGAATGAACGCGGTGCGTACCGCTCCCCCAGCGTTTTCATCGAAAGTTCCGGAATATGGGTCCCAAATCTGACCAGCGTCCACGCTGCATCGGCCGTTCGTATCGAAGTCGCCCCCCTGGGCCGCACACACCTCGCCGAAGTCGCCCGCTCGCATCAGATCGGTGGGCACGGTACCGTTCGCTGTGTCCAAGCCCGAGGAGCGCAAGCCCTCATAATCGACGAAGAAGAACGTCTTGTTCTTGAAGATCGGACCGCCGAAGGTGAACCCGTAGTTGTTCCGGCGTAGCGGCGGAATGGGATCACCGTTTCGATTGGAAAACCAATCGTTCGCGTCCAGGCTGTCGTCGCGGAAAAAGTCGTACACACTTCCATGAAAGGCATTCGTTCCCGAGCGCGTAATCATATTGACCACCGACGCCCCGGAGAAACCATATTCCGCGCTGAAGTTCGTCTGTTGCACCTTGAACTCCTCCACCGCTTGCGGTGACGGAAGATACGTGGCCGCAGTAATCCCGCCATTGGGTTCGGAGATCGTGACCGAAGCGCCATCACTCAGAATGTCGGCCGTCGATCCGCGACTGCCGTTGGAAACGAAGTTGGTGCCCGTGCAGTCGATACCGCACTGGGGTCGTCCCCCATCGTGGTGACGCCCGGTGCTAAGGACGTCAGTAATACAACCTCGCGGTCGACCAGCGGCAGATCGTTGATGAAACGGCATCCTCGGTGGCCACTCCCACCGACACTCCCTGCACCTCCACCGTTTGGGTCGAGGACGCCCACCTTCAGAGTAATGTTCACCGTCACATTGTCATTGACGTTCACCTTCACATTCGGACGCGCCGTCTTCTCGAAGCTCGGCATCTCTGCCGTCACCGAGTACACCCCCGGCGGAACCGAGCGAAATAGGTACGACCCCGTGGTGTCCGTGGTCGTTTGGAACGTAAATCCCTTATCTTGGTCGGTCAGTACAACGTTCGGGCGCGGCACCACCGCTCCGGTGGAGTCGCTCAGTACTCCCGTGACAGTTCCGAAATATCCCTGACCCCACTAACAGGGTGGGCGACAGCACAATGCTTGTGATGAGAAGAGTGGCAGCGAAAAGCCAATAGTAGCGATGGTCGAACCTCGACGTGGATGTAGAGATTTGCCCCCTTTGCTCGGAGCGATCTGGAGCAAACTCCAATCCCGGCGGCGGCATATTAAAACGATTTATGTCCAATTGTCATGCAGAAATTCAAGTCCGGGGCACTGATTGTTCCCATCGCGGCAACAGATCCCCGACCGCCCATGATGGTTTTGCCTCTTGGAGAAACCTCGGCAACGGCTTGCAAACTCATGTTTTACATCGGGCATATCGCCGACTGGCCGAGCAGACTTACGGAAATAGCTGACTAGTTTCTAAATAGAGCAGTGGTTTCTAAAATAGAGTATAGACATTAGCTTACGCATAGCGGACGACCTTCCCGACCCACTTCGCGCTCTTCGCGCCCCCTTTCGCGACCTTTGCGGTTAAAGTCTTTTCGCCCATACGAACCTTGCTGTTCAGCTTTTCTCCGCGCGCTCTGCGGTTAGAATCCTCTACTGGTGCCCCAGGTTCGCGTCCGTTCTTTGGATAACCTGGGCCACGCGCACCGCATGACAATTGGTGTATCGTCCTTTGGCGCGATTCTTTCGCGGTTTCAAGCTATGCCGCTCTCGCGACGTTCCTGCTCACTCCTCGCCTTGACCGGACTCACTCTGCTCCTCTCCTCCACTAGTCCGGCTCAGCCCACCCCATCACCATCCCCCACCTACCGCATTGCCGGGACTGTGGTCGACTCCAAAGCAGGTACACACCTCGCGCAGGCGCGTGTCTTCCTCACCGACGTCAGGAATTCGAAAAACGTCCAGTCCCAGCTCACAAACGACGACGGCCACTTCGAGTTTCAGGCTCCCGCCGGCAAGTACGCCCTTCGCGGCGCCAAGCGCGGCTACATCGGTTCCGACTACAACCAGCATGAGCAATTCTCCACCGCCATCGTCACCGGCGCAGGCGTGGACACAGAAAATCTGGTGCTGCAACTAGCCCCCACAGCCGCTATTTTCGGCAAGGTTCTCGACGAGAACGGAGACCCTATTCGTCAAGCGACCGTGACGCTTTGGCGCGAAGATCATCGCACCGGGTTGACTCGCATCGAACGCGCTCGCAATGAAGCGAGTGATGATCGCGGCGACTACGAGTTTGCTCCGCTCGACCCCGGCACATACTTCCTCTCTGTTTCCGCGCAACCCTGGTATGCCGTGCATCCTCCCTCCGTCGTCCCCGAAAATGCTCAATTGCCCCCGGCAATGGTCGACCGGTCGCTCGATGTCGTCTATCCCGTCACTTATTACGCAGGCGCGACTGAGTCCGACGATGCCACCCCCATCCCTATACGTGGCGGCGATCGCCAGGAATTGGAACTCCGCCTTCTCCCCATTCCTGCCTTGCACATCCTCCTCCGGACTTCTCAACCAGAGCCAGGCCAGACCGATGGAAGCTTTCAGGGATATCCCACATTCCGGAAGCGTGTATTCGATGAAGCCGAAGTCCGCGAGCCCTTGCAGGTCCAGCAGAACGCGAATGGTGTTTTCGAAATGGCCACGGCACCAGGAAAATATTCTCTCCGCCTCGAGGGTCCGCAAGGGACACGGATCAGTGAAGTCGATCTCTCAGAGGACCATCAGGAAATCGATCCGAACTCCGGGGAAGCCGCCAGCAATATCACCGTTTCGGTGCATCGGTCCGATGGCGCCCCCGTTTCCGATCAGCTGTTCGTGGGGCTTGTCGATCGCCGTGCTAGACCAGTTGCTTTCCAGCCTGTGAATGGACCGGATGACATCACGTTCGCGAATATTCCTCCCGGCATCTATCACTTCTCCCTGGGATCGCCCAACCGAGCCTATTCGGTCGCGCGCATCGTCGCGCAGGGGCGCGAGCTGAGTCCCACTTTCCAGGTCGCAGCCGGAACGAATTTGACTGTAGAAATTTTTCTAACCAGCGGAAGCGCGCGGATAGAAGGGCTGGCACTGTGGGAAGGGAAGCCCTCTGCCGGAGCCATGATTGTGCTCGTGCCAAAAAATCCTGAAGCGAATCGCGATCTGTTCCGCCGCGACCAGTCTGATCTCGATGGAACATTCACGCTTCAAGCCGTGCTCCCGGGTTCTTACACCATCCTTGCCATAGCCGACGGCTGGGATCTCGACTGGTCCAAGCCCGCCGTCATCGCCCACTACGCCACCCACGCCCAAACGATCGAAGTCCCCGCCCACTCCGACCGCCCCCTTAAACTTTCAACCCCAGTCGAAGTCCAGTCCAAGTAAAAAGACCAACGCCCATTCTGGATGCGGACGGAGCGGTGCCCCAGGTTCGCACCGTTTGTTGGCGCTTACCTGGGAAGCACCGTCGCCTGGACAGAAGGCACATTTGCTTGTTCGACTTCTCCCGCATTGCATAACCTGTCATCCCGAGCGAAGATGGAGGCGCGGCAGCGCCGAAGCGAGTCGAGGGACCTTGCGCTCTCCTTCCACTCTAAGAAAAGCCGGGCTTTTGGAAACTTAGAACTCTAATTCTCCAGCCTCCGGTGCACCCCAACGTCGCTCCCCATTGGTGGCACCCCCGTCCACTTCTCATCCGCCACCCACTGCCACGCCCGGCGCCCATGGCTGTCCTTCGACGGAACCGCCTCCCCATACGCCACCAGCCGATTCAACACCGTAGTCACCGAAGCCGTCGGATCCTTGTGCCGCGAAGCCACTTCGGGAAACTTTTTCCGCAGTTCTTCGCACATCTCGCTCGAATTCAGCGGCCGGTTCGCCTCCGTTAATACATACCGGCACGCCCGCGTAAATCCCGACTGCCGCGTTGTCGTTCGATGGTCCATCAGTTCCAGTACGGCGGCCTGCAGCGTGGGACCGCCAAACACGTTGGCCAACCCGATGATCGCCTGTTTCACCGTCCCGATCTGCCGCGTGATTTCCGCTCGCTGGCGCAACAACGCGTCCAGTTCCAGCCTGGCCGCTCGCAACACTTCGAGCACGTTGGCATTCGCTTCCGTTCCTCTGCTTTCCCCATTTGTAGAGTTCATCGCAAGTCTCCCTGATGTTCGCTGTAACCGTTATGGCTGACTGCCGACAGCGGCGCTTTCCACCTTCACCGGAGCAATCCGCCGCACAACCTCTTCTTCCCGCCCCTTTCGAAGCAGCTCAGCGCCTGTCTTATCTCCTTCCCACAGGACTTGCGTGAGCAGGTGCAGCCCGTTGTAGTGAAAGAAAACCAATTTCGATGTCGTCGCTGGCTTCTCGTTCCGCAGCGTGACCGTATTCAGAATGTTCAACACTTGGCCATTGTGGTTGCGCAAAAACAGGAAGCTGCCCTCGCGCTGCAGGCTGTATGTGTCCGCCGGGTACGCGTTGCCGCGTACCTGAAACTCGAACGGGACATCCACCTTCATGGTTTTCACCACGTATTGCGCTTGCGCGCTCCCCAACAGCCCCGCCCAGACACTCACACTCAACAACACCCACAACACTCGCTTGTTCATCCCATCCTCCCTTGGATCCCCAGATCCATGCCGATTGGACGAGCAAGTAGCCCATGAGACCTATTGTTTGTTTTCATGAAATCCATGAGATACACTCATTATCCAGTAAGCTTGATAGCAACCTACCGGCAAACGCCTTCGCGTTGCTATCCGCTTCTTGTGCTGGAAGTGATTTATGAATGTGAAACTGGAGATTCGGCACCTGCGCCTGCTCAACGCTATCGCGGAAGAAGGCAGCGTGACCAATGCGGCCAAGCGGCTGCACACCACGCAGTCGGCGCTAAGCCATCAATTGCGCGATGCCGAGGAGCGCCTCGATACTCGCCTGTTTCTGCGGTTGGGAAAAAAGATGGTGCTCACGCCTGCCGGCGATCACCTTCTGGGTGCTGGCCGCCGCGCCCTTGAGGAACTGGCCCGTGCCGAAGAAAGAATCCGCAACCTCAACGGAGGCTCTGCCGGACTGATTCGCTTAACAACCGAGTGTTACACCTGTTATCACTGGCTGCCGCCCCTGCTGAAGCGCTTTCATAAGAAGTACCCGAAGGTCGAGGTTTCCATCGAGGCTGACTCCACCCACAAAGCCCTCGACGCTCTGCTCGCCGGCAAGCTCGACGTGGCCATCGTCAGCACTCCGCCGAAAGACCGCAACCTCGTGCTTTCCCCCATCTGCGACGACGAGATGGTGCTTGTGACCGCGCCCGAACATCCGTTTGCGCAAGCCCGCTACGTGCGCCCACGAGACCTCGCCACCGAGACGATCATCATCTATCCCCCGCGGGAAGACAGCACGCTGCTTCAGAAGTTTCTGATTCCTGCCGCGGTCGAACCAAAAGCGATCGTGGAGATGCCTCTCACCGAAGCAACGATCGAGATGGTCGCTTCCGGTCTGGGAGTCGCACTGCTGGCGCGCTGGGCCCTGGCGCCTCACCTCAAGTCCGGACGCCTGGTAGCGCGTCCCTTTACCGCCCGCGGCCTGCGCCGCACCTGGTACGCTGCGACCCTGCGCGGCCAGGCATGCTCTCCTTATTTATGTGAATTTGTCGAAATGCTCGCCGAGCCCTGCCCCGGCGCCCTCTGGCCCGGAGCCGCTCCCGTCGCCCGCCGCCCCGCCGCCACCGCGTGATGCTCACCTGTACTCTCTCCTCGTGTGATTCCGACGCCAAGCGCACCAAAGTTGGAGCGACGGGAGTGGAGCGACGGGCGTCCCCGCCCGTCGTGCGGCCCAGATGTACCGGGCCGCAGCAAAGCTCGATTCGAAACTCTCAAGCCCCACTCGCACCATACTCTGTCATCCCGAGCGGAGAGAGGCGTAGCCGAACGTAGTCGAAGGGGACCTTGTGTTTCATTTGGAGACATCTAAAGCTGAATTCGTAAACGAGCCTCAACGCCTTGGGCCGCGTAGCGACGACAGCCTTAAGCCCCGGACGTAAGTCCGAGGAAATTGTGAAGACACCCACACTCACCGCATCTCAACCTCACCCAGTTGCTCCCTCCCTCTTCTTGTTCTAAGCTTTCGCCACCACTGGAGTCAGTTTCCTTGAAGCGTGGTTCCATCTGTCATCTGCTCCACGCCCCTCGTCGGGCAGCAACCTTCCCTTTCCTCCTTATTATTGCCTCATCCCTTTCGGCTCAGGACGCCCCCACCGAGCTATCGAAGGTCACCATCCAGGGTGTCGTGCTCAACAACCTTACCCGCGAACCGGTCGCTCACGCTCTGGTCTCTTCTCCCGACAACCGCCTCGCCACTCTGACCGACGATCAAGGTCGCTTTGAATTTTCCTTTCCAGCTCTCTCTCCAGACCCAGCCTCCACTTCCACTGACCTGCAATCCGCCAACTCGCTCGCACTGCAACTTTCTTCAGCCCTCGCCTTCACTTCGATTTTGACCGCGCGCAAGCCCGGCTTTCTCGATCCTCAACGCCACCCGCAACTTCCACCCGTGGACCTTGCCGCCCACGAACTCACCCTTACCCTCGTCCCCGAAGCGCTCATCGTCGGACGTGTCGTTCTTCCCAACTCCAACACCGCCGACCGAATTCAACTGGAGTTGTATCGCCGAAACGTGTCTCAAGGCCAGGCGCAGTGGGCTCCCGCCGGATCCGTAACCTCGCGCTCCACCGGGGAATTTCGCTTTGCCGACCTCGAAGCCGGCACCTACAAACTCTTCACCCGCGAACTCATGGACCGCGATCCGCTTACCTTCGATCCTCGTGGCCCGTTTTACGGCTACCCGCCCGCCTACTTTCCCAACGCCACCGACTTCGAATCCGCCGCCACCATTCAACTTACTGCCGGCGCCACATTCCAGGCGGAACTTACTCCCGAGCGCCAAGCTTATTATTCCGTCAAAGTTCCCGTGACCAATGCATCCTCCGACACGCAGTTGATGGTCAACGTCTTTGTCCACGGTCGCAAAGGTCCGGGCTTCGAGCTCGGGTACAACAACCGAGATCAGAAGATCGAAGGCTCCTTGCCCAACGGAACCTACGTCATATCCGCCACCAGCGTCGGCCCCACCTATGCTCAGGGGCAATCCACCTTAACCGTCAAATCGAGTGACTCCGTCGGATCTCCCCTTACTCTCGCTCCTCTCGCCACCGTGCGCATCAATGCCCAGCAGGACTTCAAACCGGATCCTAACTCCGACGCGACCCAGGACAACCCTACTCCACCCACCGACAAAGCCGCTCCCTGGAGAAGGTCCACCCTGAACGTAAGACTTGAGCGCGCCGAAGAGATTCCGCCGTCCAATGACTTCGCCCAGCTGCGCCCGCCCTCCAGTCCCACCGACGACTCCCTGATTTTCGACAACGTCGCCCCCGGCCGCTACTGGGTCCGTGTCGAGTCCGCGCGCGGCTTCGCCTCATCGATCTCCGCTGGCGACCTCGATCTCCTTCGTCATCCCCTCAACATCGGCCCCGGCGCCAACCTGACCATCGACCTAACCGTGCGCGACGACGGCGCCGAAATCCACGGCTCCATCGAAGGCCTCTCCGGTCCCACAGAAGCCGACAACTCCCCGCAAAACTCCCTCGTGAATAATTTCATTCTGCGAACTGCCGGCCGTCCACCCGCCTACGTCTACTTGATCCCTTTGCTCGACAGTGCCGGTCAATTCCGCGAGATCCCGGTTTCGTCAGAAGGCAAGTTCGACGTGCAGCAAGTTCCTCCCGGTACCTATCAGGTACTCGCATTCGATCGTGCTCAACCCGAATTCGAATATCGCAACCCCGAAGCCCTTCGCGCCTACGACACCAAAGGCCAAGTAATCCGCCTCTCCGCCGGACAAAAAGAAACCCTAAGTCTCCCGCTGATTCCAACCAACAACTGACTTAGCGGCTCCCGCAACCAACATCCATCACAGCCGCTCACGAAGCGACCGCTTACGGAGCGAACAGGCATCCCCGTCCGTCGGATGGCCCAGATCCATTGCGGAATGCCTAAAACGAGGGGTGCCCCGGGTCTCGCGTTTTTCGAGACCTGGGGCTTCTTGACATCCATCACACCTATCCGTGACCCCGTCACAGCGCCGCCTCCCCGTCTCCGCCAGAATTAAATTGGAGAATTGTCGCTCTAGAGCAACACGCACCAGGCCCCATTCCATCGCATTCTTTGCGATTGAGTGGGGCCGACAACTTCCTCCTCGCAACACCGGCGCAGCCCCGAGCTGCGCCTTTTCTTTGACAACCTGAACTCCATCGTCCGACGCGACGCCATTCCCGTGGGACCAGCCTGTCCTCGTCCGTCGGCCGCGTTTGCTGACTCTCTGAACGCGTATCACGGGAACGAAGCCCGCGACTCATCGCGGGACAGCCATTTCTCAGAGGCAAGCACGACTTTATATATGGCAAGCGCAATCATAGATAGGATTCAAGCCTGCGGCGTTCTCAGCGAACTCCGCACACCATCCACCGACTCCGCACCGGCTTCCTCCGCGTGCTCCACTTTTCCCCGCGGATGTCACCTGCGACTGCCCCGCGCCTCGCGTTAGTCGAAACGTGTGTTAGTGACGCAACACCCTGCCGGAGTGTCCCATTCAGTCGCGCACAGTGCGATTGAGCGGGGTCAACACAAACGGGGCCATGACGATCGGGTGCCCCACCCTACCGCGCCCTTTGCGGAGGGTGGGCTCCACGAATCACCTGTATGCCCCTTCCACACCTCCGCGCAAGCGGGTGCCCCAGGTTTCGCGCCTTTCGAACCCTGGGCGAAGGGCGAACGTCCCAACACTAAACGTATCGGAGAGCTGGCCGAAGCCGCCTTTCTCCACAAAGCCGAAATCCTCGGACTGAAACTTTGCAAGCCCTGGGGCGGTAGCAACCGCTACGACTTCATCTTCGACAACGGCGAGCGCTGTCTCCGCATCCAGGTCAAAGCCACGCAATCGATCAACGCGCGCGGATATCAAGTGCAATCCACTTACTGTAATAAGAAGAAGAAAGGCAAATACACCGCCCGCGATGTCGATTTCCTCTCGCGTATGTCATCCCTCTCGACTTATGGTATGTCGTCCCGGTCGAAGCCTTCCCCGCCAGCGTGTCCTTGCGCTTGTACCCCCAAGGCGGAGTCCGCCGTCCCCGCTTCGAGCAATACCGCGAAGCCTGGCACTACCTCCGACCAAAGTGATAGCAGGAAACGGTTCAATTGTGATAGGACGTGTGCCCCAGGTCTCGCGCTTTTCGAGACCTGGGGCTTTTCCTCCACTCATCACCTCTCACTGGGAAATCCGTCACCGAAGAATTCATCTCCCCTTCCCTAATCTGTCTCCATGCCCTGTGGCCTCAAGCGCTACTACGGTGACGGCGACCTTCACTTCCTCACCTTCAGTTGTTATCGACGCCAACCGCTGCTGGGCTTGCCTGCGAATCGCGACCTGTTTCTCAAAGTTCTCGAGAACGTACGTCGACGCTATCGTTTCGTCGTGCTCGGCTATGTGGTCATGCCCGAACAGGTTCATCTGCTCATCAGCGAGCCAGAAAAGAAGAACCCTTCCGTCCTCGTGCAGGCCCTCAAATTAGGCTTCGCCCGACGCCTGCTCGGGGCCCCCCCCCGCCGCCACCGGCGTCAGCCCTCTCTGTTTGATCACGCTCCGCGTCACATCTGGCAAGCACGATTCTATGATTTCAACGTGTGGACCGACCGCAAGCGCGTCGAAAAGCTGGAATACATGCATCGAAATCCGGTCAAGCGTGGGTTTAGTGGACTCGCCCGAGATGTAGAGGTGGAGCAGTGATCGAAGTTATGCCTTCCGAGAGAATGGACCGGTGCATTTGAATGATTGGGAAGCTCAGCAGCTGAAGGTCGGTGTTCCCCAATCTGACGTTAGTCTCGAAACGAAAAGCCCCGGGTCTCGAAAAGCGCGAGACCTGGGGCTTTTCCCTCCTTTCCCTTCAACCATTTAGGTCCCCTGTCATCCTCCCCACTCGCTGCTCCATTCCCCCCGCTA